>Ga0208695_1000102_pt1 | contig 117724 bp, 97 predicted proteins | sample AD_UKC111_MetaG_FD_184449 | JGI IMG/M metagenome (GOLD analysis project Ga0208695, IMG submission 184449) | Active sludge microbial communities of municipal wastewater-treating anaerobic digesters from Hong Kong - AD_UKC111_MetaG (SPAdes)... | ecosystem: Engineered > Bioreactor > Anaerobic >... | reverse complement strand
CGGACCAGGTGGAAAACCTGGACGTGCTGCTGCACCTGTTGAGCAGTCAGCCTTAATCTTCCGCGTTCAGGTAATATGTCAAGGTCTGCAGTTTTACGACCGGGTCAATGTTAATGACATGCACCCCTTCCGGTACCTTAAGCACCAGCGGCGCGTAATTCAGAATAGCTTTTATCCCGTAATTGACTAACAAATCCGTAACGGTTTGGGCGCAGCCCGCGGGAACCGTAAGGATCGCCATCTGGATATTCAAACGCTGGATATCCGCTGCGAGATTGCGGACATCACTGATTTCAATACCGCTGATACTCGTGCCAATCAATTCCGGGTTGTTATCGCAGGCCAGAACGATCTCAAAACCCTTGCGAGAAAAACCTTGATACTTCAGCAGAGCCTGACCAAGGTTTCCTACCCCCACGATGACAACCGGCCAGATTTGATTTAGATTTAGAATTGCGCGCAGATTGTGAATCAGACTGATAACGTTATATCCACTGCCCTGTTTGCCGAATCCCCCAAAAAAGGAGAGATCTTTGCGAATTTGCGCGGCGGATACGTCCACAATGTGCCCAAGTTCTGCAGAGGAGACTACCCCCCGCCCTTCTCTCAAAAGTTGATTGAGAGCCTGCAAATATACTGGCAGCCTTTGAATCACAATATCCGGAATTTCTTGCTTTCCCATGCGCTCTTCACCTTGTGTTCAGTTTCGTCCGGCAGACAAGAAGTAAATTTGATGTTATCATCACAGACGATGTGTATATTATATTAGGTAATAAATCCGATTTCCTACTAAAATTTACCAGATTGTGAAATTTTCCACAACGACAAATAAAGGAGTGACAGGATGAAAGCAGCCAGAACCATACTCTACATTGTTGCAGGAATTCTCATTGTTTTGTCGTTCCTGTTCATACTTGGCGCGTTCAGTCCCTCGGGAAGCACAAGCTGGCTGGCAGTCGGGGTTGTCGGCCTGATTATCGCCTTCATCGCGATAATTATTGGTGCCCGGATTGGCGCGAAAGCCGCTGGAACAACCCAGAATATTTCTATTAACGTGGACCTGCCTGGGAATGTGAAGATGGACGCTATCAAATGCCAGTCCTGCGGAGCCCCATTAGCCTCGGATGACATCAAGATGATTCAAGGCGCGCCAGTGGTCACCTGCCACAGCTGTGGAACCACGTACCAATTGACCGAAGAACCGAAGTGGTAAAAAGATGAAAATATTTCGCAACCTCATTCTGTTATTCGTGCTGCTTGCTGCGTTCCTTTTCCCGGCTGCGGTTTCCGCCCAGACCTACCGCTTTACCGTGAGCGAGTACGAAGTGGAAGCCTACCTGGAAAAAGACGGCAGCCTGACGCTGCGTTATTACATGGTGTTCGATAACGACCCATCCGCGGATCCGATTGATTTCATTGACCTTGGCCTGCCCATTGCCCAATATAGCCTCAAGAATATCTCCGGAACCATTAACGGCCAGAATATTCCGCAAATTGGCAACTCGGCCTATGTCAGAGGCGCGGAACTCGCACTCAAAAATCTCGCCATTCAACCCGGTGAGACCGGCACGGTAATCGTCACCGCGACCGGGATTACCGGTGTGCTTTTCCCTTATGACCAGGGCGACCGCGAAAACTATGTGAATTTCCAGTTTTCGCCCAATACCTTTGGCGCGGAATATGACCGCTCCACCGCGACGAAGTACCGCATGACCATCATCCTGCCTCCTGGCGTAGGTGTGAACGACGGAGTTTACTACCGCCCCTCCGGTTGGCCGGGAAGCGATACTCCCGAGGCCTCTACCACTCAGGACGGCCGGGTGTACTATTCCTGGTACACGGAAAACGCGGATGTCCACTCGAATTATTACTTTGGTACCGCTTTCCCTGCGTCTGTTGTCCCTCCTGAAGCTGTCAGCAGCAAGGAGGTTTACACCCAGCAAGAAGAGCAGCCCTCTTCGGGGTCCTCACCGTTTCCATTCTCCATCGGAACAGTTTTTTGCTGCCTTGGCACATTAATCTTTGTGGGGACAATCATCCTCGGGATTGTGAAGGGTTCCAAGGCTGAACAAAAACGGAAAATGGCATACATGCCCCCCAAGATTTCTATTGAAGGTCAGGGCATCAAGCGCGGTCTCACCGCTGTGGAAGCGGGCATCCTCATGGAAGAGCCTCTGGATAAAATTCTGACCATGATAATGTTCGGCCTGCTCAAAAAAGAAGCCATCACGGTGACTCAAAAAGACCCGCTCACAATCAAGCCGAGCGAGCCCCTGCCCGAAGGTCTGTACGATTATGAAAAGGGCTTCATTCAGGCATTTCTTGAGGACAAACTCCCCGAAAGAAAACGCTTGCTGCAGACCACCATTATTGACCTGGTTAACAGTGTGACCGCCAAGATGAAGGGCTTCAGCAAAGCAGAAACCGTGGCGTATTACAAGGACATCATTGCCCGCGCCTGGAAAGCGGTACAGGACGCCGAAACACCTGAGATTAAGAGCGCTCAGTACGACCACACGCTCGAGTGGACAATGCTGGACAAAGAGTTCAACACGAAGACCGAAGAAACATTCTCCGGCGGACCGGTTATTGTGCCCATGTGGTGGCCGCGTTACAACCCCGGCTGGCAGCCAGCCGCGCAAACCAGCGGCGGAGGCGGCCTCAGTACGCCGGTGAGCACCGGTGTTCCATCGGGCGGCGGGAGCAAGCCTTCGCTTTCGCTGCCAAACATCCCCGGCTCTGACTTCGCGGCTTCGATGATTAATGGCGCGTCAAGCCTGGCTGCCAGCGCGATTGGCGACCTGACCGGCTTTACCAGCGCGGTTACCAACAAGACCAACCCCATACCGATTCCGACGTCTACGTACAAAAGCGGCAGCGGTGGGTTCCGCGGCGGCGGAGGCGGCGGTCATTCCTGCGCGTGCGCCTGTGCCTGTGCCGGATGCGCCTGCGCTTGCGCTGGCGGCGGCCGCTAACCTCATACAGGGGCTATGTCCATGGCGTTTCTTGGCAAAAAACCGCTCGCGCCAGCCCAACCTGGTCTTTATCAGTTCGAAATCACTGATAAAGAATCGAAGTCGCGGGTGCATATTCGGCTGGATGAAGACGGCAGCGGCCTTTTGGTGGTGAACGCCAGCCGCGTTGTTCACCTCAACCCGACCGCGGTTCAAATGGCATACTACCACCTCAGCAAAGCCGACGAGAAAGACGCTATCCGCGCGCTCAGCAGGCTCTATAAAGCCCCCAAAAGCCAGCTTGTTGAGGATTATGCCAGGGTTACCAGCCAACTTGACGCTGTGATGGATGAGCAGAGCGGTCTCTGCCCGGTTTGCGATTTGGGGCTGGAAAAACACATGCCCTTCTCAGCCACCCTATCCGCGCCTTACCGCATGGACCTGGCGCTGACCTACCGCTGCAATAACAACTGCGCGCATTGTTACAACGCCCGCGAGCGCAGCTACCCTGAACTGGATACGAACACCTGGAAGGCCGTCCTGGACCGCGTTTGGGAACTGCGCATACCGCATGTGGTTTTTACTGGCGGCGAGCCAACCTTGCGGGACGATTTAGTCGAACTTGTCGCCTACGCGCAAGAGCTTGGCTTGGTCACAGGCCTGAACACCAACGCCAGAAGACTGGCAGATGAGCAGCTGATGCGCAGCTTAGTCTCCGCCGGGCTGGACCATGTTCAAATCACCGTTGAGTCTTTTGACCCGGGGACGCATGACACAATGGTCCGCGCGAAAGGCGCCTGGGAGGAAACGCTGACCGGACTGCGAAACGCGGTCAATTCCGGCATCTATCTGATGACCAACACCACCTTGCTGCGCAATAACGCCGCTGAGCTGGAAAACATTCTCAAGTTCCTGGCAGAGGAGCACGTTCCTACGGTGGGTCTGAATGCCCTGATTTATTCAGGCCACGGCGCGACCGTGAACAGCGGCCTGCCCGAAGTGGATTTGCCTCCCTTGCTGGAACTCGCGTCGCGGTTTACTCGTGAACATAATCAGCGCCTGATTTGGTACACCCCGACCCAGTACTGCCACTTTAATCCCATGCTGCTGAGCCTGGGAATCAAGGGCTGCACCGCCGCGCTCTACAACATGTGCGTGGAACCGGACGGGCAGGTCATCCCCTGTCAGTCGTATTACCACGCTCTTGGCCACATTCTCGACGATGACTGGGATGACATTTGGAATCATCCGCTTTCACTTGAACTGCGCGAACGCAGAAACATCCCCGAAGGCTGCCAGCACTGTGATTTCCTCGTGGAATGCGGCGGCGGCTGCCCGCTGGCGCGCGCCCATCAATCTGTTCGACCTATCACCGCAGAACTTTTCTAACGGAGGCATGATGATAAACTTTATTAAACAGCTGTTCTCCAAGGAGCCCGTCCATCAACCGCTGGAGCCCGGCTTCTATGCGTATCACAGCCCCAAAGACGACCCGCAGCCTTACCGCCTGCACCTGAGAATTGAACCTGACGGCGAAGGTGTCTTGATTGTCAATGCTTCCTCTGTGCTGCACCTAAATCAGACCGCCACAGAATTCGCCTATTATCTCATCAAGGGCAAGCAGGACGCGGAAATCACGCAGCTCGTTGCCGAACGGTTTTCCGCTCCGGTGGACACCATCGCGGCGGACGTGGTTTCCTTTCACCAACAGCTGCTTTCTTTTATCCGCAAAACGGACCAGGAACCGACCGCTGATTTCGGATTTGAACCGCACACCCAATATCAGGATATTTCCGCTCCATACCGGCTTGACTGCTGCCTGACAGCGGCCGATGAAGGCCAGAGCTGCCCCCTGCCTGGCGAACTTGATACGCAGGACTGGAAGAAAATCATTCATAAATCCTTCCAAGCCGGCATCCCGCACCTGATTTTTTGGGGAGGAGAGCCCACTCTGCGCGACGACCTGCCTGAATTATTGGCGTACGCAGAAGAATTGGGTCTGGTTACCGGCTTGGTAAGCAGCGGCAGCAGATTGAACGATGAAGCATATATCGAAAATCTGATTGCCTGCGGACTGGACCACCTCTTTGTTCCTTACCAGCCGGGGGATGAACGTCTGCTTTCCGCCTTGCGCAAAATCCTGCCCCTGGACCTGTACACCTGCGTTGGACTGCTCATCCAGCCCGAGACTGAGCTGACACACACCGTTGAGGAACTTGCGGCACTGGGTGTGAATGCCTTCTCGCTCATCCCGATACAGTCAGACACGGCCCAGGCAGTCGCCCGCGCGGAAGAAGAGGTCGGGAAAACCGGCCTGCCAATGATAAACGACCTTCCGCTCCCCTTAAATCTGAGCGCGGTCCTACCAACGCAGCAGATAACCGCGGAGCCCAACCCCGAGGCTGAGTTTATCGTGCTCGAAGCCTCTCCGAACGGCGACCTGCATACCCGGCCGGGGTACGGCAGGTACCTGGGAAATTTGTTGAAAGACAGCTGGCGCGAGATTTGGAAAAACCGCTATCAGGCGTAGGATGAACATTCACAGCTGGCATTCCCGTTATGCTTTGCAGGCGCTCTGGACTGAGAAACTGCGGCACTTTCTTTTGAACAAACTCAACGCCCAGCCCGGAGAACAGATTTTGGAGGTTGGCAGCGGTACCGGCGCGCTTTTCAAGGATTTTGAGAGCCGCGGCTTGAAAGTTGTCGGTCTGGAGTACAAACCGCGGCGCTGCAAGTATTCGCTGCCGCTCAACAGCCAGCGAACAGTCATTTGCGGGAACGCCTACGACATTCCCGCGGCGGACCACAGCTTTGACCTGAGCGTGTGCCATTATTTGCTGTTGTGGCTGAAAGACCCTGAGCGAGCCTTGAGAGAAATGGCGCGGGTTACCAAACCCGGGCGCCATGTCATCGCTTTCGCTGAACCGGACTACAAGTCCCGCATAGATTACCCGGAAATCTTCCAGAAAATTGGCGAGGTGCAGAACCGCAGCCTTGAATTCCAGGGCGTGGACCTGAGTATTGGGCGCCGCATGGGGGCCATGTTCCGCGGCATAGGGCTGAAGAACGTCAATGTGGGTTTGCTTGCTGGGGAGTGGAAAGAACCCAGCCCCGAAGTTTTTGACGCAGAATGGGACATCATCGCCTACGATTTGGGCGGGCTGGTGCCGGTAGATGAAATCCTCGACTTCAAGGCGAAAGCGCGCGAAACCTGGCTGAGCGGTCAGGCCACTGTCTTTATTCCCACTTTTTACGCCTACGGGATGGTTTGACGCCTGTAATCATAAGGCTTCGCAACAGACGGGCATGAAAAAGGCAGGATTGGTTTTACTGCTCGCGGCCTGCGCCCGCCGCTAAGCGTGCGGACATCGGGAGACGCGCGGGACCGATTAACATGAAATAAGCAAAGAGCGGGTTCCTGAGAACCCGCTCTTTCTGTCGGGGCGCCGGGATTCGAACCCGGGACCTCTTGCACCCCATGCAAGCACGCTAGCCGGACTGCGCTACGCCCCGAACAACAGGCACAGATTATACCCAAGCACGCCTGAAAGTGCAAGCGCAAAATTCGTGAAAGCGCGATTCATTTGGCGTCCGCAAAACCTGCCTTCAACTTTTCTTTCTCCGCCCTGCTCAAGCCGGAATACACCAGGTTGTAGCTGTCCGTGATCATCTCCATGAGAGCGGAATCGGGCACGGACCCATCGCACACGATGGTATTCCAGTGCTTGTGGTTCATGTGATAACCCGGCGTCACCGCGGGAAAGAAACTGCGCCACCTGAGAGCCTTTTCCGGGTCGCACTTCAGGTTGATGGTCACCGGATCGTCCTGCCAGCTCATCAGGACAAAAATTTTCCCTCCTACCCGGAAAACGAGGGTGTCAAAGTCGAAGGGCATGTCCTTGGTGCAGCCGGGCTTGGATTCGATGTACGCGCACAAATTCTCGTAAGTTTGCAGCACGCCTCACTCCTTTAAAATGTGCTGGGTCAGTGTGTCGGTCTCAATATCCAAAACTGCAAAGCTGTGCGGCCTGATTCTATCCCCCAGCGCGCCCGGATTAATCACGCGGGTACGTCCAACCCGCATGTCCTTGAACTCGTGGGAGTGTCCGTGCAGCAGGTAATCGAAGTTACCGCTCTCAAGCGCGGAGCGAATCATTTCCGGATGGTTGCCGTGGCAGACATAAAACGCTCTGCCGTCCAGCGTGAATTCCACGGAAAGCCCCCACTGGCTGGTCGGGTTCATCTGCTGCAGGTTGAGCGCGATAGCGCCGCTGGCAACATCGCCGTTGCCAAAGGCATAGTAAACCTGGAAGTCCCGCATGTGCCTGCACATGGCAAAATCCGTCAGGTCCCCGCAGTGCGCGAGGATGGAAATGTTCTGATTTCGCAGGACATCCAGAGCCTGGATGAGCCAGCGTTCTTTGGAATGTGTATCACTAATTATTCCGATTTTCACAGGCCAGCCCTCTTTTCTCAATTAATTATTCACACCTATTATAAAGTTTGATTTTCATATGGTAAAATCCAATTGCAATTTAGATTCGACCATCAGCGGAGCCGGAACCATGACCACATCCCTCGAGCAAGGCATAGAAGCAGCAAAATCCGGGCAAATGGAACAGGCCCTCGCGCACTTGAAAGATGCCATTGTGGAAGAGCCTACCAACGCGGAGGTATGGGTCTGGCTGGCAGCCATCATCGAGGACGAAGCCAAGCAAACCATTTTCCTCAAGAAAGCGCTCGAGCTCGACCCGTCCAATCGACCGGCGCAGCGCGGCCTGGCATTCATCGAACGGAAAAAGTACATCCCCCCGAAACCCGGCGAAAAACTCTCCGATTACACGCGCCCCATTGGCATCTTTAAAGCCGCGCCCGCCCAGATTCAGATGGAAAAGGAACCTGAACCGGCGCCTGAGCCTGAGCCGGAGCCGCAAATTGAACCTCCCCAGCCGCTTGAGGAACCTGCTCCGGAAGAGGCCGCCGCAGCGCCAAAACCCGAAAGCGTGAAGCCCCAGAAACCTGTTAAAACCAAAGTGTGGCTGGATGTGCTGATGTACGGCGTGACGCTAATGGTTTTCATTGTCATTGGCATACTCATTGGGACGACCCTCCTCAATGTGAACATTCCCTTTCTGACAAAGCCCACCCCTGTTCTGGAGGTTCTGCCTGAGTATGAAGGGGTCTTCCTGCTGGAGAACGGCCAGTTCACCGAGATGAAATTGAATCTGGACGTCCCTAAAGACGAAACCGGCGTTCCAGTGACTGCGCAAAAACTGCCCGAGCTGGTGGTCAATAATCAGGTCATCAGCCTGGAACGCGTGCAGCTCCTTAATGACGGCGGCCTGCCTGTGCCGTTTACCACCCGCCCGGTTAAGGACAACATACATTTGCTTACCCCTCAGGAGGCTCTTACTCCTGGGCGTTACTGCATTGTTTTTACCCTGAACGTGGACCGCAATGAAGCATTATATTGGTGCCTCCGTGTAGAGTAGAAACGAAAAATTCGCTGAACTTAATATCTCACTCCCCCGGAGGTAACACCTGATGACTGTTGAATCCTTGGGAACTGGCATCCCAACTGCTCACTTCGACTACTCAAAACACGGCACAATCATCGAAAAGGAAATCCTGGCGGAACGCATCGCCCGCTACGAAGTTTTCGCGCCTCTCATTGCCCAAAAAGCCAGGCCTGGTCAATTCGTGATTCTGCGCTTAACCAAAGAAGGCGAGCGAGTCCCCCTTACGATCGTGGACCGCGACGCGCAGCGCGGCACAATCACGCTGATTGTGCAGGTGGTTGGTAAAAGCACGGAATTGCTGGATAGTATGCCCATCGGCGAGCAGATACTGGACGTTCTTGGACCGCTCGGCAACCCCTCCGAGATTAGAAATTTTGGCAGGGTTGTTGTTATCGGCGGAGGCGTGGGGACGGCTGTGGCCTACCCGGTCGCAAAAGCGCTCAAAGATGCCGGCAACCATGTAACCGCCGTGGTCGGCGCCCGCACTAAAGACCTCATTATCCTGCGGAAAGAGCTGGAAAACGTCGCGGATGAACTTTACATCACCACAGACGACGGGTCGTTTGGTTTTCACGGCTTTGTCACCGACCAGCTGAAGCAGCTTCTTGAGCAGGGAAACATCTACCATTACGCCCTGGCCGTTGGGCCGCTGCCCATGATGCGCGCCATCACGGAAGTCACGCGCCCTTATGGGATTCCCACAACAGTCAGCTTAAACCCCATCATGGTGGATGGGACGGGAATGTGCGGCGGCTGCCGGGTCACGGTCGGAGGAAAAGTCCGCTTTACATGCGTGGAAGGCCCCGAATTTGATGGTCACCTGGTGGATTTTGACACTTTGAACAAACGCAACCGGGCTTATAACCACCTTGAAAGCTGCCGATTGGATGAGCATATCGCCGTCCTGGACATTGCTGAGGAAAAAATCGAAAGCGCTCCCCGCGCCCGCCAGGCAATGCCCGAGCTTCCGGTGACAATTCGGGTCAGAAATTTTGATGAGGTCGCGCTCGGGTTCACGGATGAACTGGCATTAAAAGAAGCCGCCCGCTGTTTGCAGTGTAAAAATCCCAAATGCGTTGCCGGCTGCCCGGTTTCGGTTCAAATTCCGCAATTCATCAAACTCATTCTTTCAGGAAAACCGGCTGAAGCCGCCCTGCTAATCAAGCAGGATAATTCCCTGCCTGGCGTTTGCGGGCGGGTCTGTCCTCAGACGGAACAATGCGAAGGCGCCTGCATTCTCGGGAAGAAAGGCGAGCCTGTTGCGATTGGAGCTTTGGAACGGTACGTCACGGATTACCTCGACGCGCACCCGCTTCAAAAAGAGCCATTGGAGGTTAAACCCAGCGGCCATAAAGTCGCTTTGGTCGGCAGCGGTCCGGCGTGTCTTAGCTGCGCGGGCGACCTGATCAAGGCTGGCCACGAGGTGACCATTTTTGAAGCCTTCCACGATTTTGGCGGGGTGCTGCGCTACGGCATCCCCGAATTTCGTCTGCCCAAGGTAATTGTGAGTAAAGAAGTCCAGCAGCTTTCTGACCTTGGCGTGAAGTTTGTCCCCGATGTGCTGATTGGCGCGACCAAAACAATCCGCGAGCTGATGGATATTGACGGTTACGAAGCTGTTTTCATCGGTACTGGCGCGGGTCTGCCAAATTTCCTGAGCATCCCTGGAGAAAACCTGGTTGGCATCTATTCGGCCAATGAGTTCCTGACAAGGGTGAACCTGATGAAAGCCTATCTGTTCCCCAAAGTTGACACTCCCATCCTGAATGTTCAGGGGAAGCGCGTGGCGGTCATTGGCGGCGGCAATACCGCCCTGGATTCAGCGCGCGTGGCCCTGCGGCTGGGCGCTGCTGAAGTCAGTATCGTCTACCGGCGGAGCGAGGCGGAAATGCCCGGCCGCTTTGAAGAAATCCAGCACGCGAAAGCGGAAGGGGTGCGCTTTGAGTTCCTGCGCAACCCGCTGGAATTCCTTGGAAATCAGGATGGCTGGCTGGTTGGCATGCGTCTGATTAAAATGGAATTGGGAGAGCCCGATTCCAGCGGAAGGCGGCGGCCGTGCCCCATCCCGGGCTCTGACTATGAGACTCCGGTCGATGTCGCCGTGGTGGCAATCGGCAACGGTTCCAACCCAATCATCCAGCGGACGACCCCGGACCTTGAATTTAATCGCTGGGGGAATATCGTGGTGGACCCGGAAACAATGGCAACCTCCATTCCCGGGGTTTACGCGGGCGGCGATATCGTTACGGGCGGAGCCACCGTCATCCTCGCCATGGGAGCCGGCCGCAAGGCCGCGGCCGCCATAAATCGTTATCTGACTGAAAAAAAGCACCAAAAAGGCGGCTGATGTGCCAAAAATCGTATGTTTAGGTGCGGGCAGCTTTTCATTTGGAATAAGCACCCTTTTAACCCTGCTCAAGAGCTCTGTGCTGCGCGGGAGCGAAATCGCTCTGGTGGATATCAACGCGGAATCGCTCGATCTGACTGCCAGCCTTGCTGAGTGGTTAAACCGCAGCTGGGACTGCGGAAAAACCATCACATCGCATTCATCCCACAAAGACGCGCTCGCGAACGCCGACTACGTCGTCAGCGCGATAGAAGTGCAGCCGCGCGAAAGACTGTGGCAGCAAGATTTTGAACTGACGCTCAAATACGGCCTGAGGCAGCCTTACGGAGAAAACGGCGGTCCCGGCGGATTCGCACACGCCGCGCGGAACGTGAATGCCGTGCTGAACATCGCCAGGGATATGGAACAGCTCTGCCCGAATGCCTGGCTGATTAACTTTACCAACCCCATGCACAGGTTGTGTTATCTGGTGAACCAGTATTCGCGCGTCCGGGTGGTCGGCCTTTGCCATCAACTGGCAGCGGGGTACGCCATGGCAGCCAAAGCCCTGGCCGGTATTTACGGCTTTCAGGGCGCGGAAGCTTTTGTAAGCACCCACGCCGACCCAAGCAACCATTACCCCATGGCGGAAATGGCCGCCCAGGGCATGCAGCGCCTAAAAATCACAGCGGCCGGTCTCAACCACTTCACCTGGATGCTCGCCCTGCGAGACAGGCAAACTGGCGAAGACCTCTATCCGCTTTTCCACAGGGAATGGAAAAAACTCCCGGACGCGTTTGAACCGCTCACCCGGGAAATCTTTGAGATATTCAACCTCTTCCCTATTCCAGGCGACGAACACCTGGACGAGTACCTGCCGTGGCTCACCAATCCCCAGCGTAAAGCCTGGGAAAAATACGACCTCTCCTTGTATAACTGGGAACTTTACGCACGCCTTCGGGATGAGCAGTGGCAGCAGGTTTCAGATTGCATCCGCAGACAGAAAGAAATTGAAATTCTGAAAGACCCCGTAAGCGAAGGCGCTGTCGAGCTTATTGAAAGCCTGACCACTGGCAGCGAGTTGTATTGGGAAGCCCTCAATATCCCAAATAATGGCTTGATTGAAGGCCTGCCCGCAAACGCGATTGTGGAGGTACCCGGAACCATTAGTTCCAGGGGAATAACCGGTGAGCCGGTTGGCAAACTGCCGCAGGGAATTACCGAACTCTTGCACCGGGAGGTGAGCGCAAGTCAATTGTGCATCGATGCTGTCGTCCAGGGAGATAGAAACCTGGCTGTGCAAAGCCTGCTGCTGGACCCGGTTGTGGATGACATTGGCACCGCCCGCCTGATACTGGCGGATATTCTGGAGTCCAACAGGCAGTGGCTGCCCCAGTTCTTTGATTGACACGCCGGCACCTGACCGCGGCGCGATCTAATGCGATTCGCCCAGCTGATTGACGTGAATAATCGGTTGTAGTATAAAAAGTTGGTGTGATGGGAATTCAGGATGTTGTTAAGTAAGGACCTGAATCACCCTTAAGCGAATTTGTTTTTTAAGAATCACGGAGGATTTGAAAGTCATGGCAGAAAGAGAAGTTGGCAAGGTAAAGTGGTTTGATGGTGGAAAAGGCTACGGTTTTATTTCCCGAAATTCCGGTGAAAAAGATGTATTTGTTCACTACAGCGCCATTATCGGTGAGGGGTACAGAACCCTCAAAGAAAACGACACTGTCGAATTCAGCGTAGTTCAGGGAGCTAAAGGTCCGCAAGCGCAGGATGTCAAGGTAGTCTCTGAGTAGCATCCAAAACAATCAAAAAACGGCCTGGGGTCATACAGGCCGTTTTTTTATGTTAATTCCTGGTCAACCCCCGGTAGGCAAAGCGTCCCTGCCCTGAGCGGTCGCCGCCGTAGCGCGCGATCTGGTCAGCTTCAAAATCGGACCAATTCCCGAGAAACAGCCGTGGTTTACCCTCGTGCCCAAGCGCCAGAATGTGGGTGGCGATGCGGTCCAGGAACCACCGGTCGTGGCTCACGACCACTGCGCAGCCGGCAAAATTTTCCAGCGCTTCTTCCAGGGCGCGCAAGGTGTTCACGTCCAGGTCGTTAGTCGGTTCATCCAACAGCAAGACGTTGGCGCCGGCCGTCAGGGTGCGCGCCAGAAAGACGCGGTTTCGCTCTCCGCCGGATAAATTCTTGACGGGTTTTTGCTGGTCAGAACCGGTAAAATTGAACGAGGCGCAGTAAGCTCTTCCATTGACGGTCATATCTCCCAGCTGGAAATTTTCGGCGCCGCCTGTAATGGCCTCGAACACAGTCAGCTCGCCATCCAGCGATCGGGATTGGTCGGCATAAGCCAGCCTGACTGTTTCTCCCAGGCGGATTGTTCCCGAATCCGGCTGTTCAACGCCTGCGATCATTTTTATCAGGGTGGATTTTCCGGCGCCGTTGGGTCCAATCACGCCCACGATGGAACCAGGCGGAATGCTGATGCTCAAATCCTCAATCAGTTTTCGGGTGCCAAAACCTTTGCAGACGTTCTCCATCTCAATCACGACATTTCCCAGGCGCGGGCCGGAAGGAATGTAAATCTCCAGGTCTCTGCGCGTTTTCTCATATTCCTGGGAGAGCAATTTTTCGTAGGCGGTCACGCGAGCCTGGCCTTTGGACTGACGCGCCTTGGGCGACATGTGAATCCACTCCAACTCCCGCTGCAAGGTGCGCTGCCTTTTGGATTCCGTCTTTTCTTCTACGCGCAATCGCTCCTCTTTTTGGGCCAACCACGAAGAATAGTTCCCCTTCCAGGGTATGCCGTACCCGCGGTCGAGTTCCAGAATCCATCCGGCGACATTGTCCAGAAAATAACGGTCGTGGGTCACCGCGATAACAGTGCCTTTGTAATTCTGTAAGTGATGCTCCAGCCATGCCACCGATTCCGCGTCCAGGTGGTTGGTCGGCTCATCCAATAAGAGGATGTCCGGCTCGGTCAGCAGCAGCCTGGTCAGCGCGACCCGCCTTTTTTCGCCGCCGGAGAGCACGCGAATGGGCGTGTCTCCGGGCGGGCAGTTTAGCGCGCCCATCGCCAGCTTGAGGTTGCTTTCAAGATTCCAGGCATCCACGCGTTCCAGAGCGTCTGTCAGGCGCGCCTGTTCCGCGATGAGCTTCTCAAAATCAGCGTCCGGATCAGCAAAACCCTCATTTACGCGGTCATATTCCGCCAGCAGGTCCACTAGCGGCTGCACGCCCTCCCGGATGACCTCCAGCACCGTTTTGCTTTCATCCAGCTGCGGCTCCTGCTCCAGCATCCCCACGCTGTATCCTTTAGAAATGGCAATTTCTCCGATGTAATCCGGGTCTTTGCCAGCCATGATGCGCAGCAGCGTGGATTTGCCCGAGCCGTTCAGGCCAAGCACGCCGATTTTCGCGCCGTAATAAAAGCCGAGCGAAATATCGCGCAAAACCTGCTTGTTGGGCGGGTAAATCCGTCCCACGCGGACCATCGAATAGATTACCTGGGTATCAGAAGGCATGCAAACTCCTTAACATGTTTTTTGAATGGCAGTATTGTAACAAAAGCGGAGATTTAACGAGCGGTAAAAAATCAGGGCGCGCGTTGATAGAGAATCCACGCTCCCAGGCTTTCCCCGGCCTGGAAATCAGCAGATACTTCAGGGCTACTTTCTCCCACAGAGCGCACCAGCAGATATTCCACCCCGCGTTCCCGCAGCCAATTGTCATCAGCTGCCAGGCTCACAGGGTACACATTCACAACCCTGCGGGAAAAATCTTCCCCAAACAGCCCGTACTCCTGATACTCCTGCGCTGAAGCGGCTACGCCAACCACTGCGCCAGAGGGTATCTGCTCCGCCAGGTAAAGCATCTCTTTGGAAGAATAAGACTGGCGGGTAAGTTTATCGATGCGGTTCATGTCCCAAACAGCTGCCCCGCCGATGACCTGCTTGGCTGGGTTAAATAACACCACCATCGCCGCGCTGAATACGGCAGAAAGCACCAGAAGCCACTGAACCCACAGGCGCGGTTTTTTACCCTCGAACCACATCGGCAGAAACGCAACAGAGAACCCTACGGCAGGCATAAAATATCTGCCGTCAAATGGCGTCCAACCAGGTCTTATCAGGCTGCAAGTGACCAGGGCTGTGATGTAAAAGATAAAAGGAAACGCGCGCAGTGCTTCTTTTCTTCTCCAGGCCTGAATAAACCCAAAAATACTGGTCGGGATGATTAAGAAAAAGCCCACCAGCCCAAACCAGGCCTCATCTTCCTGCAGCGCGTAAACTCTATCCCAGGTGAAAACGTGCGCGTCCAGTGTGGCGATATCTCCTTCCAGGTTTAATCCCAGCGGCGCGGTCAGCGCGCGGGCGGCGGCAGCTTTGGCAGCACTGAGGCGGGCCTGAACCGGGCCGGGCAGCCAGGAAAGGTCCGCCAGCTGGTAAGTCCAGCGCGCGCTGGTGAGCGCAATGTACTTTGCCCGAGACATTTCTGCTTCAACTGCCGTGCTGGTCATCTCAGCCGCGTCGGGACCAACCGGAGAGCCGAAATGCAGCTGGTTGCTGATATATACCGGCGAACTGAGTAAACCAAAAGCAAGCAGCGCCGCTGCTAACCATCCAAGGGCTTGCTTGAGCGAATATTTGTAAACCCGGAACCCTGCAAGGGCAAGCACAGCAAAGCCCGGCAGATAAGCTGCGATGGAAAAGTTGGTGCCAAGCACCAATCCGAGCGACAGGCCGGAGAGAATCAACGCGCCGCGCTGTCTTTCTTTACCCCAGCGGTGAAAGAAATAAACCAGTGAAAGAAAAAGCCAGGTGCTGACCAGGTCGTGCCGCACAGAGGTGAGGTGCAGCTGCACCACCGGAAATGTCAGCCAGAAAAGTCCCGCAAAAGCCGACCCTCGCCGGGAGAACCCAAACTCCCGCGCGAATAAGTAAACCAAAAGGCTGGTCAGAACGCCCGCGAGGAACGGAATGTACGCGATGAAACGGTCCGTGCCGGTAAAGAGCAAGGTCCAAAGGTATGTGAGCTGCGCGTTCACCGGGAACGTCACCTGCCAGATGAAAGGCGTTTCCCAGGGGAAATAGCTGCCTTGCTGCTTCCAACGCACAATCCGCGCGACGTGGAACGAAAGCGCGTCGTTGTTGTTGGGTGGCACCACATAAATCAGGACCAGCGAAAGCAGCAGCACAGCCGCGACCAAAAGCAGAAGCGCGAACAAAACGGGGTCTTTCAGCGGCTTGAAGCCGCGCAGCCGCTGCCCTACCTTGCGGTTTTCAGGGAAGAGGTCGGGCCTCTTCGATACAAGCCAGCCAACCGCGCTGACTGCGAGCAGCCCTGTTTGAAGCAGCAGAATTGTCTGGATAGAGTTCAGCGCGCGCAGCAGATTTGCCGCCTGAAAAACCAGCACCAGCACGGAAAAACCAACCAATCCCCAGGCCAATGGGAATTCGGCCGCCTTGCGCAGGCGCAGCAGCGAGGTCAGTAAAAGGGTGGTAATCGCAAGCAGCAGAATTGATGCCAGAAATAACATCGGGGCTCCGCATATAGTTTACCGCAAGCGGCCGGCTTGTGCGGATATGAGGGCGCGCCTGCCTGCAATCGCGTTAACAGCTGGCATTTTGATTTTCGCCGTTCAGGTTCTATAATTAAGTAATCCCCTAACCATTTGAGGAGGTTTTATGGCACCGCCCTCCCGAAAAACCCACAGGATGCTGATATCCTTGATTGTGCTGCTCGCCTGCACAGCCTGCGTTGCCACACCCACCGCCCCGGAACCAACCCCGACCCTTCCGCCTCCCACCGCGACGCCAACCCCAACTGCCACGCCAACACAGACACCCACCCCCGCCCCCCTCACGCTGGATATCCCGAGTCTTTTTGAGCAATGTGAGACCCTTGGCGCCAGCGGCAGAGAGGTCATCGTCAGCGGTAATATCTACATGCCGGAGTATCGGATTTATGGCTATAGCGGCTGGAAAGGCATGGACCTGAAAGCCTATCTTCCCAACGATGACATAGGAATTGTTGCTCTGATTCCAATTGGCGAGGGTCCCAATACCATGGATGACCTGCCCGCCAACTTTACCCCGCGGGATTTGCGGGCGCGCTCCGAAAGCGGGCAGCTTATCCTGCACGGCCATACTGTGACGATAAAAGGGCGCGCCGAGCACAAGGTAAGCGATGGGGTCCCGCGCTGTCAGGTCTGGGTGGAAACAATACAGTCCTTAATGCCCCCGGAAATTCTCGTTCCGCAGACAGTCACCATCTCTGATTTGTTAAAAACACAGAACATTGGGAATTTCAATTACCCCGAAATTGTCTCGACATGCGAACTCCTGGGCAGAAAGCAGCAGATGGTATCCATTAAGGGCTCTATCATCGCGGAGGGCAATCCAGATAATTGCCCGATGCAGATTTGCCGCTTTAAACTGACTGACAAAACGGGTACCATCCGAGCGGTTTTACTGCTTTCTGAGGAGCCTGATTCGATTTACAACACCGCCGTTGAGGGTTGGCAATTAATTGACCATGGTAAGGTTGCCCGAGGCTTGCTGAATCTCGTTTTTACCGGCAAGCTTTTCATCGACACTGCTGATGGCTGCTCGCTCTTAGTTTATCAGATTGAAAAGCCCTAATCCTGCTACGGCATGAAGCCCATTTCTTGCCGTGAAGATTATGCGGGCGGATTTGGACCGCCGACCTTCGCGCAGCACCCTGTCAAGGGCTCGGTCACGAACCCTTTATCTTCTGAACAAAAAAGACCTTCCACTGCTGGAAGGTCTTGCTGTCGGGGCGGGCGGATTTGGACCGCCGACCTTCGCGCAGCACCCTGCGAAGGGCTCGGTCCCGAACCCAGAATCGCCTTAACAAAAAGCGGGGGGATTTGGACCATCGACCTTTGCGCAACTCCCTCGCAGAGGGCTCGGTCCTGAACCCAGTATCTCCTGAATAAAAAAGACCTCCCATGTGTGGAAGGTCTTGCTGTCGGGGCGGGCGGATTTGGACCGCCGACCTCACGGTCCCGAACCGTGCGCTCTATCCGGGCTGAGCCACGCCCCGCAGGATTGGTATTATATCATTTCTGAAGAATCAATCAAGCTCAAAAAGGGTCTTTTAAGCGTTGCAGAGTCATTCTTTGCATAATAAACAGATTGTTTTTCGTCGTTACACACGGTGACTGTCTGTCAGCAACTCTGTTAAATCGCGCCAGTCCGCCCGAACTGTCTTTCCAGCAGCGCGGCTGAAAGGTGTATCATCGTCGGCCTGCCGTGCGGGCAGGTGCGCGGTGATTGGCTGGCTTCCAGGTTCAGCAGTAGCGCTTTTTGTTCGCTCTCCGAAAGAATTTTGCCGGCTTTAACCGCCAGGCGCTTGCATACCCGCCCGGCAATCCGCGCCTCAATTTCCGCGGCGAGCGGTTCCTCATCTTCCTCAAAATCCTCTACCAGCGCCTGCAGCACCGCTTTTGGGTCGCCCGCAGCAAAAACAGCCGGCACCGCCCGTACAAGGAAAGCGTTCGGACCAAACTCTTCCACCTCAAATCCCAACTCCCGCAGGACGGGCAGCTGCGCGGCAAGCGTGTGGGCCTTTTCAGCGGGGAACTCCACCGCGGCCGGCTGCACAAGCGCCTGTACCGGCACTGCCGCAGCACGGTATTGCGCCATCAGCTGGTCAAAAAGCACGCGCTCATGCGCTGCATGCTGGTCAATCAAGTAAAGTCCGTCCGGGCCTTCCGCGACCAGGTACGTTGCCGCCACCTGTCCAATCAAACGCAGCAGCGGGAGAGGCTCCATCGGAAGGTAGCTTTGCGGGCGGGTAGTTTCAGAGGCTGCGTCCGCCTCTTCCCAGGCCTTGCCGGCAGCGGGAGTAAAATCCGCCCTCTCTGGCTCTGACCCGGCCTGTCTGCCCCATAAATTTACCGCCTGAATTTCCGGGAGCGGCGAATAAGCCAATAATCCGCGCCGGATAGCCCGCTGAAGCGCGCTGAAGACCTGGTCCGCGTCCCGAAAACGAACTTCCGCCTTGGAAGGATGAACATTGACATCCACCTGCCGGGCTGGCAGTTCAATAAATAAAACCGCGACAGGATAACGCCCCACCATCAGCATGGTGTTATACGCTTTGATGACAGCCGCTGTCAGCGCCGCGTCCTGCACCCAGCGCCCGTTCACAAAAAACGTAATGTCTTTGCGGTTTGACCGGTTCAGCGAAAGGCTGCTGATGTACCCATGGATGCGAATAGTGTTTTCGGCAAAGGTGATTGGGAGCAGGTGCTTGCTGTCCTGCGCGCCAAAAAGCTCCTGGAGGATTTCCATCTGGTTGCCGCTGCCTGTTGTCCTGAATATTTGTCGCTGGTCCATGGTCAGGCTCCAACGAATATGCGGATATGCCAGCGCGTACCGAGTGAGCAGCCCCGTTATTTGACGATTTTCGGTGCTGTCTGATTTCAGGAATTTCATGCGGGCCGGCACATTAAAGAACAAGTCCTCAACACGCACCTGGCTGCCGGTGGGGGCAGGGACTGAGCCTTTTTCCACGACAGCCCCGCCGTCCATGCGAATGCGGTAACCGGCAAGCTGTTCCTCCGGTTTCGAGGTCAGCGTCAGGCGGGAGACCGAACCAATCGAAGCCAGAGCTTCCCCGCGGAAGCCAAGCGTATGAATTTCAAACAAATCTTCTGCGGTTTGCAGTTTGCTGGTGGCGTGCCGGGCAACCGCCAAAGGCAGTTCCTCGGCAGGAATGCCAGCACCGTTATCTGTGACCAGGATTAACCGTTTGCCGGCTTCCCGGGTTTCTACAGAAATTTCGGTCGCGCCTGCGTCAATCGCGTTCTCAATTAATTCTTTAACGGCTGAAGCTGGCCGCTCGACCACTTCACCCGCGGCAATTTGGGAAGCAATTGTTTCCGAAAGAATTCTGATTGTCATGAGGGTATCCCTGCGGAGAAATTATACCTGCTTGCCTCACCGCGCGGAAGCGCGCCCGATTAATTCAGTTAAAATAAACCTGTTATGGAAATCTCAGAACATATCATCGGCATCCTGAACACCCTGCCCGAAAAACCGGGCTGCTACCTGATGAAGGATTCCGCGGGCACGATTATCTACGTTGGAAAAGCCATCAACCTGAAAAACCGCGTGCGGTCATACTTCCACGACTCGGCGGACCACGCCTTTAAGACCCGCCAGATGGTAAAAAAGATTGCGGATATTGACATCATCGTGGTGAATTCGGAGCTTGAAGCGCTCATCCTTGAGATGAACCTGATTAAGGAGCACCGCCCGTACTATAATGTGCGCCTTAAAGACGACAAACGTTATCCCTATATCAAGATTCACTGGGCGGATGATTTTCCCAAGCTGACTGTTACCCGCCTGATGGCAGAAGATGGGTCGCGTTACTTTGGTCCGTATACTTCCGTCTGGGCGGTGCACCAGACCTTGGATGTCCTTCGCAAAATTTTCCCATACCTCACCTGCGCCCGGGAAATCACCGGTAAAGACGCCCGCCCCTGCCTCTACTTCGACATCAAACTATGTTCCGGACCATGCATCGGGGCGATTGACAAAGCGTCATACCGCCAGATGATTGATGACCTGTGCAAATTCCTGGAAGGCAGAACCGAACCCGTGGTGAAACGCCTGCAGGAAGAGATGCTGGCAGCTTCCGAAAACCTGAATTACGAACGCGCGGCAGCCCTTCGCGACCAGATTCAAAGCATTGAGCACGTGGTGGAACGCCAGAAAATTATCTCGGATAATCAAAAAGACACCGACATCATCGCGCTGGCGCGGACGGACGGTGAAGCCTGCGTGCAAATCTTCTTTGTGCGCTCCGGAAAACTGATAGGCCGAGAGTATTTCATTCTGGAAGGCACGGAAGATGAGAAGAACGAAGCCATCCTGAAGGAATTCATCAAACAGTTCTATTCGCAGGCCGCCTATATCCCTAACCGCGTGCTCCTGCCGGCGGAAGTGGAAGAGGCCCGCATCATCAAAGAATGGCTGAACACGCGCCGGAGCGGTGAGAAAATTGAAATTCAGGTTCCCAAACGCGGTAAAAACAAAAGCCTGGTGGATATGGCAGCAGAAAACGCGGTCGAGACTTTGAAAGCCCTCGAAACGCGCTGGAAAGCGGATAAAGACCGCCAGCATCAGGCCCTGGCGGAACTTCAGGCTGCCCTCAAGCTTAAGGAACCTCCAAATCGCATAGAGTGCTACGACATATCCAACACCATGGGCACTGCCAGCGTGGGCAGCATGGTTGTCTTCGAGCAGGGCGTCGCCAACAAAAAACTCTACCGGCGTTTCAATATCCGCAATGTGGAAGGTCCCGACGATTTCGCATCCATGGAAGAAGTGCTTCGCAGGCGCTTCAGTCATTATCACAGCGCGCAGGCCGAAAAAGACCTGCCGGGGAAAACGCCGGACCTGTCTTTCAGCATCCTGCCGGACGTGCTCATTGTTGACGGCGGCAAAGGCCAGCTTGGGCGCGCGCTAAAGGTCATCAGCGAGCAGGGTTTGCAGGATCGCTTCGCGATTGTCGGGCTTGCCAAGCAGGAGGAGGAATTGTTCCTGCCTGGTCAAAGCGACTCAGTCCGGCTGGAAGAGCGCTCCCAGGGGCTGTATCTCATTCAGCGCATCCGCGACGAAGCGCACCGCTTCGCGATTACAGCGCATCGGAATCGACGTGGTAAAATCGGGTTGATGTCCCGCCTGGACACAATACCCGGCCTGGGGCCTGCCCGCCGCAAGGAACTCATTTTGCGCTTTGGCTCCATCGAAGCCATCATGGCCGCCAAACCGGAGGAAATCGCGGGGATAAAGGGTATCAGTCTGGAGCTGGCGCATCAAATTAAAGCCCAATTGGAGTAGTATGGCAAAAAGAAGTTCACAAGCAAACAGTTCGCGCATCGTGATGGCAGTTCTCGCGCTCACCATCATCCTTGCCATGGTTTTGTCGCTGGTTCGCTTCTAAGGCAGACCGGTATGGAAAAATTCGATCGGATTGGCGCGGAGTTCATCCTGAATTCCTGCTACAGCCATATGGGCCCTACGCCGGAGAAGCAGGGCGCCCCGCTGCCGTCGTATCTACCGGAGATTCCCCCCGCTGAGGAGCTGATTGCCCTCCCAGAGCCTGCGGCTCTCAACCTTGGGCGCGAAGACCTGCGGGAAATCATGGAACAGCGCCGCTCCGTCCGCCGATACGACGAAAACGCGCCGCTCAGCCTGGAGGAGCTTTCGCTGCTGCTGTGGCTGACGCAGGGCGTCAAAAAGGTATCCGAAAAAACGGGGATGTCACTGCGCACTTCTCCCTCAGCCGGGGCGCGCCATCCTCTCGAGACGCTGCTTGCTGTCCGCCGGGTAGAAGGACTCGAACCAGGCATCTATCATTTCATCGCCCACCGCCACGCGCTTTTACCGCTGATTTCAGGAGCAGATATCCTGGACCAAATCGGGGCTTCCACGGGAGGTCAGGCTCAGGTTCTGACATCCGCCGTAACCTTTATCTGGGTTGCTCTGCCCTACCGCACAAGCTTCCGCTACGGTACCCGCGCCTACCGCTACCTCTTCCTGGACGCGGGGCACGTCTGCCAGAACCTGCATTTGGCTGCCGAAAGCATTGGCTGCGGCGTTTGCGCGATAGGCGCTTTTGAAGACGAAGCCGCGAACGCTGCCCTCGGATTGGATGGGCAGGAACAGTTCGTCATCTACATGGCTTCTGTGGGCAAGAAAACCCCTTAAAAGCGTGGGAATGAAGCCCACTTACCGGTTTATCATCCTTGTTTCCGCGAATTCTGAATGGAAATCCGTTTTGGATTGCCTGCACCCGGAGCGGATAGGATCTACTCCTTTTGGGTCCGCGTTCCCCGCGCAGGCAGGCAGGCACCAGATGCTCTTCGCACATGGAGGCTGGGGAAAGACAGCCAGCGCGGCGGCCTGCCAGCATCTGATCGATTTATACCATCCCCAATTGATTGTGAACCTCGGCACGTGCGGGGGTCTGGAAGGATACGCGAACGTCGGGGAAATCCTGCTGGTGGAAGAAACCGCGATGTATGACATTGTGGAAGGAATGTCCGATTACGCCGCGGCCATCGAGCATTATCGCACGCTGGCAGACCTGAGCTGGCTGCCCGCGGCGCTTCCGCGCGGCATTCGAAAAGCGCGCCTGGTTTCAGCGGACCAGGATATCCAGACCCAAAATGTTGATCTCATTGCGAATGTCTTTCAGGCGCCTGCGGCAGATTGGGAATCGGCCGCGATTGCCTGGACTGCCGCAAAAAATAAGACGCCCTGGCTTGTTCTGCGGGGCGTCAGCGACCTGGTCAGCAAAGAAAAAGCGGAGGCCTACCACAACGTGGAGCTCTGGCGGGAACGCACAAATCAAATTATGGCAGACCTGCTGGCCGTGCTGCCCTGGTTCCTGGATTGTTTTTCGGCCCAAATGATTTCCGACTAAGCGTCAGACTTACCCAGGCGGGCGCGTTCCTCGTCCACAATGCTGTGGTCCAGTTTTTTGACAAGCGGCTGCGGCTGGTTGAAGGTCCTGCCGCCAATCATTTCAACTGGCTGCCACAAGTCAGTGCTACTGCCGCTCAGGGACCCCCCGGACTTGTAGAGCAGTATCTCATGCGCGCCTAAGCTGTCCTCGACTGTTCGCGTTTCCTGGCCGCCAAAAATGGGCTGTTCGTACCCCAGGATTGTGTGCAAAGTCTCAGAACTGAAGGGAATGAACGGTGCGAACATCAGTTTCAGCCAGTCGATTGCCTGAATGGCTGTAAAGACTGATTTGGCGGCTTCGCCCTTATCTGTCTTAATTTCAAACCAGGGGGCGTGTACGTCCAGGTACTTGTTCACCTCGGTTGCCAGGCTCATAATTTCGCTCAGCGCGTCGCGCAGCTGGACGCGTTCCATCTTTTCCGCAACGCTTTGGAATCCCGCTCGAATGGTTTCCAGGAGTGCGCGGTCCGAGTCCCGCAGGGTTTCCGGCTGGGGAATGACACCCTCCCAATGTTTGTAGGTAAAAGCGAGCACGCGGTTTACCAGGTTGCCCCACGTGGCGACCAATTCGTTGTTGTTGCGCTGGTAAAACTCCTCCCAATCCCAATCAGTATCCCTGGTTTCGGGCATCGCGGTAGTCAGATAATAACGCAGCGGATCCGGATCATAGCGCTCCAAAAAATCCAATCCCCAAACCGCCCAGTTTTTACTGCCGCTGATTTTCCGCCCCTCAAGGTTCATAAATTCGTTCGCAGGGATATCATACGGAAGCACCAGGGCCCGCGGTTCTTTCGCGCCGTAAGCTTTGTCAATACCGTCTCGAAAACCAATGAGTTCCGCCGGCCAGATGACCGCGTGGAAAGGGATATTATCCTTGCCGATGTAGTAGAAAGTCTTGGCCTGCGGGTTCACCCACCAATCCCGCCAGGCAGATTCGTTCCCCGAAAGCCGTGCCCATTCGATGGACGCGGAAAGATATCCAATGACAGCCTCAAACCAGACGTAAAGGCATTTACCCTGCCAGCCTTCCAACGGCACAGGAATACCCCAGTCCAGGTCGCGGGTAATCGGCCTGCCTTTAAGGCCATCGGTCAGGATTTGTCCCAGGGATTGGCGAATCACGTTGGGACGCCAATACGACTCCCGCGCTTTCAGGAATGCCACAATTTCAGGCTCAAGGCTGGATAAATCCAGGTAAAAATGTTCGGTTTCTTTCAGCACCGGCGTTGAACCATCCACTTTCGAGCGCGGGTTCTGAAGCAGTTCAGGCTCCAGCATGTGGCCGCACTTCTCGCATTGGTCGGAGCGCGCGTCGGGATTTCCGCAGATATAACAGGTGCCTTCCACGTAACGGTCGGGCAAGAAGCGCTGCTGGGCAGTGGAAAACCACTGTTTTTCCCGCGCGGTGTACAGAAAACCGTTCTCCTTTAGCGTGGTGAAGGCTAATTGTGAGACCTGAAAATGATTCTCGGTATGCGTGCTGGTGAAAAGGTCGTACGTCAGACCCATCTTCTGGAACAAGTCCAGGAATTTGGCATGATTGGCGCGATAAACCTCAAGCGGCGTGGTACCCAGGGCGTCCGCCTTCACTGTGATCGGCGTGCCGTGCGAGTCGGAACCGGAAACCATGAGCACGTTTCGTCCGCGCATGCGGTGGTAGCGAGCGCAAATATCCGCGGGCAGGTAAGAACCTGTCAGGTTGCCAACATGAATATCAGCGTTCGCGTAAGGCCAGGCAACTGCGATCAGTACGTTTTCAGTCATGGTCAATCCTCCGGAGCAAATACGGAAAAATTCTATCACGAAACAAAAGCTCACGCGCCACTGCGTTGATTGGCGGCGGAGGCGCTTTGGAATATGGTGTGAATGTTACTCTTCAGGAAGGATAATGCGGCTGTGGGTATGCCCGCAGTCAGCCAGGTTCAGGTTCTGACCGCACTCCACACAAACCCCTTTGCAGTCCGGTTTGCAGAGATGATTAATCGGAATTTCCAACAGAAGATAGTCCCTGAAAATGTCGGCTAAATCAAGATATCCGTCGGCGGGAACAAGCTGATCGGTTTCTTCCTGGGTGCGCTCGGGGAAGTAAAACAGCTCTTCGAATTTTGTAAAAACCGGCACAATGCTTTCCGCGAGGCAGCGCACGCACTGCGCCTCAATTTCCCCGCTCAGTTCCGTCTGCAAGAGCAGCCCTTCGCGGGTGCGCGAAAAACGATAGGCGGCTTTCATATTCAGAACGTTGAGATCCGGTTCAAGGAATATTTCAGGGAATTCTGCGTGAAAGTCGCGGGAGAAGCCAATCGGTTTATTAAAGAAAAAACCGACGATAGAACGTAATGAATAGTGTTGTTTTTCCATTGGCAAAGTACAATTCCAAAGTAATAAAGGCATTATAACATGCACCGACCTCTTGCTATGGAGAAGCTTTGACTAATGAAAGACCTTTTGCTTGCCACGACCAACGCCGGAAAAATTAAGGAAATATCTGAGATTCTGGCGGATGTGCCGCTCCGGCTGCTCACGCCGGCGGATTTCGGTCTGGACCTGGTCGTGTCCGAAAACAGCGGTAGCTACTTTGGCAACGCGCGCCTGAAAGCCTCTCAGTACGCAGCCGCAGCTGGCATTCCCGCCCTGGCGGATGATTCCGGGTTGGAGGTCGAAGCGCTGGGCGGAGACCCCGGCGTCCATTCGCGCCGTTTTTCGCCAACACCGTCCGCGACAGACCGCGACCGCTGCCAGTATCTTTTGGAAAAACTAAAAAACATTCCCCGTCCCTGGAAAGCGCGCTTTGTGTGCGCCGTGGTGGTGCGCAGTCCATCCGAGGAGCTTTTAAACGGCTGGGGAGAATGCCCCGGGGAGATTATTCCCGATTTTCGCGGGGATAACGGCTTTGGCTACGACCCGATATTTCTGGTGGGCGGCGTAAATAAAACGATGGCTGAGCTGACTGATATTGAAAAGAACGCGCTCAGCCACCGCGCGAGGGCGCTCCAGGCCGCGCTGCCCGCGCTGTACGCATTTGCCCAGGCGTAAGAGAGAACTACCAGTGATTGTAGTGAATCCTGGCAGGGTCAAATCGGTTCGAAGCCTGGTAGGCGTGCGCGGGATGCCCAAGCGCGATGAGGCAGAAAGGCTGCACGTCCCCCGGCAAGCCCACCAAGGCCGAGAAATCCGCCATTCGTTTTTTATCCGGGCAAATTCCCAGCCAGACCGCGCCTAAACCAATCCCATGGGCTGTCAGCAATATATTTTCAGTCGCCGCCGCGCAGTCCTGCTGCCAGTATTCCCCCATTTCGCCCTCGGCGATGCGCCCGCAAACAAGAATGCCTAGGGCTGCCTCTCGCATCATCTCTGACCACGGGTGAATCTTTGGAATGGAATCCATGATTTCACGGTCATTGATGACCACAAAGTACCAGGGCTGGCCGTTATCCGCGGAAGGCGCTTGCATGCCTGCCCGCAGAAGCGTCTCCAGGTCGCTTTCTGCTATGGGTTCCGGTGTGAACCGCCGCACGCTTCTTCGCGTGAAAATTGCAGTGAGAATATCCATAACACGCCTATCCGAGGTTCAAAGTTTATACCCGAAGCGCCTGAGCAGGCTCTTCCGTGCCGCAATTTCTTCTTCCCCTTCAATGCCAGCCGGCGGGAGGCCGTCCACAACACCCATAATGCCGCGCCCCTGTTCTGTAACCGCCACAATCACTTCCGTGGGGTTGGCGGTGGCGCAAAACACCCTGCAAACTTCAGGGACCTGTTTGACGGCATTCAGCACATTCACCGGGTAAAAGCCTTCCGCTAAAAAGAGAATAAAGCTGTGCCCCGCCCCGATTGCCATCGCGTTCTCCCGGGCAAGCTGCAGCATAGCTTCGTCATTTCCCGACCAGCGGATAAGGCGGGGGTTTGATGCTTCACAAAACGCCAGCCCAAAATGAATACCTGGGACAGCGGTGACCAGAGCTTCGTGAATATCTTCCACAGTCTTTATAAAATGCGACTGTCCGAGAATAAAGTTTATGTTTTCAGGTTTTTTGATTTGGACAATTTCAATGTTCATATCTACCTCCGGGCTCATTGGCTGCATTTTAACATATTACGCTCTTAGAATGCACTTCGAGCCATTTAGGGTAAAATCTTAGCGTGCGTACAAAAATCCGGGGAACATGGGTAGTTCTTTTGATCATCAGCGCGCTGGTTTCGGCATGTACTGCTCAACCTGCTGCCAGACCTTCCGCGCTGCCTGCCGGCGTGACGCCCACGCCATTCTTGTCCACCTCCACGCCCATGCCGACCTTTACTCCTACCGCCGCGCCTCTGGGAAGCCCCCAGAACCCAATCGTCATGGCAGTCATTGGCGCGGAACCGGACAGCGCCCAGGTTAGCAGCCTCGACAGCCTTTGCGCCCAGCTGTCCGGCTTTTTGGGGCTTTCAGTCACAGGGCGAACTTTTACAGATTACCTCAGCATGGAATTGGCCCTGCAAAAACAAGAAGTCCACCTTGCCTGGCTGGGTCCGGTCGAATACATGCTTGCATCCGAAAAAGGGCTGCTGACATCGCAATTGGTGGCCAACCATTTGGGGGTCACCGCCTACGGCGTCCAGTTCCTGGGGCATAAGGACGCCGACTTTACCCGCTATTATGATGCCGGCAGCAACCTGTCCACGGCGCCGGCCGCCACCGCCCTCGCGCAGTTCGCGGGCCTCACACCCTGCCTGACGACCGCAAAATCGCTGCCGGGATATTGGGTTCCGCTGGGTTATCTGGCACAAAATGCCGTCGCTGTTCAAAATCCCGTCCTGACCAGAACATACAGCGCAGGCATACGCGCGGTTTACATTAAAGGCATCTGTGATTTCACCGCGACATACGCCATCGCGAGCGACCCCCGCACCAGCTCTGAGGTAATCAGGGACCTGCCGGACGTCATCGACCGCGTGCCAATCATCTGGCTCTCTCCCGCCATTATTCCGAACCTGAATTTTTCTGCCAGCCCGCAGCTGCCCCTGTCCCTTACCGCGCAAATTACGAATTATCTGCTTGAGCTGAGCAGAACAGAAAACGGCAGGGCTCAATTGACGGAAATGAATGCCTACGAGATTGCGAGGTTGGAACCACTGCCGGACGACGCGTACAATGAGCTGCGGGCACTGCTCGCGCTCCAGGATGTGCGCCTGACGAGCCTGCTACCCTGATTTAGATTTCCGGGCAGAACATGCGAAAACTCTTTAGGATTCTCCTGGTCAGCTTCAGCGTAATGTTTTTTCTTCTTGGCTTTCTGAGGCTGGCGATGATTTTCTACGCCAACACAAAGACAGTGAAGATTGCATCGGCAGCCCCTGTTCCCGTTGTCATCGTCCCTGGCGCCGGATTGAGCGCGGATGGAACGCCTTCCGCGCCGCTGCGCGACCGGGTGCGTGCCGCTGCTGACCTTTACCTGGCAGGTAAGGCGCAAAAAATCCTGATGAGCGGCGATAACAGCACAATTTATTACAACGAACCGGAATCCATGCGTCAGTACGCGATTTCCCTGGGCGTTCCCGATAAAGATATCGTCTTGGATTATGCCGGAAGGCGAACTTATGATACCTGCTACCGCGCGCGGGAAATCTTTGGCATTCAAACCGCCATCATCACCACCCAACCCTATCACCTGCCGCGCGCTGTCTTCCTGTGCGACCGTTTGGGCATCCAGATTACCGGCGTTGAAGTGGAGCAGTCGCGTTATGTGCGAGCCCGATACATTTTCTGGCAGGTGCGGGAAGTGTTTGCCGCGCTCGCGGCTGTGTGGGATATTTACGTTGCCAAACCGCTGCCCATCCTGGGGCAGCCAGAACCAATTTTCCCCTGATTGGAGTCAAAATGAACCGCGAGGAAGCCCTTCAGCTTGTCCATCATTATGTCAGGAGCGAGAGTCTCATCCGCCACATGCTCAGCGTTGAAGCAGTGATGCGCTTCTATGCGCGGAAATTGGGGGAAAACGAAGAGGAATGGGCTCTGGCTGGTTTGCTGCACGATTTTGACTGGGAAATCCACCCAAACGCTGAAGAGCATCCTCTGGCAGGCGCGCCCATTCTGCGGCAAGCCGGTGTTCCGGAAGACATCATTGCCGCGGTGCTTTCTCACGCCGACCATACCGGGCTTCCGCGGGATACGCTCATGAAAAAGGCTTTGTTCGCGTGTGACGAGATTACCGGCCTGATCACTGCCGTGGCGCTCGTGCGCCCTTCGCGTTCCCTATTCGACCTGGAAGCAAGTTCAGTGAAGAAGAAATGGAAAGACAAAGCTTTCGCGGCCGGCACCGACCGGCAGATGATGGAGCAAGGCGCGCGCGAATTTGGCGTAGAGCTGTGGGAACACGTCGGCAATTGCATCAGCGCGATGCGTGAAATTGCCGACGCGCTTGACCTGGCTGGCTCTCCGGCTGGTTAACCGCCTTTAGGATTTTTCCCAATAGGCCGAAAGGTCGTCCAGCGCCGTCGCGCCAATGAGTTCGTCGCCTGGCTTTAACGTAAAGACCGGCTGCCCATTCGCCATGCGGGTGCGCTCCACCGCGTTTGTGATGGTGAACACCTTGCTGGCGGATTTGCGGAAATGACAGATGACTCGGTCCGAAAGCCTGCCCGCGGTCTGTACCACAATTTGGTCGTCCTTCGCCAGCTTCCAGCTGATGACGCCCTGACCGTACCTGCCCTGTAGCGGATAATCCGCGGCTGAGACACGCTTGGCCAGACCCTTTCGGGTAATCAGTGCGACGCTGTCTTTGTCATTGATCAAACTGGCCCCGACGATATAATCGCCGGGTTTTAATTTGATTCCGTTTACTCCGGCAGCGATTAATCCCATCGGCCGAATTTCGGACTCGTTAAACCGGATGCTCATGCCGCTGGCCGTGGTCAGCAGAATATCTTGCTTCCCATTGGTCAGGAGAACCTGGAAAAGCTCATCCCCATCGTTGATTTTGGTCAGAACGAAGCAATTGGCCGACGCGCCGGGAAGTTCCTGCAGCGCGGAGCGTTTGACCATGCCCTGGCGTGAGACTGTCAGCACGAAAGTTTCCGGCAACGTCTCGCGGTCCATCGGCACGCTAAAAATGCCCTGTAAAACGTCGTCTTCAGTCAGAGGCGATAATTTATGGGCTGGCACGCCTGGTTCGCCGTTTTTCTGAACAGGAATCGCGAGAGAATGGATTGCCGCGGCTTTTCCTTCGGTCGTAACAAGGAAAACGGTTTGGTGGGAGTTTGCGCGCAGCATGTTCCAGGGCGCGTTTTCCCCTCCCAGTCGGTTGGGTTTATCCCCTTCCGTGCGGGAAAGCATGCCGTCCGCACTGGCCTCTATCCAAAAATGCTCAAGGGGCAATACATCTGTTTGGGTAAGCATTTCAGAAACTTTCTCACCTTCTCCCAGCCGGATAATCTGAGTGCGGCGGGGGTCAGCGTATTTGGCTTTGAGAGCTTTTAATTCGTCAATTTCCACCTGGCGCATTTTTTGGGGAGAGCGCAGCAGCGCTTTCAGATTCTTTATGGTTTCGCTTACGTGCTGGAATTCATCCTCAATCTTTTGGCGTTCGAGCGAAGCTAAGCGGCGCAGCTGTAAATCCAGGATGGCTGTTGCCTGAATCTCGTCCAGATTCAGCTTGTTCATTAAATTCTGGCGCGCTTCTTCCGCGGATTTTGATTTCCGGATGATTTGGATGACCAAATCAATATTCTTGATAGCTACGCGCAAAGCCTCAAGAATGTGAAGCCTTTCTTCGTTTTTCCTGAGCTCGTATTCACTGCGCCTGCGAATTACTTCCAGGCGGTGTTCGGCAAAGACGCGCAGGCTTTGTTTCAACGACAGCCTGTGCGGGCTGCCGTCCACCAATGCCAGAATATTGATGGCGAAGGTGCTGTGCATGGCAGTCTTCTTGTAAAGCACGCTGAGAACTTTTTCCGGGTCCGCGTTTTTGCTGAGGTCGATGACAATGCGCATTCCCTGCCGGTCTGATTCATCCCGCAGGTCGGTGATTCCTTCCACGACGCCGTCCCGGGTTATTTCCGCTATTTTCTCAATCAGCGCGGATTTGTTGACCATGTAGGGCAGTTCGGTCACAATGATGCGCATTCTTCCGCGCGACATTTCCTCAAGGCGCGTCCGGGCGCGGATTTGGATGACCCCGTTGCCGCTTCCATAGATTTGCGCGAGTGAGTCTGTCGTCTCCTCTTGCAGAATCAATCCGCCGGTGGGGAAATCCGGACCTTTTATAAAGCGCATGATTTCTTCGGTGGAGATATCGTCGATTTTGTCCCAGTTTTCAAGCATTAGGACCAGGGCGTCTATCACCTCACCCAGATTGTGCGGCGGAATGTTGGTGGCCATGCCAACTGCGATGCCGGAGGCGCCGTTGACGAGCAGGTTTGGAAGGGCTGAAGGAAGCACAACCGGCTCTTTTAATGAACCGTCGAAATTATCCGTGAATTCGACCGTATCCATGTCGAATTGTTTCAGGATTTCCACCGCTGCCTCTGAAAGGCGGGCTTCGGTATAACGCATCGCCGCGGGAGGGTCTCCATCAATACTGCCAAAGTTGCCCTGCCCGTCCACCAGCGGATACCGCTCGGAAAAGTCCTGCGCCATGCGCGCCATCGCTTCGTACACCGCTGAATCTCCGTGCGGATGGTACTTGCCCAAAACTTCGCCAACTATTCTGGCGGATTTCCGATGCGGTTGGTCCGGACGAACCCCCATATCGTACATGGCGTATAAGATGCGCCGCTGAACAGGTTTCAGCCCGTCGCGGGCGTCCGGCAGGGCGCGCGATACAATCACACTCATGGCATAATCCAGATAGGACTGCTGCATTTCAGTGTTGATGTTTATTTTTTTGATTGAAGTTGAATCCATAACTGGCTCGCTTGTGCTTTTTTCGGTCCTAAACCAATCCGGCATAAATATAGCATAAAAAGACCCGGAGGGGTTCAGGCTCCGGGTCAGGGGTATTTATCTTATTCCTGCTTAATCTTCGTCCATGCCGGGTTCGTCAAAATCCGGTTCGTCGTCCGTTTCAGGGTAATCATCCGCGTTCAGATATTCATCATCAGCGGTCATCTCTTCATCCGGATCATTATCCATGAAGATGTTCATCTGCTGGACCTGAATGTCATCTTTACCGCGCTGGTGTTCCACATCCTGCTCGGCAAAGCGGCTGGGGTCAAAGCCGGTGCCAGCCGGTATCAACTTACCGATGATGACGTTCTCTTTCAGGCCAAAGAGCTGGTCTTCCTTGGAAGCGATGGCAGCGCTTGCCAGCACCTTGATGGTATGCTGGAACGAAGAGGCTGAAAGGAATGAGTCTGTGTTCAGCGAAGCCTTGGAAACGCCCAGCAAAACATTGACGAAGCGCGCCGGACGCAGCCCTCTGGCAATCAGGTCTTCGTTCACTTTGCGCAGTTCAAGCCGGTCGACCAAATCCTGCGGCAGGTATTCCGAATCGCCCGGACGGGTAATCTGTACTTTGTTCAGCATCTTGCGGATGATGACTTCAAAGTGTTTGTCGTTGATGTTCTGGCCCTGCGTGCGGTAAACCTTCTGGATTTCCGTCATCAGATACAGTTCGGTCGCTTCACGGCCCTTGATGTGCAGAATGGTGTGCGGGTTCAGAGAACCTTCGGTCAGCGGCTCGCCGCCTTCCACAATCTGACCTTCTTTTACAGTAAGCCGGGATGTTGGAGGAATTTCATATTCTTCCGTCTCACGGTTCTCGTAAGAAATAATCACGTTATTATCTTCTATGCGGACGCGGCCTGCGTGCTGCGCCGTAATGCTCGCGTCAGCCATTGACGCGATGACATCTCCAATTGCCACTTCGCCTTCATCCTCGACTTTTACTTCCCATCCTTCGGGAATTTCATAGGTGTCAGAGGTCATCTCGCTGTGGTCGACGCGCACAATGCGCTGGTCCGGGTTCTTGGGAGATTGACTGATGTGCACTACGCCTTTAATGCGGCTGATGACAGCCTCACCCTTGGGCATCACACGCGCCTCAAACAATTCTTCCACGCGCGGAAGACCGGTGGTAATATCGCCGGCCGCGGCAACGCCGCCGGTGTGGAAGGTGCGCAGAGTCAGCTGCGTTCCAGGCTCGCCAATGGATTGCGCCGCGACGATACCAACAGCCGCGCCGAGGTTTACCATTTTGCCGCGCGCCAGGTCCATGCCGTAACAGCGGGCGCAGATGCCGTGCAGCAATTCACAGGTAAGTGGAGAGCGAACCTTGATGGACTGTACGCGGGCGTTCACAATTTCGCGTTGGAGTTTGTAGTCAATGAGCTCATTACGTTCAGCAATGACCTCACCGGTCTCAGGATGAACGACGCGTTCCGCCAACAAGCGGCCGTAGATACGCTCACCAAAGGACTGGCCGGCAACATCATCTTTGGCATTGATGAAAATGCCTTCTTCTGTACCGCAATCTTCGTTATTGATGATCATATCCTGCGCGACATCAACCAGACGGCGGGTGAGGTAACCCGCGTCAGCGGTACGCAAGGCGGTATCCGCCAGGCCCTTGCGCGCGCCGTGAGTAGAAATGAAGTATTCCAGCGCGGTCAGACCTTCGCGGAAGTTTGAGCGAATGGGCATGGGAATAATGCGTCCGGAGGGGTCAGCCATCAGGCCGCGCATGCCTGCCAGCTGAGAAATCGGGCTGAAACCGCCCTTGGTGGCTCCGGAGTTCGCCATCGTGGCCAGGTTGCCGTTCGGATCCAGATGCGCTTTGACGGCTTTACCGACGTTTTCCGTCGCTTCCTGCCAGATTTTGATGAAGTTTTGGTTCTGTTCATGCTCAGTTTGCAGACCGCGGCGGTAGGCTTTTTGGGCAATCTCAACCTTCAGGAGCGCTTCCTTGATGATATCTGATTTCTCAGGCGGAACTTCAATATCAGCCACAGCCAGGGTAGCGCCGCTTTGGGTCGCGTAGCGGAAACCGATATCTTTAATCTTGTCGGCGACATCTGTGGTGGCTTCGTCCTTAAGAATCTCGTGAATCTCGGCAATTAAATCGCGGATGCCGCCTTTATCCAGTGTCTTATTGATGAAGCGGATTTCTTTCGGCAGAATGTCATTAAAAATCGCGCGGCCGACGGTTGTATCCTCGATGCGGTGTTCCGGCGCGGAAAGACGGTCATTAGACTTGGAGTACCAGCTGTCCACCACCAATTTGATGCGCGCGTGCAGGCTCACCTGACCGAGTTGGTAGGCCAGGATAACCTCATCAATATTGGCAAAAGCCCTTCCATCGCCCTTTTCGGGTCTGGTTGGCGCCTGGGTCAGGTAATAGACACCCAGAACCATGTCCTTGCCGGGGGAGATAATGGGCTCGCCGCTGGCAGGTTTGAGCAGGTTTTTGCTGGCAAGCATATACTGCCGGGCTTCCTGGACGGCTTTTTCAGACAGCGGGACGTGCACAGCCATCTGGTCGCCATCAAAGTCCGCGTTGAACGCTGTCGTGACCAGGGGATGCAGTTGAATGGCGCTGCCCTCGATGAGGACCGGCTCAAAAGCCTGGATGCCCAACCTGTGCAGGGTCGGGGCGCGGTTCAGCAGAACCGGGCGGCGCTGAATAACCTCTTCCAAAACTTCCCAGACTTCGGGTCTGTTGCGTTCAATGAATTTTTTCGCACCCTTGATATTGTGGGCGTATTTGTGTTCTTCCACCAAACCCGCGATAACAAAGGGTTTGTAGAGTTCCAGCGCCATGGTTTTTGGCAGACCGCATTGATAGAGTTTCAGGTTGGGGCCAACCACGATAACTGAACGGCCGGAGTAATCCACGCGCTTGCCAAGCAGGTTGCGGCGGAAGCGGCCTTTCTTGCCTTTGAGCATGTCGCTCAGGGAGCGCAGCTCGCGCCGTCCGCGTCTGGAGAGCATCCGGCCGCGCTGAGAGTTGTCAATCAAGGAGTCAACAGCCTCCTGAAGCATGCGTTTTTCGTTGCGGACAATCACATCCGGCGCGCCAAGTTCCAACAGACGCTTGAGACGATTGTTGCGGTTGATTACCCGGCGGTAGAGGTCGTTCAGGTCCGAAGTGGCAAATCGGCCGCCGTCCAGCTGCACCATCGGGCGCAAGTCGGGCGGAATAACCGGCAGCACGGTCAGAATCATCCACTCAGGCAGGTTGGACGAGCGTCGGAAAGCTTCGACCACTTTCAGGCGGCTGGTGGCCTTCTTTCGCTTCTGTTTGCTGCGGGTGGTACGCACCTCCTGCCAGAGCTCTTCTGCCAGGGCGTTCAAATCCAGACGGTGCAAAATATCGTGGAACGCTTCCGCGCCCATATCGGCCTTGAAAACCTGCCCCCAGCGGGATTTCAACTCGCGGTAGCGGGCTTCGCTCAGGAAAGTAAATGGCTGTAGTTCGTACAGCTCATCGCGTAGTTTCGCGTTCTCAGTCTTGGTGACGGCTTCCTGGTCTTCGAGCTGCGCCCGGATGCCTTCCATGACGGTTTCGGCTTCCGCGCGGATGGTTTCTTTTTGAAGTTTCAATTCCTCAAGTTTGATCTGGCGCTCATTGCGCAAATCTTTCTCAAGGTCTTCCATGCGGTCCTTGACGATTTTTTGGACGCGGTTGATGTGCTTGGTACTGACTTCCTCATTGGCCTCAACCAGGACTTTTTCGAAATTATCCAGGGAGAATACAATGGGTTTGCGGACTGTCTTACCGACTTTTTCGGTAAGTTCGCGTTCCACGCGCTGCCCTTCCGCGATAACGGGCTCGAACAGGCTGGCAATTTGCTCATCATACTCGTTATTGATGGCTTCCATTTTGCCATCCAGCTCTCTCAGCTGACGGTCGCGCTGTTTCTTTGCTTCAGCAATCTGACCATTCACTTTTTCAATCAGTTCGCGTTCAGAGAGGCTGATTTCGTCTTCAAGCCGCTTTAGGGCTTTCTGGCGGGCATCTTCATCCACATAAGTGACGATGTACTGCGCAAAATACAGAACCCGGTCAAGATTTCTTCTGGAAATATCCAGCAGCAACCCCAGGTGAGAAGGAACTCTGCGGGTGTACCAAATATGAGCGACAGGGGCGGCGAGCTCAATGTGTCCCATGCGTTCGCGCCGGACACTGGCTTTTGTGACTTCGACACCGCATTTGTCACAAACAACGTTCTGGTATTTTTTGTTTTTATATTTACCGCAATAGCATTGGTAGTCTCTGGTCGGGCCAAAGATTGCTTCGCAAAACAGTCCGTCTTTTTCCGGGCGCAGTCTACGATAGTTAATCGTTTCCGGTTTCAGGACTTCTCCGTATGACCATCCTCGAATTTTTTCAGGGGAAGCAAGGTTAATGCGAAGTGCTTTCATTTGATTATTTTCCACGCGCGCCTCCAAGTCGTGAGAGAAGGTATCAACACAAAATAGAAGCTGAGAAGTTTTTTCTCAGATTCTGCGTATTTCGTGTGTTAGGTTTAATCATGCAAATTATTATTATACTAAGAAATTTATTTTCCTGTCAAGCAAATTATCGCCTTTCCTGCGCTTTTCCCCCTTCGTTTATCCTTTTCTGACAGGTATTTCCAAAGTAAAAGTGCTGCCCTCACCTAACTGGCTTTGGACTTTTATTGTACCACCATGTTTGTCCGCCACGGATTTCGCGATTGCCAGCCCCAAACCCTGTCCATAGCTTTCAGGATTGTCGGTTTCTTCCACATGGAAAAAGCGGGTGAACAGCTTGGGCTGGTCCAAAGGCGCAATGCCTTTGCCGTGGTCTTGCACCGAAATGACAAGTCTGGCGTTATCTTTCGACGCCCGAACCGCCACTTCTCCTCCCATGGGGCTGAATTTAATGGCGTTTTCTATCAGGTTAAACACCGCCTGATGCAGCAGCAGCCGGTCCGCGGTAACGCGCGGATTCTTGAGCCCTGAAAAATCGGTGTGAATCGTAACCTTCCGCTGCGTGGCTTGCAATTCCAATAGCGCGAGCGCCTCTTCAATCATCTCCTTGACATCAAAGTTGGTAGCTTTCACAAATTCGGCGGAATCCAGCATTTCGATACTGAGCACTTTACTGACCAATCTGGACATATTGTCGATGCTCAGCTTAATGCGGTCAATGAACTTTTGCTGTTCTTCGCTCAGGTTTCCGATGTTTTCGAGCAGATTGATGTATCCGCGCATGCGGGAAAGCGGAGAGCGCAAATCATGGCTGATGTTGGTGACGAATTCGTTCTTTTGCAGGTTCAGCCGCTTTTGCGCTGATGTGCTGTTAAATATTAGCAGCCGGCCGTGTAATCCGCTGGTTGGATTGAGCGGCAGCGCCTCGACTTCATACTCCGTGTTTTTAATTGGAACTACAAAAGTTTTACCGAAATCTCCATTGACTGCTTCAGCCAGCGCCGCGGGCGGCAAAGCTTGCCGCAGCTGGACGATTTTTTTATCTTGCTGTCCATTGGCTTCAAACAGCTGCCAGACTTTGGCATTGCCCAGCAGGGCGATTCCGGAGTTATCAATGACGACCACTGGTTCCGGAAGAGACTCCAGCACGGCAGAAAGCAGAGCTTTTTCATTTTGCAGCTGCGCGTACTGCTCTTTGGCGTTTAATACCGCGGAAGCGCGGTAAGCCAGCTGCTGGTAGAAACGTATATCTTCCTGCGAGAACCAGTGATTTTGCTCAAAGCCCACCCACAGGATGCCCTGGGTGATTTCTTCGTTTTTCAGGCGCAAAGCAGCGATGGACTGCGGATAAGGCATCCCGGAGGATAATCCAAAGTATTGGTCCACTTTCAGGTCGCTGAGGATTAACTGGTCCTGGCTGCCGAGCTTGTCAAGAATCATCGCGTCCAGGTAGGCATACACGCGGGTCTGGTCGCCCTGCCCCAGGCGCAGACGCATCTCTGGCTGCTGGTCGGCACCGCCCGGACTGAGCAAAATCAGCCGGGCAGTGGACGCGTCACGGCCTAAGGCCGCCCGGAGGATGGAGGACAGCACCAGGTCGTAGCCCTCCCGCGAATAGTGCGATGGGTCCAACGAGAGTAAACGGGATTGGGTATCGTTGCGCAGGCGTAAATTTTCCCGCAATTCCTCTAAGGCTTTGGCCAGCCTGGCTTCGCCCGGGCTGTGTGCCTCAAACGCCAGGGGATGGTCGTAGCGTCCCAGAGTCAGCCGTTCAATTTGCGCGATGGTCTGCTTTATCGGATTACGCGTTTCCCATTCCCGCAAATACTCCATCGGATTCCACTCGCTGCTGAGCCAGCGCTTGAGCATCTGCGCGCATACTCCCGCGGTGATGACCGACGGCAGCAACAGCGCGCCAGCCAGCAGGAACTGTTCGCTGATGAGCATCAGGTCATTCTGCCCGAGATTGAGTGAGACAACCAGCCGGATGATAAATATCAGCGGGAGCGCGGCCGCGAATGCCAGGAGAGCGTTCACAATTGGCTCATACGCACTTTGCCCGCTGCCGCGAAAATCCGTCCGGCGCGAAAAGGTGCTGAATAAGACAATCAGGATGAGGTACTGCAATAAAGCGACAAAATCCTGCCCGAAGAATAGCCACTGCGACAGCCCGGCAGCCGCAGCCAACGCGGCCGCCGGCAGTGGTCCCGCAAACCCAAGCGCTGCAAAAGCCGGTATCAATCCCAGCAGAAATGTTTTGCCTGGAATCAGGCTTCCATCCGGACTGAGAATGGAACCCTGGAAAGGGCTGAATTGGGCGAAGTAGCTGCACGGAAGCAGCAAAATGGCCGTCAGAGCCAGCCATTGGATTTCTTTTTTGTGCAGAGAAAGCGGGAGTTTTAGACTTTTCCAGAGGCCATAAAGGATGGCAACCGCGAGGATGCCAGTCAGAATCCAGATGGGTAAGCGCTGCGCTAAATCAACCGATTGCGCGGCATAGAGCATTTTGTGGAAAAATGTTCCGGCCATAATTCGGATTAATTATAGCACCTCCCCCAGCGAAAAAGTCCCAGCGGCGGGCAGTTACTCCCCAGGTGATTCCCGCGCAGAGATGAGCGCGAGGATTTTTTCGACCACCTGCTCCGCGCTGAGCGCGTCCGTATTAATGACGACCGCGTCATCGGCAATCTTGAGCGGCGCGAACTTACGGGAGGAGTCAATCTTATCTCTCCGCCTGAGTGAGGCAACCACGCTTTGGTAGGTTACAACATTCCCGCGCGCCTTTTCTTCCTCATAACGCCGTCGGGCCCGCACCTTTAGCGAAGCGTCCAGGTAAATCTTCAGGTCCGCGTCCGGCAGCACCACACTGCCGATATCCCGCCCGAGCATGACGATTTTCCCACGCGCGGCGATTTTTCTTTGTTGCAAGGTCATGGCGCTGCGAACCCCGGGATATGAGGAAATGAGCGAGACGTGCTGATTGACTTCCGGCTTACGAATGTCCCAGGTGTGGTCCTGATGGTTTATGAGGACGTCAAACGCGCGCCCATCCTCCGCGCTTTTCGGCCGCACATCAATTTCAATAGACTCGGCCAGTCGGCTGATAGCTGCTTCATCTTCCGGATTTAATCCTTCGGACAGCGCCTGCCAGGTGATGGCGCGGTACATAATTCCCGTATCGAGGCAGAGGTATCCTAATCGATTTGCCAGTTCCGCGCCAACGGTGGTTTTTCCGCTGGCCGCCGGGCCATCAATCGCAATGGTCTGAGGTACTCGCGTCGAGAATTCTGTCGTTTGCATTATGGTAAGGCTCCTGTCATCAGATCCTGACGGATCCAGAGTGTGTATTCAATTGTTTCCACTGGTAGCTTTCGGCTGACGGCGCTGCGTAAAAGTTCCACAGGAGAAATTTTGCTCCATGGGACGCTGCCCGGATTTGACACTTTGATTCCACGATAACTATCCGATGGTTTTTGTGGGTCAGCTGCGCTTGAGAGGATGATCCCAGGCGCGGAACTTTCCGGCACAGACGCGGCGACATCCACCTGCTGATAGTCGCGGAACTCCCAGCGCAAACTTTCCAGCCCCGCATCCGTGATTGCCACGCGCGTCACCTGAGGCTCCAATTTACCAAGCCTGATAATTTCTTCTATTAAAGATTCTTGCGTCTCGGAACTTAGCCAAACTGTGGAATCCGACCAAGCCAGCGCCGGAAAAGAACTGTCTGGTTTAACCGCCAGAAAACTAAGGCTGAAAATGAAAGCCAGCATCCAAAGCATTACAGCGCTCACAATGCCTTTGCGGGCAGTGGTTAAGGACCAACCCATCATAATGAGCACAAAAACCAGCAGTAACAACAGCAGCCCCAGAATCAAGGCAATCGCGCTTTGCCCAAAGCTGTAGCCGATTTGAACCGGATTCACCAGCTTTTTTGCGGTCAATGCCAGGTATGCCCCTACCGAAATCCCCAGGATAAAGGCCGCCAGGGCGATATGCTTATGTTCGGGGTTCAGGCGAATTTGTTTCGTGAGCGTTTCTACTGCCAGCAGCCACAACAAACAATGCAAAAGAACGAACCCCGCTCCTCCAAACCGCCGGAAAAGCAGCACGCTGATAAGCACCAGGCCTGCCGTGAGGCTGATAATCTGATTTTGTTTGTTTTTTTCCTTCCAGGCTGATAGCGCGGCAGGCAGGGCGAGCAGCAAAACCGGTATGCTATACGCAGCAAGCCTGAATATCGAAGTAATTAATGGAACCTGCCCTGAATCCTGCGAGGAAGGCCAAAACTGAGCCAGCCCGCTCGCTGCGCCGCTGATGCCGGCTGGATTCAGGAAGAACCCGGTCGCGATGATGACCATGCTCACAATAAAACTTATCGCGGCAGCATCGCGGAAGCCTTTCGTTCGGAATGGGCAGGTTTCTGACCATCTTCCGCGGCCTGCCTGGGATTGACTCCAGGCGTAAAGGCCCAAACCAAGCCCGCTTGCGCCCACAGCAATCCAGAACCAGGGTCCGCTCAGCCAGGCAGCTGCCAGCGCGATGCCCAGTCCGACCGGTTTGCGCTTCATAAAGAGACTGGCCGCCCAAATCAACCCGACCGCGGTAAAAATGCCGCCGCCGGCCTGACGGGACAAAGTCACCAGAACGGGATCAAAGGCAAAAGCGCCGGCCAGCAGCACCGCAGGTAGCGAGCCAAGCTTTTTCCGCCAGAGCAGCGGCACGAATGCCAGGCTGGACCCGGCCAGGGCAGGCCAAAGGCGGGCAAAAAAGGGGTTGGCACGGAACAGGTAAAAATTAAGCGCGGTGAGGCTCTGATATATTGGGCTGCTGGCTGTTCCCACCAAGGTGGAACGCGCCGCAGATAAAGCTCCAATCGCGTCGCGGGCTTCAGTGCTGCTAAAGGGAACACTGTTCAGATTTGTGATTCTGAGAAGCAAGCCAAGCACACCGATGGCCAGGATGACCAGGCGTTCGTCTGTGTACCAGCGCGCAGTCGCTTCACCAGAGGCGTTTTCGCTCATCATCACTTCTCCGGTGAATAGATATATACCCGGGCGTTTGGTGAATCAAAACCCAGCTTGAGGTTTTCGGCAAATTTGCTTTCTTCCAGGGCATACGTGCGCGCTTCCAGCTCTCCGATATAAACATAGGCGATATTATACTTGTTGAGAATTGCCCTGGCTTCCTCCCAGTCTTTTGTGCTGTATAGCTTTCGGATATCATCCTGGCGGCTTCCCATTTCTGTATACCCGCCGCGCCACTGCGCTACGTGTCCTATCCAACCGAGAACCGTGGGCATGCCCGAAAAGGTTGAAACTGAAGCATAAGTCGTATAGCTGCCGCCGGTGTCGGAGACCGCTTCCACCATCACGCCCAAAGGCTGCTGCTTCAGCCAATCGACTGCCTGCATCTGCTCAGGCCAATACTCGCGGTAATAACTGGTGCCGTCCAGTGTCAGCCGCTCCAACGAAGCGGTTCCTCCAAGCTTGTTCCAGGTGGACACCACCGGATAAACCAAACCCGCCGCGAATCCGCAGATACACAACACCGCCAGGGCGGCTGCCGGCCGCCGGCTGATGAACTCGGTCAGCAGCCACAAAATTCCGACCAAAAATATGCCGAGAATGACGTAATCCAGCGGAGCGCTGCCCACCGCACCAAGGTTTTGGTTAAAGCGGGCAAAAACCTCGTCAGCGCGGTACAGACCCAATATCGCGGCTGCCGCGCCGAGCGCCAGCATCAGCGCTGGGAAAATCTTCCTGTGCGGGCGGGTAGGTTCGCGGTCTTCCAACAGGCGCGCGGTAAAATACGCTCCCGCGGCGGACCATAAAATCCAGGCCTGGAAATAGAACTTGAAGATGGTGTTCATGCGCGTTCCAAACTGGTCGCGCAGGTAGACAAATTCAGGCGCCAAAGTGAGCAGTGAGCCCAGAACCACCAAAAGAATGACAAAAATATCCGCGCTGCCGGCGGGAGTCAGGGTCTGCCCCATAGGGCTTTTGGGTTCCAAACTGCGGCCGTTCTTTGGCTGAATGAGAGCGGTCAGGCACAGAAAGAAAAGCCCAAAGAGAGTAATCCCAGTCCCGGGCGCTTTCAGGCGGGCAACAAGCGCGGCTGTAAGCGGGTTTTGCCCAGGGGCCGCTCCTTGAAGCGCCAAAAATAGCTGCCCAAGCTCTGGCAGGCGCAGCGCGATGAACGAAATCAACCAGGAAAACGCGAAAAGCCCCGCAAAAAAAGCCGCGGTTATCCAAAAAGCCGTGCCAACGCTGCGCCGGGCCTTGTTCTTCAACAGCAGCCAGGTCAGACCGCACAGCAGGGGAACCAACAGCGGTCCGAACATGATCCAGAAGTATTTACCGGCCGTGAAAAAGGCCAGACTCGGCAGAATTCCGCCTGCCTGGGATGAAAAGCTCGCGTAAAACGGGAAATACGCCAAGACAGCGGGGATTGCCAGCCCCACGCATACCAGCAGGAATTCCCCGATGCGCCTGCCGCTCCAGCCGTGGGAGAGCCAGCGCCGGTACACAAGAGCAGCAGCAATGAGCGCCAGGTAGAATGGAAAATCCCAGGTGTTCAAGAAGGCAATGCCGCCAAGCGTCAGAACTGCCAGAAGGATTTCCGGAAAAGACCAGGGGATTTCCCAGCGCCAGACGCGCGTGCGCCCTTCCCAGCCCCCAAAAAACGCGTTCAGCGCCTGACTGACTGCTGCCAGCACAAAAGGCATTCCCAGCACATGGGGATGGATGTCGGACAATAAATATGAAAAATACGGGAATTCATCTATGACTTCCAGCGCGTTTCCATTTAATTGAAAATCCTGCAGTACTCGGCTGGCTCCCCACCACTGCACCCCACCCCAGCGCAGCGGGAACCAGGAATAATCCGGTTTCACTCCGCTGATTTCCTTTAACTTCAACCAATCCCAAAAGCCGGAACCTAAATTGCCGTCTGCGCTCGAGCTGAAAAACAAACCGCGCGCGTGCAGCACATCCAAGAAACCATGCCAATTGGACACGATTAAAAGCAGCGCGGGGGCAAGCAGGCTGGCGGCTAAAATCCAGGAGGTGTCCTTCTCGGCGTCTTTTGCGTGCAGAGAGAGCAAGTCGAACAGCAGCCCGTAAGCCGCGCAGGCAGTGAGCGCGAACCACATAGCAGCCACCAGATTGTAGCCAACGCCAGCCAATGTGCCGGTTACTCTGATGAGCATAGCCGCCAGTACATAGCCAAAGTAATAATAAGAAATGGCGTAACCAGAAAGCCAGGGGTCATTGGGCGGAAAGCCCGGGGACCGCAGTATCGCGTTGATGAAGGCCATCTCCATGGGTTTTTCGGTGCCGATGATGGCGGGGTTGGCTGCCCGCACGAAAGCCCACAGCGCGAACCCAGCCAGGAACAAAAGCTCGACGGAAAGGATGAATTTCCGTTTTTCCCTCACCCACGCGGCCAACGCTTTTAAAGTGCCGCGGCCAGAAAGAAGAATGTTCAGGGCGGCCAGGAATATCAGCGCGGTAAGCTGGCCGGCCAAATCGTTATTCAGCAGTTTCAGCGATGTCAGCAGCCAAAAAATATACCCCCACAAAAGCAGCCCAATCGGGCGGCTGAGCGCGAATCCCCGCCCCGGCAGCGCTTTAAACATCCGGAAGGTTAGAGGCAAATTCAGCCACGCAATCACGACAGCCAGCGCGTACCACCTCAGGAATTCGGTCAAGCTCACCTCACCTTGTAAACGATTGTGCTGTCATACTGAAAGACCTGATCCCAAAGGACTCCCGAAAGTTTTTCAAATTTTTCAAGTCCGGCGCCGGGATAAAAAGCCTTTTCCAGTCTCCCGACAATAATGTAGCTGACCTGGTACTTATTAATGAATTGCTTTACGAAATTCAGGTCGTCGGTCAGATAAAACTTGTTGACTTCATCCACGCGATTCTGAACCGCGTTATTTTGCAGGATGGCTCGCTGTTGGCGCTGGTGGTAATTCCATCCGACTACCCCTGGCAGCCCGGTATAAATTGTGTAGCGATTGCCCCAGCGGTATTCGTATGCCTGCGCTTCCACAATGACAGGCGACCCGCTGATGTTATCCTGCATCCACCGAATGGTATTGTAATCATCTTCCAAGGGCATATCAACACCCATATCGTAATAGCTGGAGCTCTTCATGTACAGCATTCCATCCAGTGTTTTTGGCGCCTCTCGGTTCATACGGTCTTTCATCTTGTCCATTGTCCCAAAAAGCGGGAACAGCAGCGCCCCGGTGAAGAGCAGTATCAGCGGAAGTTGGAAAAGCAGCTGCGTGCGCAGCGTCCATTTGTGCTGGCTCGTCCAGAGCAGCACCAACGCGCTGCCCGTAGCCAACGTGAGCAGCAGCCAGGCTTGCATATAAAGCTTAAATACAACATTCATTCGTCCGATATCACCTACCAGGTACACCATCTCCACCACCAGCGTTTCCAGCAGCGCAGTGGCAACCATAAAGAATACCAGCTTCCTGACGTCGCTTTGGCCGGCTCTCAGCAGCAGGATGAGCGACCAGGCACACATCGGAACGACAATCAGCGCGGCGCTTACCTTGAGAAGTAAAAGCAAGGCCAGAAGTCCCCCGAGGACTAAACCGGAGATTTTTAGCAGGTTTTTGTGCGGCTCCAGTCGCTTCAGCGCGGAGAGCGGGGTGACGGCAAGCCACTGGTAGGTTTCCCAGGCATACCAGAATACGATAATGAACAGCAGCAGCCCCCAATGGGTGAAATAAGAGCTGAGCGGTGTGCGGTCGCCAGTCCACAGCCCGATTTGGTTGTAGCCCGGATGGAACAGGCGATTAAATGGCGAGTAGAGCAGCATGCTGAGCCCGGTTAACGCGGCGATCATTCCAAGCGCGGGCAGCAGTCTTCTCCACCAGGCTTTGATATCCGACCCAAATATTGGCTGGTATTTCAAGCCAATATACCCAAGCACGCAGAGGTTAAGCAGCAGAAAGGTGTAGTAATCCCAGGTGTTCGTGGGTTTTAACGCGCCAATCACCAATGCCCCGATAAAGAAACTGAGCGCGATTCCAAGCCACTTTCGCGCCCTGCCTTCTCCAAAATGGAACCTGGAAAGCAGCGCGGAAAGCCCCCAGGCCACCGCGAACACCGCGACAGGCATCGCGATCAGGTGGGCGTGCAGGTCGGCATAGAGAAAGGTGAAATAAGGGAATTCGGTAATGGGGTCGCCGGGAATCACGCGGCTTGGGAACCAATACCAGTCGCCTGGGTAAAGCGGCATGGGCATGCCCTTAAGCAGCAGCCCAAAACCCTTAAAAAACCAGACGAGTTTATTCAGGAATGACGCGCCCTCAATCGCGGCGCCTCCCGCGCCCATGGTGCGCAGCGTTTGCTCAATCAGCCTGACCGTACCCAGATTGCCGACGAACGCCAGCAGCAGCGCCGTGAAAATACCCGCCGCGAAGGGTTTGCCAAACAGTTTTCGCGCTCCCGGCGAGGTTTCGCCGTCGCGGTGAATGAGCAGCGCGCGGGTAATATTCCAGCCAATGCTGTATGCCCCGATAACAAGCAGAGAATACCACAGCGGCAGGATGATGTTATAGGCTATGGAGGGAATAATGCCCAGAAGCTTTACCGGCATCCCCAGGATGACAAAGCCGTAATAGTAGTAATTAATATATCCCCCCGCGTACCAGGGGTCATACGCCGGAAAGCTGGTGCTCTTAATTACCGCGTTGAAATACGAAAAGTCCATTGGCTTTTCGCCGCCCTTGTACGGATGCCACAGGTCCGGGTTGTTATAGCGCACCCACAGGAAGAAGAGGAACGCGATTAACGCCAGCAGTTCAATGACCAGGTAATTTTTCCAGTTTTCCCGCAGCTCTTTTTTCAGCCTCTGCCAGTCCAGAACAGCGGCAAGCAAACCTGCCAGCGCGACGGCCGCGCAAATCCCCAGAAGCAGCCCTTTGGTAACCCGGAAACCGTTCGACCCCAGGATAAAAGCAAAGTAAGCGATGAACAAAAAGCCCGCCAGCCTGGCAAAGGCATAGCCCTTATCTGCCAGGCCAGGCAGCGCCAAACGGACAATTGGATACACAAAAAGGCCTAACCCGAAGCTGAAAAGGTAAAAGACGATAACCGCCGCAATCTGACTGGTGTTCACCACGGCACTCCGGTCGAAAAGTTGGCTCCAGGTTCCGCCTTGGCGCTGCTGCTGCAGAGCATCCTGCGAGAGCATCAGGTTATTCGCTTTGGCAATGCTGGTGTCGTACCGGTCCGCCTGCCTGGGAGTTAAATAGACGACATTGCTTAAGTCAACGCTTTCAAACAGGCTCCTGATTTTTTGAGGGTCAAAGTCGGCGTTTTTCTTAAAAATCAGGACCTTGGGATGGTCGTAAACTGAGAAAGCCTCTTCCGCGAACTGGTCATTAAACGAAAGGCCTCCCAGGTTCGGATACGAAGTGACGGTTTTTACCAGGTCGAAACCCAGGGTTCCCGCGTACATACCAGGCTCAGCGTTGTTATAGCAAGTCACCAGGTCTAAGTCAGCGGGGCAGCCCATCAGGTTTCGATAGTAGAAGCTGGTGAGAGGGTAGCGTTCCGGTACCCGGGTGGTGGTGCCCCACTGGCGGTTGGAACTGATGAACAGATAATCCCCTTGCTGGAGCAAATCGATAAAACGTTCGGTTTTATCCGCGTTGTCCGGCCAGTACAGTTCCAGATTTAAGTCCCCGCGGTAAATTCCGCCGTTGTCGCTGTAGGGCACATAGCCCGCCTTGGAAACCGGCAGCGCGTCATCCCAGGAGGATTCATGCACGGGAGCAGCAGAGGAGACTGCCAGCACGCCTCTGCCGTCAATCATTTCAAGCGAAAAACTGACGACCTGCGGCGAGGTGAGCAAGAGCGGTTTTTCCAGCCTCACGCGCGCGGCTGTTCCCTTTCCACTGCCCAAATCCACAAAGGCGCCTGTTACCGTGCCGCTTACCGGCTCTGGGTTTGCCTCCGCAGTCGGGGTAAGCGTGACTTTTATCGTCTTTTCCGCGTAGTTCTGACTGAGGTCAAGCAGATAAGGCAGCTCCACCGCGCTTATCTCGCCGGCGGACAAAACGCTGATGTCCATGCTGTACGCATGCGCCGGAGTGATGGTCTCAATAATTTTGTTAAGAGACTGCGGGAAGGATTTGCCCTCCGCGGTGCGTATATTGACCTTCGGCACGCCGTTCAGGTAGACCTGGGAATTGACATCTGTCTGGGCCAGGCTGATTATGTATTCGGCGCCTTTAGTCACCGGCAGGGGCGGCTCAAACCGAAACTCCAGCGTTCCCGCAGTGACAGATGAACCTGTGGAGACAGCACCGGTTGAGAGCACAGGCAGCGAAAGGGGCATCCCAAGGCCTCCCGCGCGCGTCACAGTCACGGTGAAACGGTTAAAAACCGTTTGAGCGCTCAGATACTGGGCCGTCGGAACCGAAAATGCTTCCAGCACGCCGTCCGACCAGCTTCTGAAGACAAAAGGCTTTGGCTGATTCCCGGCCAAGACATCGCCGCTGCGGTAGGGCGCCTGTTGAAGCGATTCGCCGTTCGCTGTGGTTTGTACCAAATTCACGGGACCAGGAATGTTTTCATAAATCCATTCCGTCGCGGCCACGCGCGTATGCGGCCGCGTGTAAATGCGGGTAAACGCATACGCCCATACCGCGCTCCCCAGAACCGCCGCGAGCGCCAGCCCGAAGCTGAGTTTTCGCAGCGTCTGCGCGGGTAGAGAGACACGCTTAATCCGCAGTTCCTTTTTGGTCTGCCACAGACTGATAATTCCCCAGGCTGCAATGACCGCCAGCAGAGGGTAGACCAAAAGCAAATAACGCATGGCTTTCACCCAGGCCGTCAGCTGCCAGAGTATGTAGAAAACCGTCCAACCCCAGACCGGAAGAAGCTTAAGGCTCCGTTTTCGGAAACCCACCCAACCCATGCCGACCAGGCTGGCCAGCGAGAGGATGCCAGACGGCAAGCCCAGCCCCCAGAAAATGAGATTGTACAGGGAAAAGCCTACAGACCTGCGCGCCCACTGAAGTGCCGGAGGGAAATCAACATTGCCCGTACTTTGCTGCCGCAGACTATTCAGCCCATCCAGCCACTCGCGGTTAATCCCGAGCGTAAAAAAGCTGGTGCCCGAAAAGGCATAAGGCTGAAATACGCGGAAACTTAGTATGGAAACAAAAGCTGCCAACAGCACCATCCGGATGCTGTATCTTCCGTAAGCCTCCCGTTCCTCGGGTTTTAACTGGAAAAATCGGACTATCTCCACAGCCGGCAGCAGCAGCGCCAGCGAGACCGCGTTAATCTTGGAGGCGGCAGCCATTCCAAGCGCGAGACCGAATACCGCGTAAGGGAACCAATCCCGCAATGCCGGCAGTTTTCGTCGCGGCTGTTCACCCGGGTTGGCCGGAGTCGGTCTGGTCAGTATCACAACCCCCAGGTAGACGGTCAGCATGCCGAAGGTGTTGGTGAAGGTATCGACCGTCATAAAATGAGCCTGCTGAATCGGCAGCACAGCAAAAGCATACAGAGCGGCTGCCAGCAAACCAGCTTTCCGATTAAACAGCCGCGCCGCAATCAGAAATACCAGCAGGATGGTGAAAATATCAGCCAGCGCGGAAAGCTGCCTTCCGACGATTGTTATCGGGTCATACCCGATCTGCCCTACCCATTCCCCAACATAGCGAATGATGAAAAGCGGCAGCGTGCCGTACACAAAAAAGTCATACCCCACATTGCCGGGATTAAGCGTTGAAGTGTCGGTATTGAAAAACTCCCCCAGGCTCTTCACAGGCGTCATGCTGTTCAGCACCATGGAAAGAAAGCGCTCATCGGGGTGCAAATGGCGCCCCTCGTCCCAGTCTACGCCAATCGTGCGAAAATACGCGCCAGCACAGAGGATGGAAAGGAGCAGAAAAACCGTGATTAATGCCTTCCAATCAAGGCGGCGCTGTTTTCTTGGTGTTTGGGGTTCCACTTTGTTGGTATGCAGCATAACGTTACGGCTCTACCTGAAATACAAGAAAATCTTTTTCCGGGATGGACGACGCGAACATCGCGAAAGTTCCCATTGGATACAACTGCTGGAGCTTTTCGACCGAGCTGGCATCCAGAGGATGGACCAGGAACAACTTGGAGCCGGGAACATTTGCTGTTTGCTCCAACTGGTCCGGCATCAGCGCCAGAACCTGGTCAGCCCGGTCGGCTTCCAGCGCCACAGCCCGCGCGTCCACCCAGTAAGGATAACCGACCACCCAGGCATTTTGCAGAAAACCTGTATTTTGTTCGGTTTGCTTGATTACTTTCGCCATCTCCGAGGCGTTCCAGGCATTCTGCCGGTAGGCTGCAGGATAATCGACAAAAGCTGCCTGGTAATTCAGGCTCATGGCGAACAAAAGCACAGCGCCGGAAAGGAGCACTTTGAAGCCGGGTTTTTGCGTCTGCGAGGTTGCCCGAAAGAGCGCTGCGCCTACGGCTCTGAACCCCACCGCGGCCAGGACGATGATTGGAATCAGCGCCCCAAGCGCGCGGCTGAGCGAAGGATTTTCGAGCGGAAAAGCCAGTGACATCGCGCTCGGCAAAAGCAATAGTGGGTAAAGAACCAGCAGAGCTGCCAGGCGCCAGTCTTTTAATTTTCGCCGCGCAATAACTGCCGAACATATTCCCAACACAAAGAACGCCGCGGAGACCGCATCCAGCGCGGGTCTCAAGGTCAGCCCGTCCACCCAGCTGCTGCGGTTAGACCAGTTGGCTATCCCCAGCGCGCTCCACAGGTTTGATAGAAAAATGAGCAGCGGCGAGCCGCTCAGAGCATTCTCATACCCCGACACCCGCGAAAGAATCGGCGCCAGGTAAGCTCTGGGATCGACAGCGACGGCGCGCAGGAGCGGCACAATCACAACAGCCCCAACCAGCACAGCCTGCAGGATGTGAGCCCAGAAAGCCCGATTTTTGCCGGTTTCTTTACCGCTCAGCAGCCACACCAAGGAGATGACCAGCCCTGCGAGGGGGAAAATCAGAAACAGCTTGTTCGTCAGCAGCCCGAGCCCCGCAAAAAGCGATGAAAGCAGCAAATCGTTCGAACGGTGTTTTTGCAGACCGCTGAACAAATAGCTGAGAGAAGCCGCGCCAAGCGGCAGTACCAATCCGGAGCCCAGCAGCGCGCGCGTTTGAATAATCTGCCAGAAGGAAATTCCCAGCAAAAACGCTGCGGCCAGACCCACCCAACGGTCAAACAGTTCCGCGGCAAGCCGGTAGACAAAATACAGCGCAGTTAAATTTGCCAGCGCGTATCCTAACTTCAGCCACGCGAACGCTGGCGGATTGCCCGTCAGATATGAAATTAGCGCGCTCCACAGATACTGCAGTGGTTCGCTGACCAAATTTCGCGAATGGGTCAGCGCTGCGTTCCCCATCAGAATATCCCGGACGGTATAAATATGGTCCACCTGACCGCTAACCAATTCCGGAGGAACGTCCTTGAGGTGCGTAAAAGAGAACCAAAGCACCGCCAGCACGACAAACAAAACCGCCAAAAACCAGGCTCTGTCCGCGACAAGCCAATTTTGGACCCGTTCCGTCATTGACTGGCGCGCGGAACTCCGTTTTTCGTATGTGTTCCAAAGCCCGGCCAGCGTGGCAATGATTCCTGCTGTCCAAAGAACAGCGGTCACAAGTGTAAACCGCTGAGAGCTGAAAAACAAAAAGGCGCTGACAGCAAATAACACGCCAGGAATAAGCAGCCAGGTTCTTCCAGTGAAAAACTGCCAGGCTTCGTTCGCGCCGGCGCGCAGGGGAAGCGTCCATTCCAAATCGCGCTGACCGAGAAAAAGGCACACGCCCGCCGCGAGATAAAACGCCAGGCCGAAGAGCGCCACACGGCTGTTAACAAATAATTGGGCGGTCAGCGCGAGCGCGGCCGCGGCAGCGGTGAACCAGGGAAAGCGTTTGCCTGCTGTGCTGCCGTCTTCCGCGGGAGGGAATTGCGTGCTTGTTTCCGTCAGCGAAGCCGTTACCGAAGAATCACCTGCCGCCTGCTGAGTACCGCGATTCAGCAGGGATTTCAGGTATTCAAGAATAGTGATTTCCTTTTCGTCAGGGCCCGGTAGGTTTTCCATTTTCGGCAGTCAATTGTTTCATTACAAACAGCAGCGGTTCGTGATTGTTCAGTATTTTAGTCCGGAAGAGGCACGTCAGACAACCTTTTCAGGGCGGCACGCGTACAGGTATCCGATTTCGGCGTGCACCGGGTTCGGGACAAGACGCACCTGATACCCAGCCTCGCGTAGATAATCCGCCAGGGTCTGATGGTTTTGGCGCGCGTCGAGATCGTGATACTCCATGATAATCCGCTTCACCAGGTTCAGAACAGACTGGTCGGCTGAGAATAGAATTGGATATTCAGCCCCTTCACAGTCCAGTTTTAGAAGGTCTAAACCCGCGGGCAAATAATCCGCGATGACCTGCCCAAGCGTGATGACTGGTATTCCAAATCCCGGTCGGTCGACCTCTTCGGTAAATTGTGTCTGCGCTTGCAGAGGCTCAGCATTGGCCAGGTCCAAAGACATCGCGCCAGCTTTGCTCCAGACGCCGGCATTCACTGCCCGCGCGTTGTTGACCGCGTTCAGTTTCAGGTTTTCACTGAGCAGCAAAAAGGAATCTCCATTCGGTTCAAAAGCCACAACCTGCCCCATGGGGGCTTTTCGCGCCGCAAAAATGGTGAATTCTCCAATGGCCGCGCCAATATCCACAATATGCCAATCCGCTTGAATTTTGGAGCCGTACCGTTCATAAAAACGGTCCAGAAAGGCTTCTTTCACCGACCAGGCATCCATGCGGCTCCGCACCAACATTTGGGTGGGAGCTTTGCGCAAACGTAAAAGAACAGGCTTTTGCTGAGTTTTACTCAGGAATAACCGCGTGAGTTTTCCCCAATCGCGAAACCCAAAGCCCATTTCAAGCAGCGACCAGGCATAGTAGCCCCATTTTCGCAAAAGGCGCATCAGTTTTTCCTCGCGATAAAAAAGGTACAGGTGCCGTCCTCACAGAAGGGATCATCCAACAGCTTTCGCAGGCGCTTGTACCGCAAAAATGGATTGTTCCGCCTGGGAAAGAGCACCCATTTTCCAAAAAGCTTCTTCCAGAGCAAATTGGGAAGGCCGGCTGCGTGGCCGCGCTCCAATACGCGCATTGCCGCCGGCGGAAAGTAATTCCAGTGCTCCACATTCCGGAATCCGGCGCGCATCAGACGCTCTCTCCACACTTCCGGAGCGTTCAGGTTGTGATGCCGGGCAACGCGGTTGAACAGAATGGAATACTTCTCTGCCGCTTTCTTTAAACCCAGCCTGCGCAAGACCTGGCAGCCCCATAGTTCGTCCTTGAAGCGCTGATTTGGCACCGCGAACAGAAAAACGCCGTCTGGCTTCAGCGCGCGGGATATTTCCTCCAACACGGGCTGGACATCCGGAATATGCTCGAGCACCGAGTTGCTAATAGCGCACGGAAAGCTTTCCTCGGGAACAGGCAGCGCCGCGCCTTGCGCCTGCACGAGGAGTTGGTAAACGCCCCGCCGCGCGGCTTCCTTAATTGGGGCAAACCATGGGTCAATGCCCAGGCTCGCTGCCCCCGTGCCCAGCGCTTCCGCGAAATTTCCATCCCCCGCGCCAATATCCAGAATGGGTACCGGCAGCTCAAAACGCGCGTAAAGGCTGTGCTCTACAGCCCGAAGCATCCCCCGAAAGTACGGCAGCGTGGAAAGGTGCTTCCAGCAAATATCGTCCAGCTGGTTAGCGGAGAGCTCCTTAAACATGGGTAAGGGTCTCCAGAATAGTCTGATACGAAAGCGCGGTCTCCCGGCAGCCAAACCGAGCCAGATAGGCTTCGGGAATTGGACGCGCGTTCCTGCCTTCCTCCAGAACGGAGCAAATCGCTTCGGCAAGTTTTTCCGCATCGCGCGGGGGCACCAGGCGTCCAAAACCGGTCCTCAGCACAGGCTGACGGACACCCGGCATATCTGTGGCGACTACTGGCGCGCCCTGCAGCATGGCTTCGATTTGAACAATGCCAAAAGACTCGGTGCTGTTCAGGCTGGAAAAGACTAGCACATCGCAGGCTCCGAAGAACGCTCTAAAGTCTTCATCGCTCAGAAAACCAAGAGAACGCCAGCGGTCCCCCAAATTCCGGGACATTTCCTCAATACGCTTCTGGTATTCCTCTTCCCCTACCACGCCCTTCCATGACCCGGCATGGATGACGCGCGCGGTCGGGAAGCGCTCGAGCACTCGCGGCATTGCCTCGATAAGGTATTCGTATCCCTTTTCGGCAGCGACCCGGCCGGCCAGCCCCAAAACGCGGTCTTCGTCGGCGATGCCGAATCGATTTTTGAATTCGCGCACGCTGGCCGCATCCGCCTTGGTTAATATCACAGGGGTAAGTACTTCCCGCGTCTTTTGCAGATGCCGCCTGAGTTGGCGGGAATTTTCCGCGTAATCCAGGGAGTTTTGCACAATAGCATCCGCCGCGGCGAGCACCCTCGCGCCCAGACTTTGCGTCACCCAGCCCGCCAGTCGGTCAATCAGACCGCCCTGAACATTAAGGTCGCAGTGGTAAGTAACCAACAGCGGTTTTCGCTGCCTTTTTGCTTCGTGTGCCAGGAGCAGCGCTTCGAACTGCGGAAGATGCAAATTTACAGCGTCAGCCCAACGCGTCCACACACGCGCGCTTTTGGGAAGGGTCGGCATCAGCACGCCTTTGGACAGGCGCAAGCGTACCGGCACCCTCACAATCCGGAAACCGTCCCGCGTTTCTTCCAGCGATAGTTCTGCTTTGTATTGGGAGGTCAGAACGACGACTTCATGCCCCAACCCGGCCAAACCTTTTGCCAGCCGGTAAGCGTAAACCGACAATCCGGACGAGTAAGGCGAAAAATAAGTGGCAGCAATCAGCAGTCTCATTCAGTGTCCTTTTGCTGTTGCTTCCAAAGCATCGCCTTTTTGCTGAGCTTACCCAGGCTGTCTCCCAGCAGGTAGATTCCCAGCATCCCCAAAAGGCTGGTTATCAGGAATTGAACCGCGTGCAGGATTAACGCGATGACCAGCGCTGTGGATTGGTCAACGCCCAGTACGCTGAATGCTGCCACATTGGCGGCCTCATAAACGCCCATGCTTGCCGGCGCGGTCGGCAGCGCGTTCGCGAAAGCGCTGCCCGATGTCACAAAGATTCCCCACCACCACTGGCTTTGCGGGATTAACGCCTTCGCCAGAACCCAGACCTCCAGCATAGCGGAAGCCCAGCTGGCAGCCAACAAAAGCAGCGCCGCGAAAAATCTTCCCGGTCGAAGGAGTATCTGAAAACCTTCCAGAAAGCTGAGCCCGCGCGGCAGCAGCGCCAGTAAACGCGGTTTTCCTGCCCAGCGTGCCCTGAGAAATCCTGAAATGCGTTCCTTATGCCTGGCAGCAAACGCGGCAGCCAGCATTCCCACCACTGTCAGAATCAAAATCACCACCGCGAGTGATTTTACCGATGTATTTGTGACCACCAGGGGCAGGCTGACCAAAAAGAAGAACGCCGCCAGGAAAAAATCGAGTACCCTTTCGGTGACGATGCTCGCGAAAACCGGCAGAAAACCTGTCTTGCCTCTGCCCGCCAGCAAGGCGGCGCGTCCAAATTCACCAAGCTTCAGCGGCAGGACGTTATTAAGCAGGTATCCGGCGTTCATCCCGAAGAACGTCTCGCTAAAAGAAAACTTGCCTTCCAGCAAAAAAAACCAGCAGACAACCCGCAGCAGCAGACACAAGATGAAAAGCGCCAAAACAAGCAGCAAGTTTTGCAAAGAAACCCGCGAAAAAGCGCTGTCAACCTGGGCAAAATCAATTTGACGCCCGACAAAATACACCGCCGCGGCGGTAACAAGCAGCGGCAGCAGCCAGCGCAAGAGATTCGCCGGTCGGAAACCTTCGGTCTGTTGGCGCATTAGTTCTCCAATTTGAGGATAGCCATGAATGCTTCCTGGGGGATTTCCACGCTCCCAACCATCTTCATGCGCTTCTTGCCTTTTTTCTGTTTTTCCAACAGTTTTTTCTTGCGTGTGATATCCCCGCCGTAGCATTTAGCCAGAACGTCTTTGCGCAAAGCTTTAATATTCGCGCGGGAAATTACCCGCCCCTGTGAGTAAGCCTGAATGGGTATCACAAAAAGCTGCTGCGGAATGATTTCTTTCAGCTTGCTGACCATAGCCTGCCCCTTGTGATACGCGTCATCTTTATGCACGATGGCAGTGAGCGCGTCCACCCGCTCCTCGTTTAAGAGGAACTCTAACTTGACCAGGTTTCCCGCCCGGTACTCCAGGAATTGGTAATCCATGGAAGCGTAACCGCGCGTGCCGGATTTTAGCAGGTCGAAGAAATCCACAATGATTTCTGAAAGCGGGATTTCAAAATTAAGCTGAACGCGGTTGCTGGATGGATATTCCTCGGAGACGTAAATACCGCGCTTGCGCCGGACAAGGTCCATCACCACGCCGTAATATTCCGTGGGCGAGAAAATGTTCAGCTCCATCCACGGTTCGCGTATTTCAGAAACCATGCTTTCGTCCGGAAGGTCTGCCGGAGAGTCAATAATCATCACGTTCCCATTGGTCAGCAGCACTTCATATTCCACAGAAGGCGCGGTAAACACGACATCCAGGTTGTATTCTCTTTCCAGACGTTCCTGGATGATTTCCATATGGAAAAGCCCCAAAAAGCCGCAGCGAAAGCCAAAGTTGAGGGCTTCACTGGTCTCGGGTTCGTAAACCAGCGACGCGTCATTAAGCTGGAGTTTCTCGAGCGCGTCCCGAAGACTGGGGTAATCTTCTCCTTCAGTTGGGTACACGCCAGCAAAAACCATCGGTTTGGCCTGACGGTAGCCAGGCAGCGCGGCTGCCGCCGGAGCAGAAGCATTGGTAATCGTATCGCCGACCCGGCATTCCGAAACTGTCTTCAGTCCGGTGGCGATATACCCAACATCGCCAGCCTCAAGCCTGTCAATCGGGCACAGGTTAGGCGAAAAAATGCCAATTTCCACCGGTTGAACGCGGATGCCGTTTGCCATCATCATGACTTTGTCGCCGCTCGTGAGATGGCCGTCAAATACACGCACATAAGCGATGACGCCTTTGTACGAATCGTAATGAGAGTCGAAGATTAGCGCCCGCAGCGGGGCTTCCACATTTCTGGTAGGCGGCGGAATTTTTTGGGCTACCGCTTCCAGAACCTGGTCCACATTCAGTCCGGTTTTCGCGCTGATGGGGATGATTTCATCTTCCGAAACGCCCAAAAGGATATTCAGGTCTTTCTTAACCGCATCTACCTGCGCGCTGGGCAGGTCAATTTTATTGATGACCGGAATGATGACAAGATTGGCGTCCAGAGCCAGGTAGAGGTTGGCCAGCGTTTGGGCTTCAACGCCCTGGGTGGCATCCACCACCAGGATAGCCCCCTCGCAAGCGTACAGCGCGCGGCTGACCTCGTAGTTAAAGTCAACGTGGCCAGGGGTATCAATCAGGTTAAATTCGTAGTCCTGATTGTCGCGCGCGTGATAAATCATGCGAACCGCAGAGGCTTTGATGGTAACGCCTTTTTCCCGCTCCAGGTCCATAGAATCCAGCACCTGGTCGGTCATTTCCCGGTCCGAAATGGTGCCGGTAAGCTGCAGCATGCGGTCCGCTAATGTGGATTTGCCGTGGTCTACATGCGCGATAATGCAAAAATTCCGGATTTTTTCCATAAGCGCATTGAGTATACCCGATTTCTTCAGTCGGCTTCAGGAGGTATGACACGGGCGACAGCCTCGTCGTCATCGAAGCCTTTCCCGTCACAACCGACCCGTAGCCACAGCAAGAATTCGGTATTGCCGTCGGAACCGGTGATAGGCGAAGGTATCAATCCCGCGGGAGTAAAGCCAATCTGCCGGGCATGCGCGATTACCTGACGCAGCACCTGCGCGTGAACCGCCCGATCGCGGATGACCCCCTTGTGTTTTTTGACCTCTTCTCTGCCGGCCTCAAACTGAGGCTTTACCAGCGCGACCACTTCGCCCGGCTTATCCCCGAACCACTGCCGGACCGCGGGCAAAATGAAGTCCAGTGAAATAAAGGAAACATCGATGGTGACGAGTTCGGGAATTTCGGGTAGTTTTTGCAGTTCACGGGCGTTGGTGCGGTCCATCACAATCACCAGCGGGTGATTGCGCAAACTGGCATGCAGTTCGTCCTGCCCCACATCAATCGCGAAAACCTTGCGCGCGCCGCGCTGCAGCAGGCAGTCTGTAAAGCCGCCGGTGGACGCGCCCACATCCGCGCATACCCTGGCCAAAGGACTGATTTTAAAATTGTCCAGTGCGGCTTTCAGTTTGGCCCCCGCGCGGGAGACAAATTCGGGCTGCGCCAGAATTACGACAGCGCAGTCAACCGGAACGAGTTGGGAAGGTTTGCTCGCGATGGAACCGTTGACCTTGATGAGACCTTCTTCAATCGCCCGCTGCGCCCTGCCGCGGCTATCCGCGAGCCCCAGGTTTACCAGGTGTTGATCAAGGCGGATTTTCTTCATGCCATTATTTTATCCACTCCTGCAAGTAGTACTCTGATGGGTCTCTCAAATTGGTTTGTGATAAGATAATCCGCGTGAGAGCTTATCTCGAAACTTTGCGGCCAAGACAGTGGATTAAGAACCTGGTCATTTTTGCCGGCTTAGTCTTCGACAGGCAGCTGCTGCAGCCTGAACCTTTGCTGCGCGTTGCCGCGGCCGTGATTCTCTTTTGTCTGGTTTCCGGCCTCACCTATACTATAAACGATATTTTGGATGTTGAGTCCGATAGAATGCATCCGCAGAAAAAAAACCGGCCAATCGCCAGCGGGAAACTAAGTCCGCGCAAAGCCGGTATTTTTGCCGCTGCGCTTTCGCTGTTCACCTTTCCCGCCGCGTTCGCGCTCTCGATTGAATTTGGCATCATTTGCCTCGTCTATACCGCGCTGATGCTTTCGTATTCCAAGTGGCTGAAAAAAATCATCCTGATTGATGTGATGGTTATCGCGCTGGGCTTTGTACTGCGGGTGGCTGCCGGCGTCATGGTGATTAAAGTGAACTATTTTTCTCCCTGGCTGTTTGTGCTCACCACTTTATTGGCGCTTTATCTCGGTTTCGGAAAGCGTCTGTCGGAAATCAAACTGCTGGAAAACCAGGCTGGCGAGCACCGCGAGGTACTTTATGGCTACACTGTGCCGCTGCTAAATAACCTGCTGGTGGTCGTCCTGAGCGGAATTTTAATCACATACTGCCTGTACACATTTTCCTCCCATCCGGACGGAACGAACACGATGATGATGTTCACCATTCCCTTCGTTTTATATGGCATTTTCCGCTACATGGTCATCCTGGAGAACAGCAGCCTGGGTTCATCGCCGGAAGAAGTACTCTTAAACGATTTGCCGCTCAAAGTCACCGTCTTCCTTTGGGCTCTTTCCGTGGTGGTTGTGCTTTACCTGTTTTTCTAAGGAGTCACGATGCCAGCTGTCTCAGCTACCGCGTGCGCGAAACTGATTCTTTTGGGCGAACATGCTGTGGTGTACGGCGAGCCCGCTCTGGCAGTCCCTTTTTCAGGTCTGCGAGCGCGCGCAGCGGTGGAAGCCTGGATTGGCGCTCCATCCGGCAGAATTCACATTTTCGCGCGCGACCTGGACCTCGACCAGGAGTTTTCCGAGCTCCCGGAAAACAATCTTATCCGCAGCGCGCTGCTCCTGGTTCTGACCGAACTTGGAATTGACCGTTTGCCAACCTGTAAATTGCACCTTACGACGGAAATACCCATATCTGCCGGCCTGGGCGCGAGCGCCGCGCTTGCCGTTGCCGTTATGCGCGCCTTTTCCGCCTTTCTTGGTCATCCACTCGCGCCCGAGCGTTTGAACAGCCTGGCATTCCAATCCGAGCAGTTAATGCACGGAACGCCGTCCGGCATCGATAACACGGTCGTGGTCTACGAGCAGCCCATTCTCTTTCAAAAATCGCAGGGCTTTGAAGTAATCAAACCCGCAGCTGACCTGCACTTTCTGGTTGCGGACAGCGGTGTGAAGAAAGCCACCGCGCTAACAGTCCGTCAGCTGGCGCAGGACTACGCCAGAAACCCAGGCGAGGTTGGCGCGCTCATCAAGGATATTGGCCAGCTGACCCTCGAAGGGGTGCGCGCCCTGACGCAGGGAGATTTTCCCGCCCTGGCGGAAGCGCTCAATGCCAATCAGGAACTGCTGACGATGCTTGGGTTATCCTGCCCGGAACTCGACACTTTGCTTCACGCGGCGCGCGATGCCGGCGCGGCCGGAGCCAAGCTGACTGGCGGCGGTAAAGGTGGGCATATGCTCGCCCTGATACAGCCCGAACAGCTGGAACAGGTGCGCGCGGCTTTGTTGGAGGCCGGCGCGCCGCGTGTCTACCATACCGTGCTGAAAGCGGAGCCCAGCAATGCCTGATTTGCTCCTTGACCCCAATTTAGTTTTCATCAAGCTTGGCGGTTCGCTCATCACAGATAAAGACCGCGCGGAAACGCCCGACGTCGCGACCTTAACAAACCTGCTGCGGGAAATCGCTCTGATTAGGGAGGAAAATCCCGGGCTGAAAGTCTTATTAGGCCACGGCTCGGGCTCTTTTGGGCACCACGTGGCCAGACAGGCAGGCACGCGGAAGGGCGTCTTTAGCGTCAAAGACTGGCAGGGTTATCAGGCGGTATGGCTGAGCGCCCGCCGCTTGAATCAAATTGTCGTTGAAGCCTGTCATCAATCAGGTTTACCGGTGCTGTCGTTTCCGCCTTCCGCGTCGGTGCTGACTAAGAATCACGCCATCCAAACCTGGGAACTCGCGCCCATCACCAGCGCGCTCTTGAACGGGTTAATTCCGCTGGTCTATGGGGATGTGGTGACCGACCTCAGCATCGGCGGAACCATCCTTTCCACGGAAGACCTTTTCTTTCATCTCGCGCTCGCGCTTCGCCCTTCCAGAATCCTCTTGGCCGGTGAAGAAGAGGCTGTCTACGCCGATTACCCACAAAACAAACAGCCTCTCAACTTTATCAGCAGAGACGAAGAGCCAGGTGCGTACTTGCAGGGCTCAGCCAGCCTGGACGTCACCGGGGGAATGCTGAGCAAAGTGCGATTGATGCAAAGCCTATGCATGGAACTTCCCGGTCTGAGCTCTGTGATTTTTTCCGGCAGAAACCCCAAGAACCTGGCCAGGATTATGGCGGGGGAGTCTGTTGGAACCACAATTGCCTGACACGCAGCGTGTACAGACGCTCCGGCGATATTTCTCCAATGAACACTATAATAGGGAAATAATTTAGCGCTTATTCGCAGAAATGGATTTGTAGCAATGATTTACACCCGCCAGCAGCTGGAAGAATACGAAAATCAAACCCTGGCTCCTTACGCCGTTCATAGCAAAGACTCGAAGGGACGCGTTTACCCGGAAGAGGAAGCGGATTTCCGCACCAGATTTCAGCGCGACCGCGAGCGCGTGCTGCACACCACCGCCTTCCGCCGTCTGGAATACAAAACCCAGGTATTCATCAACCACGAAGGTGATTACTACCGCACGCGTCTGACGCACTCCCTGGAAGTCGCCCAGATTGGGCGCTCGGTGGCCCGTTCGTTGGGCGCGAACGAAGACCTGGTAGAGACAATCTGCCTGGCGCACGACCTCGGACACCCGCCTTTCGGGCACTCCGGCGAAGCTGCACTGGCGCGGCTGATGCGGGACTACGGCGGATTCAATCACAACCAGCAGTCCGTGCGCATCGTGACCACGCTCGAAAACCGCTATCCGGATTATCCCGGCCTGAATTTGAGCTGGGAAGTCGTGGAAGGCATGGTAAAACACGAGACAGACTACGATATTGCCGACGCGAAGGATTACTCGCCCGAACTGCGCGGTCATCTGGAAGCTCAGATTGCGAATGTGGCTGACGAACTTGCGTATACCTCCCACGATCTGGACGACGGCCTGCGCTCAGGGATGATTACTCCCACGCAGTTGGACGGTATAGCTATTTGGGAAATTGTCAACGAGAGCATCGGCCGAAGAAAAACTGAAACGCTGGATGAACTTTCCCGCCATCAAATCATACGCAGGCTGATTAGCTTTGAGGTCACCGATTTAATCCAATCGATTGACCGATATTTGCGCAAGAGTAATGTCAAATCTTCGCTTGATGTACAAAAACTGCCTTATAATGTGGTCGGTTTTAGTGAGGACATGTACCGCCGCAACCGCGAACTGAAAGACTTTCTTTTTAACAATCTTTACCGTCATTACCGGGTGGTGCGCATGTCCGCGAAGGCAGAAAAAATCATCACAGAACTGTTCGGGATATATCAGAAGACGCCCACCACATTGCCCGCCAGCATTCAGGAACTCGTGCCCGAACGCGGTTTGGAAAGAACCATCTGTGATTACATCGCCGGGATGACCGACCGCTTCGCGATTGATGAATACAAACGTCTGTTTGACGCGGACGTATTACCTTAGGAAGCAGAACAGCAAGAGCATGAAGAACCAACTAATCATTACAAAATCCGGTAAGGCAAAATTAGAAGAAGAGCTTGCCCAGCTCAAAGGTCCCCGAAGAATGGAAATCTCCCGCCGCCTGAAGAACGCGATTGAGATGGGAGACCTTTCCGAAAATGCGGATTACATCGCTGCCAAGGAAGACCAGGGCTTTTTGGAAGGGAGAATCCTCGAAATTGAAACCATCCTCGCCAACGCTGAGGTGGTGGACGAAGAAAATGTCGAAAACGACAGAGTCCAAATTGGGCACAAGGTCACGGTAAAAGAAGAGGGCGAACCAGAAGAGGTCTTTGAACTGGTGGGTGTCAGCGAGGTAAACACGCTGCTCGGGAAGATTTCTTACGAATCGCCCATTGGTTCAGCGCTTCTCGATAAGCGCCCCGGAGATAAGGTGAAAGTCCAGACTCCTGGCGGTGCGATTGAATTTACCATCATCAAGATTGAGTAGTCACATCGCGGAATCAAACGACAACCACCCGCGCAGCGGGTGGTTTCTTCGTCTCACGGGTTTGAAGGCATTCAGGCATAAAAAAAGCTGAGGCTGCCCTCAGCTTTTTTGTGTTGCTGATACCTAAATCCTGTAGACTGCAAGTTCAATGGTCGCGCGTTGGAAGTAACTCTGCGGCGGCAGCGGCAAATCCCCGTAAGAAAGCTCCACAATGCGGGCTTCCATTCGCAGGCTCGCGGTGCGCAGGTCAAAGAGCTTTCCAGCTTCTGCCAGAATTGGCTCGCCCTTGATCTCAAGGCGCTGCCTGAGCACCGGGTCGTAGAAGACGTGCTCGCTCATCATGACTTTGGTCACGGTCTGGATGTCGTTTTTGTCAAACAGCCACACCTCAAACGCGGACACCTTTTTGGGTTCGCCTACACCGATGATATCCGAAACGCTCACACCGCATTCGCCCAGAAATTCACCGTTTGGCGCGTCAAAGGTAAAGGATTCATCATACAGGTCATCCCCAAACATGTAGGTCGTCATGAACTGGGCGACTGGTTTTTCCGGACTTTGGGTAATCTTCCCATTCGGACGCGTATACACTGGCGCTTCGTATGCTGGCGCCGCGCTCTGTGGCGCTGCAGCAGCCGCGTAAGCCTTTCCGTTGGTGGAGACACCCTGAGTCTGCGCTGTGGCCGATGACGCGCGGGGGACTGCCTGCGGCACAGCAAACGGCCGCGCTGGCTGCGCCGCTGCTCCGGCAGGTTTTACCCTGGGGCGCAGATAGAAAATGTACACACCTGCCGCTCCAATCACCAACAAACCCAGCAGGATGAGTCCCAGTTGGAGAGGACTGTTTGTTTTTCCGGTTTCAGTTAGGTTGGGAGCCCCTTCCGGATTTTCGTCAGGAGCCAGCGCTGGCGCTGGTTCCGCCTGAACCGCGGTAATGAAGCGGTTAATCTGGTCCGCGTTCAGAAACTGCGGATTGGATTGAACATCTGTCAGGGTCGCGCCTGCGTTTTTGCCCAATTCCTGATAGAGCTGGCGGGCTTTGGCCTGGTCGAAAGTCAGGTTGTAATTGGTAATCACCATGCGCAGGTAATCCTCCCGCAAATCCGCGCGCATCGTTTCCGCGTTGGTATCAGTCCACTGGACTGGTAAGAGAACCCAACCTATCAATAAGCCGAGCAGAATGCCCGCGACACCCGCAGCTATCGCCAGGTTCCTGGGGCTGCTCAGCCTTTCTTTGATTAAATCCATGATATTTTTCATTATCCTGCACCTCACAGTTATAAGAATGCGCTGCATACAGAGGTGCAGGATTTATACCAGTTTAGGAAGACTCTGAAGCCAGCGCTTCCAGTGTAAAAATCTCCCCGCAGGAAAGGCAGCGCGCGTGGTGTTTGTTCTTTGCCACCAATACCCCACCGCAGCGCGGACAGCGCTGCTTCAACGGTTCGTCCCAGGAGGTAAAATCGCAATCCGGATAACGCGAACACCCGTAGAAAACGCGCCCTTTGCGCGTGCGCTTCCGGACAACATCGCCTTGCCCACAGGTCGGGCAGGTCAGACCGATTTTTTCGAGGTGGTTTTCTGTATAGCGGCAGGCCGGCCAGGTGCTGCAGCTGATAAACTTCCCAAATTTCCCATTTCGCAAAACAAGCTCATTCCCGCACTGCGGGCACGGCCTGCCCAGCCGTTCAGGCTCAATTTTCTTTTCGGGCATGTTTTCCCGCGCGTGATTCAGGCTTACCTCAAAAGGTTGATAGAACTCGCGCATGACTTCCACCCACTCCAGTTTGCCTTCAGCGATTTCATCCAGTTTTTCCTCCATTTCAGAAGTGAAGCCGATATCCACTACTGAGGGGAAGAATTCAACAACCAGATCGTTGACAATAAACCCTGTTTCGGTCGGGATAAGCCGCTTGTTTTCGGTGGTGACATAACCGCGCGCCAGAATGGTGGAGATAATCGGGGAGTACGTGGAAGGCCGCCCAATTTTGTTCTCTTCCAGCACTTGAATTAAAGAAGCCTCGCTGTAACGGGGCGGCGGTTGGGTGAAATGCTGACTGTATTCCAGGTCTTCCAGCTTCTGCGGCTGGCCTTCAAACATCTCGGCTGTCGGAAGTTCGCCATTCTCCTCTTCATCCTGCTGGTCTTCATTGCGGGCTTCCTGGTAAAGAATGCGAAAACCCTTGAAAATGGTTTTGGTGTGAGACGCCCGGAATAAATATCCGTGCCCGCCGCTTTCTCCCGCCACTTCGGCTGTGGTGATTTCCTGCACAGCGGGATTCATCTGAGACGCCACAAAACGCTGCCAGATGAGGGTATAAAGTTTGTATTGATCCGCGCTGAGATAATTCTTAATCGCGGCTGGTTCGCGCAGCGCTGATGTTGGTCTGATGGCTTCGTGCGCTTCCTGCGCGGAGGCCGCCCTTGTTTTGTAGAAGGGCGGCTTAGCCGGTAATAAGCTCTCGCCGTATTTCTTCAGGATATACTCGCGCGCCTCCTGGACAGCCTGTGGGGCAACCTGAACGGAGTCCGTACGCATGTAGGTAATCAGGCCGGTTTCTCCGCCGTTGCCAATGTCAATGCCTTCATACAGCTGCTGGGCTATTTGCATGGTTTTTCGCGAGGGAAAACCAAGTTTGCGGGAAGCATCCTGTTGCAGGGTGCTGGTAATGAACGGCGCGGCAGGGTTCACGCCGCGTTGAGTTGTCTTAAGTGATTCCAGGCGGTATGCAGCTTCGCGCAGCGCCTCTACAGCCGTCAGCGCGGCGGCTTCATCCGGCAGCAGGTAATCCTGTCCGTCAATCTTTACCAGCCTGGCATGGTAGCTTTTTGTACTGTTTTCAGGTGAGAAAACCGCGGCTATCAGCCAGTATTCCTTTGGTATGAAGGCCTGAATCTCACGCTCCCGTTCCACGACCAGTCGCAACGCGACGGACTGCACGCGGCCGGCGGAAAGACCGCCTCTCACTTTTGCCCAAAGTATTGGGCTGACTCCATATCCAACCAATCGGTCCAGCACCCGCCGGGCCTGTTGGGCGTTCACCAAATCCATATCCAGGCCGCGTGGATGCGCGAAGGCCTCGGCAACGGCCGTCTTGGTGATTTCGTGGAATACCACCCGCTCAGTCCTTTCGGGGGGGATTTGAACGGTATCCATCAGGTGCCAGGCAATCGCTTCACCCTCCCGGTCAGGGTCGGTTGCCAGGAAAACTTTGCTGCTTTTGGAAGCCAAAGCGGCAATTTCGCGCACAACCTCTTTCTTTTCATTAGGGACGCGGTACTTTGGCGTGAAATTGTTTTCAACATCTACACTCAGTTGGGATTTCAGCAGGTCGCGAATATGCCCAACGGATGCCACCACATGGTACTTATCCCCTAAAAATTTGCCGATAGTTTTGGCTTTGGCAGGGGATTCCACGATGACGAGGTTTTTGCCGCGCGCCGCACCAGAGGGGCTGAAGACAGTTTCCCCTTTCGCGCGGCCCTTCGCGGCGCTTTTTCGCGCGGGGGGTGTTTTTGCCCTGCCGGCTGGTTTGGCTTTTTCCGCGGCCTGGGGAACTGGCTTTTCCAGACCTTCATGCGCGGCTGTCATACCCATTTTGGAAATGAGGCTTCCACACACAGGGCATTTCCCCTTGGTTATCGGCCTGCCATTGGCAGTAAAACTGGCCACGGGCTCCTGCATCTCCCGCTTTTCTTTACACTTGAGACAATAAGCTTCCAAAAATAGCTCCTGAAAAACCTGACCTGAAAATTGCCCACCTATAATACCATAATCAATTTTTTGTCAATCAGGGGCGTTGGACGATAGATGAACAACGAAAAATAATTAATCCAGCGTCCAGCTTTGGTTCGCTGAATATTCCATCCCCCGCGCGCGCAATACCAACCCTTTTAATTCCATCATGGTCAGCTGCGCTGTCAATTTTTCCACGCTCGTGCCAAGTTTGCCGCACAAGTCGTCAATATGCAGCGTGTCGTGCCCCAGGGCGCGCAGGATTCGCGCTTCCTCAACGTCCAATGAAGGTTTTTCTCCATCAGGGATGGGACGCGTTTGGGAAATATTCAGGTGTTTCAGGATGACTGTCGGGCTGGTAAGCGGTACTGCGCCGGCTGCCAGCAAATTATTCGTCCCTCTGCTCATGGGGGAGAGCACAGAACCCGGCGCGGCAAAGACGTCTCTGCCCTGGTCAATGCTAAATTTGGCCGTTATCAGGGCGCCGCTCTTTTCGCCAGCTTCGATTACCACTGTCCCGCGGGAAAGTCCGGAAATGATTCGGTTGCGCGGCGGAAAGTTTACGCCGTCCGGCTGTGTGCCGGGGGGATAATCGCTGATCAACGCGCCGTGCGCGGCTATGCTTTCTGCCAGCGCGCGGTGTTCCGGGGGATAGATGACATCCACACCGGAGCCCAGAACCGCCAGGGTTCGCCCCCCCTGTTCAACCGCTGTCTGATGGGCAATCGCGTCCACTCCGCGCGCCAGTCCGCTCACGATTGTGACGCCGTTGGCCGCCAGATATGTGGCAGTATCTTTGGTAAGCTGTCTGCCGTAAGCGGTAACATTGCGGGTGCCCACGATGGCAATAGCCAGGTCATCCTGTGGAAGTATGGACCCGCGGTAGTAAAGCACCGGCGGAGGCTGTTCAATTTCTTTCAGATAACGCGGATAGCTTTCGTCTTCCCAGGTCAGCACCTGGATTGACTTTTTGGTTATCGCGGGCAGAATTCCCTCAGGGTCCAGCGCAGAGCGCTTCAGAATGATTGCATCTGAAAGCTTCTCGGTTAACCCAGCCGCCAGCAATTCCGCACGCGAAGCATGCCAGGCCCGGCTGAGCGACCCAAAATGGTTGAGAAGCCGTCTGAAACGCACAGCGCCAATGCCCCGGACAGTGCTGAAAGCCAGCCAGTAATCCCGTTCCCCCAAGCTTACCCCCGCAATCCTTCCATCACATGAACTTCCATGCGGCCGTTTTCCAGATCCACTTTCAGGATAACCGAAGGGATGTTTGGCAGCAGCAGCTCGGAGCGGTCCGGGCCGCGCACGACAAAAACATCATTGGCGCCGGTTTCAAGCACCTCACTGATTTCCCCCAACAACTCTGACTGTTCAAAGACTCGCAGACCAATGAGCTGATGGTGATAATAACTGCCTTCAGGCAGGGCTGGAAGCCCCTTCGTGGCAGTAAACACATCCAGGTTGGTAAGGGCCTGCGCCTCTTCGCGCGTGCTGACGCCTTCAAAACTGAGCAGCAGCAGCGGCGCTTTCGGGCGCACGGACGCAACGACGTATTCCAGATATTCAGGACCCAGAAAGACCTTTTTGCCGCGGCGAAGGCGCTGAGGAAAGTCTGTCAGCACGCGCATGGCAATCTCCCCACGCACCCCGTGAACGCGCTGCAGCCGCCCGATTAAGGCAAAAGCAGGCTCGTCAGGTAAATCCGAGCCTGCTTTAGGATTTTGAAGACTGTTCATTCCGACTGAGGGATGAGATTATTGGAAATCCACAACATCCATCGCCACTTGTTGGCCACTTCTCGCCGCGACTACGCGCAAAAGCAGCCGCAATGCATTGGCGACGCGTCCGTGTTTTCCGATAACCCGGCCGATATCGTCTGAATCGACAATAAGGTCGAGATGAACCATCTGACCATCGCGGTATGTTTCCACCCTGACAGCGTCCGGTTTATCCACCAGGGACCTGGCAAGGTAATCAAGCAAACCCGCAAGGTTTTCGCGTTCCATCGGAAATCAGCCTATTTCCGCTCTTTAGTCAGCGCGGTGGAAGGGTCTTTGACGCGGTTTTTGTAAATGTTCTCAGCTTCCGCGAGCAGTGTCTCTTTCGCCTCACCGGCCTTCAGACGCTGATAGCGCTCATCCAATTTGACAATCTTGAAGAGTTGCTGGACCGATTCAGAGGGTTGGGCGCCAACGCTCAACCAATGATAGATTCTCTCTTCGTCGAATTGAATAGTGCTCGGATTGGTCTTGGGGTTGTAATGACCAACAATCTCGAGGAAACGTCCGTCGCGCGGACTTTCCTTATCTGCGATGACTACGCGGTAATGAGGCTGGTGTGTTGAACCTACACGGCGTAAACGAATACGTACCATTGATTTAATACTCCTAAATTATGTTTCTAATAATTCCCGGTTCTGGCTCAAAGGTTGAGAGTATGCTGAAGGGGGCATATCCTTTTCCTCAGTTCCGAGACGAACCAAACAAGCGGTTAATATTACCACGACCTCCGCTTTTTTGAAACTGTTTCATCAGAGTCTGTATATCACGAAACTGCTTCATCAAGCGGTTCACGTCCTGCACATCCTTGCCGCAGCCCGCGGCAATCCGTCTGCGCCTGCTGGCGTTCAGGATTTTCGGGTTTCTGCGCTCCGCGACTGTCATAGAGTTTATGATTGCCTCGACCGTTTTCAACTGTTTTTCAGCATCCTGGTGATCCACATTCTTGGCAACGACTCCAAACTGCCCTGGCATCATCTCCAGCAGGGAAGAAAGCGAACCCATCTTCTTGATTTGGCGCAGCTGCTTCGCGAAATCCTCCAGGGTGAATTCGCCGGAGAGCATTTTTTCTGCTTCCTTCGCGTCGGCCTGTCCGGAATACGCGCTTTCAGCTTTTTCAATTAATCCGAGCAGGTCTCCCATACCAAGAATGCGCGAGGATATGCGGGCTGGGTCAAACACCTCAAGGGCGTCCAGTCCTTCACCGGTACCGAGGAACTTGATAGGGATACCGGTAACCTCGCGAATTGAGATTGCCGCGCCTCCGCGGGCATCGCCGTCTATTTTCGTCAGAATCAGCCCGCTGACCGGGATTTCTTTATGGAAACCCTGGGCAATATTGAGCGCTTCCTGCCCTGTCATGGAATCGACCACCAGCAGAATTTCATTACATCTCACGGTATTTTTGATTCCAACCAGCTCCCGCATCAGGTCATCATCCAGCTGCGACCGACCGGCCGTATCCAGAATGACAACCGTATAGCCCCCTTTTCGCGCGGTTTCGAACGCTTCCTGGGCTATGCGCACCGGTTTGGCGCCCTCAAGCGCGAATACCGGTATATCGAGGCGTTCGCCAAGCGTTTGAAGCTGCTTCACGGCAGCCGGGCGGTAGATATCCGCCGCCGTAAGCAGCACGCGTTCTCCGCGGGCGCGCAGGTTCTTTGCCAGTTTTGCGGCGGCAGTAGTCTTACCAGAACCCTGCAAACCAACCAGCATGATGACGTAAGGTTTTTCGCCTTTCAGATTCAGGGGTTCTGCTTTCCTAAGCGTCTGAATGAGTTCCTCATTGACAATCTTGATGACCTGCTGGGCGGGGTTTAGCGCTTTGGAAACTTCCGCGCCAACTGCCCGTTCCTTAACCCTGGCGGTAAAGGTCTTCACCACACCGTAGTTCACATCCGCTTCCAGCAGCGCAAGGCGCACCTCGCGCATGGATGCTTCCACATCGGCTTCGGAAAGCTTCCCGCGTCTGCGCAGATTTTGGAAGATGGTATTCAGTTTTTCGGATAAATTTTCAAACATATCAAAACCAATCTGTTTTTCTACACGGTCATATATCATACCTCATGAGGGGTGGGAATAACAAGCGCTGCTGAGGTTCTGCTTCAGAAACTATTCATTGCGGCCGGTGTTAAGAAAAGCATGTAGTTATTCTTCATTAACGAGGTGAATTCCATGTCCAGAAAAGTAGCCATTGTTACAGACAGCACCGGCGCCTTCCCCGCTTCTATGATCGAAGAACTGAAGCTGAGCATCGTTCCGCTCAACATCCATTGGGACGGCACCAATTACGTCGATTTCGTCGATATTACACCCGCTGAATTTTATAAAAAGCTGGCGTCCTCCAAAACGCTTCCCACAACCTCCCAGCCAAGCGCCGCGGCCTTTGCTGATGTTTTTGAGAAGCTTCTCAGCCAGGATTACGATATCCTGACCCTGCCCTTATCTTCCAGGCTTTCGGGGACGTATTATTCAGCCATGATGGCCGCCGCGCAATTCCCTACCGGCCGAATTGAAATCCTGGATACGCTCTTCGCGTCCGTTCCGCTGAGCGCGATTGTCATCAAGGCAGCCAGGGCCGCCCTGAAAGGAGCGACTTTGCTGGAATGCTCCAACATCGCCAAAGACGTTGCTAGCAGAACCAAGGTCTACTTCGCGGTCGAAACTCTCGAATATCTCCACAAGGGCGGGCGAATCAATACCGCTGCCGCTTTCCTTGGTACCGCGCTCAACCTTAAACCAATCCTTGAATTGAAAGACGGCGTGATTATTCCCGTGGAACGCGTCCGAACTTCCCGCAAGGCCCACCAACGGCTGCTGGAATTGGCGGAACAGACCGTCGGACCGCATGGAAAAATAGAATTTCTGGGTCTGGTATCCGCGGACGCCCGTGAAGCTGTTGAAGAGCTGCGGGAAGAAGCGCATAAGCGCTTCCAGATTGAAGAGGAATTGGTCACTGACCTCAGCGCTGTGCTTGGATGCCATGTCGGCAACGGCACGATTGGCCTGTCTTTCCTCGCCTGAAATCTTTCTCTGATACAATTGGGATATCTCTTACGAAAAGGGGTTCCCGATGGATTATTCAGAAAAAATTGGCGTCAAAGTCCCGCAAATTTTGCTGCCCGGCAAATCTGTGGACCTTACGCGCTGGGCAGTTATCGCGTGCGACCAATTCACTTCACAACCCGAATACTGGCAGCGCGTCAGTGAGTTCGTAGGTGAGGCTCCATCCACGCTGCGTATGATTCTGCCGGAGGTCTGGCTGCACAGCCCGGATGTGCAGGAACGGATTGCCGCGACCCAAAACGCGATGCGTGAGTACCTTAGAGCGGGCATTTTTGAAGCCCATGACGGCTTCATTCTGGTGGAACGCGAGCATTCCGGTCAGGTCCAGACCGGCCTTATGGTGGCGCTGGACCTGGAAACCTATGATTACAACAAAGGTTCTCAGACCCTGATTCGAGCCACCGAAGGCACAATTCTGGACCGTCTTCCGCCGCGCATGCAAGTGCGGCGCGGCGCTCCGCTTGAACTGCCCCACATTCTGGTGCTGTACGACGACCCAGAATTTCAGGTTTTAAGCAAAGTCGTTGAAGTAAAAGCGCGCTTGCCGCTCTGCTATGATTTCGAGTTAATGTTTGGCAGCGGCCGCCTGCAGGGGCGACTGGTTTCTGAACCAGAACTCATTGAAAGCGTTTTTGCTGGACTGAATGCTCTGATTGAACCTGAGCTTTTTGCTTCCAAATATCAGCTTCCCGCGGGCACGCCCCCGCTGCTGTTCGCCATGGGGGATGGGAATCATTCCCTCGCCACGGCAAAAGCCATTTGGGAAGAGCTTAAGCCTACAGCAGGACCAGACCATCCGGCGCGTTACGCCTTGGTTGAAATTGTCAACCTCCACGACCCCGCGATTATCTTTGAGGCTATTCATCGGGTGCTCTTTAATGTTCAGCCCGATTTTATGCGGCAGATTGAGCAGGCCTTCAGCCCTCATATTCAATTCACCGAAAGCCTGACTTTTGAGCAGATGACGCAGGCGGTACTGAGCCAGCAGCCAAACACTCAGCGAATCGGGTGCATCAGCCACCAGGGCTTTTCTGTGATGGAGCTTACCCACCCAAGCCACAATCTCCCTGTTGGAAGCCTGCAGGAGTATCTGGATGCCTACCTCCAAAACCATCCGGAGACGAGAATAGATTACGTCCACGGCGATGAAACCGTCCGTGAGCTGGGCGGGCAGCGGGACAATTTTGGGTTTTACCTCCCGCCAATTGCCAAAGATTCATTCTTTAAAACCGTCCTCGTGGACGGCGCTCTGCCGCGGAAAACGTTTTCGATGGGGCACGCTAAAGATAAACGCTTTTATATGGAATGCCGGCGCATCAGCCCCTGAGTCTTGACAGGTCGAACAATTGTGCTATATTTAGTGTAGGAATCAGCCTCAAATCCATTGGAGATATTATGCCCGCCAAAAAAAGTACTTCCTCCCAACCCATTTCCTCCTCAGACCCAAACATCAACGAGGCTAAGAAAGCCGTTTTGGATAAGGCCTTAAACGACATTGTAAAACGCTACGGAGAGGGCAGCATCATGCGCCTGGGTGAAGCCCACCAGATGCAGGTCGAGGCCATTCCGACCGGGTCGCTTTCCCTGGACCTGGCTCTTGGGGTTGGCGGCATCCCCAAAGCCCGCATCACCGAAATCTTCGGCCCGGAATCCTCCGGGAAGACCACAATCTGCCAGCACATTGTGGCTGAATGCCAGCAGCGCGGAGGCACAGCGGCTTTTATTGATATGGAACACGCGCTTGATCCGGTCTACGCCGCCCGCTGTGGTGTCAATATCGACCAGCTGTTAATTTCCCAACCAGACACCGGCGAGCAGGCTCTGGAAATTGCCGAGACCCTGGTGCGCTCCGGCGCGGTAGATCTTGTGGTGGTGGATTCCGTCGCAGCCTTGGTTCCCCGCTCCGAGATTGAAGGCGACATGGGCGACCCTACCATGGGCGTGCAGGCCCGCTTGATGTCTCAGGCGCTGCGCAAGCTTTCCGGTGCGATTAACCAGACCAAAACCGCTGTGGTGTTTACCAACCAGCTGCGGCAAAAAATCGGCGTCATGTTTGGCAGCCCCGAAACCACCACTGGCGGCATGGCGCTCAAGTTTTACGCTTCCGTGCGCCTGGACGTCCGCAGAGTGCAGTCCATTAAGGTTGGCGCGGAAATTGTTGGCAACCGCGTGCGCGTGCGGGTTGTGAAGAATAAAGTGGCAGCGCCTTTCCGCACCGCCGAATTTGACATCATGTATAACGAAGGCATCTCCAAAGCCGGCGATATCCTGGACCTGGCGACCAGCCTGGAAGTGGTCGAAAAGCGCGGCTCCTTCTACTCTTACAAAGACAGCCGGTTGGGTCAGGGTCGGGAAGCTTCCAAAAACTTCCTCAATCAGAACCCGGAACTGATGAAAGAAATCGAAAATACCATCCGCTCCCTCGGCAGCGTGGATAACATTACCGGCAGTTGGGATTCGGGCGAAGAAACCAGCGCCGAAGGTGAGGACTATTAATCCTGGACGCGTTCAGCGGGCAGGCCCCGCTGGCAGGCCTGACCTGCCAATCCGCGGAAAAGAAAGGTGAGAAATGACGGATATTATTGTCAGATTGGTTGTCGGCGCGATAGCCGGTGTTCTGGCTGATTTCCTCATCAAAGGGATTGAAGTCAACTTCCTGTTCAAGGTCATTATCGGCGTCATTGGCGGGTATATTGGCGGCTGGCTGTTCAGCCTGCTCAATGTGTCCTCAAGCGGTTGGATTGGAAATGTGCTCGCTTCCCTTGTAGGCGCGCTGATTCTGCTGATTGTGCTGAGGGCGTTCAAACACAAATAGACCCCAGGAGCGCCTCTTCGCGGCAGCACCTGCGAAGTCTGCAATTACGCTGTTGGTCCTGGTCATCATCTTCATCTTTTGAATTTTCCGGTTGGCGGCAGGCAAGAATGCCACTGTCAGTTTTCCGGATTGCGCCGGCCGCTGAGAATCCCGGCGCTGTTCTCATCCACTCCCAAACCGCGCCACTACTCTCCCATCAGGGACGGATGGCAAACCAGCCATCAAGCATGTATGGTCAGCCGCGCCGCGGCAGCAACAAAAAAAGAACCACAGCGGTGGTTCTTTTTTTGTTGATTTCAGGGAAGTTTATGTGCCTTCCTCCCAGGAATTCAGGTAGCGCACCTGTTCTTCGGTGAGGATATCAATGCGCACCCGCATGGATTCCAGTTTTAGCCTGGCAATTTCGCGGTCTATGGCTTCCGGGACTGCGTAAACCTTCTTTTCCATGCTGGAGCGGTTTTTTATCAAATATTCCGCGCTGAGCGCCTGATTGGCAAAGGACATATCCATCACCGAAGCGGGATGTCCTTCCGCGGCGGCCAGGTTAATCAACCTGCCTTCCCCGAGGATGTGAATGACGCGGCCGTCTTTCAACTCGTAGGCGTCCACGAACGGACGGACCAACCGCTTGGACACAGCCATCGCTTCCAAAGCCGGGATATTGATTTCCACATTAAAGTGCCCGGAATTCGCGACCAAAGCGCCGTCTTTCATCACCGCGAAGTGCTGCTCGTCAATGACATTCAGGTCGCCTGTAACGGTGACGAAGATATCGCCAATTGGAGCGGCTTCAATCATGGGCATGACGCGGAAGCCGTCCATTACAGCTTCCAGCGCCACCAGCGGGTCAATCTCCGTGACAATGACGTTCGCGCCCATGCCGCGCGCGCGGTTGGCCAGCCCGCGTCCGCACCAGCCGTATCCGGCAACCACAAAGGTTTTACCGGCCAGCAGAATGTTGGTGGCGCGCACAATGCCGTCCACAGTGGACTGGCCTGTGCCGTAGCGGTTGTCAAAGAAGTGCTTGGTCATCGCGTCATTCACCGCGATAATCGGAAACTCGAGGGCGTTATCGGCAGCCATCGCCCGCAAACGAATAACGCCGGTGGTGGTTTCTTCCGTGCCGCCAATAATGTCGCGCAGCAGTTCGCGCCGTTCTTTGTGCAGCGTGGAGACAAGGTCCGCTCCATCATCCATGGTCACATGCGGTTTATGGTCCAGAGCGGCACGCAGGTTTCTGTAGTAGGTGGCATCGTCTTCGCCTTTGACGGCAAAAACCGGGATTTCATATTGCGATACCAGCGCTGCTGCGACGTCATCCTGGGTGGAAAGCGGATTGGACGCGGTCAGGACAATATCCGCGCCGCCGGCCTGCAGCGTGCGCATCAGGTTCGCGGTTTCGGTCGTCACGTGCATGCACGCCGCCATGCGGATGCCCTCAAAAGGGCGCTCCCTGCGGAAGCGTTCTTCCAGCGAAGTCAGGACGGGCATTTCCCGCGCTGCCCAGTCCATGCGGCGTCTGCCGCCTTCGGCTAAACTGATGTCTTTGATGTGATAGTTTTCCATTTATTCTCCGTAACTTATTCTTTCTTGCTCAGGTTGTCTAACTCTCCCTGATCGTCAAAATGCTGTCGGTAATACGCGATGAATTCCTCCAGCGTGAATGTATGATTTTGCGTGCCGTTGCGCGCGATGCAGTAAGCCGCGGCCACTGTCCCCATTTCGCCGCATAAGCGCATGCTCTTGCCTCGCAGATAGGCAAACAAGAATCCCGCCCGGAAAGCGTCTCCCACGCCGGTAGGATCGACCACAGGGGCGTCATCAATGATGGGTACATGCAGGTCTTCGCGGCAGGTGTGAACCCGCGCTCCGTCGCGGCCGAGGGTGATGACAGTAAACTCCGGATGGCAAAGGATATCCTCAGCGCTCAGGCCGGTATGTTTTTGCAGCAGTTCAAATTCGTATTCGTTCACAAACAGCCCGTGCGCGTTCAGAATGCCCTCGCGCAGCGCGTCCCCGTCCATGCGAATGATTTGCTGCCCAGGGTCGAAGATGGAGCGCAAACCGAGTTCTTTGGCTTCTTTGATGTAACGAGCCATCGCGCGCGGGTCGCTGGGCGAGTTGACCACATAATCCCCGGGCTGCGTGCGCGCTTCTGTGAGCGGTAAATCGGCCGCGTCTGCCATCGCGCCGGTATAAAACGAGGCGATTTGCGCGTTCGAGAGGTCGGTATTGACAAAGAATGAAGCGGTGAATTTGGTGTCACTCACGCGCACACCGCTGACATCCACCCCAATCTGTTCCAACCGCCGGCCGTATTCCGGAAAATCCTGCCCGGCTGTGGAGAAGAGCAGCGGTTTTTCCCCCAGCAGCGCCAGCGTGTAAGCGATATTGGCTCCCACGCCCCCATACTGCCGGACCATATCCTCCACCAGAAATGAAAGGCTAATTTTCTCCAGATGCTCCGGCAGAATGTGGTCCTTAAAATAGCCCGGAAAGCGCATCAGATAGTCAAAGGCGATAGAACCTGTCAGTACGATTTTCATTCTTCCCTCCCATGCGGCTTTAGAACGGAAAGATTTCTAAAGAAAGGCGGATACAAAATGCCTCTGTCCGTGATTAATCCGGAGAGCAAGCGGTGCGGGGTCACGTCGAAGGCGTAATTGCGGGCGCGCGCGCCTTCCGGAGCGGCTGGCAGACCCCGATAGGTCAGCGCGAGAACTTCCGAGGGGTCGCGTTCTTCTATGGGAATGGCCTCCGCGCTGGGGCTGTCAAAATCCACCGAATCCAGCGGGAAAGCGGAGTACGCGGGAATGCCGTTATCATACGCCGCCAAAGCCAGCAAGTAGGTGCCGACTTTGTTGACCACATCGCCGTTGGCTGCCACACGGTCCGCGCCAAACAGCACGCGGTCCACTTTTCCCGTTCGAAGCAGGTATCCCGCCGCGGAATCCACCACGATATCGTAAGGAATGCCGTACTGCTGCAGCTCCCAGGCGGTCAGCCGCGAACCCTGCAGACAGGGGCGAGTCTCGGTGACATAAACATGCACGCGTTTGCCCTGCTCGTGCGCCATGCGGATGACTCCCAGCGCGGTGCCGTAATCAACGGCTGCCAGCGCGCCGGTATTGCAGTGATGCAGTATTTCATCGCCATCGTGAAGCAGTTCCGCGCCGTACCGCGCGATTAAGAGATTGGTCTCAACAGCGCGCTCTGCCGCTTCCTGGGCCAACTCCAACAAGTGCGCTCTCAAATCGTCCGCTGAACCCTCCAGCGCGCTCGCCTGCTGAAGTATCCGGCCAGTAACCTGCTGCAGATTCACAGCGGTTGGCCTCAGGCGCAGCAGCGCTTCGCGCGCGTCCCGCGTTGCTTCCAGCAGGGCGGCAGGGTCCCGGGTTACGGACTCGCGGGCAGCAAAGTAGAGCGCGAAAGCCCCGCAAACGGCAATCGCCGGAGCCCCGCGCACTGCCATGTTCTTTATGGCTTCGAATGTTTCTGTAAAAGTTTTTAAATCCAGGTAGCGCAATTCAGCCGGCAGCGCCAGCTGGTTGATGATTCTAAGTTGCTGAGATTCCGCATCCCAAAGAATGGACCGCATCCAAACTCCCATAAAAAAGCGCCCTCACGGCGCTGTCAATAAATATAGTCTATCATTTAATGCACCGAATGTCAAAAACATTGGCTCCTTCATCAGTCGTTTGGCATTTTTTCATCTCGGTTTATAATCTAGCCGTATGCGCAAAAGGTCTTCCCTTATCCGTTGGGCAGCGATTTTTACGCTCCTGATGACTGTCTTCCTCACCACCGTTGAGTTGGTGCGATACGCCCGCGTGCGGGCAACCTTCCCCACCGGGTTGAAGGTGGCCGGCGTGCCAGTGGGCGGGCTGACTTACGAAGAAGCCTCGGAGCGCCTGGTGCAGGTCTACCTCGCGCCCATTGAACTGCGCTACGCGGATGCCCGTATACAGGTGCGCCCAGCTACCTTAGGGTTTGCCCTCAAACTGGATAATATGCTGGCCGCCGCGGATAAACAGCGCGTGGCGGAGCCTTTCTGGAGCGGCTTCTGGAAATATCTCTGGAACGAGCCCATCAGCTCCAAAGATATTCCGCTGGACGCAGTCTATGATGATGAACGCGTTATCGCCTTCCTCGAGAATGAAATCGCCGTCAGGTACGACGTGCCAGCCACCCCGGCCATGCCCGTCCCCGGCGAAAGCGGTTTTTATCCCGGCGTCTCCGGTTCGGAGATGGATTACACCATCTCGCTGCAGCGCATCAATGCCGCCCTTGCGTCCAACGCGAACCGCACGGTCAACCTGGAAATCCGTCAGACCCGCGCCCCAAAGCCGTCCATCAGCCTGCTTGAGATTATGCTCAAAGACATCATCAACGCGTCGACCTTTGATGGGCTGGTAGAGCTGTACCTGAAGGACCTGCAGACCGGCCTTCTGCTCCATTTCACGCACAGTAAGACCGGCGAAGAAGTGCCGGTAAATGTCGCCTATTCTTCCTGGAGCACCATCAAAATCCCGGTGCTCGTTTCCGCGTTCCGCCGGCTTTCCAGCCCATACGACGAAACCGTGCTGACGCTGATGGAGCAGATGGTGGAGCGCTCGGATAACGACTCGACCGATGCGCTGGCAAAAGCCGTGATTGGCAGCACCTTCGCCCCGCTGGACGTCACCAAGGACATGCAGGCGCTCGGCCTGGCCAACACCTTTTGGGGCGGTTTTTTCACGCTCGGTTCGCCCTTGCTCCAGAACTTTAAGACGCCTGCCAACCAGCGCTTTGACTACAACACCGAACCGGATCGCTACGCCCAAACCACGCCGCAGGATTTGGGCCTGCTTCTGGAGGATATCTATTATTGCGCCAGAGACTACGGCGGCTCCCTGCCCTTGGTGTTCAACGGAGAAATTACCCAGGAAGAATGCCGGATGATGGTGGAATACCTGGGTTTGAACCGCATCGGCGTGCTGCTGCAGGCTGGTGTGCCGGCCAATGTGACCGTGGCGCACAAGCACGGCTGGGCCTACGAGGTGGATGACGGCTACATCCACACCATCGCGGACGCGGGGATTGTGTATACTCCCGGCGGAGATTATGTCATGGCGGTCTTCGCGCATCACCCGGTTCAGGCAGTATTTGACCCCGTGAACCTGCTGGTGGCAAAGCTCTCCGCGGCAGCCTACAACTACTTCAATCTGCAAAATCAGTAAAAATCCTGCTGCTCACAATATTACCTATACGCAGCAGCTGTTTATTTTTAAACTCTATTTATCAATTCCCGCCGCTGTCCTCATACCCATCCACTGCCTCGCAGGCACAGGCCGCGCGAGGTGCCTGACTGATAGGTCTCCAAATCAACTTTTTCAGACCATGGGAGACCTGCGGTCAACTGCCTTTCATGGTCCCAAAGGGAGGCTGCGCACCCAGGAGAGCATGATGGAACAGGAACTGAGATGGGCGAAAATTTGCGCTGTGGCGAACATGAACAAACACGGGAAATATTCGGTACCAGGCACATGATTGATGATAAAATACTGCAGCCTGTGTTTTAGGAATCTGAGATTGCCAGGCAAAGCGTATACGCCCCCGTAGCTCAACGGATAGAGTGCCTGACTTCGAATCAGTCGGTTGTGGGTTCGAATCCCGCCGGGGGCATATCTTATTTCTGCCTTCGAACACCCGCGGAGGGTGCAGGTCAGTTGCTTGTGGGTGTGAATCCTACCGGGGGCATATCTTATTTCTGCCTTCGAACACCCGCGGAGGGTGCAGGTCAGTTGCTTGTGGGTGTGAATCCTGCCGGGGGCATATCTTATTTCTGCCTTCGAACACCCGCGGAGGGTGCAGGTCAGTTGCTTGTGGGTTTGCCCCTGCGGGGTACAGGCGAATCCCGCCCAAAGCTGCTCATTCAACAATCACAGGAAGCTGGAGTGCCTTGATAAAAAAGTTACCGCGGATATTTCGTTCCGTGCCTATCCCATCCAGAACTTCATTATGAACAACAAGGCAGCCTGACCCCTTTTACCCTCAGCGGATCTTGCAATAATTGTTCGCAAAACCCTCTTCATTATTTTGCAACACCATTTCATCTGTTGGTATAATACAGATATGCATCATAGTGACAGGTCTGTGAGGACACACAGGGTCATATTCATTTCAGGTTAAGGAGCACAACATGATTGTCGGCAAAAGAATGTCATCCCCCATTATCACCGTTCCGCCCAGCATGCCGCTGAATGACGCGGTTACGTTGATGAAAAAAGAAAAAATCCGCCACATGGTCGTCGCGGATAAGAACAAAATGGTCGGTCTGGTAACCCAGAACGACCTGGAAAACGCCCTGCCCTCCAAAGCCACCTCGCTCAGCGTGTGGGAGCTTAACTATCTGATTGACCGAATCAAAGTATCGGATGTAATGGTAAAAGATGTCATCACCGCCACGGAAGACATGCCGGTGGAAGAAGCTGCCCGCCTGATGGCAGACCACAAGATTAGCTGTCTGCCCGTTCTGCGCGGCGAAGATGTGGTCGGCATCATCACCGAAACGGACCTCTTCCGCCTGTTCCTGGAGCTTTTGGGTGCCCGCGAATACGGCGTGCGCCTTTCCGCCCTGCTGAAGAATGAACCGGGCGCAATTGCCAGGCTCACCCAGGCCATTTACGAGGCGGGCGGTGACATTATCGCGATTGGCACATTCACCGGAGAATCGCTTTCCACGGTTGAGATTACCATCAAGGTCCGCGGTTTGGAAGAACAGAAACTGAAAGAAGTCGTGGAACCGGTGGTCCTCCAGCTGCTGAATCTTTACACAAGTTAGCTTGCGTGGTTCTTTTCAGGGAAATGACAAGCGCCTCTGCTGCGCCGCGGACAGCCACAGAGTGTCTTTGTTTACTTAACTGTGTAAATTAGACCTGCCGCCTGGCAGGTCTTCAATTTTTCTCTTCTATTTTTTCTACGCGTAATTTCCGCACTTTTTGGCTTCTAAAGATTTGGAACCAACTTCAGCATATTGTTTAGTTCTTTGGCCAGCTCGACCAATTCTTCGCCAATGGACTGAAGTTTTCCGCACTCCAGGCGAAAAGCCGGGCCGGCAATCGCCAGCGACGCGATTGGCTTTCCATCCGCGCGGAACAACGGCACCCCCACCGCGTGAATTCCTGTTTCCAGACCTTCGCAATCGACGGAGTACCCGCGCTGGCGGGTCGCGCGCAAATCCTCAAGGAAAGCTTCCGAGGTAGGCACAACATTCGGACGGAAGCTCGTGTTAGTGCTTTGCAGAATCCGCAGCGCTTCGGATTCCGGTATCCAGGCCAAAATGGCTTTGCCAGAGGCGGTGCTGAATGCCGGCAAGCGCTGCCCCATCGAGGACGCCAGCTTCACCCGCTGCGGGCTCTGGATAACATCCAAAAACAGGACTTCATCTTTATCCAGAATTGCCAGGTCGATGGTCTCGCGATATTTTTCGTTCAACTTGCGCATAAACGGCAGCGCAATTTGCCGGACCCCGATTTCTTCCTGGCTCAGGTAAGCCATCTGGAGCAGGCGGTAGCCAAGGCGGTAAATGCCGGTTTCGGGGTCTCTGCGCACAAAATCGCGCCTTTCCAGGGTCGCCAGCAGCCGGTGAACGGTGCTTTTGTGTATTCCGATCTGCTCAGAGATTTGGGTCATGTTCAAGGCCGGTGTCTGTGCTGTAAAACACAGCAGCACATCCAGCGCCCTATCCACTGCCCGCACTGAATTGCTGCCGTCACTGCCTGTTTCTTCCTGGTTTATTAAAGGGTCCATAATAACCGCCGAAAATGGGTTAGTTTCATCCTATGAAATATACCATGAAACTTCTTATGTATTAATCAAAGAAAACCTTCCGGATTGTTATTTTTTCAGGTATTTATCCAGAAAGGCGTACACAATTTCCAGATTCTCATCGGACTCGAAATATGGGTCTGCGTGCACAATATGATTCATAAAGACATCCAGGTGCACTTTTTCTTTGCCGGCAATTTGCTCCAGTGCGGCAGCAAACTTAATCGACTGCTGAACCGGAACAACCGGGTCGTGGTATCCGTGTTGAATCAGGAAGTACGGCACATCCGGGTGGATGTATGCCGCTGGGCTGGCTTTCCAAACCAGTTCGGGAACTGTGGTAATCTGGGCGCCCAACAGGCACGATTCCGGCGATTCTGGCAGTGAATGGTCGCAGGGACCGTTGCCGGTTTCCGCCAGCATGGCATCCATCTCTAAAAAACTGTAGGTCGGGCCAAACCAATCCACCACCGCGGAGACTCGCGTATTTTCGGTTTCGTTGCCGGTGGAAAAATCTTCAAGCTCTCTCACTCCTTCAGAGGTCGCCAGGAGCGCTGCCAGATGACCGCCAGCCGACCCACCCCACAGCGCAATGCGGGTTTTATCCAGGTGATATGTATAGGCATGGGCTTTGATAAACCGCAGCGCTGACTTGCAGTCAAATATCTGCGCCGGGAAGATGGCTTCCTGGCTCAGGCGGTAATTGATGCTCACCACAGCGTAACCGCGGTAAATTCCTTTCAGCATCGGCAGCAGCTGCTCATCGCGCTTATCGCATATCTTCCATGCTCCGCCGTGAATGACAAAAATCACCGGGAATGGGCCCTCCCCCTCATCAGGCAGGAAGATGTCCAGCTTCTGAGTCTCCGATTGGCGCGCGTATGGTATATCCAACCACTGTCTTTTTACGAAGCTGGTATCCAGAATGGGCGGTGGCACTCCGGGGTCCGCTTTGGAAATCGGAGAATGTGCTTGCGCGTCCGGCTTTTGAGAGTTCTGGTTCTCTGGTCTCATTGGTTCATTTGTCATCGTCACACTCCCGATTCCAGTTTTGGCATTGCAAAAAAACACAGCCTGTTTGTTGAAATCACGCCGCGTTCATGTCAGATGGGACAGACCCGGATTGTGTTTCTCGGCAGCTGTAAGTATTCGTTAAATTAATACGCAAAGCTTTCGCCCCACGCTGACAGCGCTGGTGGTTCCCCCTAAGAGTTGGTCAAGACGGAACCACCAGACGCTGTGTACAGTTCGTTCTTCGGGTTATCTTTCGCCGTTAGTCACATTTATTGAATTAGAAAAGCGAAAGACCTATTCCCCGGTTAATCAATTTAGCGATCTTCAAAAGCCGGCGCCGGGTAAATCAATGGGGCTGTGGCATGCTCAGCCGGCCACACCAGCTCCATCTTTCCGTTCTGCCACTGAATCAGCGGGTCCAGCACATTACCGGTGCCGTCCGCGTTAAAGGTCACCTTGCCAATGACAGTGGAAAATTCGCCGGAAGCGATTGTGTCGCGAATGACATCGCGGTCCAGCGTTCCAGCCTTCTCAATCGCCTGGGCGAGAATCTGCACGCAGGCGTAAGCCGGACCAGTCAGCAGGTCCGCCGGGCGGCCGTAGAGTTCTTCATAGCGGGCATTCAGTTTGTCCACGCCTTCGAACTTGGCTCCGTGGTGCCAACCGGGGAAGATGGTTACATATTCGCCGATTTTGCCCAGGGATTCGCCCCAGTTCACGCCTTCAGGCGCGCGGATGACGAGCGAGAATTTTGGCGTCCATCCCAATTCGGCCATAGTCTTGAACATACCACTGCCGTCCGGGAAAATGGGGAGTGTCAGCAGCATTTCCGCTCCGGCCGCTTTGGCTTTCTGAATCGCGGCAGTCCAGTCGTTCACGCCGACCGGGTTCTCTTCGTACACTACGATTTCATAACCGTACTCCGGCGCGCGCTCTTTCACCAGGCCGCCCCATTCTTTGCCCCAGTCATCGTTGTAGGCGAAGACTGCCACCTTGGTCGGACGTTCGCCTTCGGGAATGGCTTCATTCAGGATTTTGAAAACGTCCTCGGTCTGGTTGGGAGATTTGGGGAATGGCGAGAACAGGTACTTGTAACCCTGCTGGTGGATTTTGTAGAGGGCGAAGGAAATGCCCAGATACGGAACTTTGTTCTTTTCAGCTATCGGGATAGACGCGGCATGCATCGAGCTTCCGCCGCCGCCCAGATAAGCCGTCAGTTCGTGCTCCGAGAACAAAGTTTCCATCTTGCTGACAGCCTTTGTCGGGTCTGATTCGTCGTCATAATATGTCAGACGCAGAGGGATTTTTGTGTTGTATTCTTTAACAAACACGCCGCCTTCAGCGTTAATGTGCTCCACCGCGATCTGGTAGCCAGGCAGAATCAGGTTGCCAAGCGAGCCAAAGTTGCCGGTCAGGCTGATGGACGATCCCAGCTCAATAAATTCAGGCGCGGGCGGATAAGTTGCTTCCTCTGTGACAGCAGGAGCTTCGGTTTCGGCCGGTGCTTCGGTCGCGGGGGCTTCTGTCACCACTGGGGCTTCCGTCTCAACTGCCTTGGGTGCGCAACTAGTTGCCATTAAGCTCACCAGGAGCAAAATCACCAAGGCAACTCCAAATTTCGATTTCATTCTGAACCTCCTTTGTAACTCTTGCCAATGTTTCAGATGTGTTGACCAGGATTAAGTTTCAATGCATAGGCAGCCTCCTGTGATAGGAAAGTCTCGGCTAAGGGTGAGATAATTCAGCCATACTCTCCCGTTTCTTTTGTTGTTTATCTTTAATCCGCTTCCACAGGCCCATAAAACCGCCGGGCAGGAAGAGAACAACGAGAATGAAGAGAATCCCAAAAACGGTGGGGTGAAATTCCGCCAGATTTAATGACAGAACTTCTTTGAGCACCACAAAGAATATCGCGCCGATAATCGGGCCAAGAATGGTTCCTGTTCCGCCTATGTAGGCCATCATGGTGGAGTCCAATGTCCAAATCGGGCTGAACGGATATTGCGGATAATAACCAATCTGGAAAAAGGCAAAGGCTCCGCCAGCCAGACCGGCAAGGAACGCGCTTAAAACCAACGCCAGGAGCTTGTGCTGGAAAGCATTCACTCCCAGAGATTCCGCCGCGTCTTCCTGTTCCCGCACAGCCATCATGCCCAGCCCCCAACGAGAGTTCGCGACCAGGGTGGCGGCCAAAACCGTTATCAGGGCGACGGCCAAAAAGAGATAATAGCGCGTGACCAGTGTATAAGAAATTAAGTCCTGAACAGGCATCGAGGAAATCTGCGGGAAAAGATTGCCAACCGTGGCATAAAGAATCTGCCCCAGGGCAAGCGTCCCAATCGTGAAGTACGCTCCCCGCAGCTTGAAGGCGGGTGAACCAATCAGAAGCGCGAAAGCAATCGCGAGCAGGCCGCCAACCAACATTGCCAGGAGAATATTCCAGCCCGCGAACCAAAGCAAACGCGTCGCGATGGCCCCTAGTCCAAAGAATGCGGAGTGACCCAGATTTACCTGCCCTGTGTAACCTCCAAGAATGTTCCAGGAGGAGGCCAGCGAGACATAGAGCAAAATCATGCACAGGTAGGTCAGCAGACTGTCTTTTTTCACAAAGAGCGGAACCGCGGCCAGGGCGGCTGTGACGACGAGGGCGATGACGAACGAAAGATTCTTTTTCATCTGTCGCCCTCCTTGGTGCCAAATAATCCCTGCGGACGGAAGATAAGTATTATCAGGAAGAGCAGTAAACCCGCGATTAATCGGTAATTGCCTCCGATAAAGAATGCCGTCGCGGATTCCGTTACGCCAAGGATGATGCCTCCCACAAAGGTGCCTATCATGCTGCCCAGCCCGCCGAGGACCATCACAACCATGCTCTTGAGCGTCCAGTTCAAGCCCATGGATGGGTCAATTGAGTAGCAGATGCTGACCAGGGTTCCGGCCACGCCCGCCAGAGCACAGCCAATCACAAAAGCGAGGAGATAGACCCGGTGAATGTTAATTCCCATCAATGAGGCAGACTGCCAATCTTCCACTGTCGCGCGTATGGCTTTGCCGGTGAAAGTCTTCTTCAGGAAAATTTGCAGAGAAATCAGCGCCACCACCGAAATTGCCAGACTGATGAGCCGGACCGCGGGCAGTCGCAGCCCCGCCAGCTCAAAGGAAAGCCCGGAGTAAGCTGTCGTTATGGAGCGGTCGTCCGCTGTCCACAAGCGCAGGGCGACATTCTGCAAAATGGTGGAAAGCCCAAAGCCCACCAGGAGCGAGTTTTGGATTTTCTTTTCCACCTCCAGTTTTATCAGTCGGGAGAAAATCAGGCGGTAGAAAATAAAGCCAATCAGCAGAAGGAAAATAATGGTCAGCGGTATGGAGAGGAAGGGATCGATTTTCAGGAGTTTAAACACCCAAAAACTGGCGTAACCGCCCAGCATGAGCAGCTCGCCGTGAGAAACATTCAAGAACTTTGAAACGCCAAAGACCAGAGAAAGGCCAACAGCGGCCAATCCGTACAGCGCTCCTATCAAGATTCCGTAAATTATGTTTTGTGCCAGTGGTTGAAGCATGGTGTCCTCTCGTTAGCCCAGATAAGCGCTGCGCACAGATTCATAAGAAAGCAAGGCCTCGCCGGACCCTTCTCCGACGATTCTGCCGTTTTCAATCACGTAAGCTCTGTCAGCTAGTTCCAGAGCCGCGCGGACGTTTTGTTCCACCAACAGGATCGTGACACCCTGCTTGTTGATGCCCTTCACCATCTCAAAAATCGCGTCGACCAAAATCGGCGCCAACCCGAAGGATGGTTCATCCAGCATCAACAGTTTTGGCTTGGACATCATCGCGCGCCCTATGGCTAGCATTTGCCTTTCGCCGCCGCTCAAGGTGCCGGCGCGCTGATTTAACCGTTCCTTCAGCCTGGGAAAGGTTTTGAACACATGCTCCATCGTCTCAAATCGTTCTTTGCGCGCCCGGGACCCATAAGCGCCTAATTCAAGGTTCTCCAAGACGGTCATGCCAGCAAAAACCCGGCCGCCTTCCATCACCATCGAGACCCCCAAATCCACGATTTTATCGGGCGGGACCTTCAGCAAATCGTGGCCGTCAAATGTGATGCTCCCTTTGGCGGGCCTGAGCAGGCCGGTGATGGACTGCAGTGTGGTTGTCTTTCCCGCGCCATTCGGGCCAATCAAAGAAACCATTTCCCCTTCGCGGACCTCCAGGGAAATGCCCCATAAGGCCTGTAAATCCCCATAAAACGTATCAATTTCTGTGAGTTTAAGCATGGCTTTTCCCCAGGTAAACATCAATCACACGCGGGTCATACATGATTTCCTGCGCGGTCCCTTCAGCAACCTTCTCGCCCATGTTTAAGACAATGATGCGGTCCGAGAGCCCCATAATGGCTTTAACAATATGCTCAACGATCAGGATGGTAATACCCGAAGCTCTGATTTCGCGAATAGTTTCCATGGCTTCATCAGCTTCAGCGTGGTTCAAGCCGGCCATCAGCTCGTCAAGCAAAAGGAGTTTGGGCTTGGCTGCCAACGCGCGCGCCAACTCCAGGCGCTTGCGCTGCATCAAGGTCATATCCTTGGCCAATACATAGGCTCTGCTCCGCAAACCGACTTTTTCAAGAATTGAAAACGAGTCTTCTTCCGCGAGTTTCAGATTCATGGTGGCTTCTTTCCCAAAAGTCCTGCCAATCATCACATTTTGAACCGCGGTAAGATTTAAGAAGGGTTTGACCAGTTGGAAGGTGCGCGCGATGCCATTCCCGCACATGCTGCAGCGAGGGCTGCCAGCTATCTCCTTGCCATCAAACATGATTGAACCGCTGTCCGGTTTTAGAAAACCGGTGAGCAAATTCAGCGTGGTGGTTTTTCCGGAGCCATTCGGACCTATCAGCCCGACGATTTCGCCGCTTTGTATTGAAAAATCCACATTATTAACTGCTTTTAATCCCCCAAAGGCTTTATTGAGCTTTTCGACTTGTAATAGCATAACTCTCCTTTTGTATGCCATCTACTTGCTGTGGTGGGCGGCTTATGCTTTTTGATTATGCTACATACGAATAGTCTCCCTGGCCAGGTATTCTTGAGATAACGCCTTTGACGAAGCGGCATAAACTTTTGACGCTGATGATTTGAGGTTTTAGAGTATCATACAGGCTTTCCAGCTGCCTGCCGGCGACGAGCACGCCGTGATTAGGTCCCGCGGCAAGCGGGCTGTCCGCGTTTTTTTGAGGTGTCTCAAAGCATCTGCCGTTAGCGTGCGCGGATTCTTGTTTCAGGATGGTCAACATTGGGCAAACAGCAGCAGGCAATAGCGACAAACGCGCTGTGCCTGCCCGGGCAAAACTAGAGCGTGTGAAGATTTTTTCAGCCCTCATCGTGACCAACATAATTACCTTATCTTCTCAACTCGCCGCTTCCAATCTATCCGCCGGCCAGGTATGGAAAGAAACACACTCTGCTGCCGTCCTCTACATTATCAGACCAGGCGCTTTGCCTGCCGTCGACGGTAACAATTCCAACCAGGTCTCGATTTAGATGTAGAAAATCAGCCAGGTCCAGAACTGTCGTCGGGAGCGGAATTTTTTCTACATTAATTCTGCTCCCGTTTTCTGCCAGCTGACCAAACAATTCCACTTCAATCATCGCGCTGCGCGAGAGGCGAGAACACCTCGTCCAGGTCCTCATCGGGCACATCAAAGACAGCCTGATGAGGGGGCAAAGGTTCCGTTTTCATATATTCCGGCAGCCGGTAGTCTTTCGCGGTGATGCCAGCCCGCCGATTGAATTCCAATTCCATCCGCAGCACATCCCGGTTGAACTGGTTGTAGTCCTCCACAGTCCATCCCCAGCCGTAAATCCCATTAATCATGTCCACGCAAAGCTGCGGCTTGGAAATGATGGGAGGGCGCACAAACAGACACAAACCAGTGCTGTCCAGCATTGCGGCGATAATCTGAAGTTTAAGACTGAGCTCTTTCTGCCCCTGCGTGCCAAGTGGATTGACCTCATTCCTGGCGCCAAAGGCGTTGCCCGCTGTGTGGTCCGCGCCCTGGGGAGAAGTGGCGTATGTGACGCCGTTTCCTTTTAGCGCCCGCGGGTCGTATCCGGGCATTCCCTGATTGAGCGCGGTCGGCACTCTGGGATTCCCAACCGCTTTACCTGTCGCGCTGGCGCCGTTGCCGATGGCTTTGCCAAGTTCGGTGCCTTCCGCCACCTGCTGCAGCAGAGCGGAAATGCTCTCATAATCTCCAAACTTTGCCAATCCTGCCTCAATCGCCACGCCAAGAGCCGCGCCGGTTTCGATTGTGTCAAGACCCAGGTCGTTGCAGAGGTAATTCAGCCTGGCAACATCGTCAAGATTTCCCAATCCAAGATTGGAGCCAAGCAGCGCGATGGTTTCATATTGGAGCGTGGCGACTATCGTCTCGCCGTGCTCATCCACATAGACGTTTCGGCAGGCAATGGCACAACCGGGCATACAGTTGACGCCCACCTGGCCGCCCCTCTCCAAAATCGTCTTCCGCATGGTTTCGCCTCGCAACGATTCGGCTGCTTCAAAACTGCCGCTGCTGAAGTTGCGGGTCGGGAGAGCACCCATTTCGTTGACTGCCGCGACAATCGAGGCCGTCCCGTAAAGATGCTGCGAGCCCTGCTTGCCGAGCTTTGGGCTTTTGGTAATCTCCAGAACAAAATCTTTGTTAGCGTTGCGCACCAGTTCCGGCGCGGCCAGGGGTCTGCGGTTTTCTTCCTTCTCAATCGCGACCGCTTTCAAGCCTTTGCTGCCCATCACGGCCCCGAGCCCGCCCCGCGCCGACATATTGCAGCGCTGGTCATTGATACCAGTCACTGCCACGCCGGCTCCGCGCAGCCTCTGCTCGCCGGATGGACCGATGGAGATGATGGAATAATCCGCTCCAAAACGTTCTTGCAGCGCGGCGGATGTGGCGTACGTGCCTTTTCCTTTCAGGTCATCCGCAGGGAGCAGTTCGGCCTGGCAGCCTTTTTTCACAAGCAGCAGGTACAGCCTGTCGTCAGATGGCAAATCCTCAACGATAATGGCGCGGATGCCGTGCCGACCGAGCACATCCCCCGCGGTACCGCCGGAATTCGCTTCCTTCACGCCGCCCGTGAGGGGACTCTTCGCGCCGATGGACAGCCGTCCGCAGGCCGAGACTCCCGAACCGGCCAGCAGGCCCGGCGCGATGATCAGTTTATTCTCTCTGCCTAAAGAATCGCATTTTGCGGGCACTTCATCAAGGAGTACCCTGGCTATCAAGGCGCGCCCGCCCAGACGTTCATAAGGCAGTGTTGCAGGCTCAAAATGAACCTGCAACGTATTCATATTCACGCGTAATATCTGCATAATACTCCTCAGCAGACTCCGTCGATTTACGGGGGATACGCCACGGTGTAAATGTGCGTGCCGCCGTTCAGAGGGCCTTTCAGGAGCGCGTCAATTTGCTCCTTCGGGCGCATGGTGACTTTTTCCACAGGGGGCAGTTCCCCGGCGGGGAAGCGCGTCATGATATCGCCGATTAAACGCACCATGTAATCCAGCAGCGCGTTCAGACCGGGTTTCGCTTTTTCTGGGTCTGCCAGCGTCGGGCGTCCAATCACGCCTTCCGGATAAACCAGCACTTCCGCTCCGCCCAGACCAACATGTTCGTGTCCCTTGATGGGCGCGTGGTAGACTTCTCCGCCTTTGTCCACATGCCCGGGCGGCAGAAAACCTTCCGGCTTGGTATCCACAACCAGGCTCATATCCATGAACTCGGGGAAAAGCGCCAGGGAATAGGAGCCTTCCGCTTCGTCCGCGTGCTGGAAAGGCGTCTCGAAGGGGCCGCCGTGCGCCTTATCCTTGAGGTAATCATGGATAACGGTAGGCCAATGCAGAGAAATCAGCACAGCAGGAACCTGGTACTTCTTTCCGAATTGCTGCAGGGCAAGAGGAATGACCTCCTCCTGCCCATGCCCATTCAGAAAGATTTGTTTGCGAAAACCCATGTTCCACAGGCCGGCGATAATCGCCCGCAAGTTAGCCAGAAAAGCATCCTCCGGGACGACAATCGTACCGGGCATGCCTAAATGATTGAAAGGATGGGATCCATACCAGACGGGTTCTGCAATGGTGCAGCCCGTTTTCAAGGCGACCTGTTCCGCCATGCGAGTCACCAGGAAGGTATCCTCACCCAGAGGTTGACCAGCTCCATGGCATTCCGTACTGCCGACAGGGATGATGATCAAATCATTCGTCTTTAGCCGTTCTCTGATCTGCGTCATGTTCATGGTCTGCAGATAGAGACCTTCGGCCTTTTCCATTCTGCCACCTTCTGGTGGAAAAACCCATTCTCCCATGCTGTAATCCTTTCCTAGACTGCGGGGATGCACATATCGGGGGTGTTCTTACCGGATTGGGTCAGTTCGGGATAGTACCTGTTCAGCATTTCGACAACGATGGACGCCTGGTCAGCCATTTTCTTGCCGTCAGAGGCGGAGGTCAGCGAGCCGTGCGCGGACACAACAGAGTTGCCGGTCTTGCAGTGCACAGGGGCAGCCACACGAACAATTTCCGGGGCTTCGTAAACGCGGATGAACCCACCGGAAGCAGGAGGATTATCGGTATGAACATCCAACGGCACCTGGACGGCCGCGCGCAGCGCCGCAATCATCGGGATCTGCAGGTCGCGCACGGGATTGATGGAATCCGCGCCCAGGCTTTCGAGCAATTTGAACGAGCAGGGGTTGCACTGACCGAGGTGGGCAGAGCATTTGAATTTGATATCAGCAGGCAGCGCGCCGTCCTTGCGCATCTGATTGGCGAGCCAGAGCATGCCCTCATCATAGATGAGGAAGCCGCGGCAGCCGTATTCGTAACCGCGCTTGATGTCTTCAATCGCCCGCAGAACCTGTTCCATACCGCGCAAACGATAGCTGATGCGCACGCCCTGAGAAGAAAGCACGGTCGCGCCGGTATCATAGGTTGCGCGCGGACCTACGGAAAGCAGCAACTCGCAGCCGTAATCGTGGCACAGGCGGCAGTATTCCTTGATTTCTTCCTTGGTGTGGCGGAACATGCCGTAAGTCTCGGTAACGCGGTTAATGGTGATGCCGTTTTTGGTCGCGGTTTCCAGCAGCGCGGCGACAGATTCGGCGGTATTCACCGTGGGGACTTCAATACGAAACGCTGCGCCATCAGGAAAACGCAGTGTGGAAGACGGCATGTCGAACAGGTCGCCTTCTGGCAGTCCAAGGGTCTTTACATACTTTCTGGTTTCTTCAAACATCTTGTATTCTCCATTCTTGAATAATTATTTCATGTGACTTGGAAGCGGCGGGCAATATACCCACACCAGTTTCAACGGTTCATCGCCGATGTTCTCAACGCGGTGCTTTTTGCCAATAGGCGAATAAAAAGCGGTCTCTGGGCCTATTTCCCACTCGCCTTCTCCTTCGATTACGAGTTTTGCCCGACCGCTTATCAGAAACAGGACTTCTTCCGATTCCGTATGGACATGGTCCGGAATCATGCTGCCGACTTCCGTGATATTCATCCCCATCGAAACATTAATCACTCCGCCGTATTTGGGGGCCAGAAGCAGCTTCGACCTGCGCGGCGGTTCCCGATATTCACCCTCGACATCGGAAGCTTTGACAAACGGTAAGTCGGCCATAAATATCTCCTTTATAAATTAGTTAGGGAAATGAAACTTGTACCATTCTGTAAAACTGGGTTTCATTGGCTGGATATTAACATAATTTTTACAGAGTGTCAAGACCGCAACTCCAAAATGAGGTTTCGCGCTTTGGACCATTCCCGCAAAATTCTATTGACACGGCACCGCAATCGTGCGATAATAGTGTCATTCTATAAAATTGTGTTTTATTAGATGAGACCACACTCATTGATTATCAAATGAATACGGCGCAGTCGAAATGCAGCACAAAATCTCACCCTGGCAGTCCATAATCTTTCAAAGGAGAGCAAATGTCTGAAACATTCACTCTGGCAGAGGCCACCTTAAAAGCCATCCAGGACCGGCGCAGCATCCGGGAATATTCACCGGAGCCGGTTTCGGACGAAGACCTGAACCTGATACTGGAAGCGGCCCGACAGGCTCCCTCAGGGGAAAACGCTCAACCCTGGCGTTTCATTGTTATCAGGGATGAAGCCACCCGCAAAAAACTGGGGGACATTTCCGGCGGCGGCAGCGGCAGAAGATTCACCGCCGAGTTTATGACCAAGAAAATGCAGCAGCGCTTTGCGACCCTGGAGGATGAAGCCAAAAAGAAAGCTGCCTACGAAAAACTGACCTCAGGCGCGGTATCGATGTTCGCGGCGACCGCTCCAGTCAATATTGTCGTGATTGGCCGCAAAGATGTGTGGGACCTTCCCTTTGACACTTCAGCCGCAATTGAAAACATGCTGCTGATGGTGACCGCTCTGGGTTTAGGTGCTTGCTGGGTAATTGCCCCATGTATTGACGTGAGAGATGAAATCCGGCTTCGCAAACTGCTGAACATTCCCGATGAATATAAAGCGGTCAGCCTGATTTCCATCGGACATCCGACCCGCCCGCACCGCCCCCGCCCCCGACTGGCCCTGAAAGACATCGTCTTTGATGAAACCTTCGGCAATCCCTACTATAAGGAGTAACATGAGCGACAAAGCCATCTCTCACGAATATTTGAATGGATTGGTTTTCGACCTGGAAAAAGCCTTTTGGGATGAACGCGGACGCGGCTGCCGGTTTCGCATGATGGAAGTCGGTCGGGATATCTATGAGAAGGATTGCAAAGACCGCATCCAGAGCCCGGATATTCCGGTAATAGTCCACGCTGTCAAAGAAGTCCTGATTGATAAGGGAATTGCCGCTGAGGTCGCTTTTTCACAGGAAGACCTCACTCTGCGCGTCTCCGTGCGGGGGTGCCTGCATCTGCCCGTGGAAGAACGCATGTTGGAGAAAGGCATCGAACCCTTCACTTGCGTGCCCGCGAACTTAATCATTATGGGGATCGAAGACAAACTTAACCGCCAGGTGGAACTCGCGGAAATCAAATGCGAGAACGGCGTTTGCCAGCTGTTATTGGTTGTTTTCGACCGGCCCGCTGCGGTTGTGTAAGATGAACAAGCTCAGCACTTTACACGACGCGGTCGCAAGCATCCCGCCAGGCTCGCACGTCGCGCTGCCCGGCTTTGCCATTGCCCGCTGCGCGATGGCATTCGCGCATGAGGTCATCCGGCAGGGTATCAATCATCTGACGCTCTCCCAGTGCGTTGGCGCCATGGATGCCGACATTTTGGTCGGCGCGGGAATGGCGGACCGACTCATTTACGGCGGCGGGTCTCTTGACCGTTTTGGCAGGCTTAGCGCGGTTAACCGCGGCATCGAAACAGGCACTCTGGCAGCTGAAGAGTACAGCAGCCTTTCCGTCACATTCCGCTATCTTGCCGGTTCTTTGGGGCTTCCTTTCATCCCCATCCGCTCGCTGCAGGGCTCTGACCTGTTGAGAAACCTGAAGGAGCGGCATCCGGACGACGTTGCCGCAATCACGGATCCCTTTACCGGCGAAGAATGGCTGGCGCTCAAACCGCTTCTGCCGGACGTCGCTGTCGCTTTGGTCTCAGCCGCGGATGAAGAGGGAAACGCTCAGATTGACGGTCCGCGTTGGGATAATCTGGAACAGGCCAGAGCCAGCAAGCGCACCATTGTGCTCGCTCACAAAATTATTTCCACCGAAGAAGTTCGGCAGCACCCGGACCGCACCGTCATCCCGGGCTTCTTAGTGTCGCATGTGGTGCATGTGCCTTTTGCGGCACATCCCTGTTCATTATTCAAAGCATACGACTATGATGCCGACCATATCCGCCTGTACGCCGAAGCCGCGCAAAATCCTGAAAGCATGCAGGCTTATCTGGATACCTACGTCTTCGGAGTGCCCGACCACGCGGCCTATCTTGCCAAAGTCGGCGGTGAGGAACTGAAACAACGGATCAGCGCGGATCCACAGCGAGGTTATTAAGATGACAACCGATTACTCACCCTCAGAATTAATGGCTGTAGCCGGCGCTCGCGAACTGAAGGACGGTCAGATTGTCGCCGTTGGGTTGGGCCTGCCTGTAGTCGCTTCATTTTTAGCGAAACAAACGCACGCGCCCAATATGACCATTCTCTTCGAATTAGGCGTCGTGGACCCGGAGCCGATAGACAGCGGCGTGGGTCTGGCAGACCCAAGAGTGTGGTACCGCGCCAAAGTACACAGCAGTTTCGTGGATATCCTGGGAACCGTCCTGCATAAAGGACGCGTGGATGTGGGGTTTTTGGGCGGATTGGAAGTTGACCAGTTCGGAAACCTGAATACCACCCTGGTGGGCGACCCGCGCGGCAAGTTTAAGCACATGGTCGGCAGCGGGGGCGCGAATGACATCGCCTCATGCGCGAATAAAACCGTCATCATTATCCGGCATGAGGCCCGTAAATTGAAAGAAACTATATCCTTCGTGACCAGCCCGGGCTACATCAGCGGCGGTTCCGCGCGGGCGGATTTAAAGATGCGCGGCGGCCCCGAAAGAGTAATTACCGACAAGGCCATTTTTGGTTTCCACCCGGAGACCAAACGCATGCAGCTGCTTTCCATCCACCCTGGCAACACCCTGGATGACGTTCTCAACACCATGGGCTTCAAACCGGAAATCTGTGGAAATATACCTTATACCGAGCCCCCTACCCAGGAACAGCTGCGGCTCATACGCGAACAAATCGATCCCACAAGAATGTATATGGGATAGGTTCTTCTGAAAGGATAATCGCATGCCCTATATCGTTACCAGTGAGTGTATCCTCTGCGGAGCCTGCGTGGCGGGCTGCCCAAGCGAAGCCATTACGGAAGGCGAAACCCAATCCCACATTGACCCGGAAATATGTGTGGAATGCGGTACCTGCGAGGCAAATTGCCCCGTGAACGCCATCTATTATGCTGAAGAAACAGATCATTAAAGACCTGCTGGAATCACTTATTCTCACTTAAAAGAAAAGGATGAATTATGCCCGCAATCACAAAAGAAGCAGCTCTTGAATACCACCATTTAAACGGCGTCCCCGGCAAAGTCGCGATGATTCCCACCAAGCCATTGGCGACACAGTTTGATTTAGGCCTGGCCTATACACCCGGCGTCGCCTATCCGGTTTTGGAAATCGAAAAGAATCCCCTGGACGCGTACCAATACACTTCCAAGGGCAACCTGGTGGCGGTGGTTTCCAATGGTACCGCCATCCTGGGCCTTGGTGACCGCGGGGCATTGGCGTCAAAGCCAGTGATGGAAGGTAAAGGTGTTCTGTTTAAGTCCTTTGCTGACGTGGATGTGTTTGATATCGAAGTCGATTCTCACGATCCGGATGTAGTGATCGAGGTGACCCGGGCGATTGCCCCCACCTTCGGCGGCATCAACCTTGAAGATATCAAAGCCCCGGAATGTTTTTACATCGAAACAAAACTGAAGGAAATGCTGGATATTCCGGTTTTCCATGATGACCAACACGGAACCGCGATTATCACCGGCGCCGCCCTGCTGAACGCGCTTGAACTGACCAATCGGAAAATATCAGATATCAAAATCGTGTTTGCCGGAGCGGGCGCGGCGGGGATGTCCTGCGCGAATCATCTGATTCGCCTGGGCCTTCCCCGCGAAAACATCTATATGGTGGACACCAAAGGCCTGATTTACCGCGGGCGAACCGAATCCATGAACCCCTACAAAGAACAATTCGCGAACGGCGACGGACCCGCTACGTTGGGCGACGCTCTGGAAGGCGCCGACGTGTTCTTCGGATTATCAGCTGCCGACATTGTCACCGAAGAAATGGTCAAACGCATGGCGCATGACCCAATCATCTTCGCCATGTCAAATCCCAATCCTGAAATTAAGTACGAGCTGGCGCGGCGCGCCCGCCCCGACTGCATTGTGGGAACCGGCCGCTCCGATTATCCCAACCAGATAAATAACGTGCTTGGCTTCCCATTTATCTTCCGCGGCGCTTTGGATGTCCGCGCGAGCGCGATTAACGACGAAATGAAGCTCGCGGCTTCTTACGCGCTGGCGGAGCTGACCAAGCAGCCGGTACCTAAAGACGTTTTGGAAGCGTACGGCCTTGACCATCTCGAATTTGGACCGGACTACATCGTTCCCAAGCCGCTGGACAAGCGCGTGTGCCTGTACGAAGCCCCCGCGGTCGCCAAAGCGGCAATGGAGACTGGCGTCGCAAGAATCCCCATCGACCTGGAAACGTACAAAGCGCAGCTCGAAGAGCGCATCGTTAACAAAGCCAGATAAGGCGGAAGCATGCCTGATATCACCAATGAATTAGTGGAATTGGTAAGGCTGACTTCCACAGACCTGCCAAAATCTGTACAGGACGCACTCATAGAAGCCCGGGAAGCTGAAGCCGAAGGTTCAGCAGCCAAAGCGGCTATGGTTTCCATTCTGGAGAACGTCGAAATGAGCCGCCGAAATATGACTCCCATTTGTCAGGATACGGGCACGCCGCTCTTCTTCGTGAAATACGGGCGGGGATGGGAACCAGGCGCGCTCAAAGCCCAAATCCGGGCAGCGATTGCCGAGGCCACCAAACGTTCCTACCTGCGCCCCAACGCGGTGGATTCCCTGCATGGAAAAAACACTGGCAACAACCTTGGAGATGACAATTTCCCAACAATTCATTTTCAGGAAGTCGATGGCGAGACGCTGACGGTAGACCTGATGCTGAAAGGCGGAGGTTGCGAGAATGTCGGCCGGCAGTATTCCCTGCCGGATGTTCAGCTCGGCGCGGACCGCGACCTGGAAGGCGTGCGAAAAGTTGTCCTGGACGCGGTTTACCAGGCGCAGGGTCAGGGCTGCGCGCCAGGTTTCCTGGGTGTCGCTATCGGCGGAGACCGAGGCAGCGGTTATCTGGTATCCAAAGAAGCTTTGCTGGCTGGCTTGCACGAAGAGAACCCGGAGCCGGAGCTGGCGGCCTTGGAGCAGCGCATCACCGCCGAAGCCAACACATTGGAAATCGGTCCGATGGGTTTTGGCGGAAAATCCACGGTGCTTGGCACCAAAATCCGGTCTTCACACCGCCTGCCAGCCTCGTACTTCGTGACAGTCTCCTATATGTGCTGGGCTTACCGCCACCGCACCATGATTATTGAAGGGAATCAGGTGAGCTACGTATGAGCAGCGACAAATTCAAACGCATCTCTGTGCCCATCTCCGATGAAGCGATTCGCAGCCTGAAAATTGGCGATTCTGTGCTTCTCAGCGGTGTCATTGTTACCGGACGCGATGCGGTGCACAAATGGTTCATGGATTGTTTCATCGCCAAAACCGTCCCGGTTTCCGCGGAAGACGCTCAGGTGTATGAAGAATTAAAACAGCTGCTGCGGGACGGCGTTATTTATCATTGCGGTCCGGTTGTCAGTGGGCTGCAGGATAAAAACTACCGCTTCGTGGCTGCCGGGCCGACCACCAGCATCCGGGAGGAGGCATATCAAGGTGCCGTGATGGAACACTTCCATATGAAAGGCGTCATTGGCAAAGGCGGCATGGGCGCCAAGACATTGGCTGCCTGCGCCAAAATCCCGGCGGTGTATTTCCACGCCATTGGCGGGGCTGCTTCGCTCATTGCGGAATCGGTCAAACAGGTACGTGGCGTATACAAGCTGGAATTTGGCGTTCCGGAAGCGCTGTGGGTCATTAGAGTGGAAGACTTCCCGGTGGTAGTCACGATGGACTCCCATGGAAACAGCCTGCATGATGAAGTCCAGAAAAATTCTCTTAAAAAGCTGGAAGCGGTTCTGGGCGAATGAACCCCTGAGCGTTCCAACGGCCCAGCGTTTGTAAGGCATTCAACCCCGGCTCCCCATGCGATAAGACTCAATTGGCAGCCGGGGATTAGCTTAAGGCAGGTTCGAGATGAAAGTAAAGCGAGAAGACCTTTTTAACAGCGCGGTCGCGCTGCTGACCGCGGCAGGAGAAAGCCCGGAAGGGGCTGCTCTGGTCGCGGAAACGTTCTGCAAGGCGGACGCGCGCGGAATCACAACGCACGGCTCATACTTGTTAAACCCTATATTTAACCGCGTTCGGGCCGGTCAGCTCACCCTCCCCACCGCCGCGACAGTGGCAGTCGACACCGCAGCGGTTGCCGTGGTAGACGGCGGCGACGGCCTTGGACCGGTAGCGGGCAAACTGGCCGCCGACCTGGCTGTCGCCCGCGCGAAGCAATATGGAATAGGTCTGGTACTCATCCGCAACACCAACAGTGTTGGTTCGCTGGCGTATTATACAGAAATGGTCGCGCGTCAGGGCATGATTGCCCTGATGAGCAGCAACGCGGCGCCTTCCATGGCTCCGTGGGGCGGAGCGGAAGCGTTTACCGGTACCAATCCAATCGCCATCGCCATTTACACCGGCCGGGAATTGCTGTTTTCGGCGGATATGGCGACCAGCGTGGTGGCCAGAGGGAAGATTCGTCAGGCTGCCAGGCGCGGAAAGGAAATCCCTCCTGATTGGGCTCTGGACAGCAGCGGCAACCAAACCACTGACCCCAACGAAGCCCTCAAGGGCACCCTGCTCCCGATGGGCGGACCAAAAGGTTCGGCGATCGCGCTCGCGGTGGACATTCTCTCCGGTATTGTCGCGGGCGCAGAACACGCGCCCAATATCAAGAGCTTCCACAACCTGGACGGCAAGACGGGCGTTGGGGCGTCTTTGATTGCGATTGATATCGAAAAATTCATGGCGCTGGACGCCTTCAAAGCAAGCATGGATGAATACATCGCAAGCTTAAAAAACATGAAAAAAGCCAGCTTCGCAAACGAGATCTATCTGCCCGGTGAGATTGAATATAATAAGGAAAGAGAAAGCCTGGTTTCAGGTATCAGCCTGGACGATGAGGCTGTTGCTGCGCTAAATCAACTCTTGGAAAGCGTCGGCTCGGATTTACGCCTGACCGCAATGGATTAGGACGTACACAAGAATCTCGGCAGGATTAATCGAAGAAACCACAAAGTAAGGCGGGCCGCCTTACTTTGTGGTTTTTAATGAGAGCTGAGTTGCTTTTTTGCGATGCAAGCTTGTGTTATTTACTCGTTTTATTTTCTTTCCGGATTTTGTCTAAATTCATCCATAAGTTCTGAGACATCCTTTCCTTCTCCGGGCTGTATATATATTCCATTTAGGAATTTATCAGGCGTAAAAATGAATTGCTTCCACCTGTACAGCAACTTATAATTTTTTCAGATAGTTTTCTGGCACGTTTCCTGGCATTTGCCAGATCTTCATCAACACAAGCAAAGGAGTGTCTATCATGACAAAAGTTGTCGTTATTGGCGGTGGAAGCGCAGGAATCGCTGCGGCAATCGGTGCTCGAAAAGCTGGCGCGGAAGTAGTGCTACTGGAGCGGCAAGACCAGCTTTTGGGTATTGGCCGAATTGCCGGCAGTATGGATGTGGGCGGACGTTACCCACTTCATCTTGAAATTTTGGAGATGGGAGCGCCAGAAGTTAATGAAGTCCTGGACGAAGTCAGCCTGGACAACATGGACAATTACCGCGCATCTCATTATCCCTGGCACAGCCTGCCTGGCTCGGAGGAAATGACTAAGCACTCCTGGATCTACAATGTATTGACCGCGGAACCAGCGCTTCGGCGTCTCTTGGAAAAATGGGGCGTTCAGATCATTTGGCGCTGCCGTGCCGTGGACGTCGAAAAAGAAGGCCAACGCGTAACCAGAGTAAAAGTGAAAATTGACCGTTACAAAGATGCCTGGATTGAAGGCGACGCGTTCATCGACACAACTGGTTCAGCTGGCGGAATGAAAGACTGCACCAAGAATGTAGGCGGCTGCACCATGTGCCCGTGGATGCAGTGCCCCACATTCGGCGACCGGGTTAATCTCGCTGGCAAAGCCGGGGCTACCACCTGGAGCATGCGTCAGAAAGACGGGACGCCGGGAGTCAAATACAACGGCATCTATCTCTACAAAGAATCCCTCTCACAGGAATGGAAAGACGCGCTGGCTTACAGTCACCAAATCTTCGTGCCCTTCAGAGGTGAGATAGATTGGGATACAGACCCGGAATGGAGCTGGGCAACCCGCGGACAGGATGGTAACGATGGTGAAGGACGCCCGGCTGATGCTGAAACAAGCTGGAGAGTCTCCCCCGACACCGGCCGCTTCCGCCTTTTGGACCGCGGTATTTTTGCGGGCGGTGCCGGGCCAAGCCCAATTCCATTGGAGAAATTGCGCAAAGTGCCCGGTTTCGAGAATGTTGTTCCTGCCGGCCCGGTTGGCGGTATGAATCTGTGGTCTCTTGGGCACGATTTGGTGTTCTGCGAAAACACCTTGCGCGTTCCGCCGCTGGAGAATTATTACACTGCTGGCAGCAAAGCCCATATCGTCGATATTCAACCCTGCATTAACACTGGTTATCTGGCTGGTTTCAACGCGGTGCGCGGCGCCACCGGCAAGGAATTGATTGAATTACCGCGCACAACCGCCACAGGCGACATCATAGCCTTCACCCAGGAATTCCTGCGCAACTCTGACGGTGGCCCGACCACTTTTGTCAGCGCGCACGCCGGGCACTATCTGCGCCGCCTCAAGGATATCGGCATTTTCCCCGATAACGAAGAAAAAGCCAAAAAACGCGTGGCTGATGCCGGCCTGACCAACATTTTTGCCTGAACTTTTCAGCATTCCCTCCTTTGAAAGGAACAGTCTCCTGATACTTGCCTGATTACCAACGCAAAGTTCAGGAGGCTGTTCCACTTTAGCTCATACTATGCCAGACTGGCCAGAAGGAAATTGCAGTGAACGAACAAAAATGGGAAAACGTAAAAGTAAGCGGTAGGGACGAGGTACTGCAGAGCATTGAAAAACGCGCGAACGCCTATGCGGAATCCGTCGTGCACGACGTACGTTCGGTAATGCATGATTATGAAGTTGATATGTACCGGCTCGTGATATCTATTGGCAGGCATTTCGGTATGGAAAAAGCCTATGAAATCATGAGCGAAACCGTCGCAGAAAAACGACTAAAATGGTTCGAACAAAATGTCCGCGCTTCGGACCTGCAAGGTTCCGATGTGGAAAAAGGGTTTGTGCTCTATGTCCAATATTTTCAGCCAAAAGATGAAGACTTTTTGCTCGTTGATAGGCAGCCTTCTCAAATCAAATTCCGACGAAAAGATTACATCAACGCAATAGCATACGCCTGTCAGGTTTTAGGATTGGATATCATTGAGGTAAACAATAAAGTATATGCCAATGCCATGAACAAACTGTTCGCGAAAATTAACCCAAATTTGCGCCACAGGTTTCTCGCATATTCCGGGAACTGGTATGAAGAAGTGATTGAACTGACATATTAAAGAAGGATTGAGTGGTTTAGGAGCGTATTCCGATGCAAGAAACTTTTGATATGAACAAACAAGCGCATATGCGCATGGAGAAGTATCCTCCAATGGTAAATCTGGACGGAAGTGTTACCTTTAAATTGAAAGCTCCACTGGCTCACAGCGTACAGATTGAACCTCTGAATGGGCAGCCTGAAAACAATGGCTATAACGGCCTCGGCCGCGGTATCTATGATCTGACGCGGGACGACAGCGGCATGTGGAGCATAACCACCCCACCCGCCGTACCAGGTTTACACACTTACTGGTTGGTTGTCGACGGCGTGCGCGTGAACGATACCACCTCCAAAACCTACGGCAGTCAGATAATGCAGGCCTGCGGCGTGGAAATACCTGAACCCGGCGTAAACTTTTACGACATCAAAAATGTGCCTCACGGCGAAGTTCGGATGAAGTGGTATTACTCTAAGATCACCAACATGTGGCGGCGCGCTTATGTCTATTTCCCGGCTGAATATGATGCCAACCCGGAAAAGAGGTATCCCGTCCTCATCCTGAGGCACGGCGGCGGTGAAGACGAAACCGGATGGGTCGAACAAGGACGGGCAAACTTCATCCTGGACAATTTAATTGCCGAGAATAAAGCTGTTCCAATGATTGTGGTTATGGATTGGGGGCAGGCGCCTGTGCCGGGAATGCGTGTGCATATTCCCTCCACCCCCCCTCCGCAAGAGATTATTGATATTACTATTAACGAACTCATCCCGATGATTGATGCGAGTTACCGGACGATTCCGGACCGGGAGTACCGCGCGATGGCTGGGCTTTCGATGGGCAGTGTTCAGACGCTGTATATTGGCTTGCAAAACCTGGATTATTTTTCCGCACTCGGCATATTCAGCCGCAGGCCAATGGACGAGAATGAATTCAACCTGGAGCATTCATTCGGCGGAGTCTTCCAACGTCCAGAGGAGTTGAACAGGAAATTGCACCTTTTTTGGTGGGGCGCGGGAACCGCTGAGGAAGGGATTTATTACGGTGTAAAGAAAAACCTTTCTGAATTGGCTTCGGTAGGAATTAATTCCGTTTTTGTGGAATTTCCCGGCACAGCCCACGAATGGCAAACCTGGCGAAAATCGCTGCATGATTTTGCCCCCCGGCTATTCCGATGGACCGAAGCAAAGTAACATAGTCCAGGAGCCAAATATACTTCAGAATCGATTAACAATATCTATGCGCAAGCCTGAAAACAGGAGACTTTACAGCTCCTGTTTTTTTACTTCAAATAACACACGAGACCTGCTGATTACATGGACAATTTCACTGTTTTAAAAACAGCCAATTGGTGTTCAGCGTTCTCAAGCGTCAAGAAGCCCGTCTTCCTGATTACCTTCCGTATTTCGATGAATCTTCAGCTCATGGCGTCCATATGTGCCTGCATGAAAAAAAGCGTTGTATCAGGAATAAACTGATAGAGCAATGGTGTTTTCCAGGAGCCGTTGGATTTTCCGCTGTTTATCTTTCGACAACCCTACTCTCCAGGAAAGCGATATGGGTAACGTTCAGAATAGGGTTTATTTAGGTCCGGATACCATGCTGCTGGAATCCCCACTTTACAAAGTTCCATCCTTCCATCGGTCAGCCGGATTTTCACCCAGGCAAGCCATTCCGGATCATTTCTGTGGGGATAATCCTCTCGAAAGTGGTTTCCCCGGCTTTCTGTGCGGTAAAGAGCTGACCTCAATCGCATTTCCGCGCTGAGTACCATATTTTTGGTTTCATGTGCGAGTCTTAGCTCGTGCAAATCCCGGGCAAATATCTTTGGAACCAGTTGTTCCTGGAAGTACATCACCAAAGAAAGTATAGCTTCCAGGCGGTCTGCCCGTTTAATGTATGAGACAAAGTACGGCATCAGCGTGTTTTGCAGAAGCTGGGTGACCCACTGTGGGCTGAACCCACCCTTTCGTTTTATTGGTTCAAGCACATAAAGCTGCGCGCGTTCAATTTCTGCCAGTGGAATATCCCTTTCCACCATTTGGGTGGCTTCCCACGCCGCGGCTTCTCCAGCCAGAGTCCCAGTGACAGCACTCGAGGCGATGGCTGACCCGGTCAGAGCATAGGCAGAGCCGTTTTGCATTGTGCCAAGCGCGTCTCCCGCGGCAAACAATCCTGGCAGAGTGGAGCGTCCCTCCAGGTCGGCCGGCCAAAGACCGTCCGCTTTTCGCAAAGACATTCCCAGGCAGGCTCCGCCAGTCATTTCTTTCAACCCATCCGGGGCATCCGTAGTGATTGGACCACGTCCGGCATGAACCTCAAATTCGGTTTCCAGATAGGTAAACATATACCTGGACGCGCCTTCCGGTCGGGGCGGCAGTGGATTGCCTTCCGCGTTAAATAAATGCCCGCCCCTTCTGGGGCCCTGAAGCCCTTCCAATCCGGGCGGTATCGTTTGTTTTCTACCCAGCATGTTCGGAATTCCCGCTGGGATGTCACGGCGGGAGATGTGAACGTCAACAAATTCTTTCCCAAGAATCTCCGCGCCTGACCGATAAGCCATTGCTTCGCCATCCCCTGTAAGCTGAACAATAGGCGGGTATGCTGCCGGTTTTATTCCGCATGCCCCAACGCACAGGATAGTCGCCGCGGCTTGAAATACATACAGTATTGGTTCATCCACAGAAATGGCCATTCCCCCAACAATTCGCCCCTTACTTTTAAGCAGCTCGGTAAGCATGATGCGGTCCATTATGCGAACGCCAACTTTTATCGCCTGTCGTCTTAGGATTTGGACGTAGTCGCCGTGCTTATTCTCCTCAAATCGAAGCTGTTCTGTAACCCCGGAAGGCGCCGGGAAACGCACAGGTTCACCTTTGTCATTCGCGTGGAATCGGACACCCCAACTCACCAAATCAAGGTATCTTTCGTAAGATTGGATGAGCGTAAGCTGAGTCCACTCCCGATTATTCACGTATTCGCTGATCCTGTTAATTTGTTCCATCCAGGCCCCAAGGTCATGCCCCCATTGTGGATTGAATACCATAAAACTACCGGCGTACGGGGATTGACCGGATTTCCCAACGTAACCTTTGTCAATGAGAATGACGTCAGCACCTTTTTGCCGCGCTTTTATGGCCGCGAAACACCCTGCCATACCTCCGCCAACAACCAGCACATCACAGGTGTATTTTTTTAAGTCCCTGATAGCGTCCATCGCTTACCCCCAACTCGTGAATATCCGGTTGTACCGCGTTGGAGTGAGAACGATTGCGTCAGTCGGGCATTCGGCAATGCACCAGCAGCACACCACACATTCATCTGGATAACGGATGACTACCTTTTTGCGCTCCCCGTCCATCCTCAGGACATCAGCGGGACAGCTTTGCACGCAAATTCCACATCCATTGCATCGTTGTGAATTGATACTTTCAACAGCCATGATTCAGCTCCTCAGACCCGGATTCCTGGGCTTTGGATTGCATAATGTTTATATATGATTGATTTCCCTCACCCGGCAGCAGGCCACAAAGTGCCGGGGGAGAACCTCTTCCAGATGTTGAGGTTCATTGCATTGAGTTGTGTGATAAGTACAGCGTTTCTTGAAACGACAGCCGGGTTTTGGATTTATTGGAGAGGTAATTTCACCCTCCAAAATTACCCGCTCTTTTTTGTGATGAATATCGATGGTGGGTACCGCGGAGATGAGTGCTTGCGTGTAAGGGTGTAAAGGATGCTTGAATAACTCCTTAGACTCGCAGGTTTCAACCAGTTTTCCCAGGTACATCACACAAATATCATCGGATATGTGACGCACAACCGATAAATCGTGGGTTACGAACATGTAAGTCAGTTCAAATTGGTCCTGAAGGTCTTGTAAGAGGTTCAACACTTGCGCCTGTATGGATACATCCAGGGCGGAAACCGGCTCATCGCATACGATAAATTTTGGATTGAGTGCGAGCGCCCTGGCGATGCCAACACGCTGTCTCCTCCCACCGTCCAGCTCATGAGGATATGCAAGCCTCAGCCGTTGGTCAATTCCGACCATGTTCATCAGACGTTCTGCTTCGTCATTGGCTGCCTTGGCAGAATACTTTTTTGAAATTATCAGCGGTTCCTTTATTGTTTCTTCGACTGTCAACCGCGGGTTTAGCGAGGAATATGGGTCCTGAAAAATTATTTTCATATTCTCGCGTAATTTCCGCAGTTGTCTAGGGTTGGCATGGGTGATGTCCTTACCTTCAAAGAATATCTGTCCATCAGTACTGTCCAACAGATGAATGATTACCCGTCCCAAAGTAGATTTACCACAGCCAGACTCTCCCACAATACCCATGGTTTTTCCGCGTTCGATAGAAAAACTTACATCATCTACAGCGTGAAGCATGCCGCGCGGGGTTTCAAAGTATTTTTTCAGGTTCTTCACTTCAACTAATGCGGTCATCTCAGTTCTCCTGCGCGGAAACTTTAATACAACGGCAGAAGTGACCCGGAGCGATTTCTCTCAAAGGGATACTTTCGCGTTCGCAAGCTTCATCCGCCCAAGGACAGCGGGGATGGAAATGGCAGCCGGCAGGCAAATTTGATGGGTCGGGAGGTAAACCAATGATGGGCACCAGCCGCTCTTTTTCCTCATCCAGAGTAGGTACGGCAGAAAAGAGACCAACGGTGTATGGATGAGCGGCGCGGTCAAAGATGGTTTCTTTGCTGCCAAGTTCTACAACTTCTCCAGCATAGATAACCGCTAAATCATCGCAGATTTCAGCCACCACCCCAAGATTGTGTGAAATCATTATCATTGAGGTGTTCAAATCTCTTTTGAGCTTGTTTATCATTTCAAGCACCTGGGCCTGGATGGTCACATCCAAAGCTGTGGTAGGCTCATCTGCCAGCAAAAGTTCGGGATTACACGCCAAAGCCATCGCAATGATTACCCGCTGCTTCATCCCTCCAGAGAATTGATGAGGATATTCGTTAAACCTTTCAGCGGGTATTCCAACCAATTCCAGCATCTTTCCCGCTTCCGCTTCAGCTTGTTTGTTGCTGATTTTGTTATGCAGCTTAATCACTTCGGCGATTTGCTTTCCCACTTTCATAATTGGATTAAGCGCGGTCATAGGATCCTGAAAAATCATGGATACCCTTCGTCCGCGGATTTTCCGCATATCTTTTTCCTCGAGTGTTAGCAAATCGATGCCGTCCAGAAGTATCTGACCATTTCGGATTTTTGCAGGAGGATCGGGCAAAATGCGCAAAATCGCTTTGGCGATTGAGGTCTTTCCCGCGCCAGTTTCCCCGACCAGGCCAAACGTTTTTCCGCGTTCGAGAGCAAATGAAACGCCGTTCACGGCATGAATTACAGAGCCTTCGGAGGTATATTCCACCACCAGGTCTTTTACTTCCAAAAAGGATGTTGCGTTATTGGACATCATCTGCTCCATCATCTATTTCTTCAGTTTTGGGTCCAAAGCGTCTCGTAATCCATCCCCGAGCATGTTGAATGCCAATACAGTCAGCATGATGAAAATACCAGGAAAGGTTACCATCCACGGACAGGAGCGGATGAGCGCGCGCCCTCCTGAAATCATTGCGCCCCACTCAGGTGTCGGCGGCTGAATTCCCAGGCCAATGAAGCTGAGCATTGCCGCGGACATGATTACATTGCCAATACTCATGGTAGCACCGACCAAAACCGGAGCAAAACTATTTGGGATAACATGTTTGGTGATAATTCTGAAGGTACTCGCGTTGTTGGAGATAGCCGCTTCCAAGAATTCCTGATGTCGGATACCCAGCACGGAGGCACGCATCAGGCGGCATGCCATGGTTATCGCGCCAAAACCCAAGGCTATCAATGTATTGATGAAACCCGGACCTAGTACCACAGAAATCGCGATTGCCAGCAGAATTCCCGGGATAGATTGAATAATGTCAATCAGGCGCATGATGATATCATCGACCAAACCGCCAAAATAACCCGCCAAAGCTCCCAGTGTCATGCCGATAATGTTGCTGAAAAGCACTGCGAGAAAGCCAATGCTGAGCGAATACCGGCTTCCGTACACGATGCGGCTAAAGATATCTCTTCCAAGCTCATCGGTACCCATGATATGCTCGGCAGAGGGCGGTTTGCGGGTATTTAGCAGGTTTTGTTTGTCATAAGGATACGGCGCGATTAGTGGAGCAAATATCGCCATGATTACCAACAAACAGACTACTATCAGGCCAATAATCGCAGAAGGATTTTTAGACAGCCGCCGTAGAACAACGGCAAACTGACTTTGTTTTTTATTCTTTTGGGTGATAGCGGTGATTGCGGAGGAGTTATGCATGATGACCCCGTTTGTGTTTTCGGGCAAATTGAGCCTTGATGCGTGGATCAATAAAGGCGTAGGCCAGGTCCACCAAAAGCATGATAAAAGTGAACGCGAGTGCCAGGAAGATTACCGAACTTTGCACGATATTGTAATCACGCGAGTTAATCCCACCCACAAGGTACATCCCAATTCCGGGTATTGAAAAAATGGATTCAATAACAACCGTGCCCGCAAGCAGCATTCCCATGCCATTTCCAATAATGGTGATTACCGGCAAGAGCGCGTTGGGAAGGGCATGTTTTAACAGGATTTGGAGTTCAGACATCCCCTTCGCGCGCGCGGTGGTGATGTAATCTGAACGAATTACTTCAAGCATACTCGACCGCGTTTGCCTTGCCTGTGTGGCAATACCAGGAAAGGCATTGGCTATACAAGGCAAGATGTAATACTTGAATCCGTCTATTCCGAACGGCGGCAGCCACCCCAACTTGACAGAGAAAAACAGAATTAGCATGAGTGCAATCCAGAAATTCGGGAGAGAGATTCCAAACAAAGCAATGAACATGGAAATTCGGTCGCCCAGACCGTTCTGGTTCACCGCCGCGATAATTCCTAAGGGTATCCCAATGATGATCTGCAGCCCAATACAGATGACGGCGATAGTTAATGTTCGGGGAAAACGGTTAAGGAGCTCCTTCGTGACTGGCTGGTTGTAAACCCAAGAGTCGCCGAAATCAAATCGGAAAACAATCCCGCCTAGAAATTTACCCAGGCGCACTAAGTAGGGTTCATTAAGCCCCAACTCTTCCCTTTTTGCAGCAATCTCCTCTGGAGTGGCTTCCGGGCTTAACATCATCTTGGCAGGGTCGCCGGGGATCAGGTACATAATCGAAAAAACCAGAATGGTTACCCCTAAAACGACTGGAATCATCCAGATTAATCTTTTAAGGATGTATCGTCCCATGAAGCTTTCCCTTTCAGCCTGAAGACTTCTATCACCAGACTAATTATCCCGCAAAAACGCTCAGAGCGTTTTTTCTATGCATAAATAGTGCGGGTAATATTTGCGGCACTGCCTTTGATACGGTAATTGTATTTTCCGGCAGTGCCGCACACCAAATCATTCTACAGCGTGCTCACAGCAGCACTTGCTTCCTTTACTACTTGTTGAAGTCCGCGGCGTACTCGCAGGCGCCAGGGATGACCTGACCGCGAGTATCCCGAACAACCTTGAGAACGCCGGAGTCCGCCACAATGATGCTGTTGAAGGACAACATGCCGTAGGCGTACAGCTGTTCTTTCTGATACTGTTGGAACGCGTCCACATTGGCTTCATTAAATCCTTCAAGCGAACTCACGGTTGCGAGGAGGGACTGCAATTCATCATCCTTGAAGAAGTTGGATGTCGTACCGTTATACCGATTTTGGTCGTATACAAGCTGCCACGGGCTGAAGATGAAATCGCCGCCAGCGGACATAGCCAGCAGCAGGTCATACGCGGTAGGATCGTACTGGATCTGGTTGTAAACCGCTGATTCAACCTGAGAGATTTCCACCGCGATACCAAGCTCGCCTAATTGCGCCTGGATGATTTGCGCCATCAAGCCGGAGCGCGCGTCATTCTGAGCAAGCAATTTGAAGGTCAGTTCACCCGGAGTATGGCCCGAAGCAGCAAACAATTCCTTGGCTTTTTCCAGGTCATATTCATAATATGGTTCAGATTCCCACTTCTTGAGATAACCACCAAAATTAGGATTCCCAATGGTATGGGCGGGTGTACAGGCGCCGGGAGCTACCGCTTCGCACATGGCACTTGTGTCAATCGCGTAGGCAATTGCCTGACGAAGCTCTTTGTTGGTCAGCGGATGCCCTTCAGATCCATTGAATTGCAGATTCTGGGTCAGGTTATCGAGGAAGTTAAAGGTGGTGAAGGCTGGATTATTCATGAACCTGGCGAGGTCGTCCTGTGTAACGCCAGCAGCGATATCAACATTGCCAGTTTCAAGCGCAATCGCATTTTGAGCGGCTTCGGTAATGACCTTAAATACAATCTTCTTAACGTTTGCCTGACTGAAAAGAGTGCGGTATTGGGGATCTGTCTGCCAGTAATCCTCACGACGTTCAAAGGTCAGACTTGAGCCAGGAACATATTCCGTCAGAAGATAAGGTCCGGAGGTGATGGGTTTTGTCGCAAAGCCGTCCGGGCTTGCTTCGTATGCCTTCTGACTGACAATTGGGCATTCGGAGAGAACCTTTTCAAGGCCGCCGGGGCCAAAGTTGGATTTCACCTCAAGATTGACAGTCACATCATCAACAGCGGAGATGGAGACGATATCGCCCAGCGGGCGCAAGTTGCCCAGTTCCTTTGCAGTGTTGTACGACCAGGCAACGTCTGCAGCGGTAATGTGATTGCCGGCGCTGTCGTACACATTATCAAAAATGGTAATTTTGTAGACTTTGTCGCCGGTTTTCTCCCAGCTCTTGGCGATCATCGGAACAGCAGCCCCACCCATGGAGTCAGTCTCGATCAGGTACTCGTAGATGGTCTTTAAGACCGCGATACGCCCCATGCTCATCCCAACAAAGGGGGCAAGGTCCGCCGGGTCAGCACCAATTGCAATTGATACAATCTCAGGGAGAGCAAGCTCTTCAACAGGAGCCTCCGTAGCCGCGGGAACTTCGGTTGCAGCAGGGGCTTCGGTAACTGCTGGAGCTTCCGTTGCAGCCGGAGCAGCCGGCTCTTCCACAGGTTTTTCAACTTCCTTCGCACAGCCTGACAGCACCGAAAGCAGCATTGACAGGGCGAGGAAAACAACTAAAAATTTGCGTTTCATATTCTTTCTCCTATTGGTACTTATCAGTGTGAAATAAAAAAACCTTTGATAAAGAAAATATTCTGTCTCGTGATTTGTGCTCTCCTTCTCGATAAAAATAAACCGATATTCATGGAATTCTTATGTAGCGCAAGTCGAAAACGAGATTGGTATCCAGATATTTCGAGATGCGCTTAAATTCCGGCTGAGGCATATGAAAATCAGCCGGACCATCAGGGGCTGGTACCCAGGGTTCGCTTTCTTTTCCAGCCATAATCAGGTGATCATGCTCGAGAAAGCGGCCGACGATATCAGCATCAAGGAATCCGTCCCCGTGTCCCCAGCAAATTTTGTCGAATGCGTTCCGATGCCTGAGCAATTTTTCCATGTTACGGGCGTGCTGTTCTACATAAGGCTGCGGTTCATTTTGCATCCATACCAAAACAATAAAATTGGCCACCTCATCGCCCGTGAAAAGTATCCTTTCACTGCGGTCTAAAAGCGCGATGGAGCTGGGGGCATGAGCGGGAATCTCAAACACTTCCAGCATGCGGCCTCCCAGATCAATGATGTCGCCATCACCCACAACGGTAACGATATAATCCGTGCGATATTTTTTCGCGTCAAGGCTGGGATATGGAACTTTCGCAATTTCCAATGCCTTTGCGCTCATGTATGCGTGCTGGAACCATCCATTGCCCCCGGTATGGTCGAAATGGCCGTGGGTATTTACTACCATTGTCAGGGGTTGGTCTACCAGAGATTGAGCATACTCCTGAATGTTTTCTGTTGAGAAGCCGCTGTCAATCATCAGAGCGGCTTTTTGACCCTGCAGAAGATAAGATGTACACCCCTCGCTGAAAATGAGCCAGGTATTGCTGGTGAGCTTTTGTGAATTAAAAACGGTGCCTTCCATAAAAAATCCTGAGACCTCCGTATTTTGATTGTTCGGGTGCGCAACAGAAAAAGCGAGCAAACAGGGCAGAACTAAATAAGGTGAGCTATCACAATCATAAGGAGTATTCAGCAAAAAGCAATTCAATTTTTATATCTATTTATTCCATAGTGGAATTTATAAACTTTCTTCATTCCTGACCTCAAGGTTTGTTCAGCCGTCCGAAATAATCGATATTCACCAGAGCGCTGGTTTTTGCTGGCACTGGTTACAGTACCCATGTCCTCGTATATAATATATTCTGGTTTAGAATATATATTTTGAGAGGAAATATATGTGGAAATAAGGTACCTGAAGGATTTTATCGTCGTCGCGGAAACCCGCAATTTTCTCGAAGCAGCGAGCATACTTTATTGCTCCCAGGCCACTCTATCCAAGCACATCCAGAGGCTTGAGCTTGACCTTGGGCTCACTTTGTTTGACAGGACTACCCGCAGGGTTACAATCACCAAATTTGGGGAGATGCTGCTTCCATATGCGCGTGAAATTACTGAAATCTACGAGCGATTTTCTGACCAGGTGAAAGACGCGAAAATCGACAGCCAACAAACGCTCACCATTGGGTCAATTCCAGCTTTAGCCCAATACAATATCACGGACTTGTTAGTTGCATTGAAGAAATTTAACCCCCAGGCGACAATCAATGTCATCCAGTCTGGCTCGGAAGAGCTGGCAGACCTGGTGCGCCAGAAAAAATGCGACCTGGCATTTATCAGGACCTATGGCGAATTTAATCCTGATTTCAACCATCTGCCTTACGCTGTGGACGAGTTGGTGGCCATTTTGCCAAGCAGTCATCCTTTGGCAGGTCAAAGTTCCGTTCAGCTCTATGAACTCCGCCACGAAAATTTCGTGCTCATCCCCGAAAATACGATGCTCCACCGCCTTAGTAAAGAATTATGTCAGGCCAGCGGCTTTGAGCCGAATGTTGTATTCACTGACCACAGACTTGAAAACCTCATGGAGATGGTGGTGAAAGGGATGGGAATCGCGCTATTGATGCGAAAACTGGCAGAGTACATGGCAAATCCCAAAGTCTCCGTGCTAAGCCTTGAGCCAACAGTGTCTACGCGAGTAGACCTCTGTTACCTCAAAAACACGGACCTGTCACCGGTTGCCAAAGCGTTTGTAAAGATAACAGAGGATTTGCGCAGCCCCTCCCACATTTAACACAGTATCCTGCGCGTCTGCCCCCAGTACCTCGCGGCAACCTTTTTTTGCATACACATTCATAGAAATATCGGCTTCGCGTTTCGGATTTCTTTACCTTTTGTCAATTTTGCTCAATTCAATAGATCTGCTCAAAAAGAGACCCATTTTTTTGGATTCTTCTGCATATTTTGATAGGAATAATCTACTTGCGTACAGACAGCCAGCTATCAAGATCGGTGTAAATACTTAGCAGTAATAATTGGCGCAATCAGAGTTATCAGTAAATCCAAGGTTGGCTGTTAAGTTTTTTTTATTAATTTTGAAATACGTACCTGTTATTAAACAATAGGCTGCCCGCTCGGGCAGCCTGTTGTTTTCAAAAATGTGAAGCTTACTTGAACAAAATTGGAATATATATTCTGGGCCCCTGGTGAACGATAATATAAAATCCAGTTCATCGTCGGTTTATTCGCCTCGGCCCTGTTCCTCGGTCGGTATCCGGGTAAAGGCGGCAAGTATCAGACAAACTCTATTGTTAACTGGATCCGCGCCCCTGAATCAGCAATCGCACGTAATGGCGCAGTTCAAAGTCAAAAAGAACACACTCTTGACTTATTACTACGGCTATCTCCAGGCAAAAGTCATGTTTGCCATTACAGCTCATAGATAGACCTAATCGAGCGCAGCCTCCCTGACTTAAACAGGCTTAGAACTCCGGCTAGAGGAAATCAGAGCAATCAGAGTTCATCCCACTAATTTGAGGAGGATTACTATTCGTCACGAAAATTTTTTTGGGCATTTGCTCGTCGGATAATCAAAACTACCAGTACCCCCAGAACGATCAATCCAGCTGCGAGAAGTGCCCACAGCATTAGAGTCGTAAAGGATAAATTGCCAGTTTTTTCCGAGGCGCTTAGTTCCTTGCTGCTAGCGGTCATCTGCGCTACCTGTGCCATCAGCGTCCCGTAGTGCCCGGCCTGACGGGTTTTTTCCGCGCCTGGTACAAGCGCGAGTGGGTCCGCTGGCTGGTGAAGTTCCAGCGTGCCAGCCAAGGTTTGTGTTACGGACCGGGTTGGCATTGGAGATTGCTCGCTGGGACTCCCTGTCGGTTCCGGGACTTCCGTCAGGATTGGCAAGCCACCGCCAGAATCCGGTGTGTTGCTTGGGGGAGCGCCCGTCGGGTAAGCCCCGCCTGCGGGCGGTGTGGGCGTGCGGGTCGGCGTGCGCGTGGGGGTGAGCGTTTGGGTCAGGGTAGGAGCCTGGGTTTGTGTCGAAGCTGGAGCAGTGGACGCATTTACCCGCACCACCCCACCACGGAGGTTTGGATAACCCAATGCGCCCTGTGGGTCTGCGAGTTCACCTTTGGTCAGCGTAATCGCGCTTTCGCCCTGGGAAAGGCCAGTAAAGCTCAGCTCAATGAGCGAACCGCTGCCACTCTTGCCAGGCTGCGCTTGCTGCGCCGCTGCCAGATGGAAACGGCCCGGTTCGTTCTCAAGAACATCCTGCGTCAGTTGAGTCAGAAAGCTGCCAAAACCCCAGGATATAAGCGAGACTATTGCGGGATTGTAAGTCAGCTCGATATCAAAAGCGTCCAGGTCCTCAACATCACTTACCATAATATAGAGTGCTGCCTGCCCGTCTTTGGATATTTCTACCGCGGAAGGGCTGACGCTTAATTCCGTGACAGCCTGCGCGCGGGCCGGCGCCGCCGCTGCCAGCAGCCCAGCGACCGCCGATGCCGCCAGCATCCATCTGAAAAAACCAGTTAATCGCCGCGCCATCCGATGCCTCCCTGATAGATTCCTGGGTACCATGCCGGCATTATACCCCATACGCCTGGCAGGGAGTCGGCCGTATGTTTTCCCCCTGTCAAATTCTTTCAGGGCGCTTCCATTGAGCCCGCAGGCCGACTGCGGCGCGAATCCGGCACCCTGGCCGGGTTGCCCGCCCCAGGCTGGGGTCACCAAGCGCCATTGAGGTCAAATATTAGGCTGTGATATAATATTATTTTAGCAATTAGTACTGGATAAACGCTTTAAAAGGGTTCATTATCTTCTGGGTCTTTATCCAACAAGCCTGGGGATGATGAAAGCAATTCTGCCTTTTCGATACACCAAAACCTTATGACCGCGCAGTGGTACGCCCTCCAATCCAAACCGAACCAGGAGCACCTGCTCTGGTATCAGCTCGGCTTGCGTGGAATCGAAGCTTACTTCCCGCGCCTGACCGCCCGCCCTGTTAATCCGCGCGCGCGGACGCTGGTGCCGTATTTCCCGGGGTACCTCTTTGCGCGGGTGGACTGGCAAACCCTGTCTTTCTCCAGTATCGCCTGGCTGCCAGGCATGCGCCGCATTGTATCCTTTGACGGCGAGCCCGCCAGCGTGCCGGACCACTTAATCACATCGCTGCGCTCCCGCGTGGAAGCAGCCAATCTGGAACAAAAAGATCCGTTGCAGGGCCTGCGGCAAGGCGACCCTGTGCGTGTGACGGCTGGCCCCTTTGCCGGTTACGAAGCTATCTTTGATACGCGGCTGAACGGCGGTGAACGCGCGCGCGTGCTGCTCAGGTTCATCGCCAGTTTGCAGGTCAGCCTGGAAGTCCAGGCCGGCCAGTTGGAGCGTATTCGCGCGCGTCGGTGAGCCGAGCAAACTGATCAGGGGGCAACAAACAAATAATCTGCCCGCCGGCAAGCAAAAGCCTTGTCGGAGGGGCGGATGCTTGGAAGGCTTCGGTTCCTTCCTTTATTAACCCGAAGCACACAGAATGGGATAGATTCATGAAAAAAAGAAAAACAGGGTTCACAATAGGCATTTTACTGCTGCTGGCAGTGTGCGCGGCGGCCGGAGTGTATTGGGCCTGGAACAATCCCTTCTTTGGCCGTCGGCTCAGCGCCATCGTGCCGTCTCCGGCGGAAACCCAGGCAGCCGCGCAGCCCGCGGCAGAGAATCTCGTGCCAGGCTTAGCTGAAGGCACCGACGAAGCCCAGACGGACGCTGAAATACAGGCTCAGCTGGCGGAAGAAGCTCCGGAGATGGCTGCCCTGCTGCAAGCTCAGGAATCCGCGCGCGTTGAAGTCAAGGAACCGCAAACACAGAACCAGCCCTCCGCGGATCGGGGCCTTTGCAGCAGCGCGGGAGCGGTCAGCGCGTTGGTGCTGGGCATTGACGAGAACGAACAGGCCGATGCCATTCGCCTGATGCGTCTGGACTTCATGGAGGAGCGCATTTCGGTCGTCTCAATCCCGCGCGACTTCTGGGTACCGGTGGTGGACATGAAAGAACACGGCATTGAATACGGCCGCATCAACGCCACCTACGGATACGGGGAATATTTCAACGGCAAAGGGGGCGGTATTGAATCCCTGACGAAGAACATTCAGGCCAACTTTGGCGTCAGTGTGGACCATTACTTTGTGCTGCACTTCGCGGATATCGAGAAATATATTGACCGCGTCGGCGGTGTGGACGTGGTGCTTGAGGAAGCCGTTTACGACAAGGAACACAGCTTTTCAGCCGGGCCGCATCACTTTGACGGCGAAACCGCCGTGCTCTTCATGCGCATGCGCGAAGGCGACAGCGATTTTTACCGCGTGCGCAGGCAGTCGTTGGTGCTGACAAGTTTTTACAAGAAGGTGATGAACGAGCTGAGCATCTGGCAGCTGGTCAGGCTGGGTGTAAGTGTGGTCAGCGACCGCTCGATTCTGACGGATTTCAGCGCCAAAGACGTCTACGCGTTAGCCTGCCTGGCCGGGCGGCTCAGGAGCGAGGATGTTTCGTTCATAGAAATCCCCAAGGATATGTACCATGGGATGACCACCAACAAAGGCGCTTCGGTGATTGTGCCGCACGCGGGCGTGCCAGCCTTTCTGCAGTCCGTGATGGATGGGAGTTATAAGGAAGAGGAATAGTCCGCCCAGGCGTGGGATTACCGGCAGATACTTTGTGCGCCCCAACAGCGGCTTGCGAACAGGCACAGGGAGACAAACCGCAGCATTTGATGCAAATGGCGCGCGTCGGTCCATTCCATGAAACATGTCAGATAACACCAAACATGAGAAGAAAATGTCTTACAGCGATTTCCGCCGCCTGACCCGAGCTGACCTTTATCGGTACGCGGGCTCCGCGCGCCTCAAGGACCAC
>Ga0208695_1000101_pt1 | contig 117892 bp, 99 predicted proteins | sample AD_UKC111_MetaG_FD_184449 | JGI IMG/M metagenome (GOLD analysis project Ga0208695, IMG submission 184449) | Active sludge microbial communities of municipal wastewater-treating anaerobic digesters from Hong Kong - AD_UKC111_MetaG (SPAdes)... | ecosystem: Engineered > Bioreactor > Anaerobic >... | reverse complement strand
GCCCGAAATGTTCAAGTTGTCGGTTGTGATTTTAGGAATTTTGCAGTTCCGAAATTTCCTTTCAAAGTGGTGTCAAATATTCCTTATGGCATTACTTCCGATATTTTCAAAATCCTGATGTTTGAGAATCTTGAAAATTTTCTGGGAGGTTCCATTGTCCTTCAGTTAGAACCTACACAAAAGTTATTTTCAAGGAAGCTTTACAATCCATATACCGTTTTCTATCATACTTTTTTTGATTTGAAACTTGTCTATGAGGTAGGTCCTGAAAGTTTCTTGCCACCGCCAACTGTAAAATCAGCCCTGTTAAACATTAAAAGAAAACACTTATTTTTTGATTTTAAGATTAAAGCCAAATACTTAGCATTTATTTCCTGTCTGTTAGAGAAACCTGATTTATCTGTAAAAACAGCTTTAAAGTCGATTTTCAGGAAAAGTCAGGTCAGGACAATTTCGGAAAAATTCGGTTTAAACCTTAATGCTCAAATTGTTTGTTTGTCTCCAAGTCAATGGTTAAACTGTTTTTTGGAAATGCTGGAAGTTGTCCCTGAAAAATTTCATCCTTCGTAGTTCAAAGTCGGGTGGTTGTCAAGATGATTTTTTTGGTTTGGTGTCGTCTTTTTTTAAGCTGCCGCATAACGTCTTATTTACGCAATAAATATACAACATTCGTAAATACAAAATTTAAAACATGCGTAAACCACTTTCGACTTTATGCTTGATATCGAATGATAAATTACATGATATCAATGTGATAAACTATTATTTTTTTATTAATAATATTTGCATTTACGAATGTTTTGATTAATTTTGCTGTGGTTAAATCTGAAAAAAATGGACATTGAAAATTTAATCGCAGCTTTTGAACGGAAACTTACGCTTCAAAGGTACAGCGCCAGTTCCATCGAAAATTACAGCAGTGCGGTGAGGAGTTTCCTGCAAGTGGCGGAAAAGCGGTTTGATCAACCCGACGAATTAAATGAAAATGAAATTGAAAAATACGTTTACTGGAAAATAAGGAAAGACAATATAAGCACTTCCTATCGGTTTGCAAATGTGTTGTTTTGTGCGTGGACAATTTTCATTTTTCTTTTTCTGTCTTTATGTAGCAAATTGTCCGCTGTGTCGTTTTATACACTTGCCGCTAGCGGCTGAGGCTAAAAGCTGGCGGGCATTTACTCACAAATTGCTTATTTTTTTAATGTGTTCGTGAGGGCTTCGCCGTTCAGAGCACTTCATTGACAACTTGCGATGAAGTTTATTAGATGTACTGCCCTTCAATTATGCACTTTCCGCCCGCTTGATTTTAGCCTTTGTTAGCAAACATAAACTTTATTTTTTCTTTTTATAATATATTAATTCTATTTTAGTTAAAAGAAACTCTATTCCAATGTTAACTCCTATATTAAATCGGTCGTCAGTTAGGTCAAAATATTGTGTGGACGACCCCGATTCATAATAGTCAATGTTAAATTTGTAACTAGCATATAATTCTGAAAACAAAAGAATCTTAGGTGATATGCTTTTAGAATACTTAAGACCAAGTTTTACGGAAGTTCCAAATTTATAATTGACTGGGATATTGTCTTGATTATTTTTTGTGCCATCCTTTAAAATGATATCTTTAGAATATCCGAATGGTTTTAGAAAAACAGTACCTAAGGATAATGAAATCGTGTTTATAGAATCAGTATACAACCGTTGATTGAAAGATATAGGAATAAAATAATAATTTAATTGTACATTTTCACTTTGTATGTCGGAGTAAACATCTCGATAATTATATAAATAATTTTTTGTTCCATATGCAAAGCCGATTTCAAATTTTGATGATTTTAAATATTTATTTATTGAAAGCCCTGCTATATAATTAATTTTATTCCTTACATCAGTATAATCACCATATTTTTTTAACTGCAAAAAATAATAAGGGTAACCACCATAAATATTTATAGATTGGGCTAATATTTTTTGGCTTACAAAAAGAATAAAAAATATAAGAACGATTTTTTTTGTAGATTCATTCTAGTTATAAATTATTTTGTTAACAAAAGCATTTTTATTTTTCGTATCAAGGATATTCAGTATATAAACTCCTTTTCCAAATCCGCTCATATTTATTTCTGTTTTGCTTTCTTTTACTGGTTTTAATGAATAAACTATTTTCCCTTGTTCATCAATTAAATACAATTCAAAGCTTTCAAAAGTAGTTTGCTCAAATTCTATTGATAATATACCGTTGTTTGAATTAGGATATGCTTTGATTTTGAAATTTTTGTCTGCTTGAATAATGGTAAGATTCGTATTGACTGAATTTGAGAATGAAGAAATAGTATCGCTATTTGATGTGCTGTCCGATGAAGCATTTGCCATTTTTAAAACGCCAGCGCAAACTGTCGGGTCAATGCGGGCTACAACCCTTGAATAACCTACTGTCTCGGCAATTTTTTATACCGCGTGTTAAAGACTGAGATTTATTATTTTTCATTTTCTCTTTTAGTTTTCATTGTATCCAAATTTGCGAGTTTGCAATACTTCTTTCCACCAACTTTCTCTCTCGATTATTGTTTGGTCGTCAGTAGTCGATTTGTAAATGTCGAGGATTGAGTATTTGAAATTTTGTTTTATGTGGTCAAAAGTTAATTGTTTAAGTCCAACGTTTCCTCCGTGTCCACTTTTTACATATGCTCTCCAACGTCCTAAAATCATATTTTCACCATATGCAGAACCAACATACATTTTACCATTTGAAATGTCTGTCAACAAATAAACTCCTTTTTGATTTTCTAATGCAGTTTTCCAAGTGTCTCTATCCAAAACACGTTTCAATGTTTCCCAAGAGATATTTACTTTATCATATCCCGGAAATATATCGTTGTCAAATGTGTCAGGTAAAATTTGCGCAACTTCACAGTCATTTATTACCGATTCTGCATTACGAATCATATTCTGAGAAGTGTTTTTGTATTTTACAATCAGTCGTCCAACATATTTTTTGTATTCAGGCAAATCTTGATACTCATATCCAACACCCTTTAGTTTATTTAAGTCTTTAGTAACTTGTCCGATATGAAATAGAAGCCAAAAATCTTCGGTCGGTTTAATTTTTACAAGACCAACTGTGATTTGTCCGTTTTTGAAGGATTTTCTTTTATTGTAATTCCAATATTGACCTTCAAGCATCACAGAAATATCTCCGTTCTTGAAAACTTCAATCGGATTCCAATTTTGTCTAAACATTAAATTGAATCTGATTTTCACATTATTCAAGTTATCAAGCTGCAATATGTCATTTAGTTTTATACTTTCCATTTTTCAATCTGTGTGTTTGTAGTCTGGTTTTCTACCCTTGCCCATAACGGGTGGCAGCGACCCGAAGGGCGGGATTTAAATCATTAAACTTCATTCGAAGAAGTAAACTTTCGGCTTGCACAAATGTCTCTGCGAAGCACGAAACCCCGCCTTTTGGGTAGGTGCTGTTAAGCACTGGCATTCTTGTCGCTTTCATTCAAATCTACTTTTATAATTTCAGAGCTATCCTTTTTCTTAATCACTAATGTTGCTATTGACCATTTGTCAGTTTCTCCATTTGAAAATTTGATTCGTTCAATATCTTTTTCTCCAAACAAGTAATAGCCTTTTTCTTCCAAGTCCTTTAATAGCTTGTTAAGTTCAAATCCCATTTTTACCTTGTCATGAGTTTCAACCATTCCGCTTATATCTCCATAGTCAATTAATTCTTGGAGAACACCACCGATATATTCAGCGTCTTCATCGTTTTCTATTTCATCATAGTCTGTTCTGTAACCGTGTGAATCTGAAACGATGTTTAAGAGGTCTTTCCCTGAAGTTATTCTTGTCAAGAATTTAGGTTGAACTTTTTTTTGCGAGTTAATTGCATTATTGATTGTTGTCTGAACCCACTTTTCGTGATTCAACTTGATATATCTTAAAAGCTCTTCTGTGTATGTGTCAGTTAGTTCGTCAATTTCACGATGATGATTTCTGCACAAAAGAATTAGATTATCATATAGGTCATAGTCGGAAATATTCGGTTTATGTCTTGGACCTTTGTCTTTACTGCTAATTATATGACATTCTTCACCGATGTTGAATTCTTCCGAATCCACTTTATTTGAGAACAACTCAGTTTTACAGATTGAACATCTGTTGCCTGATTTTGCCCAAAGATTTTTTCTTGTTCTGTCGGTTATTGCCATTGCTGTCGGTTTTCTATGCTTGTGACTAACTCCTTTATACACGCTACTCTATAGTGCCTATTTCCCAAATTTGGATGGATATACGCTATAATGTAGTGTTTATCATTCAATGCAATAGTACAAAAACTTTTCATTTGAAACAAATTTATGTGCTTTTTTACAATTCATCAAATGGGCTTTAATTATCTCTAGGCTTTTTTGGCTTACATGTGTGTATATCTCGGTAGTCTTAGAGCTCTTATGTCCAAGAAGTTCCTGTATGTATCCCTCGCTCCCGCACGATTTTATCGTGAGGGAGAGAAGAAAAGAAGTTGCTATATTTGTTTCGCAAAAACCAAACGAGGGGTCTCGTGCGGGAGCGGGGGGCACTGGCATTTATACTTTTACGAAGTTCCTAAAATTATCTTTGTTTATTAGAAATGTTTCCGCATTATATGTTTCTATGAATTTTTGAGGAAAGGTTGCTTTTTTACTATTCCACTTGAATTCATATCCATAAATTTTACCATTGCTTTCTTCCACAAAGTCAATTTCTTGCTGTTGCTTAGTTCTCCAGAAATACATTTTTGAGAATGTGTCTTTATAGAGATTTTGTTTTCTCCTCTCCGACACCAAAAAGTTTTCCCAAAGCGCTCCTTTGTCATCTCTTAACTCAAGTGGATTGAAGTTTCCAATTATCATATTTCTTATGCCATTATCATAGAAGTATATTTTTCTGTTTTGTTTTATTTCATTTCTCAGGTTCCTACTAAAACTGTTAAGTCTGAAAACAATATAGCCTTTTTCTAAAATCTCGATGTACTTTTGTATCGTAACCTTATTAATTCCAACAGTCTGCGCTAATTCATTGTAGTTTACTTCACTTCCCATTTGAAGGGCTAGTGCTTGTAACAGCTTTTCAAGAACTTCTGGTTTCCTAATGTCCGAAAATGCTAGAATATCTCTATACAAGTAGCTATTCACAAGGCTTTTCAATACTTCTCTTTCTTTGCCCTGATTATTAATAACTTCAGGATAGAAACCATAAAGCAACCGGTTCTCTAACTGTTGCTCAGATTTTAAAAAACCGATTTTATTTTCATATTCTTCCCACGCAATAGGAAACATTTCATATTCCCATTTTCTTCCTGTTAATGGTTCATTCAGCTCATTACCAAGGTCAAATGATGATGAGCCGCTAACAAGTAGTTGAACATCTTTAAATTGGTCAGTGATTATCTTAAGGGTAAGTCCTATCCCTGGAATTCTTTGGGCTTCATCAAGAAATACTATTTTGCTATCTGCCAGCATTGTTCGGATTTGCTCTGTGTTCGGATTTGTTAACATAGACCTAGTGGTCGGGTCATCTGCATCCAGGAACAAATAGTCGAGGTCTTTTAAGATTCTCTTAATGAGCGTTGTTTTTCCCACTTGTCTGGCCCCAACAAGGACGATTGCTTTACCTCCGCCAATCTTTTCTCTGATTCTATTTTCTAAAATTCTAGGAAACATTTTTCTTGCAAAGATACAGATTAAAATTATAATGACCAAAAATAATAACTAAAAGTCATTATGATATCCCAAGGTCGTTTTTGATGCTTGCGCATAACTCGTTTGTATAAACACCTCAAACCCCCAAAAGGTATATAAACCCAACCAAATTGGAATATATTGTACACTTTTTGTCATTTTTCAGGTGCATATTATTTTCAAAGATATTATTTTTTGTGTTATAAATCATCAAAAGGAGATTTTATTTTTTGCAGGCTTTTTTCAGTTACATGTGTGTATATCTCAGTGGTTTTGCTGTTCTTATGTCCGAGTAATTTTTGCTTTCAGAAGCGATTGCTGTAATACTTTTTGCAGACTGGTTTCGGAGTATTGTTCCCCCTCTTTCTGTCCTTCAAACAACTAGCTTTTAGGCTTGTACATTTTATAATACTCCCGTGTCAATGCCTAAATAAGTTGACCATTTTTTGGTTAAAAACCTACTAGCCTCCAGTTTCCAGTTGCCAGCCATTAGTCACCATCCACCAGGCACCAACCACTAACCTCCATTCTTCTCTAAGTTACCTTCATGCTTCTATATCGGGTCAACATGAAGCTGAACAATAATACGTCGAAATTCTTTTTCGTTTTGAAACTGGCGTGCAGTACGATGAATAAACTCTTTATATAAGTTGAGGAGATGATTCCTATCGAGTTTAATAAGGATTTGGTAAATGAATAAGCCTTTGATACGTGAAATAACAGGTTGTTCCGGCCCCAATACTTTTTTCCCAAGTTCAACTCTCAGCAGCCTTGCCAGATAATTGGCTCCTTCAAATAGATTTTTCTGGTCGGCGTGTTTTAGTTCGATCATAATCAAGCGAGTAAAGGGAGGATAATGATAATGTGCTCGTTCGCTTAATTGCTGTTTAGCCATTCCCGCATAATCGTTTTCCACTACAAATTGTATAGCAGGATGCTGAGGATTATAAGTTTGAATAACAACTTTGCCTCTTTTGTTTTTACGTCCGGCACGACCTGCAACCTGTGCCATCAGCTGGTAACCACGTTCAAAAGCTCTGAAGTCGGGATAAACAAGCATATTATCAGCATTTAAAATACCTACCAGTGAAACATGGTCGAAATCGAGACCTTTGGTTACCATTTGTGTACCAACCAAAATATCGATGTCTCTATCTTCGAAACGTTGAAGAAGGTCTATATGGGCATTCTTATTTCTCACCGAATCGAGATCAAAACGTGCGATACGCGCATTGGGATAATAAATGGATAGTTCATCTTCTATTTTTTCTGTACCGAAGCCTCTTAAAAAGAGAGCAGTATTGTGACAAACGGGGCATTCGCTGGGCAGTGGGGCAGAATAACCACAATAATGGCAGCGCAGCTGATGATATTCTTTATGATAGACCATAGATACATCGCAGTTTTTACAAAGCGGGATCCAGTTACATTTATCACATTCTATGCGAGGAGCATAGCCTCTGCGGTTCTGGAAAAGTATGACTTGTTCCTTTTGAGAAAGAGCTTCAGAGATTAGTTTCAATAAAGTTTGTGAAAATAAAGATTTCGAGGCCCCCTTGTTTTTTTCTTCTCTCAGGTCAGCCACGATGATTTCAGGCAACATGATATCACTATAACGAGTAAGAATTTGTGCAAAGCCATATTTACCCGATTGGGCATTAAAATAACTTTCGAGCGAAGGAGTAGCTGAGCCCAGAATAGTATGTGCCTGGTATAAGCCGGCAAGATAAATGGCAGCATCCCTGGCATTGTAGCGTGGCGCAGGTTGCGCCTGACGAAATGAAGCATCGTGTTCCTCGTCTACTATAATAAGTTTCAGATTGGAAAAAGGAAGAAATAAGGCCGAACGTGTTCCCACTACAAGTTTAAAGGGTTTGAGATCATAAAGTGAATTTTCAGTAACCCGATTCCATATTTCGGCTCTTTCGTTTTCGTTGAATTTGGAATGATAAACGGCTACATCTTCACCAAAGAATCTTCGCAAACGGTTGACTATTTGAGCTGTGAGGGCAATTTCGGGCAACAGATATAGCACTTGTCCTCCCTGCTGAATTACTTCGGCCGCCAACTTAATGTAAATCTCGGTTTTTCCACTCGAAGTTATTCCATGGAGCAAGACTGTTGGTTTTTCGCCCCACTGTTTTCGAATAGATTCATAGACTCCATGCTGTAGAGGAGTTAAACTTACTTCCTGTGTTTCACCTTTATGCAATTCACCTAAACGGCTTACCACGTGTTCCTTGCTCACCAAAATTCCTTTCTTAATGAGGCCATCGATTGGAGAAGGTCCAATATTAGCCATGGCCTGCAGGCTATTGCGGCTTATCTCTACCTTGTCGTGTGTCATGCTCAGAAACATCAGTAGGGCTTCACTCTGACGAGGTGCTCGCTTTTCCAGTTCATTAAAGATTTTATTTAATTTCTCGTCATTGTCTTTATAATCGGGGTGAAGCGATAAATAAACTCTGGTTTTAGGTTGAAAACGGTTTTGGAGTTCTTCTTCGAGTATAATGACTTTTTTATCGATCAGTTTTTTGACCAAGCCTACTACAGAGGACATATCAGTGATTCGGGCTACATCGGCCAGAGTGATTTTTTTCTGTATTTCGCAGGCTTCGGCTACCATCATTTCTTTATCACTTAGGCTATTATAATCTTTATCGAAATCGGGGTGGAGCGCAAGGTGAGTTTCGCTAGCAAGTTTCAGTGAGGAAGGAAGCGCCACATTCATCACTTCGCCCACAGTAGCCATATAATAAGAAGCTATCCATTCCCAGAATTGAAAATGCACTTCATTTACCAAGGGATAAGGATCGACTATAGACAGAACGTATTTTGGCATATAATTTTTCGGAATGTTCTGATGGATATGCCGAACTAAGCCAGTGTAGAATTTCTGTTTACCAAACTGGACCACCACCCTCATTCCTAATTTAATATCCTTGACTAAATCGTTGGGGATACGATAAGTAAAATAACCTTCCACGGCTATGGGAAGCAGTATATCGGCAAAATATGTGGTACGTTCTTCCATGTTATCATTCCTCGATTAAGGTATCGGGGAAAGTTTCTAAGGTATTGAAAATATCCTTTTTCTGTTTTCTGCTTCCTTCGTAGATTTCGAAGTGAGCAAAGCGGCATTCGAGAGGTCCGTTGTATAGAGTAATTTTTTTGGTAGGATGCAGACCTAGGTTTTTTTAAAGCAAAGAAGTCGGAAGTAATAATCCAAGCGTCGAAGCCTTTATAGTTATGTTTGAGGGTATCGCCTATGCTTTTGTAAAGTGCTACGATATCGTTAGTTTGTAGTCTTTCGCCGTAGGGGGGATTGGTAACTAAGACGCCGGGGCCATCGAAAGAAGTATCTTCGAAACGAGCCTTTTTTAAAGTTATCTCGTTGGAAAATCCAGCTCGATGGATGTTTTTAGAGGCTATGGTAATAGCTTCTTCAGAGATATCGCTGCCGAAAATTTCACATTCCTGATTTCGTTTACGTTTACGAGCATCTGCCTTGATGTCATTCCAGAGAGTGCGGTCGAAGTCGCGCCAATGCATAAATCCAAAACTTTTTCTGAAAAGTCCGGCAGGCAAATTATGAGCGATGAGAGCAGCCTCGGTTAATAATGTACCACTGCCACAGAATGGATCAACGAAGTTGACTTCCCCATTCCAACCCGATAACTTAATCAAGCCAGCAGCCAGAACTTCACTCATAGGAGCCGGTCCCTGAGCCAAACGATAACCTCTTTTGAATAAAGGATCACCCGAACTATCCAAATAAAGCGTGCACTCGTCTTGATGGATATACAAACTCAGACGAATGTCGGGATTTTCACGATCTACATTTGGTCTTCTTTTGTATTTGTCGGTGAACCAATCAGCTACAGCATCTTTGGTTTTTAGGGAAATGAAGTGCGAATGCTGAAATGCTGAATGGACTAAAACGGTTTCTACCATAAAGGTATCTCTGAAACTCATCATCTGGTCCCATTGGAAAGAGCGCACCCCTTCATATAATTCTTCATTACTGCTTGCTTTGAATTGTATGAGAGGCACAAGGATTTTAATGGCAGTACGGCAATGGTAATTAGCCCGATAAATAGTTTCACGCGTGCCTTCGAAAGAAACTGCTCGAGTTAAGATTTGTGTATTAGTGGCTCCAAGTTCCTTTAGTTCCTGTTCCAGAGCCTCTTCGAGGCCAGCAAGTGTTTTGGCTACAAATAGATGAGTATTAGGGGGTATCAAATGAAAGGATTTTTTTGCAAATGTAATCACTTATGCCCGATGGAATTATTTTTTTGTCTGTCAAATCTTGCTAAATTGCTTCATATTAACTTATTTATAAAATTGATCTTATAGCAGAGGTTAATTTAATTGGTAATACCCAAAAGAAAGAATCTCGACAATTTTCTCTTTACCTGGTAGAGTCAAACTCTAAAACGACGCTTTCGATAATGGAACATGTGAAGTATTAATATGATTTATTTGTTACTAAAATTATTTTGGATAACTATGATTTGCGATTTTGAATTCTAACCATCATAAAATATCAAAGTTACTGAGCCGGGCGGGCTATTAGGAAAATTTCTTCATTGGGTTTTTTCATCAAATATTGTTCTCTTACAAATTTTTCGGTCACTTCTGGATTGTACATAATCTCATTAAGCTGGGTTTTATAGCGGTTTATTTCTTGTCTATACCATTCGGCTTGCTCACGCATTTGTTTTTCCTGATTTGATAACTTAATTTGGGTTATCAGGCTGTTAGGATCGAAAAAAGTAAGCCAAATTAGAAATAAGGCAAAAAGAATTAAAAAAAGATATTTATGAAAAAATTTTTGTATTTTTTTGATTTTCATTTGTTTAAATCGTTATAGTTGGGAATAGATTGCATAGCTTCAAGTGCGATGGCAACAAATTCTTCAAGGTTAAGGCCAACAGCTTCGCATTCCATGATATTTTCTCTTTTCACGGAGGCAGCGAAGGCTTTTTCCTTCATTCTTTTGATGATGGATTTGGGTTTTACCAAAAGAATGTCTTTATTGGGATAAACTAAGGCAGTAGCATTTATAAGTCCTGTAATAGTTTCGCCAGCCGCCAGAGCGTGTTGAAGAACCGTGGTTCGTGGTTTTTGTGTGGCCATTTCGTTATGCATTCTGATGGCATCCACTATATCTTCGTCTATGCCCATTTCTTCGAGCCATTGGCTACCTACTAAGCCATGGATGTAGGGGTCGGCATTTGTATATTCTACGTCAATATCATGCAGTAAACCCGCAAGCCCCCAGCGGTCTTCATCTTCTCCCAATCTACGTGCTAAAGCCCTCATCACTGCCTCACTCGAGAGGCAATGCTGTATCATACGGGGATTTTGAATATGCTCATTTAATAATTTTAAAGCTTCTTCTCTTGTAAGTATCATTATAATGGTTGAATAATATTTTTCAAATTTAAAATTTGTTCCTCTGTCAGACTGCCATTAAGCCACTCAGAGCTCAGGTTTGCCCCATATTTTTGATAGAATCGAATAGCAGGTTCATTCCAGTTTAAAACCTGCCATTGCATTCTTTTTGCTCTATGTTTCGCTGCCAGCAGAATAAGCTCATTAAATAGCAGGCTTCCGATGCCCATTCCTCTGAAATCTTTCTTGATGATAATATCTTCCAGGTACAATACTTTGCCTTTCCAAGTAGAATAGGCAAAATACCAAAGTGCCATTCCTACTACCTTGCTTTCGGTTTCAGCCAAAATTACTTTGAAGAGAGGCTGTTCTCCAAATCCATCATCGATAAGTTCAGTTTCTGTTATAGTAACTTCTTTTGGGGCTCGTTCGTAATAGGCAAGTTCTCTAATCAGCTCGACAATGACAGAAGCATCATCTTTTGAAGCTTCCCTAAGATGGATGATGGGTCTAGTATTTGAGTGCATCGATTCCATACAATATTTTGATTCAGTAAGGTAAAATCTTATATAATTTAATCAATTTTTGAAATGAATTGTTCCGATTTTGAAAAGTTTTAAATGCAGATTGTTCTCATCAATACTTGCTTGGGATTTCGGCATAAAAGTGTTGATGATGTGGGCATTCAACCTTATCTTTTTAAGTAAAGGTTCGGGATAGCTTTTGAAGTTATATAGATTTATGTGAGTAGAAAAAATAATAGAAAATATATCATTTATAAATTCTAGCCATTGCAAATAGAAGCAATGATAAAAATTTCTGATACTTGTCATTTTCTCGTTCACAGTTGTCAATATTAGCTTTATTGAAATTTTTAAGGTGTTAATATTTTTAAAGAGAATAACTTTGAGGAAAGTGATTAGAATTTTTATTGACCGTCATGTGGGTTTGATTATGTGTGAAGCAAACGTTTTACGATTTCGGAAATCGTTTTATTGTCGGCTTGGCCACTTAGTTCTTTTGATGCTATACTCATTACCTTTCCCATATCTTTAATGGATGAAGCACCCAAGCGAGAGATGATTTCCTCGACTTTGGCTTGAATTTCTGTTTCATCAAGTTGGCTTGGGAGGTATTTTTCAATAATGGAAAGCTGGTAGAGTTCTTCGTCGGCCAAATCTTTTCGGCCATTTTCCATGTAAATGCTTGCTGCTTCTTTTCTTTGCTTAATGAGCCTTTGAAGTGTTTTCACTTCTACTTCGGTAGGAATTTCTCCTCCTGAAATATCTTTTCCGGTTTTTTCGAGCAGCAAGGCAGCCTTTATGGAGCGTAGCGCTTCGAGTTTATGGGTGTCTCTTGCAAGCATGGCTTGTTTTATATCATTATTAATTTGAATTTCGAGCGACATGATTGGATAGAATTTAAAGTTAAACTTAATCAGGGTTATCGAATAAATAGGGGTTAGACCGGATTTCAGGGCCGTTAGGTTGTTCGGATAGTGTTGATTTGGGTGCCACTGATTCCGAGGAAGGTGCAGCAGGTTCCACATTGATATTACGACGTTTATATGCGGGTTCATTTTCTAACTTTTCTACCTGATCGAGTGATTTAATGGGGTAGCTAAAGTTTCTGAGCATTCTTACTCTTTCGTTGTTTTTGGTTTCAATCTTTTTCTCCATCGGCTCGGAGGGTTCAGGATTTTTAAATGATTTAATTTTTTCTGGTTCACTCAATGACTCAGAAGGTGCAGGCTGAGGTTGATAAATTTCGTTTTCTTCTTCGGTAAAGAGTGGATAGATAGTTCTTTGAATAGGCTTGTTGGGTTGTGATGGATCTTGAGAATCATTATTATGCCCCGTATGTGTTTTTTCTGGTGTCCGCTGGCTCACCAAACTAATAGTTTCGTTGGATTCGTTTTGCAGAGGGGTTTGATGGAATGGTTTAGGCTCATTATCGAGCAGGTTAAAAACATTTTTTTCTTTTTCCATTTGAGGCTTGGGGATTTGTATTGTTTTAGGGGCCTCGAATGCAGTAGCAATAAGTGTTATTCCGATAGCGTCGGCCAGGTTTTCGTCGTAGCCTACTCCCCAAATGATATCGACGTCGTTGCCGGCATTTTTCTGAATGTAATTCGTAATTTCGGTTACCTCATCCATAGTAATTTCGTTTTCTTTGGAAGAGGAGATATAAAGTAACATATTATGAGCTCCATTGATATCGTTGTCGTTAAGCAAAGGGGAGGAGAGAGCTTCTTCAGCTGCCCTGAGTGCGCGGTTTTCGCCCGATGCAGTACTCGATCCCATAATGGCTCTGCCACTATTTTGCATTACGGTTTTTACATCCTCGAAATCTACGTTGATATAGGCTTTGACGGTTATAATTTCTGCTATACCTTTAGCGGCACGGGTTAAAACATCATCAGCGTGGGCAAAAGCTTCTCTGAGTTTTAAATCCCCATAGAAATCTCTCAAGCGGTCGTTATTGATAACCAAGAGTGTATCTACATATTTTTTCATTTCCTCTATGCCTTGTTCGGCCTGCAGCTTGCGCTTACGACCCTCGAAACTAAATGGAATGGTGACGATTCCGACGGTAAGGATATCGAGTTCACGCGCTACTGAGGCGATGACAGGTGCTGCACCTGTACCTGTTCCTCCTCCCATTCCTGCAGTTATAAACAACATTTTTGTGTTGTTCTCCAAGATTTGCCTGATTTGTTCTACAGATTCTTCGGCTGCTTTTCGACCAATGTCTGGCCTATTGCCGGCTCCAAGCCCTGTTTTACCAAGTTGAATCTTTACAGGCACTGGACTGGCTTCGAGTATTTGAGCGTCGGTATTGCACTGAATAAAGTCAACATCAACAATTCCTTGATTGAACATGTGATTAACGGCATTGTTTCCTCCTCCACCAACGCCCATAACTTTTATGATTGAAGAATGATTTTTGGGTGCTTCGAATTTTAACATAGTTTGAATTTGTTAGAGGTTTTTAAAATAAGATGAATAATTTTTAAATAGATGGATAGAACCATCATTTGGATGCATCATTTTGTTGGGATCTATGCGGTTAGGATCAACTTTTTTCATATTCGTGATTTTAAAATGTTTTAAAGTCCATCATCTTCGAACCATTTTCTGATACGATTGAGAAAATTTTCCTTTCTCGATTTTTGTAGTTCTTGATCATTAGAATTATTGGGATGATCTTTTGTAGGGTTTGAATCAAGGGGTTGTAGTTCCTTGTTCCTTTTGTTCAGGTCCTCGGCGGCTCTTTTTTTCAGGTCGCGTTCGGTACGATCGAGAGCCATCAGTAACAAGCCAATTCCTGTGGCATACATAGGGCTTGCTAATTCTGGTGGGCATTTTGTAGAAAGATGTTCGTTGGGATAACCAATGCGAGTGTCCATGCCTGTGATGAACTCGGTGAGTTGTTTGAGATGACGCAGCTGTGATCCTCCTCCCGTGAGTACGATTCCTGCAATTAATTTTCTTTCGAGGCCAGTATTGATGATTTCCTTATAAACATATTCAATAATTTCTTCCATACGAGCCTGAATGATATTAGCGAGGTTTTTTAGAGTAATTTCTTTTGGGGGTCGTCCTCTCAAGCCAGGGATAGAAACTACGTCTTCATCTCGGTTTTCGCTTGCTAAAGCCGAACCGAATTTTATCTTCAGTTCCTCGGCATGTTTTCTTATGATGGAACAACCTTCTTTGATATCTTCGGTTACAATTTCGCCTCCGAAGGGAATAACAGCCGTATGCCGAATAATATCGTCTTGAAAGATTGCTAGGTCGGTAGTTCCTCCGCCAACATCAACTAAAACTACACCTGCTTCCCTTTCTTCGGGCGTTAAAACGGCTTCAGAAGATGCAATGGGCTCAATGATGAGATCTACGATTTCGAGGCCAGCCTTTTTTACACATTTATAAATATTCTTGGCAGCAGCTGTTTGTCCTGTAATAATATGAAAATTGGCCTCGAGTGAAGTTCCCAAAACGCCTACCGGATTTTTAATGCCACCCTCACCATCTACGGTAAATTCTTGGGGAATAACGTCGATGATCTCTTCTCCCGGATTCATGTTTAGATTGTACATGTTATTAATTAGGGTGTCAATATCCTTCTGTGTAATTTCGTCCTCACCATTACTTCGGATGAGTGAACCTCTATGTTGCATGCTTTTGATATGATGCCCAGCAATGCCTACATGTACATATTTGATTTTCTTGCCTGATCTCTCCTCAGCCTGGCTAATAGCATTCTGAATAGATTGAACCGTGTTATCGATATTAGTCACCACTCCCCGTCTTACACCCAGTGAATCGGAACGTCCATAACCCAATATTTCCACTTTATTGTTTTCGTTCCTGCGACCTACAATGGCTGCAATTTTAGTAGTTCCTATATCCAAGCTGGTTACATAAATATCAGAGGGATCAATGATTTCCCACAAGTTGGGTGTTCTCTCCTTCGTTTCCATATATAATGTTTTTAGTACATACAATTTGATTTTTATACTTTAGATTTACTGTTCTATACTTATCAAGCTGGCTTATATTTCCCAGTCGTTTATAGAAAATCAGCAAATTCTCTAATTTTTCAGGTAAATTGGAAGTATCTCCTAAAATAATAACCTGATTGGCAATAAGAGGAATGAGTTCAATCTCACCTTGATTATCGATGTATATTTGGCTTGTAAGCGCTTTCAAGGTTTTATCCTTGTCAATATAGTGAGCCAAGTGATATAGGGTTTTGAGCTGGCTTACTCCTTTTATAGAATCGGGAAGTTGGAATATGTTGCTCCCTTCCTTTGGAGCAAGAGTGATATTTCCATTAGCAACGAGTACTCTTGCCGAGTATGGCGGTTTTGTTTTAAAGATAACTCCTTGTTTATCTATATAATAACTAATATTCTGATGATTGAAAATTTTCAATAGAGGTATCCTTTCTTTGCCTATGATATTTACGGTACCCGATAGAGTGGCAAAAACATCGCACTGATCGAGGGCAGATATTTTTAAGATTTCAGCTTCCATGTTTCGAAACGGAATATTATGTATGGCTCGTCCCTTGATATCTCCGAAGTTCTTTTTGATTTTTTCGAGAATTTCCTTTTCATTTATCAGTGTATCATTTCCATGATAAAGTTGAATATTAATAGCTTGGCATACAGTTTTATCCTGTTCGGAACTGGCAAATGCAAGTAGAAAAGTAGTTCCGGCCAAAGCCATCGTCCATCCTACAATCTCTAATATCTTTTTGATTTTCATAATCTTTGCCGGTTAAGATTTTCTTGAGCAAGCAAGGCTAATTTTTCGATATCGCCTGCACCTATGGTAGCCACAACCTGATGCTTTCGGCTTATGATTTCTCTGAAGGCTTCTTCGCGCGAAACAACGTGCGAGGGTTGATTTATTTTTTTTGCAATCATCAGAGAGTCAACGCCACGAATGGGTCGTTCCCGTGCGGGATAAATCTCCATGAGGAATACTTCGTCGAAAAGGGACAAACTTTCGGAAAAACCTTCTGCTAAATCGCGTGTGCGGCTATAAAGATGGGGTTGAAAGATGGCAGTTAATTTTCGGTGAGGGAACAAATTGCGTAAAGAAATGGCCAAAGCTTTTATTTCTTCAGGATGATGGGCATAATCATCAATTAGCACGAAATCGTCAGATTGGTATAAGATATCGAAACGACGACGTATTCCTTCAAAATCGGACAATCCATGAATAATTTCATCATTACTGCAACCAGCTGCAAGAGCAACGGCAGCGGCAGCAACACTATTTTCTATATTTATATAAGCTGGAGCTTTTAGTTGTATGGGTCCAATTATAGCGTGAGGGCTTTGAATGGAATATGAATATTTCATTTGGTTTAATGAAATATCTCTGGCAAAATAATCGGCTGATGGATCATTCAACGAATAAGTGATTTTATTGCATGTATAAGCTGTGGTAAGGAGATTTTCGAGGCCTTTTTTCAGGATCAGCAAACCCTCGGCAGGCAGCAGTCCGGCAAAATCTTTGAAGGCCTTCACGAGATTTTCATAATCGTGATAAATATCCAGATGATCGGGATCAATGGCCGAAATGACAGCAATCTGAGGTTTAAGTTCGAGAAACGATTTGTCGAATTCATCGGCTTCGGCTACAACCCACTTGCTCGCTTCGTTTATAATGAAATTGGATTGAAAATTTTTACTGATGCCTCCTAAAAAGGCAGTGCAGCCCAAATGAGAATCGGAAAGAATTTTGGCCGTCATCGTTGAGATGGTAGTTTTTCCATGTGTACCAGCTATGGCAATAGTTGGTTTTTCGCGTGTAAGCCATCCCAAAATTTGCGAGCGTTTCATCATGGGAATGCCTTTTTCCACAATGTATGAATATTCGAGATTATCGGAAGGGATAGCTGGTGTATAGATGATAAGGTCGACATCGGAAGGGATGAGAGAAGGGTTATCCTCGAAGTGAATATCTATGCCTTCGGCCATCAGTTCTTCGGTAAGACGTGAAGGGCTGCGGTCGTAGCCTAAAACTTTTATCCCTTTTTGATGGAAATATCGGGCTAAAGAACTCATTCCTATACCTCCTATGCCTAAAAAATAAATTGAATTTAATTTATCTGGTATCATGGTGTTGCAGGTTTTGAGTTTTCGACCATCTGAATGATTTCCTGGGCAATGCGTTCGTCTGCATCTGGGATTCCCCATTTGCTGATGTTGGTAGAAAGACTTTTTTGCCAATCTTTATCCATGATGAGTTGTTGTAGGGTGGTGAATAAGGAATTTTGCAGTTCGTTGTCTTTAATGAGGATGGCTGCGCGCGCCGCCTCAAGGCGGCGCGCATTATGCATCTGATGATTTGCCGCAGCATATGGATATGGAACCAATATACTCGGCTTCCCTACAACACATAATTCACTTATGGCTATAGCTCCAGCCCTCGAAATAATGACGTCTGCCGCAGCATAAGCCAAATCTATCCTATCTATAAAATCTCTTACTCTTACATTCTTTAACTGATTTTTACTGACGAACAACTTAGCTGTTTCATAATAGTATTTACCCGTTTGCCATATCCATTGCGTATTATTTATTAGAAAACAGTTCTTTACAGCTTCATTGATAGATAATGCTCCCTGACTTCCTCCTATTACCATTATAGTAGTCAAATTATCTTGCAATTCTAAATAAGAAAGCCCTTCCTCACGTTTCCCCTCAATTTTGATAACTTCCCTACGTACTGGGTTACCTGTTAGCAGGGTTTTTTCGGCTGGGAAAAATTCTTCCATATCAGGGTAAGCTGTAAAAATACGTGAGGCTTTTTTGGCAAGTATTCTATTGGTTACCCCTGGAAAAGAATTTTGCTCCTGAATAACAATGGGAATCTTAAGATAAGAAGCTATGCGCAGAACTGGTCCACTGGCAAATCCACCTACACCAACTACTATATCTGGATGAAATTTTCTTAAAATTTGGTAGGCATCTATACTACTTACCATTAACTTAATGGGGAAAATTAGGTTTGAGGCGGATAATGAGCGATTGAAACCACTAATCCATAATCCTTTGATGGGAAAACCGGCACTTGGCACTTTGTCCATTTCCATTTTGCCCTTGGCACCAACGAAGAGTATTTCAACATCAGGCCTTAGTCTTTGCAATGCTTTGGCAATGGCTATGGCCGGGAAAATATGCCCTCCTGTTCCTCCACCACTAATCAAAACTTTCATACTACTGCCTCCTCTATTCCAATTTCCACATTTTCTTCTATTTCTTCTGCATCTTCTATTTCTTTTGAATTTTCTTCTGAATGCTGTTCTTGAATATTATCTATCTTTTTATCGCCTTTAGCAATACTTTGTAGCATACCAAACATGATACATGTAAACCAAATGGATGTACCTCCCATACTTATCATGGGTAAAGTTTGCCCTGTAACGGGAATTAAGCTGCAGGCAACTGCCATATTGACGTAGGCTTGAACAATGATGCTAAAAGTGATTCCGAAAGCTAACAATGTTCCGAAGATTGTCGGACAAGCTAAGGCTATTCGTATTCCCCTGTATAAAATAATAAGATAAATGAACATTAAGCCAAATCCACCCAATATAAGGCCATATTCTTCAATAATTACCGCCCAAATAAAATCAGAGAAAGCACTGGGTAAAAAATTACGTTGTATTGACTTTCCTGGAGCTTTACCAAATAATCCTCCTGTAGCTATGGCAATCTTAGCCTGTTCAGATTGCTGATAATCGGGATCATTTAAACGTTGCTCAGCCTGTAATTCATCTCCTTTTACAAAGTTGATGACTCTATTACTCCATGTAGTGGCACGTGGTAAAAGATTCGGAAATTCCTGCCCTACCGTAATCACCGAGAATGCCAGAATCAAGCCTGAAAATAGCAGAATAACAAGATGTTTCCAATAAGCATTCCCCATGATGAAAATGGCAAATGCCACTATAAATATTAAGGCAGCTGTAGAAAAGTTGCCGGGTAAAACCAATAGACAAATTAACCCGACAGGCCATAATACATGCCAGAATCCTTCCTTAAATTTCGAAAGCACTGCTTGTTTTTGGTTCATTATTCGAGCGATATAAGCAATGAGCGCCACCTTGGCAATGTCGCTAGGTTGAAAGGTAACATGAAGAAATGGAAGCATGATGAAACGATAAGAATTATTGATGCTTCTTCCAGTTATAGAGGCATATATGATAGCATACATGAGAAGAACAATGGAAAAAATCAAAGCATACGAAGCATATTTCGAGAAATAATGATAGGGGATTCTATATGTGAGATACATTAGAATGAACCCAACCAATAGAATGCCTCCATGTTTCAGAAGATAGAATTCAGTATTACCATTTTGTTTTTTATAAGCCAGAGAACCGGTCGAACTATATACAGCCAATATAGAAAATGCAGCTAATAGGATCACCATCACCCAAATCACTCTATCGCCCGATATTTTTTTTGTAATTTCTTCCATTTTTGTTCTTCCTTTTGTTGGGTTATACTTTATAAGCTAACTATAGCCTTTTTACGGCCTGTTTGAATTTTTTACCTCTTTCTTCATAGTTTTTGAAAAGATCGAAACTGGCACAAGCTGGCGAAAGCAACACTACATCTCCTTTCTGGCCAAGATGGTAGGCCATTTCAACAGCTTGTTCGGCCGACCGGGTATCAATGATTATATCAACCAAGTCTCCAAAAGCACTATGGATTTTTGAATTATCAAGCCCAAGACATACAATGGCCTTTACCTTTTGTTTTACTAAATCAGTAAGAATAGTAAAATCATTGCCTTTGTCTTTTCCGCCTGCAATCCATATTACCGGTTTTTTCATGCTCTCGAGTGCGTACCAGGTAGAGTTGACATTTGTCGCCTTCGAATCATTGATAAAGTCGATGCCATGTACACTTGCCACAAATTCAAGACGGTGTTCCAAATTCTTAAAATCCGAAAGGCTTTCCTTAATCTTGCGGCTGCGAACTTCTAAAAGTTTTGCAGCCACTGCTGCAGCCATTGAATTATATGTATTATGCTTACCCTGTAAGGCAAGATTCTCAATTGTAATACTCATGATATGATGATTTATTTTTATTTTAATCTTGTTGCTTTCAATCCATGCTTCTTCATTAAATCCCAGAGCCTTCTTCCCATAAGGAATACTTCTTTGTAAAAATTTTCTTTTTTCAACCTCCGATCGAACCACAGGATCATCACTAAACCAAATAAAAACATCATCTTTACCTTGATTTTGAATAATCCGCATTTTGGAATTTACATAAGCCTCGAAACTATTATATCGGTCGAGATGATCTGGTGTAATATTGGTTAAAATGGCGATATCGGCCTTAAACTTGAACATATTGTCGAGCTGAAAACTGCTAATCTCGAGTACCCACCACTTATGATCACCTTTAACCAGCTCCATAGCGAAACTATTTCCCACATTACCTGCTAAACCGGCATCAATGCCAGCATTTTTAAGAATATGATGGGTTAGAAGTGTAGTGGTGGTTTTACCATTACTTCCTGTGATACATATAAATTTTCCTTTACTGAATCGAGACGCAAATTCAATCTCCGAAATTACTGGGATGCCCATTCGCTTTGCATCAATAATAATGGGAATACTTTCTGGAATACCGGGGCTTTTAATAATCTCCTCTGCTTTGAGGATAATTTCTGCCGAATGATGCTTTTCTTCGAATGGGATACCGTTTTGTTGCAATATAGATTTATAAGTTGGTTCGATGGTTCCTATATCCGATACAAATACTCCATAGCCTTTGGCTTTAGCTAAAAAAGCTGCGCCTGTTCCGCTTTCTCCTGCTCCCAAAACTACTATGGGGTATAGATTCATGGTTTTTATCTTATTTTAAGAGTTACGATTGTAACGACAGCCAGCATAAAAGCAATGATCATGAAGCGCTGAACGATTTTTGCTTCATGATAACCTAGGATTTGATAATGATGATGTAGAGGAGCCATTTTGAAAATTCGACGGCCTTGTTTGAAACGTCGTTTGGTATATTTGAAGTAGGATACTTGTAGCAGAACCGACAAAGCCTCGGCTAAAAAAATACCGCATAGAATAGGGATAAGCAGTTCCTTACGAATGATGATAGCTATCACCGCAATGATTCCACCGAGAGTGAGTGAACCTGTATCGCCCATGAATACTTGTGCCGGATAGGTATTGTACCATAGAAAACCTATGGTAGCTCCAACCAAAGAGCTTATAAAAATGGCCAATTCGCCAGTATTAGGTATATACATGATATTGAGGTAATCGGCAAAAATGAGGTTACCCGACACCCAGGCAAGGATGCCGAGTGTAGAAGCAGCTACGGCCGAAGTGCCTCCCGCTAACCCATCCAATCCGTCCGTTAGATTTACTCCATTGGATACAGCAGTTATAATTAAAATGACAATGGGTATATAGATTAACCATGCATAACGTCTGGCTTCTTTACTTATCCATGTAATAAGGACGGCATAATCGAATTCATTATTTTTCACAAAAGGTATGGTGGTTTTCAGAGATTTGGTCGATTCGGCCGTAAACTTCTCTTTGGCTCTTTCATAATTACTCGAACTCAAAACATTGGTGGTCTCTAAATAAGCATGTGTTTCGCTCTTTTCACGTATTACTATGTCGGGACTGAAATACATAGTAACACCTACTACTATTCCTAGAACTATCTGACCTGCCAATTTGGTCCTCTTTTGTAAACCCTGCTTGTTTTTCTTAAATACCTTGATATAGTCATCTAAAAATCCGATGAAACCAAGCCATAAAGTGGTAATAATCATTAAGATAATATAAATATTATCTAATCGGGCAAAGAGTAGGGTGGGAATGAGAATTCCAGCTATAATCATTAATCCACCCATAGTGGGTGTACCTTTTTTTTCGAGCTGTCCTTCAAGTCCTAAATCACGTATTTCTTCTCCAATTTGTTTTTCTTTCAAATATCCTATAATCCTTCCCCCGAAAATCATTGTAATTGCTAAGGATAAAATAACAGCAGAAGCAGCTCTGAATGAAATATACTGAAACAGTCCGGCGCCGGGGAAGTCGAATGCACGATCGAGATATGTGAAAAGATAGTATAACATTTATGATTGTTTTAAAAAATGAAGGTATTGTGAAAGGATTTCTTTATCGCTAAAAGGATATTTTATACCATTGATTTCCTGATATTTTTCATGTCCTTTACCAGCAACAAGGATTACATCGCCGGCTTTGGCGATCATGCAAGCAATATGGATGGCTTCATGACGGTCGGGAATGCTGAGAACTTTATAAGAGAGAGAAGGATTTAACCCGCTTTTCATATCGTTGATGATCTGAATAGGGTCTTCAGTGCGAGGGTTGTCAGAAGTAAGTATGACATGATCAGCATTTTCGGCTGCTATGGCTGCCATCTTTGGTCGTTTAGTCTTATCGCGGTCGCCGCCAGCTCCGCACACAACAATTAATCGACCTCCTCCTCCAAGTATGTCGTGTATGGTTTCAATTACATTCTGCAAGGCATCAGGCGTATGTGCATAGTCGACAATTGCCGTAATTCCTTCCTCACTTTTCAAGGTTTCCAGTCGGCCTTCGGCTGGTTGTAAATTGCTCATCACCTGAAGAACTTTTTCTGGCAATTCTCCCAATAAAACAGCTGCCCCATAAATAGCTAACAAATTATAAGCATTGAAACGACCCGTAAGTCTGAACCATGCCTCATTTCCATCAATGTTCAGAAACATGCCATCAAAGTCCATTTCAAGAATACGTGCATGGAAATCGGCTAAATTTCGCAAGCCGTAGAAATATTTACGAGCTTTTGTGTTTTGTAACATTATTTCACCATTCGGATCATCTGCATTACTCAAAGCAAACGCCTTGATTCCCAATTGATCGAAAAACATTTTCTTGGCATCTCTGTAATTGGCAAAAGTCTTATGATAATCCAAATGGTCATGCGTGAGATTGGTGAAAATGCCGCCTGAGAAATCTAATCCATTTACACGACCTTGTACGATAGCATGTGAGCTTACTTCCATAAAAACATGGCTACAACCGGCTTCGACCATTTTATACAATAAACTATTTAATGAAATAGCATCGGGTGTTGTTAAATGAGCTGGGAAAACCTCATCGTCGATTCTATTTTCTATGGTTGAAATAAGTCCAGAGCTGTAACCCAGCTGTTTGAATAAACGATAGAGTAAGGTAGCTATGGTAGTCTTTCCATTGGTTCCGGTAATACCTACCAATGCCAACTTTTGAGAAGGAGAATCGAAAAATGCAGAAGCCATCGGACCAACTGCCATTGTGGTGTTTTTTACCTGAATATAAGTTACTCGTGGATATAAAACTGTTGGTAAAGTTTGGCAGACAATGGCTCTTGCTTCTTTTAGGATCGCTTGTTCGATAAATTCATGCCCATCAGCCTTTAGACCTTTTATGGCAACAAAAACACTTTCTTTACCTGCTTCTTTCGAATTGATGACTATGCGACTTACAGGCTGGTTTAAATCTCCTATAACAGCCTCAGGGGTAATATTTTTAAGAATATCTTTTAGCGTCTTCATCGTTTTATGAGCATGATAAGGTTAATGTGATAGTAGTTCCCAATTTTACTCGAGTTCCTGCTGGCAAAGATTGTGAGCTTACTTTTCCTTTTCCGTCGAGTATTACTTTGATTCCCATCGATTCGAGCAAATAAACTGCATCTTTTGCTGGCATCCCTTTTAAATCGGGTAGGATATTTTTATGGATAGGAAGGATTTTTGTTGATAGAGTATCTTGAGTGCGCAGGCAGATTCCGAATTTATGGTCAAACTGTAGATTGTCGGTATTAGCACCCAATAAACGGTTTACCTGTAACACATCGGGCAACCATCCCATTATCGAAAGAGCTCCAAAAGAAGTGCTGTCTTTTCTTATCACAAATTCGGTGTCATAAGGAGATGGAGCATTTTGTACACCTAATTCGGTAGCATAAATTTGATCGGCAATAGCGCGAAAGACAGGGGCAGCTACTGCTCCTCCATAAATTTTTCCCTTCGAAGGATTGCTTACAACCACAATTAATGAATATTTTGGATTCTCTGCAGGAAAATAACCCACAAAAGAAGCACTGTAGTTTTCTTTGTTATATTTTTTAGCAGTAGCAATCTGTGCAGTACCCGTTTTCCCAGCAACTTTATAGGGAGCACCATTGAAAGCTCCTTTAGCAGTTCCCCTTTCAGTCACTGCCTCCATCATTTTGCGTGCCTTTGAGGCAGTTTTTTTTGAACAAACTTCTTTAACCAAAACTTGTGGCTCAAATTGCTTAATTATAGTTCCTGCTTCCTGTATCTCTTTTACAAAGCGAGGTTTCATCATAACTCCATTATTTGCAATGGCATTATAAAATGCAAGTGTTTGTAAGGGAGTGATTTTCAGTTCATAACCAATCGCCATATAAGGAAGCGACAGCTTTGACCAATTAGGGTCGTCAGCCTTCTTGATAAAAGGTTTTCCTTCGCCTGGGATTTCTATTCCAAGTGATTTTCCTAACCCCATGTTATAAAGTGCATCACTGAAACGTTTGGGTTTTTCCCCAAAGGCCTTGTAAACAATTTTCGAGACTCCTACGTTTGACGAATGTGCAAACGCATCTTCAAGTGTAATATGTTTTCTATTTAATGGATGATCATCTTTCATAACGGCGTTTTTCGACCAGCTTATGCTTCCTTGATAAGGTACAGAATCTTTGAGGTCAAAACCGGCATATTCCATCACTGCTACCAATGAAGCCAGTTTGAAGGTCGAACCTGGTTCTATGCTTTCGGCTATGGCATAGTTATAAATTTCGTCATAATTGCCATTCTTATCTTTGCGTAGGTTAGCTATTACTTTAATATCGCCAGTGGCAACTTCCATGAGCACAACGCAACCCTGATGGGCATCATTTTCTTTTAATTGTTCGAGTAAAGCTTGTTCGGCCACATCCTGTAGCTTTATGTTGATGGTGGTTACAATGTCTTTCCCATTCTTTGGCTCTATGCGATTTTCTGCTAAGTAGGGTATCCATTCTCCGCCAGCAATCCTTTGCATCACCATGTTGCCATTTATTCCTTTCAATTCTTCGTCATAAGCTCCTTCCAAACCAACTAATAAATTTTCCTGTTTATTTTCATATCCAATCGTACGTCGAGCAAGCATGCCATAAGGCATTTTTCTTAAATTTTTCTGTATCAATATCAAACCACCCTTGTTTTTGCCTTCCCTTAAAATAGGCAAGGTTTTAATTTTTTTTAGAGTAGCATAATCCACATTGCGCCTAATCAAATAATAACGATTTCCCTTTTTGCGAGCTTCTTTTAATTCAAGTTTCCATTGGTTTTTATTTTTGCTTGGAAATAGTTTAGATAGGCCTAATGCCAGGCTATCTAAATTTTTATTGAAAAATTCCTTCGAAATATTAGGATTAGCTACATCCATGCGTACATCGAATATAGGAACCGTAGTAGCTAGTAAACTTCCATCATCACCCAGTATATTCCCTCTTATTGCATCTATTTCTTCTAATCTGTATGCTGTTTTTTCGGCCATTTCTCTGTATTCTTTGCCTTTTGCCGCTTGAATATAAATGGCCTTGCCAAGAATGACAAAACCTAGAATAAACATCAGCCAATAGATGAACCATAAACGCCAGACTATTTTTGTCTTAAACGATTCCATACTGACTATTGTTTAAGTTCTTTCAATTCCTTGATATCATTTTCGCTAATGATTATTCTTACGGGTGGCTCGGTTGAGGGTTGTAAACCTAAGGTCCAAGCTCGGTAAACCATTCTCGACTGCTTGGTCGAATCGGTAAATTGCGACTTTGCATTGATGTATTCATACCTAAGTTCTTTAAGATCAGTCTTTAGTTGATTAATTCTTCTGAGTGTCTTCACTGCATGATAATTGGAAGCAATGTAAATTAATCCAATAAAAGCCAGAAAGCTGACTACTTTTATAATGGGGACTTCTTTATCGATAACTATAGCCCCTGAGATCCAGCTTTTTAAACTTTTTCTATGCCTTTTGCCTGAGGTTGTGTGTGAAGTAGTTTTATTCATAAGCGCTCCGCAATTCTAAGTTTTGCACTTCTCGCTCTCGGATTATTGGCAATTTCCATGGCTGAAGGCTCTATGGGCTTTTTATTGATTGGTCTTAATGGACTCTTCACATTCCCAAATAAGTCTTGTTGCACCTCACCTTCAAAATTTCCTGTCTTGAAAAAATTTTTTACCAAACGGTCTTCGAGTGAGTGATAAGAAATAATGGCTATACAGCCACCAGGACGAAGAACTTCAATGGATTGCATCAAAAAATCCTTAAGTGCTCCCAATTCGTCGTTCACTTCAATGCGTAAAGCTTGAAATACCTGAGCAAAGAATTTGTTTTCGGCCCCTTTTGGCGCAAGAGGCTTTATGGCGTCGCGCAATTGTAAGGTGGTTTCAATGGGTGTAAGCTTACGTTGCTTGTCGATCATTGAAACCATGCGATGGGCCTGACTCAATTCACCATAATTCTTAAAGATTCTATGAAGTTCTAATTCGGGATATTCATTGATGATTTGAGCTGCTGTAAGCTTTTTTCTTTTATCCATGCGCATATCGAGAAATCCTTCCCAACGCGTTGAAAAACCTTTTGTCGGCTCATCAATCTGATAAGATGATACTCCTAAATCAGCTAAAATTCCATCTACTGGAATTGACTCATAAAATCTCAGAAAATTTTTTAAATAGCGAAAGTTGTCATTAACAAAAATTAAACGCTCATCTTTAGGCAAATTGGCAATAACATCACTATCCTGATCAAAGACGATGAGACGACCTGAAGGCATTCTTCTCAAAATTTCGCTGGTATGCCCACCACCTCCAAATGTTGCATCTACAAAAATACCCCCCTTTTCTACCTCAAGGGCAGCAACACTTTCTTCAAGAAGCACTGGATGGTGGTAACTCATGTTTATAATTTTTTTGGCGTTTCGTCAGAAACGTCTTGCATTACTGTTTGGGCTAATGCCGCAAAATCAATATTCGGATCATTTACTGTTTGTTCGTATTTCTCTTTATCCCAAATCTCGAGTATGTTCAGCTGAGAGGCAATAACTACATCCTTGCTAATTTCGGCATAGTTGAGAAGATCTTTGGCAATCAAAATACGACCTGAAGCGTCTAATTCAACTGATTTGCTCCCCGCCATGAATCGACGGATAAAATCGGCATTCTCAGGTTTGTATCTGCTTAATCTGTTAATCTTCTCAAGCTCTTTATCCCATTCTGTCTTTGGATATAACTCTAAACATTTGCTAAAAATACTGCGACGTATAACAAATTCCTGAAGCCCATCTCCCGGAAGCTGCTTGCGCAAACTTACTGGAAGCTGTATCCGCCCTTTGCCATCGAGCTTACATTCATGTGTACCTATAAAAGTTATCATGGTTAGCAAATCTTACAACAAAAATACAATAATTTTCCCCACAATAATACACAAATATACAAAATTTCACACAAGTTTTACACGATTGTTAATAACTTTTTTCTTAAGTATAATTTTTTAGCTTGCCCAAATGACAGAAACCCTTGTTAAATATTGCATTTTGCTTAGGTCATAGAAACTTAATACTTCATTCATTTAGTTATGGTGATGAAGTTTTATCTTTGCATAAGAAAATGATAATTTATATGGAAAATCCTGCTCAAGAACGATCGGTTGAGGCTATTCAACAGAAGAGGATTGTCGATCTTGATGAGGTGATTCGGCAAAAAAGTGCTCGTGTTTATAATATGATGCCACGGTTTATTCTCAATTGGCTAAAGCAAATTATTCATCAAGACCAACTCAATTATATTTTAACAAAATATGAACATCAGGAAGGTATAGAATTTATAGAATCGGTATTAAATGAATTTGGTTTACGAGTAGAAACCGATGGCATAATGGATTGGAATACAAACGAAAGGTATATTTTTGTTGCTAATCATCCGCTTGGAGGAATGGATGGAATGGCTTTTATGATGGTCGTTGGGCGTTATTTCCCTAAGGTTGTTTTTCCTGTGAATGATTTTTTACTCTATCTACCCAATCTGCGTAATCTTTTTGTTCCTATCAATAAATTAGGGCGCAATCCTCAATTAATTGGACTATTAGACGATACTTTTGCCAGTGATAAAACGTTACTATATTTTCCAGCTGGATTATGTTCACGCCGCCAGCATGGCCAAATTCTCGACCTTGAATGGAAGAAGACATTTGTAACCAAAGCTAAACTTCATCAACGTAATATCGTCCCAGTGCATATTACAGGAAAAAATTCGACTTTTTTCTATCGATTGGCTAATATTCGTAAAGCCTTGCATATACATTTCAACCTCGAGATGATTTTTTTAGTAGATGAAATGTTCAAGCAAAAAGGCAAATCGCTGCTCATGCGGTTTGGGCCTGTAATTCCTCATACCCTCTTAGACCGAAGCCATACCGATTTCGAATGGGCAAATCTTATCCGAGATTATATTTACCGTTTGGGTAAAGGGGATTTCACCCCTTTCCAACCTCATTAATCATTCTATAGTTTTTGTTTTCTTTTATGAAGATTATAAAAAATTAATTACTGCTCCACTACTGATCATTAAATTTGAAATGAGACCTATTATCCCACCCGTTGACAAGAGATTGATCGAAAAGGAACTCACCGAATCTAAATTTCTCAGGAATACTAATTATGGCAACCGCCAGATTTTTATAGTCACTCACCATGATTCTCCCAATATTATGCTCGAAATTGGACGACTGCGTGAATTATCTTTTCGAGATTCGGGTGGAGGCACAGGTAAGGAAGTAGATACCGATAGGTATGATACAGCCAAACTTCCTTTTAAACAGTTAATTGTTTGGGACCCTTTTGATGAGGAAATTATTGGTGGTTATCGTTTTATTAAAATGAGCGACCTTACAAGGCTCCCTTCAGGACAATTAGATTCTCCCACAGCTCATTTGTTCGAATTCTCTGAGCGATTTATCAATGAGTTTGTTCCACTTACTATAGAATTGGGTAGATCGTTTATTCAACCTACTTATCAGGCAACTTTCAATATCAGAAAAGGGATGTTTTCTTTGGATAATCTTTGGGATGGGTTAGGCGCGCTTGTTATAGAGAATCCAAATATTAAGTATTTTTTTGGTAAAATGACAATGTATAGAAATTATCATCCTCAAGCACGCGATATTTTGTTGCAATTCCTTCAGAAATTTTTCCCCGATCCCGACCACCTTGTATGGCCACATCCTCAACTCGAAGTAAAGCCGGAAGATATTGATCTGCAATCTATTTTTAGTGGTACGACGTACGAAGAAAATTATCGTCTACTCAATCAAGCCATCCGCAAATATAACGAGAACATACCACCTCTTGTTAATGCTTATATGAATCTTAGCCCCACCATGCGTTATTTTGGTACGGCAATTAACCATGAGTTTGGCGAAGTTGACGAAGGAGGTATTCTCATTACTATACAGGATGTTTACGAAAAAAAGAAAAAGCGACATTTGGCTACCTATATCCCTAAATTTCAACTTCCTAAATTTAAATTACGAATTTACCCCCGTCGTGAAGAATAATATTGAAGCAGTTTTCTTGAAGAGCAGTGTAGTTTCATCCCAATTTCCTCCTCCTGATTTACCTGAATATGCTTTTGCCGGGCGATCAAATGTTGGAAAATCTACACTTATCAATATGTTGCTACAGCGTAAGAATATGGCTAAAACTTCCTCAACACCCGGTAAAACCCGTACTATCAATCATTATCTGGTAAATGGCTCATGGTACCTCGCCGATTTGCCCGGTTACGGATATGCCCGCTTATCCAAAGCTGAAAGGCAAAATCTGAAAAATATGTTATTATCCTATCTTACTTCGCGTGAAAATCTGCTTAATACTTTCATTCTTATAGATACTCGTATTCCACCTCAAACAATAGATATCCATTTCATCAATATTTTTGGTGAACATCAATTGCCATTTTCCCTGGTATTTACAAAGACTGAAAAATTAGGGGCTACCGTCGTGCAGCAGCAAATAGAGGCGTTTTTAAAGGCATTGTCGCCTTATTGGGACGAGTTGCCTCAATATTTCATCACCTCGGGGAAGGCTTATATTGGTCGCGAGGATATCTTAAATTTTATTCATCATACGAATAAGCTTGTCTTATCCATAAAAAAAACTCCCCGAAAGGATTAGATTCATTCGGGGAGAGTTGAGGTCGATATGTTAAGAATAAGCTAATCGTTAGTATCTGATTCAGGCATGGGTTGAAGTTCTATAAGGAGCTGATCTTTCTTTACCTGCTCTCCTTTTTTTACGTAAACTTTTTTTACAATGCCATCGAAAGGAGCTCGGATATGGTTATTCATCTTCATGGCCATAAGAATTACGAGTTTATCGTCCTTTTTTACAGGTTGATTCTTTTCCACTAGAACGTCAACAATCAGACCTGGTATGAAGGCTGTAAGCTTATTAGGGTCATTGATCTTATAGGGTTTATTGCTTTTGAACTTTGGGCTTAGAGTAGTAAGAAAATGCGATCCATCCACATTTACTTTTACTAACTCCACCAGAGGTAATTCTTTTTCTTCTTGAGGTAATTCTTTGGGTTGTAAGAGTATATTTTCTTCGTTCATCATTCAATATTTGAGTTTTAGTAGCGGAATGATTCAAAAATTAAAAAGGAGGGATTCCATGCTTTTTGCGAGGTAGGGTCTCTGACTTAGAGACAGAAATTTCGAGGGCATGTATGAGGAAATGTCGAGTTTCGCCAGGTTCTATAACTGCATCAACATAGCCATAAGCTGCGGCAACATAAGGATTGGCGAACTTGGCTTTATATTCTTCGATTTTCTGTTTGCGCATTTCCTCAGGATTTTCGGCTTCTGTAATTTCTTTACGAAAGATGATGTTAGCGGCTCCTTCTGGGCCCATAACGGCAATTTCGGCTGTAGGCCATGCGAAAACAAAGTCTGCTTTTAAATGGTGAGAACACATGGCAATATATCCACCACCATAAGCTTTGCGAAGGATTATGGTTATCTTAGGTACCGTGGCTTCGGAATATGCGTATAAGACTTTGGCTCCATGCCTAATTACACCAGCATGTTCTTGGTCTATTCCAGGTAAATAACCCGGAAGATCAACCAGTGAAACCAAAGGAATATTAAAGGCATCGCAAAAACGGATAAACCTTGCGGCTTTGTCGCTGCTGTCTACATCGAGCACTCCGGCAAGCACCAATGGTTGATTGGCTACAATTCCGATGCTTTGGCCTGCAATTCTGGCAAAACAAACTACAATATTAGGCGCAAAAAGCTCATGCACCTCGAGAAATTCCGAATCATCTACTATGGCTCTGATGATGTCTCTTACATCATAAGGTTCGGTGGTATCAGCCGGGATAATGTCGTCGACTTTGTAATTTCGCTTGGGGGGTTTCTTGGGCAAGGGTTTGGCCTTGTTTTCATTATTCCATGGGATATAGCTCATTAATTCCTTGATCTGCGTAAAGCATTCTTCTTCGCTTTTTGCATAAAAATGAGCATTACCAGTAATTTGAGCCTGTACTTTTGCCCCACCAAGGTCTTCTTTAGAGATTTCTTCTCCAAGAACCGTTTTAATAACTTCAGGCCCTGTAATGAACATTTGGGAAATCTTATCAACCACAAATACAAAATCGGTTAGAGCAGGTGAATATACTGCACCTCCAGCGCAAGGACCTAATATGACCGAGATTTGAGGAATAACTCCCGATGCCATTGTATTACGATAAAATATATCGCCATAGCCGGCCAATGCATTCACGCCTTCCTGAATACGCGCTCCCCCAGAGTCGTTGATGCCAATTAATGGGACTTTTAGCTTCATGGCATGATCCATGATCTTGGTAATCTTCTTTGCATGAGCATACCCCAATGAACCTCCAGCTACTGTAAAATCCTGAGCAAAAATACAAACCGGAAATCCATTGATGGTTCCTGTCCCCGTTATAACTCCATCGCCCGGAAGGAATTTTTTATCCATATCAAAATCTTTTCCCGCATTGGCTACAAAAAGATCATATTCGTGAAATGACTTTGGATCTAACAGAGCTAATATTCGCTCTCGTGCAGTCAATTTACCCTTCGCTTTCTGACTTTCTATAGCCTTAGGGCCGCCTCCCTCCGATGCTTCGCGTATCCTCTGCTTGAGGTCGGCAATCTTTTGGCTTAATGTCATACCTTCGTTGTTCAATTGTGTGAGGTTTTAGTAAGATTTTTCCAAAGGGAAGCAAATTTAAACGAAAACCCTATTTGTTGAAACGAATTTTTTTCTGCTTCTCCCTAAAAGAAAAATAATTTTAGTTTTTCTATTGGTTATAAGTATGTTATATGATTTTCTTAGCTTTGTTAATAAATGTTAATCATGAATATCGAAGAAATACGTGAATATTGTCTTTCAAAAAATCAAGCTGAAGAATGCCTCCCTTTCGATGATATCTCTTTGGTTTTTAAGGTTAAGGGGAAGATTTTTGCCATACTGAGTCTTAGCGAACCTTTCTCTATTGCTCTTAAATGTGATCCTATCATGGCTATTTCGCTGCGCGAAAAATTCCCTTCTGTTCTGCCAGGATATCATATGAATAAACGGCATTGGAATACAGTTTTGCTCGATGGAAGCATCCCCGACATTTTAATAAAATACTGGATTGACCTTAGCTATCATCTTGTGATTTCTAAATTACCTTTATCTTCACGAAATCAACTTTGAGGACTGTCTTTATGTGGTATTGGAATTATGCCTACAATTAAATACCCCATTATACCTCCCCACAACATGCTCAAGTAAGGATTTGAAGTAATGGGACATCCACCACTACTGCAGCCTATTTGCCTATAATATAGATACCCTGCTCCTAAGCCAACTAATGTACCTATTATCTCAAAAAGATGAATCTTCTTTATCTTTGGCTTCATGAAATTTAAACCTAAAAATTTTTGCAAAAATAACATAAATTAATAAATGTAGATGCCTCTATATATTATTTCATTGTAAAATAATAATTTATAGACAGAAAGGGGTAAAACCCATTTATGCAAATTTTTCCATGATTAATTATGAGAAAACAATCTTTTTAATCCTATCCTTGCCATGAAAGATTACAACGAGGTTAAATGCTTAGAACATTCTATAATCATAATTCGACGTGAAAAGGTTTTTACCCGCTTATTATCCAATCTACCGTTTGATCGTCTATTGATTCTATGTGACATAAATACATGGAAATATTGTTTTCATGAGATAGTACCGGCTTTATCTTCAAAATCCTGTCATATTCATATCATCGAAGCAGGGGAGGAGTCGAAGAATTTATCTACTTTGGAAGGCATTTGGGAAACTTTATCTAATGAAGGATTTAGGCGCAATGATGCCATACTGAATTTAGGAGGTGGCGTAGTATGTGACATAGGCGGGTTGGCTGCTGCTACATTTCAACGCGGAATGCAATTTATTCATGTGCCCACTACCTTGTTAGCCATGGTAGATGCGGCCATTGGTGGAAAAAATGCGATCAATTTTGAAGGACTTAAAAATCAGATTGGTGTTTTTGCATTTCCTTATCAAACTTTTATTTATCCCAAGTTTCTGAGAACTCTACCCTACAGGCAGATACGATCGGGGTTTGTTGAAATGCTGAAACACGCTTTGTTAAAAGGAGATGATTTATGGAATCGTTTGAGCGCAATCGAACCTGAAGAAGTAATGCATCATTTGCTTTACATTTCTGAAGCCATAAAAGTGAAGGTTTCTTATGTGGATGAAGATCCTTTCGATCAAGGAATACGACAGGCGCTTAATTTTGGTCATACTGCCGGCCATGCATTCGAAGAGTGGTCATTGCTTAAACAACCCCAACCCATGCTGCATGGCGAAGCTATAGCTTTAGGAATGCTCGTCGAACTTGAATTGTCAGTAAAATTGACTGATTTAGATGATAACTTCGCGCTGTTAGCCTCTAATATTTTTAAAAAATATATTCATTTTCCTATTCCTACTTTGCAAGATATTGAACAACTCATCGATTTAGCTGGTTTCGACAAAAAGAACAAAGACCAAAGTATTCGGTTTTCATTACTTCAAAAGACTGGAAAGCCGGTAGTTCAGGTAGCTGTTTCTCGCGAGACTTTGAGTAATGTCCTTAAAAATATTATTTTATCTTTTTCATGATGAATCGACTAATTCTGACTTATCGACCCATTCCTTCAGAGGTAAGCATTCAGTTGCCTTATTCAAAAAGTATAAGCAATAGATTGTTGATGCTTAGGATGCTTGCTGGTAATACCTTTGAGATAGAGCATTTATCAGATGCAGACGATACACGGATAATGGAAGAGGCCATAAGAAACTATGAACAGGGTTTTGATGTGATTGATGTTGGTGAAGCTGGCACTGCAGCTCGTTTTTTAACGGCTTATTTCGCCTTGAAGGCTAAACCGGTAATTTTAACCGGTTCGAGTAGCTTGCTTAAACGTCCCATTTCGCCTTTAGTCGATACTTTGCGTTCGATGGGAGCCATGATCGAATATTTGGATACTCCAGAGTACTTGCCTTTACAATTTAAAGGTGGACGGCTTCATGGTGGGGATATCAGGATAAACGCTGATATTAGCAGTCAATTTGTTTCGGCTCTGTTAATGATTGCACCTTTGCTTCCACAATCTTTGAATTTACAACTAGTAAATCAAGAAGTCTCTATGCCTTATATCGATTTAACCATTCATCTGATGAATATTTGTGGAGCAAGAGTTACGCGCTTACAAAATAATTCTATTCATGTGGATAACTCGGGATACAATTTTTCGGGGGTCATTTCGGTAGAGCCTGATTGGAGTGCAGCGGCTCCATGGTTTGCTATGAGTGCTTTACAACCATACACCTCGTTCTTCCTACAAGGCTTAGATATTAATTCTTTACAGGCTGATAAGTCACTTATCAATGCTTTTAAACTCATGGGGGTTTCGGTTTTAGCTTCAACTGAAGGAATTTTTTTGAAATCAAGCGGAGCAACCGTTCAAGAAATTCAATTTGATTTCAGAAATTGTCCTGATATTGCGCAATCGGTAATTGTAGCAGCTTCAGCCTTAGGAATAAGAGGCATGTTTACGGGTTTAAATACTTTACAGTTTAAGGAAACAGATCGCTACACGGCTTTGAAGGAACAGCTTTCAAGGCTGGGCGTCAACTGTGCAGGCAAACCTCATGAAGAATTGATATTTGGCCATCACGCTTCGTTCCCATCTTCAGCCACTATCTTCACTTATCATGACCATCGCATGGCCCTGGCTTTTGCTCCGCTTGTTTGTATCATGGATTCTCTTACGATCATAGAACCTCAAGTCGTCAATAAATCATATCCATTTTTCTGGAAACATTTAGAACAAATAGGCCTTAGTCTTGAATATTTTGATTGACATATAAGGAGGAATAGCCATAGTTTTAATACTTTTGCGCACATACTTTCAAACCCATGACTGTCGATATTTTCATCCCCTGTTTTATCGATCAATTCTTTCCCGATACGGCTAAAAATATGTTAAAGATCCTCGAAAGGCTTGGGGTCGATTTTGAATATAATCCCAACCAAACATGTTGTGGACAAATGTCATTCAACAGTGGGTTTTGGGATGATGCCAAAAAGATTGCTGCAAAATTTTTGAAAGATTTTCCGCATGATAGGCCTATTGTTTGTCCATCAGCCTCTTGCACGGGTTTTATCCGTAATTACTATCATCATCTGTTTTACAATTCGGCATACCATAATGAATACAATGTTTTAAAACGAAATATCTGGGAGTTTTCCGATTTTATGGTGAATTTTTTACATGTTACTGATGTAGGTGCGGTATTCGAACATGTAGTTACTTACCATGATTCTTGTGCTAGTTTGAGAGAATATAGGCTAAATGGACAACCCAGACTATTGCTAAAGAATGTTCGTGGCCTTACCTTGGTGGAAATGACTCAAAAGGAGGTATGCTGTGGATTTGGAGGCACCTTTGCCGTAAAACACGAACCTATCTCAACGGCAATGGCTCAGCAGAAAGTTGAAAATGCACTTGCCACAGGTGCCGAATATATCGTTTCCACCGATTCTTCCTGTTTAATGCACCTTCAGGGTTATATCGATAAACATCAGCTACCTATAAAGACTATCCATCTTGTGGATGTTCTTGCTAGTGGTTGGGAGTTGTAGTTCTCGGCCTTAGGGAAAGAGGTTTTATTCTATCCAGCTTTACCACAAAATAAAAATCGGCTCAAATTTTTTCACTTGAGCCGATTCACTAGTATTCTTAATCCTTAGACCAGGTTGATTATTTTGCCTCGATATTTACTTTAACCAGAAGTTCGTTTTTAAACATTCTAATGAATTGCCACCTACAAAGACTTCGAATTCTCCGGGTTCGGCATTAAAGTTCATGTTGATGTCCCAAAATGCCAAATCGTTTTTTGTAATTTTAAAGCTTACATCAATAGTTTCATCGGGATTCAGATTTACCTTGCAGAATCCTTTCAATTCTTTGACTGGTCGGGTTACACTACCTACCTTATCGTGAATGTATAGCTGGGCAGTTTCTGTTCCCTTATATTTACCTGTATTTTTCAGTGTAACGTTAACTACAAGCGTATCGTTCATATTCAAAGTATCCGTGCTGAGCCGTAGATTAGAATATTCGAAGGTTGTGTAGCTCAAACCATAACCAAATGGGAAAAGTGGTGAATTGTCGATATCGAGATATTTTGAAGTGTATTTATTATTGGCATCGAATGGACGACCGGTGTTTTTGTAGTTATAGAAAATAGGAATTTGACCTATGCTTCTTGGGAATGTTACAGGGAGTTTCCCTGAGGGATTATAATCGCCGAAAATTACGTCGGCTATAGCTGGACCTGCCATTGTACCACCGAACCATGTTTCGAGCATTGCAGTAGTGTGTTCGGCGAGCCATGAAATGGTGAGAGGTCGACCATTCATCAATACAGTAACTACAGGTTTACCGGTAGCTATAATTGCTTCAGCCAGTTTTTCTTGAATACCAGGCAACCCTATATCGCTTCTACTTGCCGCCTCGCCAGTCATCCAAGCAGCTTCGCCTACTGCCAGTATTACCACATCGGCTTTTTTAGCCGTATTGATGGCTTCCTGCATATATTGAGTAGAATCACCTATTATACTGCATCCTTTGGCATAGAGAATTTTCATTTCGGGTGATACGGCCTGACGAATTCCTTCGAGCAAGGTAATGGCTTTTGTCCAATCTCCTGCTGCCGACCATGACCCAATGAGTTCACGACGAGTATTGGCTAAAGGACCTATTACTGCAATCGTGCCAATGTTCTTCGACAGAGGCAGTAAATTTTGTTCATTCTTAAGAAGAACAATTGATTTTTTAGCCATTTCTCTTGCAAAAGCAAGGTGTTCGGGTTTCATAATATCTTGTTGCTCACGTTCTTTATTGCAATAAAGGTAAGGATTGTCGAAGAGGCCTAATTTGAACTTCATAGTAAGGATTCTTTTTACGGCTGCATCTATTTCTGCCATTTTTACTTTCCCTTCATCGAGTGATTTTTTTAAATGATTATAATAAACGGCTCCTTGCATGTCCATATCTACACCGGCATTCAATGCTAATTCGCCGGCATGTTTTTCGTCGGCAGCAAAACCATGAGGGATCATTTCATTAATAGAAGTATAATCAGTTACGACGAAACCTTTGAAACCCCATTCTTTTCGTAGGATGTCGGTGAGTAGATATTTGTTGCCTGTAGAAGGAACTCCGGCAATTTCGTTGAATGAAGTCATAAATGTAGCTACACCCTGGTCGACACAAGCTTTGAAGGGAGGCAAATAAACTTCGTGCAGAGTACGGTCGGAGATATCTACGGTATTATAATCCCGACCGGCCTGAGCTGCGCCATAAGCGGCATAATGTTTAGCACAGGCCATCATTGTAGATGGATCGGATAAGTCGTTTCCCTGAAATCCTATTACTCTGGCTTTGGCCATAGCCACTCCGAGGTAAGTATCTTCACCTGCGCCTTCTGATATTCTTCCCCAACGAGGGTCGCGAGCAATATCCACCATCGGAGCAAATGTCCAGTTAAGACCTTCGGCTGTAGCCTCAATGGCAGCAATTCTTGCGGCTTGTCGCACAGCGGCCGTATCCCAGCTTGCAGCTTCTCCCAGGGAAATGGGAAATATAGTGCGATGGCCATGTATGACATCATATCCAAAAATCAATGGAATTCCCAAACGCGTTTCTTCAACTGCCATCCGCTGTAGTTCTCTTACATAATCTACTCCATAAGCATTAAATATTGCTCCCACACGCCCTTGGCGAATATCTTCCTTATAATTTTCGCGTATGGTGGGTCCTGTCACGTCGTAATCGCTCGTGAAAAGGTTAAGCTGGCCGATTTTTTCTTCAATAGTCATCAATTTCAATACCGAATCAACACGCTCGGCTATTAGTTTTTCTTTATTGGTAGGGGTTTTTGTACATGCAAAAACGCTAAATATCAGGAAAAACAATAGGAAGTTCTTGGCTTTTTTCATTTTCGTTTTATTTTAGTTGATGTGACAATAACCATTGGTATATTTCTGCACGATTGTAAACGTAATCCCATGCATTATGACCTACACCTGGTAAAATAGTAATTTGCGCATTTCCACCAAGTTTGTTCACTATTTCCACCATATTTTTCGATTCACTAACTGGCACAACAGGATCATCGGCCCCATGAAATGCCCAAATAGGTGTTTTAATGAGTTTTTCGGCTTTCAATTTCTGACCTCCACCACAAACTGGTAGTATGGCAGCAAATTTTCCAGGATAGTTACTGGCAAGGTCGAAAGTTCCGTAGCCTCCCATACTTAAGCCCGTTACATACATTCTATTGGTATCGATAGAATAATTTTCTATGGCTTCGTTAACTAAAGCCATCAATCGTTCGCTGTCCCATGTTTCTTCTTCGGGGCACTGAGGACTTAACATAACAAACGGGAAATCTTCCATGGATTCGACAAATCCTGGGGTGCCATTTTTTTTGACCAACTCAAGATCGTTGCCTCTTTCACCTGAACCATGCAGAAAAAGTAAAAGAGGATAAGAATGTTGATGATCAGCAACAAAGTTTTTAGGTAAATAAAGAAGATAAGGGTAAGCCTGAGCCTTTTTGATGAAAATTCCCTTACCTGGCTGTGGTATTTGCGTACCCGGCTTTAAGTCTTGTCCATTGATTGAAACATTGAAAGGAGCTAGAATGACGATAAAAATGAGGATTTTTTTCATGCTAAGTAATCAATTTAGAATTAGAGTATGTTTTGTATAAATTATTTGATGCTATATATTGTTTGCTTATTCTTATTAAATCTATATTCTGCAATTTAGTTGGCATGCATGTCATAAAAGTAAATTGCTAATTTAGGTAAGTTTCAAGTTTTTATTAATTTGATTACCAGATTATTGACATTCAGCCTTATAATGAAGCCACTTGGGTTATTACTTATAAACTTAATGACGTCAACCTTTTCCATTGTTGGATCAGTATTATGATTTCTTTTAGGATGTATTACAATAGCCATCGGCTTTACCCTTTTCTTCAGTAGTATTTGACCATTTGAGGAGCTGTTGAACTTATAATTGTTATTGTTAAAATGAATTCATAGAAAATCCCCTCATTTTGCATTCTGGCTATCATAGTCTTTCTCATAAAATTGGATTAAGAGCCAAAGAAATTTGAATAACGCAAATGAGGGGATAGTCTTAATTTGGAAGTAAACGCTTTTTACAATTTTTGTTGATTATTTACTAATCTTTCTCGTAATGGTTTCCCCTTCGGTGTTAGTAATATTAATTAGGTACATTCCGCTGCGAAGATCTTCAAGATTAATAATAACTTTAGAAGTTGGCTGAGTTTCGATTTGTTTAATCAGTTGTCCGGCAAGATTATAAATATTAACTCTTTCAATTTTTCCAAAGTTTTCTATGGTAAGATCTTTAAGAATAGGGATTGGATAAATCGAGATTTGGTTGTTCGATAAGGAGGGAATACCATTGGATACAGTGGATATCGTATCGATACGAATATCGTCGATGTAGATGATGATATCATCGGTAATGTTGAGAGGGTCTTCGAAATCTGGCATAAGTACAGAGATGGGGTATTGTCCGGTCATGGTGTCGAATTTAAAAACGAATTCTTCCCATTGATTTGTGAGCTGTTGTGCGTTTTCGCTAAAGATTTCGAGTGTACCTGATGTACCACCTTCGAGTTTGAATTTAACTGGTGAAATGCGTGGTTTCCAGAGTTTTATGTGAACATATTTGTTAACTTGAGCATCTACATTGGGATTATTGTTTGCCCAATAACCGCCCCAAGGTAATCCTCCAACGGTTGTCCCTCTGCGAATAAATTTCAAAACTTTAGAGCTTGAATTCATTGCATCGGGAGCAGGATTGTCCACAATCATAAAGGTTTCTTCCACAGGATGGAGTTCTGGGTTATCATAATCACCACAACCCATGACGTGAGGAGTAAGAATTCCCCATGTTTCATCTTCGAAGTCAGCCAAAATCTGAGGGACGTCGATCCTAACACCCCAAACATAGGAGTGATTCATCGCTTTTTTAATGGTAATTATGCGATCCGGAGCGCCTGGCCATTCTCCACCATCCCAACCTTCGCCTTTGAAGAATTTGAATGGATAATCACCCTTGGGTAGATCCATGGTAATAGAGTAAATCATATCACCTTCTTCATCTGTCATTAAGCAGGCAGGATTAGTTCCTGGCTCATTCCAACTACCCCACGTTGTTGTTCCAAAATCGCCTGCGATGTAAACATTTTCGCCTTCCAAACCAGCATTGGTCATGTCTACATTGAAGGTTACTGATACGGTTTGCCCAAGCAAACTTATGCTTAGAGCTACCATTGCAAATAACGAAAGTAAAGTTTTCTTCATAGTTTTATGATTTTAAGTTTAATGGAATAAATCGTAGCAAATTTAAACAATATTTTTAAAAAAATGCATATTAACATAAAAATTTTTTAAAATTTTATATTTAGTTTAGTCTTTTAGGAATTTCAAAACCTCTTTTAACTGAGGCCCTTCAATAGTGATAAAATGTAGTCCTCTCTTTAAAGAACTGATATCGAGCAATTTAGCTTTTGAATTCTGATCAAAAAAGAGTTTTTGATACATTGTGGTAATTAACTGTCCTGTAGAATTATATATGTTAACCGAGACAGAGATAGGTTGGTCAGAAAGGTAATTAAGGTAAACGACATCCTGAGATGGAATGGGAATCAGTTCAAAATGTTTGTTAAATGATGATATTTCGTCTATAGCGAATGGATCGTAAGTAAATCCGATTGCTTGGAGTGCGGAGTTTATTTCGGGATTTTCCATAAATAGATTCCACAGTAAAGCTGAGCGATAGTTTTCTATCATAACCAAGATAGGGCCTTCATCTATAGCCAGATAGGAAGTAGCCCACCAGTTACGTTTTTGGTTAAAGGCATCGTAAAATCCATAATAGCCCCAAGTTTTTGGAAGATTACGGTAGAAATATTTTAAGGCTTTCATGGATTCCTTTGGGGTATAAGGGAAAGAACTGAGGGCTGCAGTAGGAGATATAGTGCCATTGTCGTTGCTGGTGTGAGGTGCATGAGCTAAATAACCATCGGGATCGTCACTTGCGGTTAATCCCCAACAGGAATCACTGTATCCAGGATAGTTATAAGGGTTGTCGATGCAATAGGCATGGTGTATAAGTGCAGTGTTGCGATTATTATTAAAGTAGTTGGTATAGGCATCTTTTTTACTTCGTGGATCGAAACCTAAAAAAGAATAATGTGTAAAGAACAATGGTCCCCCATAATTCCATCCTACTTCAAGCGGATATCCATAGAATGATTGGCCATTGAGGTAATTTCCTCCTGCCCATCCTGTATGGTATAATGAGGCAGAAACCGGATGTGTAGGCGAGGCGATGGCCAAAATGTAAACGATCATGCATTCGTTATATCCTCTAATAGGCATGTTCATGATCCATTCGTAATTAGGCGACCAGTGCCAGTAAAGTACATCGCTTCCGTTTCGGGTATACCAGTCCCATTCTACGCTTTCCCATAGAGAAGTTATTTTCCGACGTAAACTGTCCTCAAGATTTTCGCCGTCGAAGAAACTTCTTGCAGTTAAAAGTCCTTGAATTAAAAATGAGGTTTCTACAAGATCACCTCCATTGTCATAATTTGAGAAAGGAATGACATTACCTGTGGTTCCATTCATCCAATGGGGCCAAGCTCCATGAAATCTATCGGCATTGTTGAGAAAATTAACGATTTTCAATATTCTTTCTAATCCTTCTTGCCTTGTTATCAAACCTCTATGGATTCCGGAAATTATGCCCATGATGCCAAAACCTGTTCCTCCAGAGGTAACTATTTCACCAGAGCCCAACCTTTCGCGAGCCATACCCGATACAGGATGCCCATATTCCCAAAAATATCTAAAAGTAGCTTCTTGCACCATGTCAAGCAGTTCTTCGTCACTAAAATTCTTGAGGAAAGCTTCGGCAGGTTCCGACATTTCGGAAGGTTGCCCTGCATCATTGATGGCCTTTACACCATAAGTCAATTTTGTACCTGAAGCTGTATTATCAGTAATGTAATCGCTATATACAGTGTCGTTTTTATTAGAAGTGGTCCCCACTAAATGAAAAGTCACTCCATTGTCGTATGAACGGAAAACTTGATATCCACCAACGTTATTTTCTGGATTCTTTTCCCATTTTAAGATAGCATGCTTTTCGTATCCTTTGGCTGTCAATCCTTTTGGAGCACTCACCTGTGGGCTGGTTCCATCTCCCTTAATTACACGCATGTCGTCAACGAACAGAGTATGCTGCACACCATCATTGGCATATTGAGAGAAGCCAATAGTTTTAATTACAGTATAATCGATAGGATTAACTTGATTGAGGAAAGGTGCCATGGGCATGCTTATTCTAGTCCAAATGGCTACAGGAATTTGAGAAACATAAGTTCCTATTGGGATCATGATAGATTTTTGGTTGTAGATATCCTCGAAGAAAATTTTTGGAAGTGAGGTTCCTTCCTGACCAGAAGGGGAATATAGCCAAAAGATAAGGGAATCCGACTGAGAGATATCTTTTTCGGTCCAGTTGGTACCAGCGGCAATGGCATACCAATTACCTCCAATATTGGAAGTCCATTTTAGCCTCAGGCTGTTTACTCCCTGAATAGGAGGAGTAGTACTTTCGACGGGAAATTTTCTTAAATCGTTGCCATACCGTTCGAGTTGGCTGGGAGGTGTAAGTTCCATCCAGCTGTAGTCATAATAAATGTTTGACGGGCTGTCTTGGAAATAGAGCCAAGTTTGAGCGTTGACACGAGAAAATAATAGAAGAGATAAACTCAGAATGCTGGCAAGGATTTTTATTTTCATAATTGAAGTATTAAGAAGAGATGCGGGCTGGCCTATGGCCAGCCCGCATAATTACAATCAATATCCTGGATTTTGAGTTAATTTACCTTGCGAAAGTTCGATTTGTTGACTTGGAATGGGAAATACTTCATTTTTATTAGGAGTAAATCCGAGAGGCCCCAGTACTTCTGCTGCTTTCCCTGTTCTTACCAAATCAAAGAATCGATCGCCTTCCATGGCAAGTTCGAGCCTACGTTCATTCAATATATCATCGAGAGTAGGATTATCGATATCTGGAAGATTAACCCTTCGACGCACTAAATTTAACTGAGTAGCTGCACCGGAAACATCACCCTGACGAATTTTTGCTTCTGCAGCTATCAATCGTATTTCAGCAAAACGCAATACCCTGACATTCTGCCCGGCGCCATAAGGCCCGAAAACTTGCCGCCACGAAGGATAATATGCCTTGCCATTATATCTTGGAAGCCCTGTAACCCCTTCGAGTGCTGTAACTCCCTGAATACTATCGCCATCAGGTGTAACATCTCCCCTGTAAAGTACAGTCACCTTTTTACGAATAGAATCCCCAGCTGCATCGAAAGCAGCTATGAGATTGTCAGTAGGAATATTGAAACCCCAACCCCACTGTCCACGAACGGATTGTATTTCTGAATGCTGGCAAAACGACAAATCGCTTTGGCCTTCAATTTCCTGAGCCTGAATCTCGAATACCGATTCGATTCCATTTTCTGATTCTACTCTAAACACCTTGTAGAAATCGGGCTCAAGGTCATAAACATTCGAGTTAATGACCTCCATGGCCATTTGTTCTGCTTTTGGATAATCTTGCATGTATAAATAGACTTTTGCCAACAGGCCTTTGGCTGCTCCACTTGTAGCACGTCCCTTATCATTGGCTCCGTAAGTTGCAGGTAAAACTGAGGCAGCATCTATTAAGTCTTTTTCTATCTGCTTGTAAACTTCAGCCTTTGGAGTGCGAACATATATTTCAGAACCAACAGGAATGCTCAAAGGCATTGGAATATCACCAAAAGCACGTACTAGATCGAAATAGATTAATGCTCGCAAGAATTTAGCTTCTGCTATTAACCGTGCTTTTAAATTTTCATCCATTTGAATTTTAGGAATATTTGTAATGCATTGATTGGCAAGGTTAATTCCCCTATAACGCCCACGCCAATAATCATTCAAAATAAATTGATTGGGTGTGTAAAGGAACTGGTCATATTCATTAATAAAGGAAGCATCGCCAACTTCACTACCTTTAATGGCATTATCGGAAGGAATTTCCTGCATAATGATATAAGCAAACGAAACCATTTCCCAAGCCCGTAAATGAGCATAAATAGAATTTACTCCTTTAATAGCATGTTCCTGAGTTTCAAAAAAACCTTCTGCAGGTAACTGACCTTCAGGTTCAACATCTAAATAATCATTGCACGATGTAAATGAAACAATTGCCAGTGCTGCTATGATTGATAAAAAGATTTTATAAGTTTTCATTTTGTTTTTCTCCTTTCAAAATTATAGGTTCATGTTAATACCAAAGTTATAAGTAGCCGACATAGGATAAACATTCAAATCGATTCCCTGCGAAGTAGTCGATCCTTCGGGGATTTCAGGATTGAATCCATTATATCCGAAAAGATTGATGGGATTGGTTGCATTAACATAAACTCTGAGATTGGAAATGCCAATTTTTTTGGTAATGTTTTGAGGAATAGTGTAACCTAATTGTATGGTACGAACACGAAGGAAGGCTCCATCTTCGAAGTACCATGAATTGGGTAGCATATTGTCGCCCGTAAGGTCTGCCGAGGGATATTCATTGGAAGTGCCTTCCCCATGCCAGCGATTTTCATAAAAGTCGAGGTCATAATTTTCATTGCCTAAGCGCTGTGCACGTTTGGCATTATAAATCTTATTACCCCATCTGGCATACAAGTCAACTGTAAAATCGAAACCAGAATAGCTCAAATTGGCCGAAAATCCAATCTGAGACTTGGGTATGGCATTGCCTAAGAAAATGCGGTCTTTATTATCAATTACTCCATTGCCATCCACATCGGCATACTTGAAATCGCCAGGTTTTGCATTGGGTTGTAATTTTTTGCCTTCAGAATTTACATAATTATCAACCTCTGACTGATTCTGAAAAATTCCAATAACCTGACGGCCATAATAGCTTCCGATTGGCATACCTACAATGGTGTATGTACTGAAGAAACCGCCCACAGGTAAATTGCCTCCATATAAACCTAAAGTACCTTCGCGAAGTTTCTTTACTTCATTATGATTGTATGCATAGTTTAAATTAAGATCATAGCCAAATTTTCCAACTTTATCAGTCCATCCCAAGGTCACTTCTATACCTTGGTTAAGAATATCGGCATTATTGGAATAATAAGAACCCGAAGTTCCAGCAGTAGCCGACAGAGTTAACAAGAAGATGGCATCCTTAGTTGTTCTGGAATAAAAATCAATTTCATAAGATAAGCGACTATTGAGTGATTTTCCTTCGAGGGCTATATCGATTTCGTTCATCTTTTCCCACTTGAGCTGAGGAGGAACAGCACTGGTGATGTTAGCCCCTTCAACGATAACTGTATTTCCATTTTGCCCTGAACCAAAAGCAGTATTCAGTATGCCGCCTTCTTCTACGGTCAGGGTATAGACATTGGCTGGTATCTTGTTATTCCCAATAACTCCCCAGCTGGCCCTTAGTTTCAAGTAATCGAATACTCTCTGTTGCTTCATGAATTCTTCACCCGTAATAATCCATCCTAAACCTACAGAGGGGAAGATATCCCATCTATCGTCTTTAGGGAATACTGAACTACCATCGTAACGTAGTGTAGTAGTGAGTAAGTATCGATCAAAGAGAGAATAGTTTATACGTCCAAAATAGGAAAGTGAAGTTATTTTACTTCCCCAATCGTTTACTTGACTGGTTTTAGCTCGTCCAAGGTTAATGTAAAGCGTATTTTCTCCCAAATAAGGCACACCCAGACGAGAACCAAAGGTGCCCAAGTTATTTTCTTGTTGAGCCGACATACCTGCCATAACTTTTAAGCGGTGAGGACCAAAATTATTTTCAAAGGTCAAAGTATTGTCCCAAACCCCTTTGTAGTCGTAAGTCCATTGCCTGCTTAGAGTACGGTTGGTATCTTTTTGGGTGGGCGAAACCCAATAATAAGGTGTGTAATTTCTGTTGCGAGCATAACCCAAATCAGTCCCATATTGCGAACGGAATTGGAAGTATTTTAGAAAATTAACTTCTGCAAAAACACTTCCTACTAATCTTATACCGTTACTTTTACTATTATAATAATAAAGGCTTGCGGCTGGGTTGCCAAAATTTCCAAGCCCAAGATCTACGGGATTGGTAAAGGTAGTATCATTTACTTTGGGTTTAAATACGGGTGGAGCTACATAAGCATTGTAAAATACTGATGGAGCATCATTAGTGCGGAAAGTGGAGAATGTGGCTGAATAACCTACCTTAAGAGCATCATTAACTTTTGAATCTAAAGATGAACGCAAATTGAGTCTCTCGTAAGTTTGATTCAAGAGTAAGCCCTCCTGTTTAAAGTAACCTGCACCGAAATAATAGGAGCTGTTTTCGCTGCCACCAGAAACGCCCACATCATGATTCATTATGAAAGCTTGATCGCGCATTACCTCATCGTACCAATCAGTGTAATCAGGGAAATTAGCTGGATCGAGAGGTGTGAATGACTGCCCGGCTGCCTCTGCCTGTAACTTGTTCTTTTCGTTAATTAGCTCGATGTATTGGGTGTTGTTGGCTAAGGGAAGTTTATTGACTGCGGTCTGAAAACCAACATAACCCGAATACGACAATGCAGCTTTCAATCCCGTACTACGCTTAGTAGTAATAATAACTACACCATTGGCGGCTTTCACACCATAAATTGCCGAAGCAGAAGCATCCTTTAGTATGGTAGTGCTTTCAATATCGGTAGGACTTAAAAAGCTGATATTGTCGGTAATTACACCATCAACCACGTATAAAGGATCGGCTTTTGAAGTAACGGTTCCCAAGCCTCGAATACGTATAACAGGAGCAGCACCTGGAGCACCACTGTTGGTTACCTGTACACCAGCTACTTTGCCTTGCAAAACAGAAGCAAAATTTGCAGCTGGTTGATAATTTAACTTATCCGAACTTACAGTAGTAATAGATCCTGTCAGGTCCATCTTTTTAGTAGAACCATATCCCACTACCACTACTTCTTCCAGTTGAGAAATCATAGGCTCCATTTCAACATCTATGCGACTCCTCCCTTGGATAGGCTCTTCTATAACTTTCATCCCTACAAAACTGAAAACTAAAGTCCCATTATTAGGGGCATTCAGCGTGTAATTCCCGTCAATGTCAGTAACAGTTCCTGTTGTCGTGCCTTTTAAAAGAACCGTTACTCCGGGTATGGTCGTTCCATCTTTCTTGTTTTTGACCTGTCCCTTGATGGTGATAACCTGCTGAGCCATCACCCCAATACTAAGGCCAAAAATCAACAGTGTAAGCATGTAGAGCTTTCTCATATTTACTTGTTTTTAGAATTATTAGAATTAAAGGTTATTGATGTATAAAATTACTACAAGATTTTTCTTTCGCCATATCATCTTATTAATGTTCTTCATGTCTGCCCCTTTTCCCATTTGATGAAATCTATCTCATTTTGAAACGTTTGACTACTTATCCAATCATTTCTTGTTTGGTTTCTAAGTGTAAATGAAACACAAGTACAAAAATAGTTAAATGTTTGAATAATTAACTTCTTTTTAAAAAATTTTTAAATTTTTGATGCACTTTCGTATAAAATTAATCATGCACTATTGCAAAACAAGCGAAAAGCCTTAATTGTTTTTTAAATGGAAGGGAATGTATAACTATTCAAATAGATATAATTGAAATTTATAAATTTGTGTGGATTTTGAATTTAGGTGTAAGTTTTACACGAATAAAATGCTGAAATTATGGATCCAAATGTAATTCCTAATGTATCAGTTGATTGTGTAATAATCGGATATGATTTACAAGATATTAGTATCTTATTGATAGAAAGGGAGATGATTTATAATGATAGGAAGTATGTAGATTTAAAACTCCCAGGTGACCTTGTTAGGTGGAATGAAGACATCGATAGTTCGGCTCATCGTATATTATTCGATTTATCGGGTGTGCAAATCAATAATTTGAAACAACTTCAAGCATTTGGAGAAGTAGATCGCTTAAAGGAAGAACCAAGAGACATGGAATGGCTGCGCTCTATCGATCATCCCGAAGAAAGAGTAATTACCATAGCTTATTACACTTTAGTGAGTTTAGATCTCATTCATTCTCAGAAGTTCAAACCTAATCCTAATGCTCGTTGGGTTCCTATATCGAAAATCGGGAAGTTGGCCTTTGATCACAACCGTATTATCAACATGGCTTTAGATACACTGAGACAAGAAATAAAGAAAAATCCAGTTGCCTTTGACTTGTTGCCACGTAAGTTTACACTCTCTCAGATGCAAAAGCTCTATGAGTTGGTCATGGGGACTTGTTTCGATAAAAGAAATTTTAGGAAAAAAATAGCGCAAATTCCCTGTATAGTTCCTATTAACGAAAAACAGGTTAATGTTCCTCATAAGCCTGCCCGATATTATATGTTTAGTCACGATGTTTATGAAGCAACACGAAAAGATAGTTTTGATTTCTTAGTATGATGGCCTTTTAGTTGGTGAGCCATCCTCCTTTAAATCCTGCTTTTATCAATCCCTCCCTAATATAAGGGTTTTTCTTTAAAATATTCCATATGAGTTCATTAGAATAATTCTCTATCATAATAATGATAGGTCCTTGGTCAATACCGAGATAATCCATGTCGAACCAACCGTTTTCATGATATTTATCTTTATAGAAAGGATTAAAGGCATCTTTAAAGCCATATATCCCGTAGATATTATCTTCATAAGTATTAAAAATAGCTCTAAGAGCGGGAATACATACTTCGGGAGCAAAAGGAATTGATCCTCCTGCTGCTGTAGGAGCAATTGTTCCATCATCTACCCAATAATTAGAAGCAGCTCCTCTGGCCGAATAACTATATATTTTTATTGTCTTGTCTCCATTCAGCATAACCGTATCTTTAGGACCATCACAGGCTGTCAGCCCCCAAATGCTGTCATTATAATGAGGAAAACCCAATGGATTCGAAATACAATAAGCTCTGTTGGCCAAAGTTGCTCTTCTTGAATTTTCAAAATAATCTATTCGTTTACTTAACATGAAAGAATCCTGTATTCCTCTAAAATCGATAAACATGTGTGAATATTGATGTCCGAAAAGTGGCCCAAAGTTTACATGTTCATAGCCTTGAAATTCTTCCCATGTATAAGTAGCGCACCATTTTTGCCATGCATCTTCAGGAATGGGATGGGTTGGAGATGCCATAGCCATTATAAGAAGAATCATAGCCTCATTGTAGCCTAACCACCATGATGGAATGAACCCTTTTTCTGGATGCCAGCCCATACTTAATGCATATTTTGTAGAATCGAACATCCAATCCCATTCCACTCTTCTATATAAGCTATCGGCTAACTTTCTAATTTCTATCTCAGTTGGATTGTCTTGATCGAAATAACTCATACAAGTTAAAATGCCAGCCATTAATAAGCCTGTATCTATAGAAGAGAGCTCAACTTGTTTAAATCTATAGCCGGTTTTCATATCCAGAAAATGATAGAAGAATCCCTTATACCCAGCTATATTGGTAGTTTGAGATTCTTGAGGAAGTTGATAAAGAAATTTTAATGAATTTTTAACTCTAAGAGCTACTTCTTCACGGGTTACCCAGCCTTTTTCTATTCCAATGATCCAGGCTGCGTAGCCAAATCCTTGAGCCGCTATACTCGAAAATGATGTGGTAGGCCAACGATCGGGTATAAGATTAGTAACCGGATCGGCAGTCTCCCAAAAATACCTGAAAGTTCTTTTTTGTAATTCATCCAATGAAAATTCGTGTTGTTTAGCATTATTGGAACATGATAAAAGCAGAGCGAACATTATGAGAACCCCTATTGTCTTTTTCATAGTGTTTAGTTTAGGAGGTGCAAAATAATAGCATTTGGTTTTGTGAAACAATTTCAAAAATGAAATCCGTAAATCCTTTGCGATCGATATGTTTTAATTTTGCGCATTCAACCTTAAAAGATGGATCTTTATATTTTAGGCATTGAATCTTCATGCGACGACACGTCAGCTGCTGTGCTTAAAGACGATTTGTTACTGAGTAATGTTATCGCCAATCAGGAAATACATTACAAGTATGGGGGAGTAGTACCTGAGTTAGCTTCAAGAGCGCATCAACAAAGTATTATTCCCGTGGTTGACCAGGCTATTCGGCAGGCTGGTATTACTCCCGATCAGATTCAACTGATAGCCTTCACACAAGGGCCGGGTTTATTAGGATCGCTTTTAGTAGGGATTTCTTTTGCCAAAGCTTTTGCATTGGCTAAAGGTATACCTTTAGTAGGATGTGATCACATGCAAGCCCATGTTCTCGCGCATTTCATCCGCAAGTCTAATCAAGAATATAGAGTTCCTTCCTTCCCCTTTTTGTGTCTTACGGTTTCTGGCGGCCATACACAAATTGTGAGAGTCAATGATTACGATTCAATGGAAGTTATTGGCCGTACAATAGATGATGCAGCTGGAGAAGCTTTCGACAAGGCCGCTAAAATTATGGGTTTGCCTTATCCGGGTGGGCCCATCATCGATCGCTTGGCTCATCGTGGAAATCCTGTGGCTTTTAGTTTTGCCAAACCTATGATTACAGGTCTCAATTTTAGTTTTAGTGGATTGAAAACTTCATTTTTATATTTCTTACGAGATCAGTTAAAAGAAAATCCGTTTTTTATAAACGAACACCTCGATGATTTGTGTGCTTCCATTCAAAGAACCATTATCGAGATCTTAATGGATAAGCTTAAAAAAGCAGTTGAAGATACCGGAATAAAAGAAGTAGCTATAGCAGGAGGAGTTTCGGCAAACTCGGGATTGCGAGAGGCATTGAATCTCGCGGGTCGTGAATATGGATGGAATGTTTTTATTCCTGAGTTAGCTTTTACAACTGATAATGCAGCTATGATTGCTATAAATGGTTATTTTAAATATAAAAAAGGCAATTATTCGTCTCAAGATGTTACGCCTTATGCCCGCAGTCGAATGCGGTAAGCATAACTAATTTATTGAACCACTTTTATTTAGGCAATGGCATTGTTTTTATTTTACTGCTGATAAATCCAGAGGTTTTTTTACTTTTTGGGGTAATAAAGAAAGTTCGAGAGCAGTGTTCATATCATCGACAAAATGCAAATTTAACCCTTCGATATAATAAGGTTCTATTTCCTTTAAATCGTGTTGGTTAGCTGCAGGTAGAATGATGTCGGTGTATTTAGCTCTTTTTGCCGCCAGAATTTTTTCTCGAATTCCACCTACGGGCAGCACTTTCCCTCTTAAAGTGATTTCTCCCGTCATAGCCAGTAGGGGTTTTACTTTGCGCTGCGTAAATGCCGAAGCTAATGCAATAAACATGCTTATTCCTGCTGAAGGACCATCTTTGGGAGTAGCTCCCTCGGGGACATGAATATGTACATTCCATGTTTTGAAGACATTGGCGTCGATATCGAGATCCTCAGCATGAGCTTTTAAGTATTCGAATGCAAGAGTTGCCGATTCTTTCATTACATCTCCCAGATTCCCTGTCATCGAAAATTTTCCTTCGCCTCGGCTTAAGCTAACTTCGATGAACATAATTTCTCCGCCAGCTGGTGTCCAAGCTAAACCAGTTACTACGCCGGGTACGTTATTGTCGATAGCTTGCTCCTGATGAAAAATAGGAACTCCAAGGATATCTTCTATAAGTTTGGGGCTCACTTTTCGGTGTATCTTCTTGTTTTCGGCCAGCAATAAGGCATGATGTCGTATGATCTTGGCAATATTTTTCTCGAGTAATCTTACCCCGCTTTCACGAGTATATTTGTCGATGATTAATTCTATGGTTTTGTTGTCGAATTGTAATTGATTTTTCTTGAATCCGTGTTCGGCTAATTGTTTAGGAATGAGATGCCGTTGAGCTATTTGTATTTTTTCTTCCAGCAGATACCCAGGTATTTCTATAATTTCCATACGATCACGCAAAGCTGGGAGAACTGTGGCCATGGTATTGGCTGTTGCAATGAACATGACTCCTGAAAGATCAAAATCGAGCTCGAGAAAATTATCATAAAAGGCTTTGTTTTGTTCTGGGTCGAGCACCTCGAGCAATGCAGCTTCGGGATCGCCATTTATATTGTTTCCGCTCACCTTGTCAATTTCATCCAGCACAAAAACAGGATTAGACGATTTGGCTTTTTTTAGAAGTTGAATAATTCTTCCCGGCATGGCCCCAACATAAGTTTTTCTGTGTCCACGAATTTCAGCCTCATCGCGTAAACCTCCCAATGACATGCGCACATACTTTCTCTCCAATGCACGTGCAAGTGATTTACCCAATGAGGTTTTCCCTACCCCTGGAGGCCCTACCAGACAAAGAATAGGAGATTTTGTGTTGCTTTTCAATTTCAATACAGCTAAAAATTCTAATAATCTATTCTTAACTTTTTGAAGTCCAAAATGATCTTCATCGAGTATGCGGCGAGCTCTTCCTAAATCAAGGTTATCTTCTGTAAATTCGTTCCATGGTAAATCAACCAATGTTTCTAAATAATTGACCTGAACAGAGTATTCGGCCGAAGCACTATGCATGCGTTGCAGTTTTGACAATTCGCGTTCGAAAACCTCGGCTACCTGAGATGACCATTTTTTTGTAGAGGCTTTTTCCTTTAATTCCTCAATTAATCTTTTATTAGGATCATCTCCGAGTTCTTCCTGTATTGTCTTGATTTGTTGCTGCAAAATGTAATCTCGCTGTTGCTTATCGAGCTCTGCTTTTACTTTATTTTGAATTTCATTTTTCAAATCTATCATTTGAACTTCATGGCTCAGATAACTTATTACCTCTTGGGCTCTTTTTAGTAAATTGTTCGATTCTAAAAGCCTTTGTTTCTGATTTAAATCAATAGGAAGGTTAGAAGCTATAAAATTGATAAGAAAACTTGGGTTTTCAATGTTTTGGAGTGTGAAAGCGGCTTCTGTAGGGATATTGTTCGATTTTTGTATAATTTGAAGAGCCAAATCCTTGATAGAAGCAAACAATGCCTGATTGGTTGGATCATTCACATCTATAGGTTCTTCTTCAAAAGCTTTCACTCTGGCAGTGTGGTAAGGTTCCATGACAAGGGTCTCGGTAATTACAAAACGTTGCTTACCCTGAATAATGACATTTGTGCTCCCATCAGGCATTTGCAATATCTTTATGATTTGTGCCAGGGTGCCAGTTGAATAAAGGTCATCAAAATCGGGATCCTCAATCTCCGCATTGCGTTGGGCCACTACTCCAATCAGTTTGTTTTGCTTGTAATTTTCTTTCACAAGTCGAATGGATTTACTTCGCCCTACAGTTATTGGAAGTACTACACTGGGGAATAAAACCATGTTGCGTAATGGAAGAATAGGCAATTCTTCAGGCATAGGATCATTTTGTAAATTGGACTCGGCATTACCGTTTAAAATAGGAATAAACTCAGCATCTCCCTGCATGAGTTCCGATAATATATAGGCTGAATCATCAATAATTTTCATATTATTTGTCATTTTGTCATATAATAAACGCCTACTCTTCTTCCTTTTTCGAAAAGAGCAGCTCGTAAGCGTTTTTTAGAGTGATAGACTGGTAGTCGGCTGAAGATTGTCAATAAATATGCCACAAACTATTTTAATTACATTTGTTAGAAGATATGACAATCTTCTTAAAGAGATTCCCTCTCTCTTCGAAATTTTTAAATCTGTCATAACTTGCAGCAGCAGGTGATAATAGACATGTTCCTCCTTGGGGAGTTAATGATATAGCATCTTCGACAAGTTGTTTAAAATCTTCATAAAATCTCACTTCCCCTTTATATGATTTTGTTTGCAATCCTTCTTGAATAATTTTGCCAACTTCTCCGGTGAGCATGAGATATTGTATGGAAGATTGAGCTAAAAATTCTATAAAATGTTGATAATTAATTCCACGATTATAGCCACCTACAATCAGTGTATCTACTTTTGGGAGAGTTTGTATGGCGGCAATAGTTGCTTGTGGAATTGTAGCAATTGAATCATTGTAAAAATATTTTCCATTGATGGCGCCTAAATATTCCATTCTATGCGGAAGAGGCTTGAAAAGAGGCAGAGCCCGCTCAATAACTTTTTCTGAGATTCCATTTTGCAAACAAGCCATACAAGCAGCCAGAATATTTAGTCGATTGTGTTCTCCTTGCAACTCCAGCTGGTTCTCGGGAACTATTCTTCTTATTTCTTTCTCAAAATTAATGTAAATGCAGTTATTTTCCCACCAACCGTCGATGTTCCCCTGATATTTAAGAGAATAAGACATACCTATCGCTTTGGTCCCTTCATTCTTCAGCAAATTTTGTATATGAATGTTATTGGCAGGATATACAAGAATATCATCTTGGTTTTGAAACCGAGTGATATTGAATTTTGCTTGCTGATATTGTTCGAATGATGCGTAATGGTCGAGGTGTTCCTCGAAAATATTTAGAAGCAGACCAATATGAGGCGAATGTTTAACATCTTCGAGTTGATGCGATGAAAGTTCAAAAATAATAGAGGTTTCTGGCCTTATTCTATCGATAAGACTTATAGCAGGAATACCGATATTGCCTAATAAAACAGTATCTTTTCGAGCTGAGGACAAAATATGATAAATTAAACTACTTGTAGTGCTTTTCCCTTTGGTACCCGTGATGCCTGTTACCTGATGTCGAAAAAGCTCTAAGAACAAATCGGTTTGAGAAGTTACTTTCTGAAAATCGACTTTCCCGATGAGTTGAGATTTAGGTATGCCAGGCGATTTAATTATTAAATCGTAACGATTCAAATCATCAAGATAATGTTCGCCAGTTTGGAAAATAAGCTGAGAAGCATAAGACAAAGAATAGGAATTTTGGATTTCGGGGTTTGCATCAGCCACTACAATATCCCCGGAATAATGTTTTATTAGAAAATCGACCATAGCCTTACCCTCTCGTCCAAAACCCAAAATACAAAGGTTTTTTTTATCGAATAGGTTATTAAGGCTTTCCCAATTCATAAATGGCTTGTTTTAAAAGGCTTAATTCGTCTTGACGAAGAAAATTATGTGGATTTAATTTTTTTACAAAATTATGCAGATTTTCGGGTGAAGGCAGTTCGAAGTGAGAAGCAATTTCGAGCAATGCCGGTAATGGATGGGGCCTATTAGCAATGCTAACCGAAAGAGCCAGCTTAACTTCTTCTATTGTTCCAATACATTCGAAAGGTTTCATATCGGCATAACCCGCCAATTCTTTGAGTATGCCTTCCAAAGAAGAATCATTCATCAAATCATGACCAAAGATTTTTTCAAGACGTGAGTATCCTATAAAAGGTTCCAGTATAATCCATGCAAAAAGGCATTTCGGACAATGACCACACCATGAATTAGTCTTACTTCCTACATTGCAACTTCTGAAAACGGTATGAAATTGTGGGAATCGTGAAAAGATTCCTGCAATCTGCAGTTCGTTCAAAGGACGTAAAAAACTGAAATAATCAATATTGGGGTGGATGTAGTTATGAACGTAATTTCTAAAATCTTTTTCGAATTGAAATGATTTGGAATATTGATGGTTGACAAAAGTTCCAGCAATAGTAGTTTCGTTGGCGCTCGATTCGTTTGAGAGGGCTATTCGTGGCAAATGGGAGAGATAAGTAGCTATTAGTGCATAAAATGCCAATAATGCCGAAAAAGGTGTGTGCCCATTTAGAAAACCTTCATCGTTCAGCTGGAGCAACAGAGGGTGAATTGACCGATGAATTTCGAATATATTTTGATTGCTGTATCCTGCACGAAGTGCCGTCTCGATTGTAGCTTCACGCGGATTAATAATAAATGGAATAATAGGCTGATGGAGTTTTTTCAATAACTCGAGCGTTACAGCCGAATCTTTTCCGCCTCCTATAGGGATGATATACCCTTCATCATAAGTGAATTCAATGAAAGAAAGTTGTTGATCGCTTTCACATCGTATTTCAACGAAGTTTTCAGCATCGACTTGTATATCATTTCTATAGAAAAATTCACCTAATCCATTAAAATAAAGATTTTTCCACCAGTTTATCTGGTCGAGGTTTAGGCGATTGGGTTTAATGATCATTAAAGGAGAACAACTTGCCTTCCAATAACTTATCAATTCTATCATTCCAATATGAAAGGCGAGAATTTCAAGATCTTGGTAATTAAGATTATTTAAACGAAAGAATGGCTTGACTGGAATGACAACTTGCGGATAGAAAAAATATTCTTCTCCAATACTAAATGAATATTTGAGAACAATTTGTTCTTTATTGAGTTGTATATCGAACGAATTATATGAAAATTGAGGGAATTTATTGCGAAGCGCAAGGAAATCTTCATGGCGATGCTGAATATACATAAGATTTGGTATATTTTTTGAATTTTTTTTTGTATGAGGCAACCTTTTGTCAAAATAAGCGTCCAAAGATAATATGAAAAGCCAATAAGACTGCGATGAACAAGCTTGAAAAAATATTGAACATTAAGTATAATGAAGTAAAGCCAGAGACTGGCAAATTATTGATTGCCGAGCCATTCCTCGCAGATGCCTATTTTGGTAGGTCGGTTGTTTTATTGGCGGGGCATGGCGAAGAAGGTTCGTTTGGTTTGATTATTAATAAACCGATTCAGGTTCAAATTCATGAAATTATTAAAGGAATGCCCAAGTTTGGGGCGAAAGTATTTTTAGGTGGCCCAGTTTATTCCACTCAGGTGTTTTACCTTCATACTGTTGGGGAGAAATTAGAGGGAAGTTCTGAGATTATCCCTGGATTATGGTGGGGAGGAAATGCTGACCAACTTTGGGCTATGATAGAAAATGAAGAACTTGCAAACGACAGTATTTTATTTTTCCTTGGATATAGTGGATGGGCACCTAAACAACTCGAAGGCGAACTGAAGCAGAATTCATGGATAGTAACTTCAGCCTCTACTCGTTTTATTCTGAAAACTCCTTCCTCGAAACTTTGGGCTAGTTTGCTTAAAAATTTGGACGAAGATTATGCCTATTGGGTGAATTTTCCTCAAAACCCTCAGGCAAACTAAATTGGAGGGTTGTCCCATAAAAAGTAATTTTTTATTATTGAATTTAAAAACATGATATTATTATGTTAATGAAGTTGTATGAACAAAATCCAAACTCTCGTCATGTTCAGAAAATAGCCGAAAGTCTGCGAGAAGATGGAGTGATAATTTATCCAACCGATACAGTTTATGCCTTAGGTGCTAACTTATATAGCCAAAAGGCTTTGCAAAGAATGGCTCAAGTTAAAGGGATTAAATTAGAAAAAGCCGAATTTTCGATTATTTGCCACGACTTAAGTCAAATATCAGAGTATTGCCTTCCTATCCCCAATCCTATTTTCAAAGTAATGAAACGTCTTTTGCCTGGCCCTTATACTTTTATTTTGAGGGCCAATAATAATGTGCCTCACTTATTCCAAAGTAAGAAAAAAACCATAGGAATTCGAGTTCCCGATAACGAGATTGCCCGAGCTATAGTTAGAGAACTGGGCAATCCTTTAGCAAGCACATCTATACACGATGAGGACGAGATTTTAGAATATACAACCGATCCTGAACTCATTTACGAAAAATATAAAAATTTGGTAGATATTGTGATAGATGGTGGATATGGCGATAATGTCCCATCTACTGTATTGGATTGTACTAGTGATGAAATTGTTGTTATAAGGGAGGGGAAAGGCCCTATAGATTTTATTTTCTGATGTGGCGAAAGGTTAATTTTTTAAAGAAATATTCAATATATTTTGGTGGCTTATTAAAAATAACTACTTTTGCCGCCTTAAATTCAATATTGGAATAGAGCTAATGACTACGTAGCTCAGCAGGCAGAGCACATCCCTTTTAAGGATGGGGTCCTGGGTTCGAATCCCAGCGTGGTCACCAGAAAACTTTATAAAATTAGATTTTCTCACACCGAAAACGAGGTTGTTCAAATCTTAGCGTAATCACCCCAAAACTCCACTCTAAAAATGGAGTTTTTTAGTTTCGAAACTACCAACCTCCAACCATCTTCCCCTTAAAACCTCTTCGGTATTTTAGTATTACAAATAATCCATAATTTTCCCCGATATCTGAGACAAAGATATTTCGGCCAGCTTGGTCTGATATTTTACCGAGATAAGGCGTTCTTCGGCATCAAGAAGGCTTTTTTGAACTTCTCTCAATTCAAGCCCCGAGAGATTGCCCAATTTATAACGCTCTAAGGCAATTTCAAGATTTTCGCGTGCTACAGCTAAATTTTGCTGTTCCAGCGCAAGCAATTTCAAATTATTTTGATAAGAATAATAAACCGTAACTAAATCGGCTTTTATCTGCGAGAATACATCATTATAATTATGTTCTTTATTTTCAATCTCGAGTCGGGCATTGGTTTTTTCTCGTCTTTGAGCAAATCCGTCGAAAAGTTTCATACCCATTGATAATCCATAGTTTATCCCATAAACTTGTTGATTTTTCATCACACCTGTTTCATATCCATAATAGGTATAATTATACCCAGCAATGAAATCGAGATAAGGATAAGAACGTGAAGAAATGATTTTATAATCCAAAGTACTGATGGTTTTGTTTCTTGCTGCAATTTGTAGTGCAGTGTTATGATTCAGTGTGTTATTAAAAAGTTCATCGTAATTGAGATTGGGATTAATGGGAATATTTGTATCCTTGACAAAAAACTCTCCTTCCATTTGAGTTTCGCCCATCAACCTTTTTAAACGGATTTGAGAAGTCCTCAAAACTTCGTTTTGTTTAGAAAACCTAGAACTGTCGGAATTTAAATATACAATAGACTGCAACAGATCAACCTTAGATGAAGATCCTAACATATAGCGTTCTTCATCAATCCTTACTCGCTCGCGTGAGAGTTGCACTGCATATTCGAGGTTTCTGTAAAGATTTAATTGTTGAACAAAATAGTAATATTCGGAAATAATACTTGAGACGAGATTCTCTATGGCCATTTGCGTATTCAGTTCACCTATTTGTTTGAGTTCATTCAGTTTTTGATAGGTAGTTTGAACTTGAAATCCTCTGAAGAGGTTCATACTCAAATTGATGCCGGCATCAGCCGATGGGTTGAAAACTCCACTATTTATCGAGCTACTTCCATCCCTCAATGATTGCTCAGTTGTTAGCAGACTTCCATCAGTACCGGAGGTAGCCGTAATAACAGGGAAAAATCCAGCATTACCTCTCGAGAAATTATTATCGGCAATTTTTTCTTGATTTCTGATGAGCTTTATTCCATAATTTTGTTCAAGTGCTATGGTAATGCACTGTTTTAAATCGTAAACATCCTGTGCACGAATTGTTGATGTAGCTATTACCAAAAATATTAGTAAGAAAAATTTCAAATTTTTTGATGATGCAATTATCTTAAAGACTCGGTAAATCATTGCCATTATTTTTAGTATCGCTTGAGATTAATTGATAAATACCGGGGACCACGTATAGGGTAAAAAAAGTAGAGATAGTGAGGCCACCTACTACGGCAATACCCATAGCCACACGACTTTGCGCTCCTTCTCCCAAGCCAAGGGCTAAAGGCAAAATACCTAAAATAGTAGAAAGGCTGGTCATCAAGATAGGTCTAAACCTTGATGCTGCTGCATAACGTATGGCATCACTTTTTTTCATTCCTGCCGCTTTTCGTTGGTTGGCAAATTCTACGATAAGGATTCCATTTTTCGAAACCAGTCCTATCAGCATAATAATACCAATCTGACTAAAAATATTCATAGTAACATTAAAATACCACATAAAAATTAATGCTCCAGCCAGTGCAAGGGGAATTGTCATCATGACAATGAGAGGGTCTTTGAAACTTTCGAACTGAGCCGAGAGCACAAGAAAGATCAGTAATATGGCTATGGCAAAGGCGAATAGAAGGCTTGAGGAACTTTCCATAAAATCCTTAGAATCGCCTGCCAAGGCCGTACGGAAGGTGTCGTCCAATACTTCTGAAGCTATTTTATCCATTTCTTTTATTCCTTCACCAATTGTTTTGCCTTCGGCCAGCCCTGCTGATATAGTAGCTGAAACAAAACGATTGTAACGGTAAAGCTGAGGTGGAGCAGTAGCTTCTTTCAATTCGACAAAATTGTCGAGCTGGACCATTTGTCCTGCGTCGTTTCTTACATATAAAGATTTGAGGTCAAGCGGTTCATTACGATCGTTGCGGGGTAATTCTCCAAGAATTTGATATTGTTTCCCATTCATGATGAAATATCCAAACCTTTGTCCGCTTAAAGCTAGTTGCAAAGTTTGCCCAATGTTTTGAGTCGATACGCCCAGAATATTGGCTTTATCCCTATTGATATAGGTTTGTAATTCCGGTTTAGTAAATTTTAGATTTACATCGGCCATGGTAAAGGTTGGATTATCCTGGACCTTAGCCATAAATTCAGGTAAAATTTCTCGCAGTTTATCAATGTTCTGGGCTTGAATAACATATTGTACAGGAAGGCTTGTTCGACGACCTCCAAAAGTAGATTGTTGCATAACATTTACCCTTGCTTGAGTTTTCTTACTCAAGGCAGCCGTCAATTGATTGGCAATTTCTTGTTGAGAACGTTTTCTTTGGGAAGGAGGGACTAAAACAATTTCAATAGAAGAACCTCCTGTCCAAACCCTCATGGTCGATTTTTCCGCTTCAGGGACGAGTGTGTCAACCATAGCCGAAATCTCTTCGGTATAAGCCAAACAATAATCATAAGTAGAACCTTCGGGAAAGATGCCTCTTAGGTTAATTTGGGAACGGTCTTCCAAAGGGGCCATTTCGGCTGGAATTATTTTCCATAACACTATGATAAGAATGAGCATTATTCCCACAATTGTTAATGGTAGATATTTTCTATTCAGAAAATTATCCAAGGAGTTTTTATAACGTTTATTCAATCCAACAAAAAATTTTTCAGTAAAGTTATAGGTCTTTCCATGGCTTGACCGGGCTTTCAATAGTTTTGACGAGAGCATAGGAGTGAAGGTAAGTGCTACAAATGCCGAGATGGCGACTGCGCCAGCAATCACGATACTGAATTCACGGAAAAGCCTTCCTGTCATACCCTGTAGGAAAACAATAGGGAAGAAAACAGCAATTAAAGTTATAGTAGTAGCTATGATGGCGAAGAAAATCTCATTCGAACCCTTGATGGCTGCTTCCCATGGGCTCATGCCTTGTTCAATCTTTACATAGATATTTTCCATCATAACGATGGCATCGTCTACCACCAACCCAACCGAAAGTACAATTCCTAACAAGGTAAGAATATTGATGCTAAAACCAGCTAAATACATGATAAAAAATGTCCCAACGAGTGACACTGGTATGGCAAGTATGGGAATAAGAGTAGTGCGCCAATCGCGTAAGAAAAGAAAGATGATGAATACAACCAAGAAAAATGCAATATAGATGGTTGTTTGTACTTCCTTGACAGATGAGCGTACGTATTGTGTGTTATCGAAACCAATCTCAATTCCGATGTCTTCAGGAAGATCTTTTTTAATGAAGTCTAATCTTCTATAAACTTCATCCACGATTTCTATCTGGTTAGCTCCGGGTTGAGGCACAATAACCGTAGCCACCATCGGAATTCCGTTCATTTTCATGATGCTGCGCAGGTCTTCGGGAGAAAGTTCGGCACGTCCAATATCTTTAACTCTAATAAGTTGATCGCCTGAACGTTTCAGAATAAGATTATTGAATTCTTCGGCACTGCTCATCAATCCAAGAACACGTATAGTAAGTTCTGTTTTATCGCCTTCTATACTACCGGCTGGCAATTCAACATTCTCTCTTTGTAAGGCATTTCTTACATCAAGAGGTGTCATCTGATAGCCAGCAAGTTTGGCTGGATCGAGCCAAATGCGCATAGCATAACGTTTTTGTCCCCAAATATTAACAGCACTAACCCCCGAAATGGTTTGTAATTGCTCTTTAAACGTCAATTCGGCTATTTCAGATAGCTCGAGCAAGGATCGTTTAGGACTATGAATGGCGATGTTCATAATCGGTCGGGCATCGGCATCGGCTTTAGAAACTATAGGCGGATCACAATCGCGTGGAAGTAATCTTTGCGCCTGCGATACCTTGTCCCTTACATCATTGGCGGCTGCTTCCATGTCTACCGATAACTCGAATTCAACAGTTATTCGGCTGTAACCTTGACTGCTAACACTTGTCAAGGTTCTAATTCCAGGAATTCCGTTGATAGATTGTTCGAGAGGTTCGGTAATCTGGGTTTCTATAACATCTGAATTAGCCCCCGGATAACTTGTGCTAACCGAAATAATAGGAGGATCGACGCTCGGGAATTCCCTAATGCCTAAAAAGGTAATCCCTATGCCTCCCAATAAAAGTATGATGAGAGAGAAAACGGTTGCTAATACTGGCCGGTTGATACTGGTTGATGAAAGACTCATAGGTTACTGCGTAAATTTTCGTTTTTCACCAGCGTGTCGAGTTTAACTGGTAATCCCTGACGGAGCTGTAAAGTAGCAGTTGTTAGGAGTGTATCGCCAAACTTTAATCCCGATTTTATCTCAATTTGTGATTCGGTGCGTAAACCCGTAGTCACTTTTATCTTTTCGGCTTTCCCATTACGATAAACAAATACTTTTTCTCCATCCATCTCAGGAATCAGGGCTTGAGTTGGAATGGCAATCGCATTATTAAGTTGTGAAAGAATTAGGATAACACTGGTAAATCTTCCTGGCTTGAGTTCTTCATTTTTATTTGGATAAAAAGCCCTTACTACGATAGTTCTTGTATTTATTTCTACTTTAGGCTCTACTGCATATACTTCAGCTTGAAACTCTTTCGAAATCCCATCTATAGAAAATTTAACAGGAAAACCTGGTGACACATCCCCTGCATATCGTTCAGGAATAGAAAATTCGAGTTTCAGAGGGCTGATTTTTACTAAACGTGCTATGGGTGTTTGAGTAGTAGCATAAGCACCTTCACTTATCAAGCGTAATCCGATGATTCCATCGAAAGGAGCACGTAATTCGGTTTCTGCAATTCGAGCTTCCAATAGTTTAATGTCGGCCTCTATAGTTTGCAACTCAGTGGCCACTTGGTCGTAACTTTCGCGGCTAATGGCATCTCTGTCTAACAATTGTTTCTGGCGAAACAACTTTTCTTCGGTTAGCTTATGTTGAGCTTGAAGTTTTAATAATTGAGCTTGTAGAGGAGCATCATTCAATTTGGCCAAAAGCTCACCTTTCTTAACTCTTCTGCCTTCATCAAAATAAATTCCTACTAGCTTGCCTTGAGCTTCGAAAGATAGTTCTACTTCTTCATCAGGAAGTAAAGTACCCGTGCTACGTATCATTTCTTGCATCTGAACCGGAACCACAACATAACCACTTGCCAATAAGGGTTGATTTCCTTTTCCCAATCCGCGCCTTGGCATCAACTGACTATCATTAGGAGCTCTATTCCATAATGGTTTTATCTTAGGATAAAATACCAATAATAAGATGACAACCACTGCTGCAATTGTCATGCTTATCCTTATGATTCTTCTCGATTTCAACGTCATAAAACCTAATTAATATTTATTGAAGATTGCATTGAGAAGGCCTCAAATTTCATACTAATTTTTCTAAGTTATTGTAAACTAAAACATTGAATTACTATATTCATAACCCAATTTTCAGTAAAGCTTTTATAACAACAAGACATAAAAATTTATACTTGGATACAGTAGCGAAAAAATGGTTTATTGTGAGTATAAAACAAAAACCAAGCTCGAGAGTTCATTATGGTAATTTAAAGGCTATCGCAACATTTTAAATGGTTTATCGAATAATGAAATGTTCTGCCTACATTTTTATAAGCTTATTTCTGCATTCACCTGTTTGGTATATTGTTGATTTTATAGAGCTTCTTGTGTTCTTACCGCCATGCCTATAAAAATTATGGCAATAATTAGTTCGACTATAGCAGCAATTGCTCCCAGAGCATACTCTTCGGTATAGAAACAAAATTTATAAAGCCCATGAATAAAAGCGGCTGCAACCAGTCCCGTCATTGAATCGACGAAACGATTCTTGCGTGCCTTGCCCAATCCAATAAAATAACCCATGAATATGGCAAAAATAACTCCTGCAAGGCCTATGGTCGTAATCATAGGATAATAATAATTTAAGTCTTCCATTGCGGGGTTCAAAGTGTAAGAAATTAGTATGACAAAACAGGATGCCATGCTGATGATAATAGAATAAATAATGCCATCCGATGGACCCTTAAATGCTTTTAAAGGCAGGGCATAAAAGCGTAACACAAGAAACTTGAAAAATTCTTGTGCGCCCCCTATTACAATGAAAGCATAAAAAGTCATTCTTTTGAGGCTTCGCAATAAGTCAAGATTTATCTGGTGAGCCAGATATTGAATGAAAAGAGAAGCCAATCCAGCAAAAATTCCCCAAATAAAAGCATAAACTAAACTGGAGATATTACCTTTGGGAAACTTATATTTGATGATTCCAATCAATGCTGCTGCAATAACAAGAGGCACCGCTATAGAAACAATTTCGAGGAAGTTCATGGGTACACTTGGTTTAATTGATTAATATCTAACTAACTTTCTTTATCCAAAGGTATAAAATATTTTTATTCATGACATATTTTTAGAAAAAAATATTGAAAAATTATTCGTCTTAGATTTTAGGTTTCTCCATTTTATCCATTGATTAACTCAAAACATGAAAATTTTATTTTTAACAATCGATGTAATGCCATGTAAAATAAATCATTAATAAAATTGGACAAAAATAGCCTATTGCTTCTATGTTAGAAGAAATTTATATTTCAGGGACATGATATATGAACTGAACTCAAAAAATTAGAGAAAGTGGTAAAATTAAAATCCAGGATAATCTTTTTAGAATATTGATATTCAAATAACTTTATAGTTAAGAGATTTAGGAATAAGGTAAATTTGAAAGAAATGAACCATATTTGCATAATGGAAAAGGATGGTTGGGTGATAAGATCGACGGGCAGTCATTACACAGTTATTTTTGCAGATGGCAGTGTGATGGAATGCCGGCTGAAAGGGAAATTCAGAATGAAGGACTTAAAAAATACGAATCCTGTGGTTGTAGGCGATAAAGTTCATGTTGTAACCGACGAAAAACATGGAGGAGGGATAATTACTGAAATATATCCACGTTTAAACTATATTATCCGCAGAGCCACCAAGTCATCATCGCCCATAAGTATTCTTGCTGCCAATATCGATCAAGCTCTTTTGGTGGTCACACTTTTTCAGCCTCCTACTTCTACTGGTTTTATCGATCGTTTTCTATTGACAGCCGAAGCTTATGGTATTCCTGCCCACCTGATTTTCAATAAAATTGACCTTTATAGCGAGGAAGATTTATTGTTATTGCATACCTATTCCGAATATTATTCGAAATGTGGCTATGGAATCATCTTTAGTTCTGTAAAAACACATCAAGGACTTAAAGAGCTTAGTGAGTTAATCTATGGCAAGACATCATTATTGATAGGTCATTCAGGAGTTGGGAAATCTGCTATTATTCACGCCATAGAACCTACTTTTAATATCAAGATAGGAGAAATATCTACCTATCATCAAAAAGGAAAACATACCACTACTTTTGCACAAATGTATCCTCTGCCTCAAGGTGGTTTTATAGTTGATACACCCGGTATTAAAGAATTTGGCATCGTTGATTTTAAAAAAGAAGAAGTAGGTTTGTTTTTTCCTGAAATGCAAAAATTATTGCATCAATGTCAGTATTATAACTGCACTCACGATCACGAACCCGGCTGTGCTGTAAAACGAGCAGTCGAAAATGGTGATATAGCTTCATGGCGCTACCATAACTATCTGAGTGTAATTCATGGAGACGAAATTGAAAATTCTTATGAACTCTAAGAAATTTACCCCATGCTTGCTAAAAACATACTTAATACGCTCATTTTGCCACTCGAAATTCAACAAACTGGGTATGATGCCCTTAATCGTATGGATGATTATCGTATTGGGCAGCTTCCAGTGATTGAAAACGAAGAATATTTCAATCTGATTCGTGAAGATGAAATCTTCGAATATAATCTTCCGGATATGCCTTTAAAGGATTTTACTTTTCCTTCTCGTATTCCTCCTGCTTTGGCTCATCAACACCTGTTAGAGGTTTTAAAAATTATGGCCGAATATAAACTTGAGGTTATAGCCGTTGTTAACGAAAAAAATGTTTATCAGGGATGTATAAGCCTTTACGACATTCTCAAAGCGCTCTATCAGCTTGATATGATTAAAAATCCAGGCGGGATATTGGTTCTCGAACTCAATTTACACGATTATAGCCTGGCCCAGATAGCCCAAATTTTAGAGGCCAACGACGCCAAAGTGCTTGGCCTTTACACTATATCCCCTCCCGATAGTACACAAATAGAAGTTACTTTAAAGATTAATTTGCTCGATATAAGTCCTATTATTGCCACATTCAACCGATTCAACTATATTATTAAGGCATCTTTCGGGCAAAGCGAATGGGACGATTTACTACGTGACCGCTACGATTCACTGATGAATTTTCTGAACATCTAACCGAAGCATGAAGCAGACTGCATTTTTTATTACCTGCCTGTCTTTTTTTTGCTCTTTTGCTCTCGCTCAGTCTTCTCAACCAAAATATATTATCGATACTATCCTTATAGAAGGTAATCATATCACTAAGGCTTCGGTCATCAATCGTGAAATCGTAGTAAAACCTGGAGATAGTGTATCCGGAAGTCATATTCCTCAAATACTCGAAAAAACTAGAGATAATTTACGCAACATCTCGCTTTTCAATTTTGTTGATGTTGATACATTGAATATAGGCAATCATCATCTCAATATAAAGGTTTCTGTTGTTGAGAGATGGTATATTTGGCCATATCCTATTTTTGAAATTGCCGATCGTAATTTCAACACATGGTGGAGGGCAAAGAATCTTGATAGATTGAATTATGGCGTCAAAATTTTTTGGTACAACTTTAGGGGAACAAATCAAACTTTTTCCATTTACACCCGATTGGGATACGACCATAAGATTTCTTTCGACTATACTATTCCGTTTATAGATCGACAACGAAAGCTCGGCTTGGCTTTTGGTTTTTCAATGGGCGGTGTCCACGAAGCAGCTTCATTTACAACTCAAGAAAATCAAGTTAGCTTCCTTAAAATAGAAGATCGTTATATTAAAACTGATCAAGAAGCATTTGTTGCCTTGATGTACAGAAAGAACTTCAATATCGTCCACAGTTTCGAAAGCTCATTCCATCATTATCAGGCCGACGACACCCTTGCAAATTCTAATATCTTTTATGGACCAGACAAGGTGAGCTATTTTACTATATCTTATCTGTTTAAGGCCGATTACCGCGATTATAAGCATTATCCACTCAAAGGATGGTATGTGGATGTAGAGGCAAGTAAATATGGATTGGGAATTCTCGAGGATGAAAATGTAGATTTTTGGAGAATTTCTGCCAATTATAGAACTTATTCTCCAATTTCCGACAGATTTTATTGGGCTTTAGGATTATATTCGAGCTTCCAACCCGATGAACTCCCACCTTATCCCTTAAATACAGGTTTGGGTTATGGACGATATTTTGTAAGAGGTTACGAGTACTATGTTATTGAAGGGTATTGGCAATCTCTGGCTAAGACAACTTTGAAGTATGCTCTTGTACCCCAAACCAATACGCAATTAAAAAAAATTAAATCCGAGAAATTTTCTAAGTTTTATTACGCTTTTTATTTGAACCTGTTTAGCGATATAGGATATTCGAAATCATGGTCGCAACTTACTCCCACCGGCCTTAATAATAGATTGCTGTACAGTGCTGGTTTAGGACTCGATTTTGTTACTTATTACGACAAAGTGCTGAGAGTTGAATGCACTTTAAATCATAAAGGAGAGGCCGGTGTCTACATCCACTTTATGGCTGGCATTTAAACTACGCTAATTTTTATGGATAAATTTCAAGTTTAAATACTAGTACAGAATGGCATTACATGGCTAAAGAAATCTTATCGCAATTAATGACAATGGTTTTGATAACCTACGAGCATAGATTTCTTCAAAACAATACCGTTTTCTTTTGTTAGAACATTCTCAAGAACATGATTGTTATTTTTAATTTTGAATAGATAAAACATATATTTCTATGGCACTCATACTTTCGGTAAATGGAATAAGTCCGCGTATAGGCAAGGATGTTTTTTTGGCTCCTAATGCCACAATTACGGGGGATGTCGTTTTAGGTGATGGTTGCACGGTATGGTTCAATGCGGTGGTAAGAGGAGATGTTCACAGCATTCGAATTGGGAATAATGTTAATATACAAGATGGAGCCATTATTCATTGTACATATAAAAAATCAGCTGTCGAAATTGGGAATAATGTTTCTATAGCTCACGGCGCTATTGTGCATGGATGTACCATTCACAACAATGTTTTAATTGGGATGGGAGCCATTGTAATGGATGATGCGATAATTGAGAGTAATAGCATTGTGGCTGCCGGGGCAGTTGTTTCGAAAAATACGATTGTAAAATCTGGAAGCGTTTGGGGTGGTGTGCCTGCCCGAAAAATCAAAGAAATAGATTCAGAATTGCTCGAAGGAGAAGTATTACGAATTGCAAATGCTTACCGAATGTATGCAAGCTGGTATGCCGAAAATTGGCCAACAGAACAGATAGGAAACCTTGAGCTTGGAATGGTTTAGATTGAATTTTTGTCGATGCGCTTTATGTCTGCAATCTGAACCCAGCGGTTGCCCTACATGTAAGTCGCTCTATTTTCTTTTCTTCGTCATTCAATTTGGTCAAATCGAAGGGCAGTACTATCTTATTTCCCATATAAAATTATTTTTCTTAAGTTAATCCCTTTAATCTGCTCGACTTGAAATATTCGTACTGCGCATTAAATAATAGATTAGAATTTAAATTATATTTGCAACCTAAGCGAGTTGATTAAAAATCAAAGAGATGGAAATTGCACTTTATGGAAAGAATATTGTAAACAATCATAATTCTTTCTTAGAGAAGTTACTTAAGCATTTAAATGATTTACAAGTTCAAATTTTAATCTTTGAACAGTGGCAAACTCCTATTGAAACAGCAAAATCTTTAGGCATACCTTATCATGTTTTTTCGGATTATCACCATCTGCAGTCGGCTGATTATTTGCTTTCGATAGGCGGAGACGGTACATTGCTCGATACCTTGCCTTTGGTACACAATACGGGCATTCCAGTCATTGGGATCAATATTGGAAAATTAGGTTTTCTTTCCGCAGTATCACGCGACGAAATAGAAACCGTTCTTGATTGCATTATTCATAAGAAGATTATGCTTGAACCTCGTACCCTTTTAGAATTGATATCGGATGATTACAATGGATATAAATTTGCTCTCAATGAAATCAGCATTCTCAAGCAACTTCCAGCCTCCATGCTTTCTATTAAAGTAAATATTGATGGAGAATTTCTCAACAATTATTGGGCTGATGGCTTAATAGTTGCTACTCCCACAGGTTCCACAGCTTATTCTCTCAGTTGTGGGGGTCCCATTTTGATGCCTAGTTCTGAGAACTTTGTCATTACTCCAATTGCCACTCATAATCTTACGGTTAGACCCGTAGTTGTTCCCGATACGAGTAAAATCGAAATTGAAGTAGATAAAAAAACTGGGTCGTTTTTACTTGGACTCGACTCACGTATAATCCAGTTTGCGACATCAAAAAAAATTGCTTTACAACGTGCTGATTTTAAATTGAATTTAGGCCGTCTACCCGATAGAAATTTTTGTACTACACTGAGAGCCAAGCTTACTTGGGGCCATGATATTAGAAACTAAGCCTCTAAACATAGCGCAATTTCCTGAAAATTTTACGTTATCTTCTTGTTTTATGACCGTTGAGCTTGTGAAATGAGAGCCATAATACAATGTATGTATTGAAACGCTTTACGATTATTTTTATAATTCTATGGGTTAGCCTAACCACCGATGCACAATATCTTGAAACAGGGATAACTGCTGGAGGATCACTCTATACAGGCGATCTGAATCCTTCTCCAACTTTCTCTCTGATTCAACCCGCAGGTGGTGTTATAGTACGCTACAACCTCACTACACGCTGGGTATGGAAAAATACTCTTTTGTTCGGTAAACTCAAAGGCGATGATACAAAAGGGGAAAACCTTTGGGGAAGAAGTTTACAATTTCAAAGTAATCTCACCGAAATCAGTTCACAGATTGAATTTAACTTCCTCAATTACTTCACTGGCAGCCGTCGCGAAAACTTTTCTCCTTATCTTTTTACAGGATTATCACTCTTTATGTTCAATCCTAAAGCTCCTTTCGAAGATAACTGGATTGAACTTCAGCCATTGAAAACCGAAGGCCAAGACACAAAAGCTTTCCCAGATAGAAAACCTTATTCCAAAATAAGCATGTCCATACCATTTGGATTGGGAATAAAGTATGGCATTGGCAAAAAATTATGCATAGGCCTTGAAACGGGCTACCGAAAAACCCTCACCGATTATATCGATGATGTTTCGACAACTTACTACCTCGAAGGCGATCAAATTGATCCAACTCTACCTGAGGAAATCCTTTCCGATCCTTTGCGCAACCATTCTTCAGGAATGCAAAGAGGAAATTCACGTAACAAGGACTGGTATGCTTATGGTGGCGTTTTTATTACGTATAAGTTTAATCTTTATAAAACACCACCTTGCAATGATTTTAGAAATATACAACGTTTCGAGTAGATTAGAATTAACGATGAGATAATACCTCCAAGATATATCGACCTTATTAATGTTTATCAATAAATTGATTATTGTAAATTTGCCAAAAATTCAAACATAAATATCGACGAAGGGAAAAATGCCTTAGAGAATGTCAGAAATGCACAAATTAAATGATATCAAAGCTTCACTCGACATAAATAAGCTTCCTCAGCACATTGCCATCATCATGGATGGGAATGGACGCTGGGCAAGGCAAAGAGGTATGGACCGTGTGATGGGGCATCAGTATGCTGTAACAGCCGTTAGAGAAACTGCCGAAGCAGCCGCTGAGCTGGGAATACGTTATCTTACTCTTTACACTTTTTCGACAGAAAATTGGAAAAGGCCTCAACATGAAGTAGATGCCATAATGAATCTATTAGTAGAAACCATTCATAGCGAAATAGATACGCTTACTAAAAACAACATCCGCCTCAGAGCCATTGGAGATATTGAGCAATTAGAGCCATTAACCCGCCAAACGCTCGAGAAAGCCATTGAATCCACTGCTTGCTTCACACGTATGGATTTAGTTCTTGCCATTAGCTATAGCGCCAGATGGGAAATTACTACAATGGTCAAAAAAATTACGAATGAAGTTTTAAATGGCAATTTGAATCCTGATCAAATTAATGAAGATGTTATTTCGACTCATTTATGTGCTCCCTATCTTCCAGATCCAGAACTTTTAATTCGAACCAGCGGCGAATACCGTATTAGCAATTTTTTGCTTTGGCAAATTGCCTATACTGAACTCTATTTTACCCCAATACTTTGGCCTGATTTTCGCAAACAAGACCTCTATTTGGCTATTGCCGATTATCAGCGCAGAGAACGTCGGTTCGGTAGAATTAGCGAACAATCCTCATCATGACCAAAGTAAATTTTTTACTTTATTAATCGGAAAAAATATACTCCATGAAGCCTAACAGATTCATTCTGCCTCTCACTTTCTTATTGTTCATCTATTTATTTCCCTTTCATGCCCTTTCACAAATATCATTAGGTTCGTCACAAATAATTATCGATTATAACAATCCCAAAGAATATGAAATAGGCGGAATTACTGTTACAGGCGTGCAATATCTTGATCCATCTGTTTTAACGATGCTCACTGGCCTGAAAATAGGAGATAAAATAAAAGTGCCTGGTGAAGAAATTACTATAGCTGTACAAAAACTTTGGAAACAAGGACTTTTTGATAACGTCAGAATTATAGCCCAACGTATAGAGGGAAATCTTATCTTCCTCGAGATTCAACTCGTTGAGCGCCCTCGTCTGAGTAAATTTACATTTACTGGAATTAAAAAAGGAGAAGCCGATGACTTGCGCGATAAGCTTAAACTTGCCTCCGGTGAAGTTGTCACCCAAAGCAGCCTGGTTAGGGCCGAAGAAACTATCAAAAAATATTTTACCGATAAGGGATACTTGAATGTTAATGTTAACATTCAACAAATTAGAGATACTGCTAAACTAAATAACGTCATCTTAAAGTTCGATATCGATAAAAAACAAAAAGTTAAAATCAACGAAATTATCATTCACGGGAATAATCAAGTAAAAACCTCTACTATTAAAAATGCCTTAAAAGAAACGAAGGAAAAAAGCTCGTTTCGTCCTTTGGGCGGCCTCGACAATCTTGTATGGAATACAGTAAAAAGCGCCGCTAAACTCGATATGGCTGGGCTTACTGATAACTTCATCGATTATTACTATACCAATTTGAAACTAAGAATTTTTAAATCATCAAAATTTATTCGCGACAATTTTGAAACCGACAAAGAAAATATCTTAAAGAAATACAATGAATTAGGATTCAGAGATGCAGAAATCGTCAAAGATTCCATCTATTTTGTTGATAATAATAATTTAAACATCGAACTCTGGATTAATGAAGGTCATAAATATTATTTCCGCAATATTATCTGGGTGGGTAATACTAAATATTCGGCAGATGTATTGAATGCCTACCTGAAAATCAATAAAGGTGATGTTTATAACCCAGAGCTTTTGCAAACCAACCTCTCTTATAATCCTAATGGCTTTGATGTGAGTTCATTATATCTCGACGACGGTTATTTGTTTTTCAATATCCAGCCCGTTGAAGTAAATGTAGAGAACGACTCCATAGACCTCGAGATCAGAATATATGAAGGCAAACAAGCCACGTTGAATAAGGTAACCGTGAAAGGAAACGATAGAACCAGCGATCATGTTGTCATTCGTGAACTTTATACCAAACCAGGGCAATTATTTAGCCGTAACGACATTATCCGCACACAACGTGAATTGGCGCAATTACGCTATTTTAATCCTGAAACACTCGGGGTTGACTATACTCCTAACCCCGAAGATGGAACTGTAGATTTGGAATATACTGTAGAGGAAACCTCGAGCGATCAGATTGAACTTTCGGCAGGCTGGGGTTATGGCCGATTGGTTGGGACTCTTGGCCTATCATTCAATAATTTTTCCATAAAGAGAATTTTTGATAAGAATGCATGGAAACCTATTCCTTCGGGTGATGGACAAAAACTCAGTTTGAGATTTCAAACCTATGGAGCTGGATATACTAGTTATTCTGCCTCGTTTACCGAACCTTGGCTGGGTGGCAAAAAACCCAATGCCTTTACAATGTCCTATTATCACTCTAAATATACAAATGGTCTAAAAAGCAGCGATTCTCTTTATGCCTCATTTATTATAGATGGACTTGGCTTTAGCTTGGGTAGAAGACTTGAGTGGCCCGATGATTATTTCCAGATTTATCATTCTGTCAACCTACAGCGTTACAAATTAAGAAACTACCCCAATATTTTTACCTTTGGAACTGGTAATGGCGAATACAATAACTTTAGTTATACCGTTTCATTCGGAAGAAGTAGCGACGATTCACCCATTTTCCCACGTCGTGGTTCAACAGTAAACCTTAGCCTCGAACTTACTCCTCCTTATAGCCTTTTCAATAATAAAGACTATAGCACCATGAGTGTGGAAGAAAAATACAAGTGGATTGAATACCACAAATGGAAATTCTATGGGAACTGGTATTCTCAACTCGTAGGTAATCTCGTATTAGCCACCAAATACCGATTCGGTTTTCTCGGTTATTACAATAAAGAAATTGGGGTAACTCCTTTCGAAAGATTCTATGTTGGAGGCGATGGTCTTTCTGGATATGGCAGCTTGGATGGACGGGAAATTATTGCACTGAGAGGCTATTCCAACGAAAGCATTACACCCGAATATTTCGAAAACAACGGTATTGGAGGTACTATTTACAGTCGTTATATCTTTGAGCTACGTTTCCCATTGAGCCTCAATCCAAATTCTACTATATATGCTCTTGCCTTTATGGAAGGGGGTAATACATGGAATAAGTTTACTAGTTTCAATCCTTTCAAGGTTTACCGAAGTGCAGGGCTCGGGTTGAGAATATTCTTGCCTATGTTTGGCGTACTTGGACTTGATTATGGTTATGGATTCGACGAAGTACCCGGAATACCCAGCGCAAATGGAGGCCAATTCCATTTCTCCATTAATCAATCTATAGACTGAAATTATGAGGCATAATATTTGTGAATTTGTTTGAAATCTAAAAATACATGGAGGAATTATGATACACAAAAGGCTTGCATTCTTATTTACAGCTATCCTATTAGCCATAGGAGTCAATGCTCAGAAATTTGCTTATGTGGATTCTGAATATATTCTTCAGAATATACCCGAATATAATGATGCACTTGCGCAAATAGACGAATTTGCTGCTCAATGGCAGCAAGAACTCGAAGCTAAATTCGCGGCAATCGATAAAATGTACAAAGATTACCAGGCCGAAGCAGTGCTTTTACCCGAAGAAATGAAACGCAAACGTGAAGATGAAATTATGAAGGCTGAAAAAGCCGCTAAAGATTTGCAAAAACAACGTTTTGGGAAAGATGGCGACTTATTTAAAAAACGCCAAGAGCTCGTAAAACCTATTCAAGATAAGATTTATACGGCAATCGAAAAAATCGCCCAAGCAAGAAATTATGCCATGATTTTCGATAAGGCAGGGAATGTTACGATGATGTATGCCGATGCTAAATACGATATTAGCGACGAAGTACTCGAAGAAATGGGCTACAGCTTTAATACTCGCAAAAACAAATAAATTTATAAACCTTATGCCATAGTGTTATTTGCCATAACATCTTTTATCATGATCGGCCAAATGAAAAGAGTTATTAACTATTCAGAAAAAGATAATATGTATTTCTATGAAAATGTTTAATTTTGGCGCTCAATTTAAAAAAATATCGGGATGAAGAAGACTTTTGTTAAATTTTTCTTATTAGCTGCTTGTATATTCGCTTTTGGAGGGGTTTCGGCTCAAAAATTCGGTCATATTGACTTCGCCAAACTGTTTGTTGTTATGCCTGGTCAAGACACAATTCAAGAAAAATTTCGTCAATATGCCGATGGCTTAAGAGTTCAGTTGGAAGCCATGCAAATAGAATGGGAAACCAAGATTACCGACTATCAGTCAAAATCTTCTACTATGACTGACCTTATCCGAAGAACAAAAGAAAAAGAACTTCAAGACTTACAGGGTCGTATTGAAGCCTTTCAGCAACAAGCCAATATTGATTTACAAAACAAGGAAACTGAACTTACTGCCCCCCTTATTGAAAGAGCAAAAAAAGCCATTCAAGATGTAGCTAATGAAAATGGATACACTTACGTTTTTAATAGTGCAGAAGGCTTGCTTTTGGTAGCTCCTCCCTCTGACGATATAATGCCGCTGGTAAAGAAAAAACTTGGAATCAAAGAATAGACTTGAATTGCTTAGCTTCAACTGAACCGCTTTTTTCAAACAGAAAAAAGCGGTTTTTTTATTGCTTAAATAAGTTGATAAATCTTACCGGGTAAACATTTGACAATTCCTTGAAATTCAAGATTTAAAAGCGCAGCGGCGACCTTTGTAGATGGTAATTGCGACTCTATGCATATCTTATCTATTCCTGCTTTGGTATTGCGATTTAATATTTCAATTATCTTTTTTTCGTCTTCCGTATATTCAATAAATAGTTTCGATTGAGCTACTTGAGGGACATTGCCTTCTTTCAACCAACCAAGCTCTTTTAAAAGTGTTTCAGGAGAATCAAGTAATGAAGCACGATTAGTACGTATTAACCAATTACAACCTTCACTCATAATGTCGCCAAATCGGCCTGGTAATGCAAAAACATCACGATTGTAAGAATTCGCAATATCGGCTGTAATTAATGACCCTCCTTTTATTCCTGTTTCTATAACTAATAATGCATCACATAAACCAGCAATGATGCGATTTCTTTTTGGAAAATTCTCACGATCGGGATTGGTCTGAGATGGGAAATCACTTAATAATCCTCCGTGGTTGAGCATTCTTTTTGCTAATTGACGATTTTGTCCAGGATAAATTCTATCGAGGCCATGACCTAAAACAGCAATCGTTGGTAATCCATGCTCCAGAGCCGACCGATGAGCAGCAGTATCTATACCAAAAGCCAAACCACTAACAATGACAACAGCATAAGGCGAGAGTGCTTCCATGAGTTTATCAATGTACCATTTCCCATAATCAGTAGCCCTGCGTGTGCCTACTATACTCAACGATAAAGGAGGATTAAGTGATTCGCTGCCTTTGTAATAAATCAAAAGAGGTCCATCCTCACAATTTCTTAAGCGTAACGGATAATCCTTATCCTTGAAATATAAGACTTTTATATTGAATTTTTCTATAAACTCTATCTCTTGTTGTGCTCGGTCGAAAGGTTTTGCATTTATAATGGCATTTGCTGTATGTTCACCAATGCCTGGGATACGCATCAATGCCGATTTCTTCTCTTTAAAAACCGCTTCGGCGCTTCCACAATAATTCACTAACTTTTTACCATTGATATCACCAATTCCTGGAATAAGCGTAAGAGCAATCTCATAAAGTAACGACATAAGCTGTTGTTTACGAAGCGAAATTAAAAATTATAAACGAATGGTCTCTCTTATCATCAAGTGAAAAACCGTCATTTTTTAGTCTCTCGAATCATTAGAACTGATTCAATATTCGAAACTTGCGCTACATTTAAATGCGATAAATCTTATTTTCAGGCATAGGTATTATTTTGGCGGTTACCAACAAAACTTAGTTGCGTCTGATTGCGTATTTTTGTTCTCAACTAAAATGAATATTTTCAGATGATGGCAGGACTTTAATAATGGCTTTATTGGATGCACTAAACTTTGTGACTTTCTCTTCAGGAACAATTTACCGCATAAATGATTGAGAATGAAAAGGCTATTGATAGCACCGCTGAACTGGGGATTGGGACATGCCTCGCGTTGTGTTCCAGTTATTGAAGAATTTATCGAGCGTAATATCGAAATTATTTTGGCAGGTGATGGTTTGGTTTACGATTTTCTTCATCAGCGCTACCCATTATTGCCAATCATCAATTTACCAGGGCAAAAAATTACTTACCAGACCCGTGGTAGCTTAAATCTCGCCTTGGCAAGATCCCTTGCAGGATTTCTTAGAAATATAGTGAGTGAACATGAATGGCTTCAGGATTCTATAGAAAAATATGACATAGGAGCAATCATCTCGGACAATAGATATGGATTATGGAGCAAAAGCATACCCTCTTTCCTCATCACACATCAAATTAATATAAAAAGTAAAGGATTGTGGAAGTTTGGAGAACCTCTGGCACATCAAAAAATACATGGTTTCTTGAATAATTTTTATGAAATATGGATTCCAGATGTTCCTCAGCGGCCTGGTCTTGCGGGCGATCTGTCTCATGTCGAAAAATCTAACTCAAAATACCGCTATTTAGGAATATTGTCGAGATTTAAATATCCAGCACCTATTCATGATCATCCATCCAACGACATATTAGCCATCCTCTCAGGCCCAGAGCCTCAAAGAACTATTTTCGAGAATATACTCCTCAAAACTTTTGAGAATACGACAATGAGAATGAATATTCTTAGAGGCTTGCCTTCTGCTCATCCAACTCAATTGAAATCAAATGGAATAACCTTAATCTCTCATTTGCAAGATAATGAATTTGTTGACCTAATCGTGAAAAGCAAAAATATTATTTGTCGTTCAGGATATTCAAGTTTGATGGATTTATTTCGCTTGCAGCGGACTGCTTTGCTTGTGCCAACTCCTGGCCAATCTGAACAGGAATATCTGGCAAGATTGCATGCCAATTCCGGGAATTTTTCTTCTGTGGCTCAAAATAAATTTAAATTTTATCATTTCCCAGCGCATACCCAGATTTCTTGCTCTAATATCACAAGTCAAGATTATCTCTCCAAAGCTTGTGAAATGGTGATTAAACTGCTGTAGATTCGAAATTTAAGTTAATTTTTTATCATCGTCATGCCTTCCGGTTCTATTTTTTATAAAAAGAGTATCAGGGTTTTAATGGTCTTTATTTGTATTTAAGCAGGAACAAGCTTGTGCGCAATGTTTACAGACAACTAAGCCTTAAATGTTTCGGCGAATGCAAAAAATAAATTAGGTTTGCACAAAATTCGCCAATATGCTGGCTTACATATATTGGAATCCAGATCCTGTAGCTTTCTCGTTAGGTCCTCTTCAAATTCGCTGGTATGGTTTATTGTTTGCCTTACCTTTTGTGATAGGATATTTTTTAATGCAGCATTTTTATAAAAGAGAAAATCAACCTGTAAAATATTTAGATACATTACTTACTTATGTGATTTTGGGGGCGATTATAGGTGCTCGATTGGGACATTGTTTGTTTTACGAGCCCGAAATTTATCTTCGCGATCCTATAAGAATTCTCAAGATTTGGGAAGGAGGACTGGCAAGCCATGGTGGTGCCATAGGAGTTATTATCGCCCTGTGGCTTTATAGTCGAAAAACTCATCAAAGTTTTTGGTGGACCACAGATAGGGTAGCAATTTTGGTTGGAATGGCTGGAGCTTGCATACGTTTTGGTAATGTCATGAATTCAGAAATTATAGGCAAACCCACCAACTTGCCATGGGGATTTATATTTGCCAGAGTGGATGAAATTCCCCGCCATCCTGCCCAATTATATGAATCATTGGCTTATTTATTGATTTTTGTTTTGATGTTGTACTTGTATTATCGTTATTTAAATCGCAAGATAACTATACCCGAAGGGTATTTTGTTGGTCTGCTTCTCATTTTGGTATTTTCAGTTCGTTTTTTCATTGAATTTTTAAAAGAGCCTCAAGTAGGCTTCGAACAGAACTTAGCACTCAACATGGGACAATTACTTAGTATTCCATTCATTATCTTTGGTTTATGGTTGATGGTTCGCAAACATAAAATTCCAACTCAAAAAAAGCAAACATCATGATATATGATCTTACGCATCGATTGGAAGAAGAAATGCCAGTTTGGCCTGGTTCTCCAAAACCCAAAATTGAAATTGAGTCCACAATTGAACAAGATGGATATCTCGAAAATCATCTTCAAATTAGTTCACATTCAGGAACTCATGTTGATGCTCCTGCTCATCTTTTAGTGAATGGATGTACATTGGATAAATTTCGGCCCGACTATTTTATAGGGAAAGCCCTAAAAATCGATCTTACGCATTGTCATCAATTGATTAAAGAAGAAGAATTTTTATTTTTAGAGAATTTCGCTGAACCTTTTGATTTTTTATTGTTGCATACTGGTTGGAGCCGTTATTGGGGTCATCCGGTATATTTTCAAAAATTCCCCGTCTTAAACGCTAAGGCAGCCAAATTTCTTAGCAATTTAAAATTAATGGCAATCGGGATTGATACAATTTCGTTCGATCCGGTAGAAAGCGATGCTTTGCCTAATCATCACATTTTTATGCTGAAAAATATGCTTTTGATAGAAAATATCACTGCAATGGATCCTTTACCCCAAAATAAAATCTTCGAGCTGTTGGTCTTACCGCTTTATTTTCGGCAGGCCGATGGAGCTCCCGCTCGAATAGTAGCACGCGTTGAAGGGTAATTGAATTATTGTGCTTGCAAAACGCGCATCAAATTGCCACCCCAAATTTTCTGTATTTCTTCAGCCGAATACCCTCTGCGAATAAGCTCGGAAGTAATATTGGGTATTTCGCTAACATCTTTGCAATCGGCCAGTCCACCGCCTCCATCAAAATCAGATCCTATGCCTACATGATCTATTCCCGCTACTTTTACGATGTGATCAATATGATCTACTAAATCGTGAACACTAGCTAATTGTCGTGGATAAACCTTTTGAAGGCTATCTATTTCTTTTCTAACCAATTTTTTTTCTGTGTCGGTAAGATTCTCGAACTGGTGAAACCGATTTTGTAAAATATGAAAAGCCGAATCGTAACGAAGGTCGGGTGGTATTTTTTTTACATAATCACTTAGAATACAAACCTGTACAACTCCCCCATTTTTTGCAATGGCCTCGAGCATTTTATCACTCAAATTTCGTGGATGATCGCAAATAGCCCTGGCTGAACTGTGGGAAGCAATTACTGGTTTGCTGGTAAGAGAAATAACATCCCCAAAGGCTTTATCCGAAATATGCGAGACATCCACCATCATTCCAAGTCTATTCATTTCACGAACCACTTCTTTTCCAAAATCACTCAAACCTTCTTCTTGATTTTTATCGGTGGAAGAAGAACAAAGTTGATTATTTTTTGAGTGGCACAAAGTAATGTAACGCGCTCCTAAATCATAGAATTCTTTCACTCTGTCAAGTTTCATGTTCAAAGGGTATCCATTTTCTATGCCTATTAGGATGCTCAATTTTCCTGAGTTATAATTTTTCTGGATGTCGTTAGCTGAAGTGGCCAATGCGAGTTTATCTGAATTATGCTGAATTAATGAATCGATTCGCGCAAACATTTTCCGAGCTAAAATGTAAGCCTTATGGTAAGAAAGGCTATCGAGACTACCCTGAGGCGTAAAAACCGCAAAAAATACAGCATCTAGCCCTCCTTTCAGCATCCTCGGGTAATCGACCTTGCTATAAGGACTCGAACAATTATTTTTCATAAAGTCGGTCTCCGACCTTAACAAAACCATGGGCGTATCGGTATGAGAATCAATAGTTAGTAAACTCTCATGAAAATGATGGGGAAAGACTAAATTCTGAGCCGAAGCTTGTAAACTCATCATCACTTCAAAGGCTATTAAAGCCTTTTTATAATATTTCATCTGAATTTGATAGTATGCTCTATAAAATGATTTATAGAAATATCGGTTAATTTGAGATTTAATGAATCATCTCGAGATGCTGAGATATAATTTCGAAAGTATCTGAAGCAATAACAAATTCTTCGTTGGTTGGGATAACCATAACTTTTACTTTTGAATCCTTGTGAGTAAGTATGGCTTCTTGCCCTTTAATGGCTTTATTCTTCTCAAAATCGAAATCAATACCTAACCATTCCATATCTTGCATTATTTCTTCGCGTGTGGCAAAGTCATTTTCTCCAATACCGCCGGTGAAGATGATAGAATCTACACCACCTATTGCGGCAGCATAGGCACCAATATATTTTTTCACACGATATCGAAACATTTTTAAGGCAATATTAGCTCTTGGATTGCCATTAGCAGCAGCTTCTTCCAAATCACGCATATCGCTTGAGATGCCTGAGATTCCGAGCAATCCACTGAATTTATTAATCAACTTATTGAGGGTTTGGAAACCAATGCTTTCTTTTTCAGCTATATGAAGTAAAGCTCCCGCATCTACATCACCTGTGCGTGTACCCATTATTAAGCCTTCGATAGGTGTCATACCCATGGAAGTGTCGAACGATTTCCCATTTTTTATAGCAGCCACACTGGCTCCATTCCCGAGATGGCAAGTAATTAATCGCAGTTTGTTATAATCTTGATTGAGCAATTTAGCAGCACGCAGAGATACATATTTATGGCTACTTCCATGAAAACCATATCTTCTGATTTTATACTTTTCGTAAAGAGAATAGGGCAGCCCATAAAGATAGACATAATCGGGCATGGTTTGATGAAAGGCGGTATCGAATACGCCTACTTGAGGTATTTGTGGAAGCAAACGAGTAATTGCATAAATTCCTTCGAGATTAGGTGGGTTGTGAAGAGGTGCCAGATCGATACACTCCTCTAAAGCGCTTACCACATCGTTATTAATACGAACGCTCCCTCCGAATTTTTCACCTGCATGAACTACTCTGTGGCCAACGGCCTCAACCTCATTTATTCCTTTAAGGCTACCATATTGAGGATGAATTAAAATTCCAAGAACATACTCTATTCCTTTTTGGTGATCAAGTATCTCGCCTTCTACTTTGAATTCGAGTCCATCGTTTCGTTGGTGTTTGATAGAAGCCCCCTTGAGCCCAATCTTATCTACCAAGCCTTTGGCAAGGACTTCTGCTTCAGGCATATTAAACAACTGATATTTAATGGAAGAACTTCCACAATTCAATACTATAATCTTCATAAAAACAATTCTTTATATATTAAAAGATGATTCTCTTCCCAAATTAAAGATAGGGCCTTCCTTTACCTGTTTACCTTTAGGAGTCCATTTATAGAATCCTTCACCTACGCGTTGTCCCATCAATCCAGCGCGTACCATGCGTTTGAGCAAAGGAGAGGGTTTATAGCGAATATCGCCGAATTCATTATATAAATTTTCCATCCAGCGCATAATTTTATCTAATCCTATTGTATCGGCCATTTCGAAGGGGCCCATCGCATGCCCACTTGTCTCACGCATAGTTTCATCAATCTGATCAACCATGGCTACTCCTTCCATTAATATAGAGCATGCCTCATTAATAAAAGGGATGATCATTCTAGTACTGATATTGCCGGGTGATTCATTGACGGGAATAACCTTTTTACCAATCATCTTGATATACTTGCAAGTCAAGTCCCATGCGGCTTTCGAAGTACGCGTCGAGCGAACGGTTTCAACAATCTTTACTTCTCGCACAGGGGAGATAAAATGCATACCTACTGCCCTGCTGGGATCTTTCAACACCGACGAAAGTTCTGATATCATTAATGTTGCAGTATTGCTCGAGATAACAGCATCAGTACGTAATACTTCTTCTAATTTATGAAATACCTCCTGCCGTAAACTAAGGCTAGTACCGGGTTTTTTCGAATTAATCACCTCGATAGCTATATCACAATCCTTTAAATCATTGTAATCTGTAGTAAGCTTAATTCTCGATAAAATGAGTTTTTTTTCAGTGGCCGTCATTCCCCACTGATTAATGATTCGATCGAGTTCGTCATTCAAACGCTTAGAAATCTCAAGCAGGCGGTCCTGACTAATATCTAATCCAATCACATCTATCCCATATTGACTGGTTTGTAGGGCTATCTGTTGACCCATTATTCCACAACCAACAATTCCAACTTTTTGCAATAAGCCTCTTTGTGTATCCTCACGACTAAGGCTAAAGTCTTCTAACTTGATATCCATTAAATTCAAATTGAATAAGTTAACAAAATTATCATTTCCATTGGCAAAGGTACATCTTTGTCATAAGCCATCAAAATGATTTTAAAGGTTTCTATTTCAATGCTAACTTTGTGCCTTGTCCTTATAAAATTTGAACCCATTCGAAATTATAAACACCTCAATAAAAACTTATATTATGTCAAAACAGATATTAACACTCATTTTTATCGGTTTTAGCTGTATTTTTTTACCGCATTTAAAAGGAGAAGCTATTCGTTTCGACGATTATTTTCAGAACATAACTATGAGAGTAGATTATTTCCATACGGGAAACAGTCAAACGGAAATATTTGCCATTGATCGAATCGTAAATGACGGAGCTTGGGCCGGTAGCCTCACTCAGCTTCAAGATAGAACGAATTTAGGATTATATTTCTTCGAAATCATTGATAAAGAGCATAATATTGTGATATACAGCAGGGGATTCGCCAGCATTTTTGGAGAATGGCAATTAACACCTGAAGCTACGGAATATGGTACCTTTCATGAATCCGTACGTTTTCCATGGCCGCTAAAACCATTTATTCTCGCTATTAGCAAACGGGCAAGCGATAACTCCTTTCAAAAAATATGGCAGCACGAAATAGATCCTTATTCACGCTTGGTTAATCCGGCAGAGCTAAAACTGCCTTTCAAATCCTGGGCATTGAAAGACAATGGTGATCCTCATTCTAAAGTTGATATAGTGATTTTAGGCGACGGTTATAGCTATGAGCAATTCGAAAAATTTAAGGCTGACGCTATTAGATTGATGAGAGAATTATTTTCGGTTCAACCTTTTCAAAGCCGAGAAAAAGATTTCAATGTGCGTGCAATTTTTTCTCCATGCGAACAACCTGGAGTAAATAAACCCCACCCAAACATTTATGCCCGTACTCCTCTTTCATTGACTTATGGGGCTTTCGATTCCGAAAGATATGTACTGGGGTTCGATAATAGAACTATACGCGATGTGGCTTCTATAGTGCCTTATGAATTTATGATTATATTGGTAAACGAGAGAACTTATGGCGGTGGAGGAATTTTTAATCTCTATTCAACAGTTTCGGCCGACAATAAATTTGCTGATTATATTATGGTGCATGAATTTGGGCATCAGTTTGCAGCCTTAGCCGACGAGTATTATAGCTCTTCGGTGTCATACGAGGCTCCTTCAGTTGAAATAGAACCATGGGAACCCAATATCACTGCATTGAAAGACCCTAATATGCTCAAATGGAAACATTTGGTAGAACCTTCAACCCCAATTCCAACGCCTTGGGACAAAGAAACTTTCGATAAATTCAGCTATCAGATCCAAATCGAAAGAAATCAGATTCGAGCTAAAAATGAACCAGAAGAAGTAATGGAAGCATTATTCGAAAGTGAGCGGAAATTCGAGACAGAATTAATAGATAAAATGAAATATACAGGAAAAGTAGGCGCTTTCGAAGGGGCAGGTTACAATCAATATGGAATGTACAGGCCAGAAACAGATTGCATTATGTTTACCCGTAATCGGCAAGCCTTCTGCAAAGTTTGTCAAGAGGCCATTAATAAAATAATCGATGTATATGTTCATTGATGACTTTTTCGATGAAGTTTAAATTTTTTTTCGGTTTACTAATTTTATTTCCTGTTTTACTGTTTGCGGCCAACCAAATAGCTTTGCCCGACAGTCTTGAAAATCAGATTAAAAAACCACAACATGATTCTGTTAAGGTAAAAATTTTAATTCGGGCTGCCTATACTTATCTTCCCAGCAATTTAACTCTTGCACAAAAAGTTGCTTCATTAGCGCTCGAAACCTCCAATCAAATTCAATATGCCAAAGGGCAGCACGATGCTTTACTGATACTTGCTGATATCAACTTCTATTCAGGAAATTATTCTCAGGCTCGCCATTATTATTTGCATTGCCTTAATTTCGTTGAACCCTCTAATTTTCAACAAGTCGCTCAAATTTATGCTCGGCTATCGCAATTAAGTTTTATGCAGAAAAAATTAGATTCAGCCATTTATTATGCACAAATCAATAAAGTCATAAATAGAAAATATGGATCATGGTCTGATTATATTCAATCTATGCAAAATTTAGGATTGCTATACTTGCAGAATCGAATGTACGATTCTGCTGTTCAGGAATTTGCTAAAGCCATAAGCATTTCCGACGATCAGATAAAAAATCTGGAGCATGGTAGTGCTGAATATTATCAACTTTTACGACGAGATGCCGACCTGCATCGTTTATTGGCTTTGGGATGGCAAAACATGGGCAGGTTTAAACTGGCGCTCCAAGAAATTCAAAGGGGAATAACAATGGCCATGATGTGTAACGATCTTCAACTTCAAGCAAGTATTTTTACAGACATGAGCCAAATTTTGCAAAAACAGGGAGTTTATGAAAGGGCTTTAGAATACTTAGTCAAAGCGGTTAAAATCTATGAGAAACTTGGTGAGACGCTTATGATAGCCAATACATATCAGATCATAGGCAAAATTTATATAGAAAACAATGACTACATCAATGCTTATCGGTTTTTAAAAAACTCCCTTCGTTTGCATCAGTCTCTCGATAATAAAGCCGGACTTGCAACAATATACAATGATCTGGGCAGTTTAAAACGCCTGACCAAAGAAACAGATTCTGCCCAATATTACTATAAACAAAGCCTTCAAATCAACAAATTACTCTCCAATCAGCAAGAATTGGGTATTAATTATTTGAATATTGGAATATTGTGGGAAGACATGGGCAATTATTCCTATGCTAAAGTTTATCTTCAAGAAGCAAGGAATATTTTCGTACAAATGAACGATGAGGAAAATCTTGTGAAAGTTCTTTTAGAACAAGGAGTTGTGGAAGCAAAAGAAAATAATTACTCGCTGGCTATAAATTTACTCACAAAAGCAGAAAAACTGGCTTCGAATTATGGATGGATTGCAATTCGAAAATCTGCTGCCAAATCTCTGGCCGAAATATATGAAAATATAGGCGATTATTATAATGCTTTTAAATATCAAAAACTATATACAAGCGTTAGCGATACATTGAATGATTTAGAACGTCAAAAACAAATCCTCAGCATCCAAGCCACCTACGACTTCGAGAGACAGCAAAACGAATTATTACTCGAGCAAGAAAAACGGAAAAACCTCGAGAAAAATCAAACTCTACAAAGAGTGATCACTCTTTCTTCGCTCTTAGCCTTAATCCTCACTGGAATAGTAACTTATTTACTTTTTAAACGAGCTAAAGAAAAACAAAAATTAGAATCGGAAAAATTGCTAAAAGAAGCACAAATCAGAAAAGCACAGGAGGCCTTGATAAAGACTCAATTAAAAAATCAAGAACTCGAGAAGCAACGATTATTGGAAGAATTGAAATACAAAAGCAACCACCTTACCAATCTTGCACTAATTATAGCTCAGAAAAACGACTTTATCAACGATTTAAAGAATCTATTAAAGGATTTAAAAACCGCAAATGAAGGCCAAAAAGAAAAAGTAATGAAAGAACTTTGGCAAAGGACTAATCAACAGGGCGATATTAACAAAGAACTCGATAAATTTAAAAAAGAAATTGAAAATGCTAATCAGACCTTTTATAAGAAGCTGGATTCCATTTGTCCCAGTCTTACTTTGCACGAAAAGGAACTCGCTGGGATGCTGCGCATTAATCTCTCATCTAAAGAAATTGCATCATTGCACAATGTATCGGTAAAAGCCGTAGAAATGAGTCGCTATCGTTTACGTAGAAAACTCCAGCTCGAGAGCAACGACAACTTAGTAGATTTTCTTCAGAAGTTAGATTAAGTTCCTGTTGTATCTCATAATCCAGAAAATTTTAATCTTGTAGAATTTATTTATAGCTTTAATTGCTGATTAATAATATTATACCTATAAATATTGTAGTGGTAGAACATTCGAAATTTACATTAATATTCAGTCTTTGTAGAGGTAGAATAGAATAATGAATTATGCAACTTACTTTAAAGTTGATAATTTTGCACCAACAAAACCGTTCTTCAGACTTAGCTGAAACAAAATGTTGCTTACCAAAAACAAATTACACAACCAAGCTTGAATGGAAGACACGACCGGTAAAACGAACAGGATTTTGGTTAATAATGTGCACAAAAATATGCTTTGCTTTGTTCACTCGTTTGCCGGTCAATCTTCCATGCATTTTTCACTTAATGTTTCTTACAACGCATTGCTTTATCTCTTCAATTCAATTTATTTAACTTATCAATTGTCATTACCATGAAAAACATCATTACTATTTTATTATTTTTTTTTACAGTTTTTACCCTAAGAGGACAAGACCAAAAAGAATCAACCAGAAGCAGCAATCTACCCTCAGTTGAATTAAAGACACTGGATGGCAAGACGATACTAACCGATACTTTGAGCAATCATGGTAAACCCTTAATTATTAGCTTTTGGGCATTGTGGTGTAAACCTTGCATTAAGGAACTCAGCAATATAGCTAATGTATATGAAGAATGGGTAGAAGAAACAGGAGTAAGGCTAGTAGCTGTTTCAATTGATGATCCGCGTTCTTCTTCGCGTGTAAAACCTTTTGTTGACGGTAAGAGCTGGGAATTCGATGTTTTACTCGATCCTAACAGCGACTTCAAGCGTGCAATGAATGTTAACCTCATTCCTCATACTTTTCTCTTGGATGGCTCTGGCAAGGTGGTTTGGCAGCATACTTCCTATACTGAAGGTAGTGAGATAGAACTCATACAAATGGTCAGAAAACTCAACCAAGGGCAAACTTTACAAGAATAAATAATTTTAAAATATTGAAGAATTCACTTGTATTTCAGTATGCCCTAAATCAAATCATAAGAATGAAAAAAACATTTAGATTTATTATAACTTTTGGCTTGATATCTTGTTTTATTCAAGTAAAAAGTCAAGATTTTATCCAACATGCTCAGGTGAGTGGGACCTTTCAAGCCGACGCCATTACTTATGTCAACGACAAATCGCTACACATCAATGACAGTACTCTTAATGGCAAAAGATTGGGAATGAATGGATTTGCACTTATACATTACGACTATAAAAACTTTTCAGCAGGATTACGTTATGAAGCTTTTTTACCGCCTTTACTAGGCTTCTCATCTGATGCTGAAGGCAGTGGGATAGCCAATTGGTTTGTCAATTACAAGGTAGGTGATTTTGAGGTAACAGCTGGAAATTTCTATGAACAATTTGGCTCGGGTATGATTTTACGTGCTTATGAGGAGTGGACACTTGCGTACGATAATTCCTTTAATGGTTTTAGAGTTAAATACAAACCTACTGCAGGAATTTATCTAAAAGGCCTGATTGGTTATCAACGCGATTATTGGGTAAAATATACAGACGGGAACAGAGGCATAGTTAAAGGCATTAATGGGGAGCTTAATTTTAATGAACTTATAAAAAAGATGGAAAATAGTCCATTCCGTTTAAGCATCGAAGGGAGCTTTGTAAGTAAATATGAAAAAATGCCGACTAAAACCATTATTCGGCCTATTCCACCCGAAGGAAGTTATGAAGTTTATCAATACAAACTCCCCGAAAACGTTGGAGCATGGTCTACTGCCATAAATATTGGATATTCCAATTGGAATCTCATGACTGAATATGCTTACAAGAATGAAAATCCTTCCGCCTTGAATAATTACATCTATCATAAAGGGCAGGCTTTATATAGTATACTTACCTATTCAAGGAAGGGCCTTGGTATTGAGCTTTCGGCCAAACGTATCGATAATATGGGATTTAAATCTCGAATGGAAGAAACGGAAAATGTATTGGATATCAACTTTTTGCCACCACTTAATCCTTTGCACTTGTATAGCTTCGCTACAATGTATCCTTATGCTACTCAACCTAATGGTGAAATGGGTGTACATGCAGGTATTGAATATACTTTTCCAAAAAATTCTTTCCTGGGCGGCAAATATGGGACTAACTTCAGTATTTCGTATTCTTTAATTAAGGATATTAAAAAAGAAGCACTTTCGCCTGAAATTCCAATCGATAGTACAGGAACTATAGGTTATTCTTCCGATTTTTTCGCCTTTGGAGATCGCAAATTCTATGAAGATTTAAAAGTTCAAATTTATAAGAAATTTACACCAAGATTCAATATCATCGCTGCTTACTTTAATCAAGTGTACGATAAAGACGTCATTGAAGGACATTATAATGAATATGGGAAAGTCTATGCTAATATTGGCGTATTAGATATGACCTATAGAATTAACGACCTACATTCTATACGGCTTGAACTGCAAACACTTTTTACCGAACAAGATAGGGGAAACTGGATGGGGGCTACAATAGAATATGCAATTGCTCCAAAATGGTTCTTTTCCCTTGGTGACCAATATAATTATGGCAACGACAATGTCGATGAACAGATACATTATTATAACATATCCTTTGGATATACCCATCAATCTACTCGTATCTCTCTTTCGTATGGTCGACAAAATGATGGTTTGCTTTGCGTAGGCGGCATTTGTCGTTTTGTACCAGCTTATACAGGTTTTGGACTCACAATTTCGAGCAATTTTTAGTATCATATTTACCAGTTAAAAAAATTCAGAAATCTTAAATCCATCATTCATCTTTCGATAAATAAGTTTAATAATATTTTAAATCAATAACACAGTGAAAAAACATCTCATAACTTCATTTTCAGCCGTAATATCAGCCAGCTTGCTAATACTGATATACGTTGGCTGTGATAAAGTAGATGCCCCTTATCTTGAACATACACAGACCTATCTCGATACAGCTCAGACATCAGATACAACCTACAAAAAAATTGTATTGCTCGAAGATTTTACCGGGCATAAATGTGTAAATTGCCCTGAAGCCGCTCAACTGGCAAAGAATCTTCAATTAGCCCACACTAATCAAATCGTTTTAATAGGTATTCACGCAGGATTTTTCGCAGTACCCGATCAATCGGGTCTATATACAGCTGATTATCGTTGCCCCGAAGGAACTTCATTAAACGATTACTTCAACATTATGCAATATCCTACCGGGATCGTCAATCGAAAAGCTTTCGAAGGAAAAATAAGGCTTTTACCCACAAGTTGGGAATCGGCTATTAATGCGGAATTGCAACAAGACCCCGTTGCATTCATCCAAATCGAAAATATATATAACCCTCAAAATCGTAATCTTCAAATTAAAACAGATATTAAAATTCTTCAAGATCTTGAAGGAGAATATACTTATACACTTTATTTGATCGAAAATCATCTTACTTCTGCTCAAAAAAACAATAATGCATCAGTAGGGCCTGTACCTGATATAATCGACTATATGCACAATCATGTGTTAAGAACTTCTATCAATGGGATTTGGGGAGAAACCTTATTACCAATAAATGGTTTTGTAAAAGGCGAGAACATTCAATTGGTGCATAACCTGGTAGTTAGCCAAGAATGGAATGCTGCTCAATGTCAAATAGTTGCCTTCATAAGCAAATCTGATAGCCATGAAGTTATACAAGCCGCAGAAAAAAGCATAGAATAAAACACATTTTGTCTTTAATTGTCATATTTTCCAACAGTTTACGAACAATAGTATGAATAGAAGATTTATTGTAATTCTTTTGGGGTTTATAGTTTTTTTAGGTCCATTTTCACAAAATTATGCCCAGATACTTGATCCCGTAAAATGGAGTTTTTCATCACAAAGAATAAGCTCCGATGAATTCGAATTGAATTTTACTGCCAAGATAGAGAAGAACTGGCATCTATATTCACAATATATACCTGAAGGAGGTCCCATTCCGACGACGTTTACCTTTGAACCTTCTCCCAATTACAAACTGATAGGCAAGACTATCGAGCCTAAGCCGCATAAAATGTTTGATCGGAATTTTGAAATGGAGGTGCAATATTTTGATGGACAGGCTGTTTTCAAGCAAAGGATCAAATCACTTACTCAGCAAAGCTTTAATGTTAGAGGAACGGTTGAGTTTATGGCATGTGATGATTCTCGCTGTATACCGCCTGTGGAGGTCGATTTTGATTTTGCTTTATCAGCTTCGCCTGAATCGGATCAAGCTATTGTTGGCATCCAAAATACAGAAACCACACCCAAAGAAAATGTTGATTCAAGCACAGCATCAATTGCCAAAATGTATAACTCAACTCCTCTTACCGATACTTCTACTTTAAGTGCGTCTCCTTCAAAAGAAGAGGCAGAAAGCTCCGGCTTATGGGTATTCTTTTGGATATCTTTTCTTGGAGGATTAGTTGCTATCTTAACTCCCTGCGTTTTTCCCATGATTCCGATGACTGTGAGCTTTTTCATGCATGATGAAGAAAACAAGAAAAAAGCGAGACGTCAGGCATTTATTTATGGTTTGAGTATCATTCTCATTTATACAATTGTAGGAACTATAGTGGCTCTGACTTTAGGTCCAAATTTTGCAAACTTCCTTAGCACTCATTGGCTGCCTAATTTGTTCTTTTTTATCATTTTCATGGTCTTTGCTGCTTCTTTCTTTGGAGCTTTCGAGCTTACTCTTCCCAGCTGGATGGTGAATAAAGCCGATCAGAATGCTGAAAAGGGTGGATTCTTAGGTCCATTTTTCATGGCATTCACCCTTGTTCTGGTATCTTTTTCATGCACTGCCCCAATTGTAGGTACAATCTTAGTGGCCTCGGCCAGTGGAGAAATTCTTAAACCTATTATCGGAATGGTGGGATTCGGCTTGGCTTTTGCTCTTCCATTCACTCTTTTTGCCCTATTCCCTTCATGGTTGAGTTCTTTGCCTAAATCGGGCGGTTGGCTCAATTCAGTTAAAGTAGTGTTGGGTTTTATCGAAGTGGCCTTTGGATTAAAATTTCTCAGCGTGGCCGATCAAACTTATCATTGGGGCATTCTTGACCGCGAAATTTATATCGCTATCTGGATAGTCGTATTCACTTTAATGGGATTTTATCTTTTGGGTAAAATTCGCTTTAAACATGACGATGAAGTCCATCATATCGGAGTAGGCCGCTTAACTCTCGTGATCGCAACTTTCTCTTTCGTAATTTATTTACTGCCCGGAATGTGGGGTGCACCCCTCAAAGCACTCTCAGGTTATTTACCTCCTCAGTCTTCACACGATTTCGATTTAAATCAAATCATCAGAGAAAATGTAAGCGCTAATTTTAATGCACTCCCACGAATAAATGCCACGACAACCCCATTAGAACAATGCGATAAACCTAAGTATGCCGACATCTTCCATTTGCCACATGGACTCGAAGGATATTTCGATTATGAACAAGGTTTAGCTTGCGCAAAAAAATTAAATAAACCCATTTTCATCGACTTTACTGGTCATGGCTGCGTAAATTGTCGCGAAATGGAAGCTCGTGTATGGTCCGATCCAAAAGTTCTACAAAGACTGAGAAATGATTTTGTAATCATCGCTCTGTATGTTGACGATAAAACTCCTTTACCTGAGGATGAATGGGTAGTATCATCTTACGATGGAAAGGTAAAAAAAACAATAGGTAAAAAATATGCCGATTTCCAAATTTCAAGATTCAACGTGAATGCTCAGCCTTATTACGTCATCTTGGACACCAACGGCCAACCTTTGATCCCGCCTAAGGCGTATGATTTGAATATCGATAATTTTATTAGCTTTCTCGAAGCAGGCAAACAAGCTTTCTACAAAATAAATTGAGATGATCCTGACTTTGTAAAATTTACCACAAAGATGATTCTCAGTTTTCTGAGAGCTTGTGGTGTCTTGTCCTTTAATGAATTTATCTTACTCTACCACTCGAATGGATAACTGTTGAAATAGTAAAACAACATGTCCTTTATATATTATAGCAATTCTCCAATAGCAAAAGCTAAAATGACTTACTAATGAGCTTCAAAATGTTTCATTATCAAGGCAGTATAATCTACCAATAATTGCTCGTACAAGGAAGAAAATCCATATTTTTTTGACTTTTAATAAAGAGATAGCAGCCTACTTGCATAGCTATACCTTCACCGATTCTATAAATTTATCTTTTCCGATAATCCTGTCAAACTCGAAAAACAACTGCTTTCGAAAAACTCATCAAATCAAGTCTTTATATTAAGCTTTAGCAGGTATTACTTTATACTCAGGTGTCACTAATAGATGAGCTAAAGGTTTCAAGGCTTGTACCATTTTATGTTCTTGCTCGAGTACTCGTGCACGATATTCATTTTCGGGCTCTTTTCCTCTAACAACCTGGGCTTTTTTTGTTTCGTGATAAGTGAGTTCTATAAAAACATTCAAGTGAGTGCCTTCGGTTTTTATGGCGTAAAGTCCATCAATAATTAAAGCATCAATTGGGTTAAAATCGGTGATCAATTGATCGACTTGTTCGGTAATTAAATCTACGCATGGCATGGTGGCTATCTTACCTTGCCTAAATTCATCTATATTTCGATAGATGCTATTCCAGTCGTATTCATTGTACCCAACCACAGTTTCTATTCCGTGCTGCATTCTCCATTCTTTGCGCTCCAAAGGATGAATACGATAGTAGTTATCGCTATGCAGTATCTTGGTAAGAATGCCATTTGCTCTGAGTTCTTTTGCCAGCACATGCGAAAGTTCCGACTTTCCACTACCCGATTCTCCACTTATGGCTATAATCATCTTGGGCTGACGAATTTTGAGCACCTTCTGCAAAATACTTGCAGCTGCCTCACGATGCTTATCCGTAATTAATAATACGTCTCCTAACATTTTCTCTTGTTTTACAAGACAAAAATAAGGTACTTATCTATATTCTACAACTCTCAGAAGTGAACAAGCTTATCTATGAATTTAATACAAAACATGAAAAACCACTTTACCTTTTGAATTAAATTCGAGAGTTGGTGCGGGGACTTTAATAATATTCAAGGTTTCGAGAAATAGCTTTAAAAATTTCGATTTTGTTTTAATACGCCTTAAATCGATATCAGGCGAGATGAAAAATCTGCGGTAGCGTTCTATATCGTTTCTATCATGTAAAACTCCGTTCTCATCGGTCCATATATTGTTAAAACCTCCGTACATATTGGCTGCTCCGTAACCAAGGGCTAAATTCAGCCATTTAGGTTGTCCAAACGACAGTCCGAATGAAGCAGGATTAATGCTCAGCCAAACGTTTAATGCATTATAATCTTTCAGCAAGCGTTCTGGAAGGGTTGTTCCATAAAGATCGTGAGCTCTTTGAGTGAGTTCGCCTTTGGGATAATCAGGGAAATGATAATTGATTTTTAATCGCATTCGTTGCTCATTCCATAACACTTCCTGTGTAGTCATCAAAGCAGAGCCCATAAAATTGGCCGCTATATCGCTCCATGAAGCTCCCCATTTGGCTGAGAAACCATCGAAAACTTCAATGGTATTTTGTAACATAAAGGCCGTTATTCCAGCATATATTGCGGCAGACTTCGGTTTCATTCCCGCCCAGCGAAAAACATGCTGAAGATAATAAGCCTCTAAATAGGGTGTAACGGCATGTCCCGCCTTATCTATTTGTAACCATTCTTTAGAATCATCAAAAAAATGAAATGATGACCGAGGATACCCCTCATACCATAAATAATTCAAACCAACGAGTGTTGCTCCATACAGCAAAGTCCCTCCACCAACAATGTACTTCATTCTTTGAGGATTATATTCGCTTGCAGGTTCCCACCAATGACTCGATTTAACAGTATCTTCCTCATTGATGACATTTTCTTGAAAGTATAAAGAATCATTTAAAACATAAGAGTATGAAATGGTAGGGGGAAAAAATATCAAGATAATAACAAGGTAGTTAAGCTTTGGCACTCTTGTCCTTTAATTAGGATGATGAGCCAAAAGTAGTGAATTTATAATAAAAAAAGAGCCCCAACTGAAGGGGCTCTCATAAATCACCAAAAGCATTATGAAATTTTAATCTGGCGGGAAGGTTTCTCTTTGGCTTCTTCTTTCTTGGGGATGTGTATGTTGAGAATACCATCCTTATGAGAAGCCGAAATTTTATCAACATCTACAATGTCGGGAAGCGTAAAGCTTCTTTCAAATGCCGTATAAGAGAATTCCCGCCTACGATAGTTTTTCCCTTCATCTTCTTTCTTCTCTTCTTTTTCGGATGAAATGGTCAAAACATTATTGTGAACATCTATTTTGAAATCTTCTTTAGATAAGCCTGGAGCAGCTACCTCAATTTCGAATGCTTCACCACTTTCGGCAATGTTTACAGCAGGAATATCAAATCCTATTGATTTCCCAAAGAAATCCGATAATAAGTTCTTGCCAAAGAATTCATCTGATAATGAAGGGAATAACAGCGAATTACGTAATGTGGGTAACATTTCTCAATCCTCCTTTCTTTTTTATTTTTTTAATTTCACTTCGCTCTACTCAAAATTTATTCCAACCCTTTTCTGGAGGTTTAAAATTAATTTTATATGACAAAGTATCACATTTTATGGTCAAAAATCAAAAAATTTCTGACATTTTGTCCTATTTCCAGAAAAAATTAATATTACAGAAAATTTTACTGCTTTATCAGTTTAAAAGCATTAAATCCTGATGGATAAGATATTTGAAGAATGTAAAGCCCTGATTTTAATTCTCTCAATTGTTCAGTAAGATAGAAATAGGTATGATATCCGTTGAAAACTTTTTGCTGTAATAGTTTACCCTGAGTATTTAATAATGAAACGGTAATGTACTCGTTGGTTCTCATCTCGTTCTTAATCATCAGTTTGTCAAAGAAAATCGTTGGGTAAACAATGAAACGATCATGAATGGGAAGTTCATTTTCACCCACGGAGAGGGTTTGTGAAGCAGCCAAGAAATCGGGTATGCCATAACCCAATAAAGAATCTGGTTGATGAGATTGAGAAGCAGTTTCCATCACAGCGTTCATAAGAGACATGTTATTATTATTCAAATGAGCCTGCCATAAACAGGCCATGCATCCAGCTATTAAAGGAGAGGAAAAGGAAGTACCACTTCCATAGGTTACGTTGCCATAAACATCAACTACGGCAGTACCTTGTCCCATGGCAGCCACATTAGGTTTGATACGGCCATCGTAAGTTGGGCCTGTTGAACTGAAGGAAGCATAATATCCCCAACGGTCAACTGCACCAATGCTAAAAACGCTGTCCCCATCAGCTGGGGCTCCAATGTAATGCCATGTAGAACTGCCACTATTACCTGCACTGTTGACTACTATCATACCTTTTATTGCGGCTATATCGGCTCCTCTAGTAGAAATGGCAGTATTTCCGTCCATATCGACATAGGTATGATTTTGAGAAGGATCGTCAAAAGTGGTATATCCCAAAGAGGAGTTAATGATATCTGCTCCTATGCTATCGGCTAATTCGGCCCCTGTTACCCAATTGTATTCCTCAATGACGTATTCCGAAGCATCATCTTCGGTGCGAATAAGATAGTACAAAGCATGAGGAGCAGTGCCAACCATTTGGCCAGGAAGATTTGCCCCCATGATAGATAAAACATAAGCCCCATGAGGACTAATGTTCTGTGAGAAAATATCATTCCCATACTGAACGATATCTCTGTAACCCAAAATTCTTCCTTGTATCCAAAGGCTATCGAAGGCAGGATTTACATTTACCGAGTTAAAACCTGCATCCAGCAAAGCAATCATCATCTCATGGCCTTGGTATCCCATTTTGTGCAATTCATCTCCTTTAACCATGTGAATTTGTGTGTAAGCTTCCCCATAATTTAAATCATATGCCATATTCGATGATTTTGAGTGTAAAGACATCGATCTACCATTGATTTCTTTGCTCATGGGATAATAATTTTCGAAAAGAATCTTATTAACCGGTTGAATGATATGGGTTTTGCGTTTCATCTTTTCGACTTTACTCACAAATTCAAGTTGTTCCACTTGTTCGACCAGTAAAGGATCCTCAGTCTGAAACACTACAAAATTGAGCCACTTTGAGGCATTCAAAACCTGCACCCCAACTTGTGCAATTTGTTCGATATATTGTGGAGTTACAGGCAAATCTCTTTCATCTAAAGGAATATTGTAACGTGCTCTTCGATCCAGAGCTCTTTGAGAAAGAAATTCCGAAGGATTCGATAAACTATATGGATTGTTGGCTTTATTCGACAACCACGCAACATATTTTTGAGGAGCAATCTGAGGGAAAGCACTTGAAGTGGCTATAATTAGAATGAATAAAAGCAGAAGTCGACGTGTCTTCATAATTAGTCATGGGGTTATAATTGATGATAAAGATAAGCTCGCATAGCAAGAATTCATCTTTTAAAAACTGAAAGGGCAAAGTTAAGATTTTCTATACAGACATAAAAAAACCGGCGCGTATCCCTACGCACCGGAAAAAAGTAATCAAAATTACTTAAACAACAAAAACAATTAGTAGGTAAAGAGAGTTTAGTTTGGTTTGGTATTACCAGGTATTAACCTGCAACAGCTAAAAAGAATACGCAACTATCATACCATAATATAAAATTCATTCAAAACCAGTAAAAAAGATGAAATACCTCAACTCATAAAGGAACTTCATCCTTCCGAAAATGAAAACTCATTCTGAATATTGATGTGATTTGCCAAATATTAAATATTGATTAACAATAATTTAATAAAAATTTAAATTTTTTAGCCGAAATCGGATAATTATCCATTTTTGTACAGAGAAAGTATTTACTTAATATAAGGTTGAATCGAAAAATTGATTAAACCCGTAAAAATTTCTGATTTCATCGATAGAGAATCGATTGGTAGGGGTATTGTAAAGAGTGTATCGCAATTGTAATGAATAGAATCTGTTTCATTGACTTTTTGATTTTCTTTAAAGAAGGTCCATTGCAGCCATCCCGATTTATTGTCCTGAATCACCAGATGTACTTCGATTTTCTCGGCATTTATCAAAATCTTATAGCCTGTATCAATAGAATAGTAGCCTGTATTAAAGTTAAAAATAAAAATGGAATCGAGATTAACCATCTCAGCTTGGAGGTCGTAGGCATATTGAGAAGAATTTTTCTCTTTGGAACATGAGGAGACCATGACCAATCCTGTAGTTAAAGCCACTATCATCAAATACCAAAAAAATTTTTTCATTTTAACTACGAGTCGAGCTTACAAAATTACTTATTATCATAATAGGGAATCATGAAGTAAGTGAGAGGCCAAATGCAGAAGACAAACATCTACCGTCTTCAAAGCTAGTATTATTTTATGAAAATATCATCTATGAGTTTAGTTTCATTTAATTTAAAATTGACGGTTAAATGAACTCAATATTTTCGTTTTTGGTGATTTTTTCGCAATAATGACATAACAAGCGAAGGTCTTCTTTATCAACAACCTTAAAGCGTGTACGTACCTGTTCATGATTGGTAATACATTTCGGATTGAAGCATTTAACAATTCCTTCGACAAAATCGGGGATTTCAGCTTGTTTTTTCGAGATGATTTCGAAATCGCGTATTTCTATTAAGGTTGCATGAGGCGCAGCGAGAGCTATCTTATTGATTTCAATATCATCGAAAAATTTATCTCTCACTTTGATAATGCCTTTTTTGCCATACTTTTTGCTGTCGAGATTCATTCCAAAGAGGACTTGAAGGTCGGTGTTGATAAGGTTAAGGATGCGCATTACCTGAATGACGGCGTAGGAAGGAATATGGTCGATAACGGTACCATTTTGTATGGCTGAAACTATTAGTTCTTTTCGAGTTTCGGATTTCATATTTGCTTAAATATTTTAAAGTGTGAAATAAAATTTTAGTGAATCAGGCAAGGCCAAGAATAGAAGCAATCAAGGCTTGGCGCACATAAACCCCATTAAGAGCTTGTTTAAAATAATAAGCGCGGGGGTCGGCATCCACGTCTATGCTAATTTCGTTAACTCTGGGCAAAGGATGGAGAATCTTGAGGTTTTCTTTCGAGCCTTCGAGCATTTTTTTAGTCAAGGTGTAGGAATTTTTTACTCTTTCGTATTCGATAGGATCGGCAAAACGTTCGCGTTGAATGCGTGTCATGTAAATAATATCTACTTTGGGAATGACTTCTTCTAATTGGGTATATTGGTAATACTTAAGATTGTTGGATTTTATGTGCATTTTGACGGCACTGGGTAATTTGAGCTCTTCAGGGGAAACCAGATGAAAAGTTGTTTGGAAGTTTGATAAGGCTATAACATTGGAGTGAACCGTACGGCCATATTTCAAATCACCCACGAAAGCGATATCGAGATGATCGAGGGTGCCTTGAGTTTGTCGGATAGTAAAAAGATCGAGAAGGCATTGAGTAGGATGTTGATTCGAGCCGTCGCCAGCATTGATGATAGGAACACTGGCTACCTCACTTGCCCATCGGGCTGAGCCTTCTATAGGATGACGCATGACTATAAGATCGGCATAGTTACTTACTGTGCGAATAGTATCGGCCAGACTCTCGCCTTTAGATGTACTACTAACCGCTGCATCGGTAAAACCAATTACACGGCCTCCAAGGCGATTGACTGCACTCTCGAAACTCAAGCGGGTTCGGGTACTGGGTTCAAAAAATAAGGTGGCCACTACGTAACCCTCTAAAATCTTTTGATGTGGATTTTGTTCGAAATAAGTGGCAAGGTCTAATATCTGAAGTAATTCTTCTTTGTTAAAATCATTAATCGAAATCAGACTTTTATTTTTCATGTTCATGGTTAATGTTTATTTTTTCGCTTCAAATTTAACTGCAAAAATCAAGTAATTACAAAATTTAAATCACAAAAAAAATCCCCGCATTGGCGGGGATTTTCATATATCAACAGCATGCTTTGGGTGATTTGCCCTTAAGATGATGTTGTTCGAGAAATGATATTAAGAGTTCTTCCAGATTGGGATGCCCAATTTCTTGAAGATCATAACCGATTTTTATTGTTGGCTTCTTGATTTTAATTACTCTGTTGAGGTCGATAGGAGTACCAATAATAACGACTTCGGCAGGAGTATTATTGATAGTAGTTTCGAGGTCTTTAATTTGTTGTTCACCGTATCCCATAGCAGGAAGCAAAGTGCCTATATTGGGATACATACGGAAAGTATCGGCAATTTTGCCGACTGCATAAGGACGAGGATCGATTAGTTCGGAGGCTCCATATTTTAAGGCGGCAACTACACCGGCTCCAATTTTCATTTCTCCATGTGTAAGAGTGGGGCCATCTTCCACTACCAAAGCCTTCTTGCCTCTAATGAGTTCAGGATGCTCGACGGTGAGGGGAGAAGCACCATCAACAATTATGGCCTTGGGATTGATGCGGGCTATATTTTGACGTACGGTTAGAATATTTTCGTTACAGGCTGTATCTATTTTATTGATAACGATGATGTCGGCTATACGGGCAACAACTTCGCCAGGATAATAAGAAACTTCGTGACCCGGGCGGTGAGGGTCGGCAACGCCAATCATAAGGTCGGGCTTATAAAAAGGAAAATCATTATTACCACCATCCCAAAGTATGATGTCGCAGCCATTGGGGTCATTTTCGGCTGCTCTTAAAATTGCTTCATAATCAACTCCAGCATATATAACATTTCCCCTAACCACATGTGGTTCGTATTCTTCCATTTCTTCTATGGTGCATTTATAACGTTGGAGATCTTCGATGGTAGCAAAACGTTGTACCTTTTGTGCAACCAGATCGCCATAAGGCATAGGATGACGTACGGCTACTACCTTTAGACCATGTTTCATCAGAATTTCGATAATACGGCGGGAAGTCTGGCTTTTTCCACATCCTGTTCGTGTTGCTCCAACAGCTATGATAGGTTTTGTGCTCTTAAGCATGGTTTCGTTAGGACCTAAAAGCATGAAATTAGCTCCAGCAGCATTTACAATGGCCGAAAGCCCCATAACACGCTGATAAGGAACATCACTATAAGAAAATACACAATCTTGTACATTGAGCTCCTGTATCAAATTCGGGAGGTTCTGTTCGGCTAGGATAGGAATGCCATTCGGATAAAGGTCTTCCCCAGCCAGTTGAGGAGGATATTTTCGACCATCAATGTCAGGAATTTGAGCGGCTGTAAAAGCTACTACATTGTAAGTACTGTTACCACGGAAAAAAGTATTAAAATTATGAAAATCGCGGCCTGCAGCACCAATAATGATTACATTTCGTCTCATAAAATATTTATTTTGGGGTTTATTTCTTCTCCACTTGGCAAAATTAGAGCTTTAGATGATGCTAGCCAAATTTCTACTATATGAAATTTATTGAATCAAATTATAATTAATTACTAATCAGAGAAGAAAAGCAATCATCTGTTTTTTAACTATATTTATAATTAGTTGAATCACAGTTTTCTAATTTTTATTAATGGTTTTCTTGGGGTTAGTCTGAATGATTGGGTTTCTTGACATTTTCTCATTATTCTTATGAAAAATGTTCGTTCAACAACTGAAGAATTTCATAAAAAATCAACATTCATATAAAAATTTTTATCTTTGTTTGTTAAATAACCAAAACACTTAAAACGATGAAAAGGATCATATTGTTATTAGGATTTGCCATCATTACCGCTCAAGGGTTCTCACAAATCTCATTCGGACCTAAAATTGGAGTCAACCTCAATCGTTTATCCACCGACTTCAATCAAACGATTACCGACATTAAAAATGAAAGCAAAACGGGTTTACAGATTGGAGCCTTCTTAAGGATAGGAGGGAAAACTTATATTCAGCCTGAACTTTTATATTCTTCCAGAGGAGGGAAGTTTACGGGTATTCCTAAGGGTTCAACAGATGAATCGGAATATACCTATTCAATAGATGCTATTGATATTCCTATTTTGGTGGGTAGCAAGGTCCTTAACATGCCTTTTGTAAAACTTAGAGTATTTGCTGGGCCTGTAGCTTCCTTCTTTCTTGATAAGGAAATGAAAATTGATGATATAAAAGATGAACAGGAAGTAATGAAGGATTGCGCTTGGGCTCTCACCTTGGGTGCAGGTGTAGATGTATTAATGTTTACACTCGACTTAAGGTATGAGTTTGGTCTGAATAATATCTCCGATGTTGAGCATCAATCTGTTAAGAATAATTTATTTAATATTACCTTAGGCTGGAAGATTCTTTAGTATCTAATACCTTCTTTTAAAATCTATAAAGCCCAGCAATGATCATTACTGGGCTTCTTTACTCTCTATAAATCTTCGTCTTCTATTATTTTTTATAAGTATGCAGAAAAACAACATTATATCATTGGCAATTATCGCGCTTTTTGGATTTTTAGCCATAGGTTGCAGGAATAATACGAACAAACCCAATCTTAAGAATATTCAAATTCAGAAAGTTACTATCCAACGTTATGAACAGGACTTATTTCGAATTCCTATCGATAGTTTGCAAGAATCGCTGAGACGTTTAGCAAATAAATATCCATTGTTCATCGGTAAAGAATATGAGAATCCTGCAAGTTTACTGCAAATGCGTCAGTATTTGAATGATCCTCAAATTATAGAAGCTTACGTACAGGCTTGTAAGACCTTTCCTTCGGTGACGCAAATAGAAGATGGTCTGACCGAAGCTTTTCGATACATCCTTTATTATTTCCCTTCATGGCATCCTCCAAAGCAAGTATATTCCTATATTAGTGGCTATGATTTAGCTGAAGGAATTTTTATTAACGACACGGTTTTGATTATCCCCATTGATAACTACCTTGGGAGTGATTTTTCGGGATATAGAGCCATAGGGATACCAAAATACATTACCGAAAGAATGACCCCTGAGTATTTGATTGCTGATGTTGTGAAAACAATAGCTCAACAGTTTTTAACGCCTTTCCCAACCGATGGCAACCTGATTGAACAAATGATAGCTTTTGGAAAGTTATTTTATTTTGCTCAAAATGTCTTACCCGAGACCGAGCCTTATTTCCTGATAGGTTATACGCCTGAAAAATACAAATGGTGCCAGGATAATGAAAAAGAAATATGGTCGTTTTTAGTTGGGCAGAACCTACTCTTTAACAAAGATAAATCTACCATCATGAAATTTATTCAGGAAAGTCCTACAACACAGGGATTTCCAAAAGGTAGCCCTGGACGAATTGGACAATATATGGGTTGGAGAATCGTTGAATCCTATGCCAAAAAACATCCCGAGGAGCACTTAGCTGAAATTATACAAAAGAGAGATCTTGTCCAAATTTTTAATCAGTCGGGGTATAAACCACCTCAATAAGCATAATTCTATATTTGGATTACTTATCAAACCCCAATGAGTTACTCATGGGAAGCAAGATAAGGCATCCAAACCCGCATTGAGCCTTTTCCGCGGTGAGCCCATAAAAAATAGGGAATGGCTTTGAATTCAAAACAATCGTTAGCTTTAGAATTATCGAGACGACAAGCTTCTCCCTGAATGTTGAGGCAACCTGGCAGCAAGGAATTATCCGAGTAAATTTTGAATCCTTTTTGCCGATTTATGGCAATGTTCCAAAGGTCTATATTGGGTTGGTCAGCCCATTCGAGGCAATAAACCAGGGGTCCTCTTTGCAGAGCAATCTTGCCAGAATCGGCTTTTACTGCAGGGTGTGCCTTAATAGTTTGTACCTCCATAGGAAGTTCTAATTCAATTTTATCTCCACTATTCCATGTTTTATGGATAAAGACATAACCTTTTGAAAATTCGAAGGGATAATTCTTGTTATTGACCTTAAGTTTCCATGGCGAAACATTATCATCAGTAAACTCATATAAATTGGAAGGAACGGCTTCTCCTCTGGCCCATCCTGGAATACGAATGGCTATAGTAAATGGAAGAGGGTTAGAATCTTTTATCCTGATTATAACCTTTCCTTCCCATGGATATTTAGTTGAGAGTTCAAAATGGGTAAGATGATTACCCACTTGTAAAGCAGCTTCATTTTGTATGAAGAGATTAACATAGACGATAGAAGAATCCATGGCATAAATGTAACCCGGAACTGAGGGCAAGAATCTGCAGATATTACTTGGGCAGCAGGCACAGTCGAACCAAGCTTGACGTTCATGCTGACCATGAGATTCGAGTGGGTTTGGATAAAAGAATCTATCACCGCTTAATGAAACCCCAGAAAGTAAGGCATTGTAAAGGGTTCGTTCCAGTACATCGTAATATTTGCCATCGGCATCCATTAAAAACATGCGATAATTCCATAATACATTGCCAATAGAAGCACATGTCTCGCAATAAGCTTCTTCATTAGGAAGTTCGTAGGCTTTACCAAATCCCTCATTGCTTGCTTGTGAACCTATGCCACCCGTTATATAATATTTCCCATCGATCAAGTCATTCCATATTTTAAGGATAGCAGCTTGGTATTCAGGGGCAGATTTTAGAGCTGCCACGTCGGCCATGGCTGAATACATGTAAGTGGCTCTAACGGCATGACCTACAATTTCGCTTTGTTGGCTTACGGGCAAATGTGCTTGATTATATTCCTTACCTCCCTTGCGAATATCAAGAAAATACTTAGCCAAATCGAGATAACGTTCATTCCCCGTCACTTTGTAGAGTTTTACCAAACCAAGCTCTATTTCTTGATGCCCTGGATAATAGGGCAAACGTTTATCGAGGAAATCATGAGCTACAAGATCGGCATTTTTTATGGCTACTTGCAGAAGGGTTGTTTTTCCAGTAGCAAGATAATGAGCTACGGCAGCTTCGTAAAGATGCCCAACATTGTATAATTCGTGGCTGGACTTTGGATCGTTTTCCCATCTTTTCTTACCTACCCAGGGATGCATGTGCAGAGAATCGATAGTTCGGTTAGTATAGAGATAACCATCGGGTTCTTGAGCCTGAGCAATATAACTAATTAAGGTATCGAGTTTTGCTTCAAGTAGAGGATCAGGAAATAATTGAAGAGAATAACTGGCTCCTTCTATAATCTTGAATACATCGGAATCATCATAAGGATAAGTAGAACAAAATGCACCAGGTTCGAGCTTTGCAGCTACCTTAAAGTTTTTTATTCGTCCGGTTTCTTCGCTTTTTGCAAAAGAAATGGGTATAGTAACCTCATGGTTGGTCTTCATTCTCGGAGCCCAAAATTGATCAGTAATTTTTACTGAAGTAAAATTTACCTGCTGAAGGTAATGGCTTTGACTCCACAACGAAATAGAACCTATCAAAATAAGAGAAAGCGAGAAAGCATTTTTAAGTTTGTTGAAGATTCTCATCATGCATAGGTTTAAAAATTTTTTAAAATTACATATTAGAGTGAAAAATACAAAACAATGAGATTTTTGGTTTTTATACATCGGCTAAAGACTTTGGGCAGATAAGTGAAAGGGCTTACTTTTGCAAAAAAAAATTTTAAATGTTAGCGAAAAGAATTATTGAATGCGTTCCTAACTTTAGTGAAGGAAGGGATTTAAGTATCATTAAGCAGATAACGGATGAGATAGAACAAGTAGAAGGCGTAAAATTATTGGATGTCGATCCAGGGAAAGCCACCAATCGAACGGTAGTAACCTTTGTAGGTACACCTGAAGAAGTAATAGAGGCAGCCTTCAGAGCTATTAAAAAAGCCGCTTCTTTAATTGATATGCGCAAACACAAAGGTGCTCATCCCCGATTTGGTGCCACTGACGTATGCCCTTTGGTGCCTGTAGCAAATATCACCATGGACGAAACAGTTGAATATGCACATCGTTTAGCCGAAAGAGTAGGGAATGAATTACAAATACCCGTATATTGTTATGAGAATGCTGCCTTGAAACCTGAGCGAAGGAATTTGGCCAGTGTGAGATCTGGGGAATACGAAGGCTTGGCAGAAAAGCTCGCCAATCCAGAATGGAAGCCCGATTTTGGGCCAGCTCAATTTAATCCATTAACAGGCGCAATTGCTATTGGAGCACGTGATTTTCTCATAGCCGTTAACTTTAACTTAAATACAACTTCGACCCGAAGAGCCAATGCAGTGGCTTTCGATGTAAGAGAAAAAGGCCGTCCTTTGCGTGAAGGGAATCCTATTACAGGAAAAATTAAAAAAGACAAGGAGGGGAATGAAATTTGGATTCCAGGTCCTTTAAAAGGGACCAAAGCCATTGGGTGGTATATTGATGAATATGGTATAGCTCAAGTTTCGATGAATATTACCAATATTTCACTTACACCTTTACATATTGCTTTTGAGACCGTAAGCGAAAAAGCCAGAGAAAGAGGGCTCAGAGTAACCGGCACCGAAATCGTAGGATTGGTTCCAGCTCGTTCTATACTTGATGCTGGACGTTATTTTCTACAAAAACAGCAACGCAGTTTGGGCATATCGGATAAAGAAATCATAAAGATTGCGATAAAAAGCATGGGTTTGGATGATTTGAAACCCTTTCGGCCCGAAGAAAAAATTATAGAATACATGCTCGAAGCTGATGTAAAGGAAAAGAAACTCATCGATATGAGTTGCGCCGATTTTACTTATGAGACAGCCTCGGAAAGTCCAGCCCCAGGAGGTGGCTCTATTTCAGCTTTTATGGGAGCTTTAGGAGCTTCTCTGGCTACTATGGTTGCTAACCTTAGTGCTTGTAAACCTGGATGGGATGAACGTTGGGAAGAATTTAGCAATTGGGCCGTAAAAGGACAAAACCTCATTAAAGAACTGCTTATGCTGGTGGATGAAGATACAAGGGCATTCAATAAAATAATGGAAGCTTATGGCTTACCTAAAACTACAGAGGAAGAAAAAAATATACGTCAAAAAACTATTCAGCAGGCCATGCTTTATGCTACACAAATCCCTTATTCAACTATGGGAAAAGCCTTAGAAGCCTTCGAACTTATCAAGGCAATGGTAGAGATAGGAAATCCCAATTCGGTGAGTGATGCCGGCGTAGCTGCATTATGCTCCCGTGCAGCGGTTATGGGCGCTTTTTTAAATGTAAAAATTAATGCCGCTGGTTTAAAAAATAAACAATTAGCCGAAGATTTTATCCTAAAAGGAAACGAGATAGAAGCTAAAGCTATAGCAATGGAATCGGAAATTCTAAAAATAGTGAATGAGAAAATTGGAGGCCTCTAATCAATTCTTTTGAATCTTTAAGATAAGTTTTAATATATATTATTAGGCAAGATACATTTGAATATAGCTTTTATATAAATTCCTCTCTTTTCCCCTCATCCGCTTCGGGATACTGGGCTCTGCCCTTTTGATAGGTAAAACCAAGCTTCTTCAGCAAGTTGTAAACCTGCGCTTTTTGGTATGCTACATGATAGTGTTTTTCAATGTAATCTTTTATTATAGGCCCATTCCATGTAGCTGTATTGTAGCCAAACTCGTCGGGTCTATTATTTTGCAACACACTGCTCAGCTCATTCAACTGCTCTTCAGCTAACCTTGGCTTACGGCCGCTTTTGGGTTTGTCCTTCAGCCCCTCTAATCCAAATTCTTCAAATCGATGTACCCAGTTGGTGATTTGCTTAAAACTGGTATTGTATAGGCTTTCCAATTTTCGACTGGCTTGTCCAAGTGAAACTTGATAAACCGCGTACAGCCTGATGCCGATGGTATATCTTTCATCTTTAGTGAATAGCGCTCTTATTTCTTCTGAACTATAGCCCTGAACTTGTAATGATTTTCTTCCCATAATGTAGTAATTTAGTTTTTACAAAATTACTACATTTAATGTGTAATTACAAATTAGACTTTATATATGATCTATTGAGGTGTTCGAATGTTACCATAGAATTCGGTGATAAATTTCGAATCATAATTTGCTTTATGAGAGGTTGATGATGAAGAGGCATCAAATGGTTGATGTTTTATTTAAAGTTTTCTGTCGAAGTTTTAGCCACTGACGCCTTGCATTACCCTATTTTTTTACTATCCTTTTTAGGAATTACTTTCTTTTGGCTTGCTGTTGTTGCTGACGGGCCATTTCTTCGAGTCGTTTTTGGAAGTTCGATTTCTTAACTGGTTTATTTTTATTGGCAAGCAATCGTGCTCTGAGTTTCTCTTCATTGAGGGCTTTTCGGAAAATAAACATTTGACCAAAAGTTATGAGCTGGGCAAGAAGCAGATAATAACTTAATCCTGCCGAATAATTATTGAAAATACCTAAAAACATAATAGGCATCAAGTACATCATGAGTTTCATACCTGGGATTTGCTGCTGCCCGGTATTCATCATATCATTGTTGATTTTTGTGTAGAAAAGAGTAGCCACGGTCATGAGCAAGGTAAAGAGGCTGACATGATCTCCGTAGAAAGGAATTTTAAAAGGTAAGTCGAGTATAGAATCGTAGCTTGAAAGATCATGAGCCCATAGGAAAGGTTGTTGCCTCAATTCGATAGATGAAGGGAAGAACCTGAACATTGCGATAAGAATAGGAAATTGCAAGAGCATGGGTAAGCATCCTGACAAGGGATTTACACCTGCTCTTTTGTATAAGTCCATGGTGGCCTGCTGTTTTTTTATCGCATCTTCCTTGCGTGGATATTTTTTGTTTATTTCTTCTATTTCGGGTCTCAAAACGCGCATTTTTGCGGTTGAACGATATGAAACGAAGGTAATAGGGAATAGAACAATCTTCAATAAAATGGTGAGAATAAGAATGATAATGCCATAATTCAGGCCATAATTGCTCAGCCAGTTGAATATTGGAATAACCGCATATACATTCACAGGCCACATTAGGAAAAATCCCCAACCTAAAGGAATCTGACGCTCAAGACGCATGTTATACGCATGTAGAATTTTATATTGATTGGGGCCAAAGTAGATTTGCATGGGATAATCTACTTTGTCAGTGAAATTGAATTCCAAAGGTATTTGGGCCGTCATGGATTCATTGTAACGAGGCTCGATCGCTCTTTCGGGATCAATATACGTAGAAATCTCAGCTCCATTTGGGAAAGTATTTTGAGCAATAAGAGTGGAGATAAAAAATTTCGATTTGAATGATACCCATTTTAAACTGGTAGTAATAATCTTCTTGTCGTCTTTTGCTTCATTCAGATTTTTTACCTCCTTGTCTGTAGAATAGCAGTAATATACGGTAGATTGTTTTCTTTCTTCATCCTGATTTTTTTCCTGACGTAACCAATCTATGTTCCAATTGAGATTGAAGAGGGAGGCTGTGCGGTCGAATACTTTTTCCATATTGACCATGCTGATGTTGTAACCCAGCATATATTCATTCCCTTTCAGGGTATATGTGTATTCGATATAGGAATTGGAGGGAGTAAGTGAGTCGGGCGAGTCGGCATAAAGTCTTAGTGCAAAAGATAGGGTAGAATCTCCGCTCACTTTATAATGGTATTGATTTTCTTTGCCTGGTTCTGGCTTGAAATAGAGTACAGCCGTGTTAATTTGCCTTCTGCCTGCAAAAAAATTCAAACCAAAATCCGATCGAAGGCTGTCGAAAAGAATAAGAGGTAATGAATCGAAAGTTTTAAAATTTTTAAGTTCAACTTTGAAAGGTTGAGCTCCTAAATTAGAAATCTTAATTTTAACTAAATCATTTTCAATAGTATAATACTTGGTTTCATCGATAACTGAGCCTGCAAAATGCCCCACTCGCTCACGCGCTATACGAATTAACGAATCACTCTGCTGTGCAGATATATTGGCTGGCATAGAAACAGGTAAAACATTCTTGATTTCTTCTTTTTGTTTTTCGAGCGCCTGGTTTAAAGAATCCTTTCTCATTTGAACCATTACCAAAGAATCCTGTATGCGTTTTTGCTTTTCAATATCTTCTTTCGATGGACTCATCCATACGCTCCAAGCTATGAAAATAGCAAAAATTAGTACTAAACCAATGATAGTGTTTTTATCCATTTAATTATAAAATACTTGCGTGTAGTGGGTATCGTGGGCAGTGCCCGCTTAAAGCTTGCAAAGATAAAGGAATTTTATTTAATAGTACGTCTCCATATTAATCTTGTATTAACTATATGGGCTTCACTTTAACGAATGTACTTGCTTCTTCTTTTTTGAATACATCTTATCTAAGTCCCAAAAACAAGCAAATGATGATAAACTTTTGTTCATTGGGGTAAAGTTTCACCACCTTGTTGATGTAAAGAGCATCTGAATGGATGCTTAATTAATTTTGAAAGATTAAAAACAAAAAATTATGCAACAAGATTACCATTCGAATGCGGTGACAAATATACATATTCTCCGCCAGATTAAAGAAAGTTCTTTCTTTGACAAATTTTCAATTAGCCCAAACCTTTCATACTTCTCTTGCTACCATCAGCAATTAGAAAAACAGGGAAACGTATGAAGATATAAGCACACGTCCTCATCAGATCGTATATGCTTTAAATGAACTGGAAGAAAGTTTGGTTGTCTCCAACAGGATGGAATTTACGAATCGACTAATTAAATCCAAGAAAAGAGAACTCTGCCAGAAACCCTCCAAGCTGGAAGTCTTCAAGGCCAATCATATTGAACACAGGCTTACCCAACCCAATTTATGACAAATCAAGGTAAATCACAAAATTAGCCCTGACCTTTAGGTCAGGGTATTAGGAAAGATAGCACAAAGTTACCCTGACCTTTAGGTCAGGGTAAGACAAAGAAAAAGGATGGGCTTAAGCCCTGAAAACATAAGAACCGCAGATTCCTAGATGATTATCCCAAAAAAGCCTCGTAGGGGCGTATTACCATACGTCTCATTAGCCCTGACCTTTAGGTCAGGGACTAAGAAAGAAAGAGATACGGGCTTTAGCCCTGAAAACATAAGAACCGCAGATTCCTAGATGATTATCCCAAAAAAGCCTCGTAGGGGCGTATTACCATACGTCTCATTAGCCCTGACCTTTAGGTCAGGGAGGAGTAAGAAAGAAAGAGGTATGGGCTTTAGCCCTGAAAACATAAGAACCGCAGATTCCTAGATGATTATCCCAAAAAAGCCTCGTAGAGGCGTATTACCATACGTCTCATTAGCCCTGACCTTTAGGTCAGGGAGGAGTAAGAAAGAAAGAGGTACGGGCTTTAGCCCTGAAAAAGTCAGAACCGCAGATGCTTGGATGATTATCCAGATTAATCAAAATGTTTATGATAAATCAAGGTAAATGAATGAGACCTTGATGGTTTTTCTCGTATATTACATGTTTTATAGAAGACATAGCGGAGTGAGAAAAGAACTGGGCGTAAAAACCCCTTTTCAGGCCGTCGAAAAACCTGAATTTTTAAACAAAATCCTTGCATTTTTAAAAATAAAATTTTATCTTTGCAACCGAATAAAAGTTTAAACAACCTTGTGAAACTTGACATATATTTTTGTAAATAATTAAAGAAATAAAAGATTATTTTATTTGTGATAAATTAAAAATTATGGCAATTTTAACTGAAAAACAACAAAAAATAGCAAAAAAGATAGACTCTTCTTTCGAATTGTCACATTGGCGAGATTGGAAATGGCACATGAGGAATTCTATAAAAACGATTTCTATGTTCGAGGACCTCACAGGTATTAAGTTCTCTGAGGAGGAGAGGAAACAGCTTGAAGATACCATGGCAAAATTTCCACTTTCTATCACACCATACTATTTATCGCTAATAAAAAAAGAAGACTACAAAAATGATCCTATTTTTAAACAATCTTTTCTCGATATTAGAGAATTAATAGTAACTCCTGAAGAGATGCAAGATCCACTTTCTGAAGATATTGATAGTCCAGTTCCAGGAATTACGCACCGATATCCAGATAGAGTTTTGTTTTTAGTTAGTAATGTTTGTGCTATGTATTGCAGGCATTGCACTCGTAAACGAAAAGTAGGGGACAAAGATTATATTCCAGGAAAATCAACAATAAAAGTTGGACTAGATTACATAAGAGAAACACCACAGATACGCGACGTGTTACTTTCTGGTGGAGATCCTTTTTTACTATCAGATGATTACCTGGACTGGATTCTCACTGAGCTAAGAAAAATAGACCATGTAGAGGTAATTCGTATTGGTACAAGAACTCCTGTAGTACTTCCTTATCGAATCACCGATGATTTAGTTAATATGCTTAAAAAACATCATCCATTATGGATAAATACACATTTCAATCATCCCAGGGAAATCACAGCTTCATCAAAAGAAGCAATAAGAAAACTTGCTGATGCTGGTATACCCTTAGGTAATCAATCTGTCCTGTTGGCCGATGTTAACGATTGTCCACGTATAATGAAAAATTTATGCCATAAATTGGTAGCTAATCGTGTCCGTCCTTATTATCTTTATCAGTGTGATCTTTCAGAAGGGTTGTCTCATTTTAGAACCCCTATTGGAAAGGGGATAGAAATAATCGAAAGCTTAATTGGGCATACAAGTGGTTTTGCTGTTCCTACATACGTTATTGATGCTCCTGGTGGTGGTGGAAAAATTCCTGTAATGCCTAACTATATAATTTCGTGGTCTACTAACAAAGTAATTCTTCGAAATTATGAAGGCGTAATAACTTCATACAAAGAACCAGATGACTACAAACAAACAAAATGTGATAGAAATTGTAAGAGTTGCAATTTAGACTTAGATATTAAGGAAGGAATAGAAGATAATGCCATTGGTATAGAAAAGTTGCTTTCAGATTACGATGATGCTATTTCTTTGGTTCCATTAGATAATGAACGTATTCAACGTAGAGAAGACAATGGACAAGATTGAATTAATAGGTAAATCAAAAGTTCAGCATGGCCACTCAAGTAATCGGGTTTATCTTATGGATTTTCATTCATGCGATTTTCCTCAGATCATAGAGGAAATGGAAAACATTGCAAACAACAATGGTTATACTAAAATATTTGCTAAAATTCCTTCACGTTTTGCTCCCCAATTTTTTTTAGCAGAATATGTAACCGAAGCTATAGTCCCATGTTTTTTTAATGGGTTAGAAGATGCTTTGTTTCTAGTGAAATATAAAGATTTGAACCGAAGAAAACCCAACCCATTAGAAATGAACTCTTTCCAAGAGTTATTGCTTTCGCAGATAAATGCCCCTATTATGGATTTGGATAGTAAATATCAATTAAGACAATTAAATCAATCAGATACTAAAGAAATGACAGAGGTGTTTTCACAAGTTTTCAAAACTTACCCATTTCCAATTTTTGACACAAAATTTTTGAAACAAGAAATGCAACAAGGAACGCGATATTTTGGTGTTTTTCTAGAGGATAAATTAGTTGGTATAAGCTCAGCTGAATGTAACAATAGACTAAAAAATGCTGAAATGACTGATTTTGCAATACTACCATCGCAAAGAGGGAAAAAATTAGCTACATATCTTCTCTTGACTATGGAAAAACAACTCATAGATGAAGGTTTTAAATCATTTTATACTATTGCTCGTTTAAAATCTCTATCTATGAACAAAACTTTTATGAATAATGGTTATAGTTATACAGGTACTTTGATTAACAATACTCAAATTAACGGACAGATCGAAAGTATGAACGTATGGTATAAAACCGTTTAATAGTATTTTTAAAATTTTTGATATATTTATTTTTTTAGCTTTCAAGAAGGCCGTTTAGGTTTTCTTATTTTTAAATTAAATTGTATTTTTTGGTATAATGGACAAAAATTAGGCTGTTTATTTTTATCGATTGTTATTTCTCTTATAAAAAATTATCACATTTGTCCTGTCTGTTTAAAACGGAAGTAGGCTTTGATGGTATTTCTTGTCTATTATATGCTTTATAGAAGACATAGCGGAGTGAGAAAAGAACTGGGCGTAAAAACCCCTTTTCAGGCTGTCGAAAAACCTGAATTTTTATGCAAAATCCTTGCATATTTAAAAATAAAATTTTATCTTTGCAACCGAATAAAAGTCTAAACAACCTTGTGAAACTTGACATTTAATATAACATTTATTCAGTGTGAAAAGCAACTTTATTTTACTTGCTTTTTTAACAATTTCATTTTTTTTAAAAGGACAAATATACACTGGGCCAATTCCAAAACCAACCAGTGGTTATGGAACTGACGGTAGTTATTCGGTAGGTTCAGAATCGTTTGCCAATCCGAATTTTCCAACCGAAGATATAAGGATATATTACCCAGCTGGCATAGCGTCGAAAGCCCCGACGATATTTTACAGTCACGGTTTTGGAGGCAATAATCCAAGTAATATCATGGGATTACTCAAATTTGTTGCTCAAAAAGGTTATGCTATTGTATTTGTTCCTTATCAGACGACAGGAGTAACGGTTCCTGAACGTTACAGCAATTTGCTAAATGGGTTTATTAAAGCTGCACGCGATTATCCAAATATCATTGATACAACAAAAGTCGGATTTATGGGACATTCTTTTGGCGGCGGCGCTACTTTTGCCAATGCCTATTACTGTTTTACCCATTTGAATTGGGGAGAATCAGGGCGTTTTATTTTCGCTTCGGCACCGTATTATTCCTTCAACATCTCACAAACCGAATTACAAACATTCCCAGCCGATGTAAAATTACTTACAATAGTGTATGACAACGACTCGACCAACGACCACCGAATGGCAATTGATATTTTCAAAAATATAAACATACCTGCGTCGGGAAAAGATTATCTTTTAGTGAAATCCGATACCATAAGCGGATATGTGTACGAAACCATACACGGACTTCTCAATACTCTATCGGCATTTGATGCATTGGATTATTATGCAATTTATCGTCATTTGGATGCTTTGTGCGACTATACGTTTAACGGAAGTGTGGCAGGAAAAGAAGTTGCCTTGGGAAATGGAAGCTTCAATCAAATTTTCATGCCAGACGGTATGAAACCACTGGTTCAAACCAATTCGCCATTTCCGATATATCCAGAAAATATTTATACCTATGCCTGTAGTGATATTTCAAACCCAAGACAAGAGTATTGTAACAGTACTTCTTCCGTCGCACAAACAGAAAACGAAATAATTGCCGATATTTTTCCCAATCCTGCACAATCCACATTTACCTTTTCATGCAAAGATTAAAATTTTACTTTTGCTCTTTATGACTATTTGGGCAGAAAAATTCGTTCCGAAAACAGTGTTTATCAAAATATTACTGTAAATACTGAAAATTTCTCCAATGGAATATATTTTGTCAGAATAACCTTGAAAAATAGCAAACAATGGACAGAAAAACTTATGATAAATCATACTTTCAACTGAAAAAATCTTTTAAAGTCTGGGGGAAACCATACAGACAGAATGAACAATTTCTAATATTGTCGAATCAAGAAAATTTAAAGCTATGAATGTGGTTTACACCATCGTCAAAGTGTTGTTGTCGTCCGTTGTGTTGGTAGCCATTTCTGAAATATCCAAACGGAGTACCTTTATGGGCAGCCTGTTGGCTTCAATACCGCTGGTTTCGCTGTTGGCCATCGTTTGGTTGTACATCGACACCAAAGACACGGCACAAATTGCCTCGTTGTCCATCGGAATTTTTTGGCTCGTGATTCCTTCGCTCGTCTTTTTTATCGTGCTGCCCTTGTTGCTCAGAAGAAGTCTCAACTTTTGGCTGTCGCTGGTTATCTCTTCAGTTTTGACGGTCATCGCCTATTTCATCATGCTCTATATTCTCAAAAAATTAGGAATACAACTCTAAAATTCAAATATATGGGGAAAAATCATTGTTAACCGACTAAATTTCAAATTTGCTATTTTATAGGCTTAACTTATTGATATTCTGTTGTAAATATTTTTTTCATAAAACAAGCCCCCTAATTTATTATCCTGACATTGGAAATAAACTATCAGAATAATCGACTGTTTTTCGATACTTGTCGTAAAATCGTTTGGAATTTATTAGCAACTCTTCAAGGTTCAAGTAGCTCAACAAATGTTGGCGTACTAAACAAGCAATAGTTGAGAATGTTTTTTTTGTTTTGGTTTTACGCTGCAAAACAGTCAGTAGCAATTGAGCAATGAGCGTACACCAAATTTGTATGCGAATGGCGTTCTCGCTTTCACCATAAAAACAATGCAACTAAAAATTTTGCTTCATCTTTTTAAACAATAGTTCT
>Ga0208695_1000099_pt1 | contig 119075 bp, 106 predicted proteins | sample AD_UKC111_MetaG_FD_184449 | JGI IMG/M metagenome (GOLD analysis project Ga0208695, IMG submission 184449) | Active sludge microbial communities of municipal wastewater-treating anaerobic digesters from Hong Kong - AD_UKC111_MetaG (SPAdes)... | ecosystem: Engineered > Bioreactor > Anaerobic >... | reverse complement strand
CAGATAAGCGCTGTAATTACCGCGGAACTCCTCCAGAGCGGGGCTCATCTCCCAGATAACGGTTGCCACCTGGTCAAGGAAATAGCGGTCGTGTGAAACAATGAGCACCGCTCCCGGCCAGGTCTTGAGGTAATCCTCCAACCATTCCACTGCAGCAATATCGAGGTGGTTGGTGGGCTCATCCATTAATAGCAGGTCGGGCTCGGACAGGAGCAGCTTAGCAAGCAGGGCGCGTGTGCGTTGCCCACCCGAAAGCTGCGGGATGGGTCGCTTCTCATCCGCTTTACTAAAACCAAGACCGCCCAGCGTCATGCGGATGCGCGTCTCGAAGGTGTAACCGCCGAGCGCTTCGAATTCGGCCTGCAGGCGTCCGTAGGTCGCCAACAGTTCTTCGTCATGGCTCTGCGCCATTCGCGCTTCAAGTCTGTGTAGATCGGACTGACGGTCGATCAACGTTTGAAAGACCGAAAGACATTCCTGCCACAGCGTCAATTCGGAGTTGAGGTGAGCTTCTTGTGGCAGGTACCCCAAACGGGTGCCATGGGCGCGGTGAATGGTGCCTTCCGAAGCATCCTCCTCACCAACGAGGATGCGCAACAGGGTCGTCTTGCCAATGCCATTGGCACCGACCAGCCCGATGCGCGCGCGGTTGGGAACCGAAAACGTGATGTCGCTGAAAAGATCCAGTGAACCATACGATTTGGCGAGAGATTGGGCGGTTAATACTGGCATAAAATCACCTCCCCTGCGGGAGCGTTAGAAGTATACCATAAGGGTTTTGGGAAGAAAAAACCCCGCTCGCGCGGGGTTTGTCGAATTATTGGGGGACCTGCCAGAGAATCAATTGGTTGTCCTCGCCTGTGGAAACGAGTGACAGACCGTCTGGTGAAAAAGCTACTTTATTGGTTTGACCGCTGTGTCCGCTTAGTGTGGCAAGCTGGTTGCCGGTAGCTACCTCATAGATCAGCACATTGTTGCCTACCGTAGCCGCCAGCATGGAAGCATCCGGTGAAAAGGCGATATCGCTGGAGACGTCGGGAAGTACGAGCGTGCGTAATTCAGTTCCATCAGATGCATTCCAGAGGGTGACGGCGAAAACATAACTATTATTCACCGTTTTGGCAGCTGCCCCGGCCAGGATTGCTCCGTCCGGTGACAGGGTATAGCTGTTGAAAAAATCTTCCCCGCTGACGGAAGCTCCCATTTCACCAGTCTCGATGTTTTGCAATTGAAGCGTGGCGCGTGCGTGCCAGAGGATGGTGCTATTGCTTCCGTTATAACCGGCATCATACACCGGCGCGGCGGTCTCAAAACCTGTCAAGGTTTTTACCAACAATCCATCCGGTAATGCGTAAATCTCCACTTGCCAGTTGTCATTGCTGGAGAGCGAAAAATACTTCCCGTCTGGTGAAAAAGCGGCAGTGTTGAGAGTGTATTGGGGAGTGATCGAGACAATATTACGGTTGCTGTCACCCATATCATAGATATCAAAAGTGGAAGTTTCATCATTGATGGATGCCACCAGACGGCCATCCGGACTGATATCAACAATACGCCCTGTTTCTGGTGAGAATACAGCCTTTGTGGCTAAGGTCTTGCCATCCAGTAGCACCGCGCTGAAAACACTGTTTCCACCCGCGTCGGCATTCCTTGTGATTAATCCGAGCGTGGCACTATCTGCAGACCAGCGGATCTTATCCACATTACTGACCGGGATCTTACTGGCCACGGTCAAAGCGGAAGCATTCCCGGTCGTGATCTTTTGCGGCACGATCAGCGGCGCTGCCGTGGCTGAAATGACCGTTGACACAGCCGGAGAGGTCGTTGTAGGCAGGATGGTTTCAACATATCCGGGCGGCGGGGTCATGGAAGGCAGCGCACACCCTGCCAGGAATAGAATTGCCACGAGGGCAAGAATGATCGATTTAAGTGAAGATTTCAAACTCATTTATCTCCTTTCATCAATGTTCATTAGACGATTATACCGTCCTCAGTTAGTTCAGCAATTCATTCAGTTTATCCTCACCCCACTGGATGGCCTTTTCTTTAGCGCTGTTGAACATGTTCTCAAGCGCCTGCATCATTGCTGCCTTGACATCGTTCATCCCCTGATTGATCATCAACTTGATGTCGTGCTTCCAAAGGGTGATCTGGTTGTTCACTTCCTCTTTGGCAGCCGCGCTGATGTCACTGGTGTAGCCCACAAACACCACTGGACGCTCGTTCAGCATCACGATGGCATTACCCGAACCGTCCACATTGATAGTTGTGCCATAGGCAGAGGTATACGCCGGCGCGTCCACGGCATAGGCCGTCAGCGTTCCAGTTTCCAATCCCGCCAGGGTGACCGGAATGGGAGTATCACCATCAATAGCACGCCATGCGATGATGATCCACTTGCTGCCCTTCTGAAAGCGGTACTCATAAACCGAACCCGTTTGCCCCTGGAATTGCCCAATATATTCGGCACCGTCGAAAACTGAATTTATATTCGCCAGGGCGGTTGTGACAGAAGAGGTTGTTGACGCATCTCCACGCCAAAATATAGAGGTTACTTTACCACCACTGAAAGCAATGACTGAAGCACGGGTCAGGTAATCAGCAGCCAACTGATCGGTGGAGATGGAACGCCCTGATCCCAGCGAGGTTAATTCCTCATCCGACCAACCTAAACCTTCAATGCGGACAGTCTTCCCACCAAGCTGGCGCGCCAGGTCGGTAACGTTGGTTAATTCCCCGGCAAGCGTGGTCGCACCGGCTGGTAAAGACGACGCGCAAGCGGAATTCACCGCGGTCAGAGTAGTCTCAGGCGAGACTGCTCCTCGTTCAGGTCTATATTCGACGCTGTCGATGGAACTCCAGGCTTTGGTGGCATTCATCTCAAGGAGAAAAGTCAATGGGTTGACAGCGCAGGATGGCGAAAAGGCGCTGACCAGGCTACCCATCCAAACCTCATCGTTGGGGTCGCTGTTGGAGATGATCTTCGCTGCGACCTTCACCAGTTGTCCGTACACCTGAATATTGGGAGTGGAAACAGAATTAGGCGAAGACGGAACCAAAAATGGGCTCATACCGGTGTTTGAGTTTACCCGGCTGCCGATCTCCCACACATCCACGCGATCGCCGAACTGGTTGACGGCTGCCTGTACAAAGTTCGCCCAAGCCACCAGCAGTTCGGATGAATCCTCTGTGCTGGTCGTGTTCGCGAGATAGGAAGGCGCGCCGTCGAGGACAGCCACAATCTTGAATCCGTCTTCTTTTTCGCTGGTGAAGATGGCATCCAGCGGACGCCAGGAATTCCAATCATAGGTCCCGGCGGTCGTTTCTACTCTTGACCAATCGATGGTCTCGCGAACAAATTCCGCTCCGGCATTTTTCTGACTGGAGGAGATCGAATCAAACGTGCCGCTGTTATAGCCTGTGCCTGGCCCGGACGTGAGGTTAATTGCTTCGATTCGCTCCGAGGATACCGTACCCCCCGGAATAACCATCAGCGCGATGAAGCCCGCGATTAATCCGAATGGCAGGATGCGTAAAAATAAATGATGAAAGATTCTCATGATCCCATCTCCTGAGCGATGGGTTGCAAGAATAACACCAAATACTTCAATTTATTCGATATTGGATGTGATGGAGGCCCGTTGAGCCTTCTTTGCGCGGGTCACCTGGATGAGCGCCCAAACTGAGAATCCCAGCGATGCAAGCAACACGATCACTGCAAAGAGCAACGCTGCATGCAGTCCAGCCATCTGGGCAGGAATGGGTGCCTGTACGTTGCCCTCCGCCACAATTCCACCGGATTGCTGTAAGACGATGGTGTTATAGACAGCGCCAAGGATGGCAATACCCGTCATCTGTCCGATCACACGGGTGAGGGCAAGCAATCCCGAAGCTACCCCCAAACGTTCCTTGGGTGCGGAACCCATCACCGCGCTGTTGTTTGGCGATTGGAAGATGCCCAGCCCGATGCCGATCGGCAGGTAACGCAGGATGTACTCCCAGGCGCTCGTAGTCGCGGAGATTCCGCTCACCAGAATGTATCCGAAAGCAGTAATGGTTAACCCGATGGTGGTGATCAGCCGTGAACCCATGCGGTCGGAAAGGGCTCCTGATAACGGTGCCATAATGGCAATCGCCATGGGTGCGACGATCAACATCAGCCCGGTCTTTTGCGGGTCGTAACCCAGTACATTTTGCAGGAAAAACGGCATCAGCAGGGTGGTCCCAGCCCCGGCAATGAAGGTGAGACAGCCGGTCACCAGGTTGATGGTGAACATACGGTTGGTGAACATTTTTAGGTCGATCATCGGTTGTTCAGCCCGCTGCTCAATGCGGATGAACCACACCAGCATGCCCGCACCCGCGGCGAACAGAATATACGCGGTCGGATTCGAGAAACCTTCCAACTGGATGATCGATAAACTCAAAAGCAGCAAAGCCATACAGGCGAAAAGCGTTCCGGCACCGGCAAAATCGAACCGCTGTTTGTGCTGCGGACGGCGATAGGGAACAAAAACTGCCACCAAGATCACACCGATCACCCCCACCGGCAGGTTCACGTAGAACAACCAGTGCCACGAAAGCGACTGCAGCAATATTCCTCCGATGGTCGGACCAGCTATGATTCCTATCGAAACCATCAACCCCATGATACCCATGGCCTTACCACGCTCATTGGAAGGGAAGGCCTCGGTGACGATAGCCGTGCCCAGCGCCATCACCATTGATGCGCCAACCGCCTGAAGCACACGAAAGCCGATCAACCAGTAAACATCTGGAGAAAGACCACAGAGTCCGGAACCGAGCGTAAAGATGGCTAAGCCTGCCAGGTAGATGCGCTTTTTTCCGATCATGTCTGCCAGCCGCCCCACCGAAAGCATAAGCGTGGCGATGGTGAGCATGTAAGCCAGTACCACCCATTCCACCACAGCGAGAGGTTTATCCATCTCAATGACCAGTGTGTTCAGGGCAATGTTGACGATGCTCCCATCGAGCGTGCTTAGAAACACTCCACAGGCCACGGAGAGCATAACCAGCCATTTCTTTGAATAGTCAATCGTGATCTCTTCCATGAATCTCTCAATAAAAAATGTCAGGCGATGATTATATCACCTGACAATTTCCTTTTATCCGAAAAATCGTTTACTCAGGTCTTCCCACCACATTGTCGATCGCAGCCATCACATCCGGTGTGATCCTGTCCACAATGTCGAGCGCCTTTAGGTTATCGCGTAATTGCTCAATCCGACTGGCACCGGTAATAACCGTGCTGACATTCTTGTTCTTAAGGCACCAGCCAAGAGATAGATGAGCAAGGGAAACGCCGATCCCCTCGGCGATCGGTTGAAGGTTGCGTACCTTTTCGAGTGCTTTCTGATCAACAAAATGATCTCGCAGCCATTCCATGCCAGCCAATGTTCCACGAGAACCTTCGGGAATGCCGTTGTTGTATTTGCCGGTCAACAAACCCGATGCCAATGGGCTGAAGGTTGTGGAACCATAGCCATAATCGTGGAAGAGGCGGGCATACTCCACCTCGAAGCGATGGCGGAAAAGGAGATTATATTGCGGTTGTTCCATCACAGGTTTGTGCAGATGATGACGTTCGGCAATCTCGATTGCCGCGACGATCTCTGAAGCCGACCATTCAGAGGTACCCCAGTAGAGTGCTTTACCCCATTCAATGATGTTGTGCATGGCCCATACGGTTTCTTCAATCGGTGTGGTGGGGTCGGGACGGTGGCAAAAGATCAGGTCCAGGTAATCGGTGCCAAAGCGTTCGAGAGAGCCATTTACTCCCTCGATCAGGCGTTTTCGGTTCAACGTGTTCTTCTCATTCACGCCTTCTTCCAGCCCCCAAAAGAACTTGCTCGAGATCAGGTAACTGGAGCGGCGCCATTTTAACTTCTTCAAGGCTTCTCCCATCACCTCTTCAGACATGCCGTGAGCGTAAACCTCGGCGTTATCAAAGAAATTGACTCCAGCATTGTACGCTTCTGACATCATCGCGACTGCGGAATCGACATTCACCTGATTTTGAAAGGTGACCCATGACCCTAACGACAAAGCGCTAACTTGAATTCCAGATTTTCCTAAAAAACGATATTCCATGGTGATTTCTCCAATAATTTGATCTCTACTCAATACCCATCATATCATAAGTTTGCTTAATTGGACAATCTATGTCCTTATATTTTACTTCTCTTCAAATATCGGCGCCCCCATTTTCAGGGAATGATCTATAATTTTATTCTCAATCATCAAACGAGCGAGGAGACATCATGAAAGCGAATAATCGCTATAAAATCCACCAAAAGCTCATTTCCATCGGGGATGATTTTTGGATTGAGGATCAAACTGGCCAAAGGGTGTACAGGGTGGATGGCAAGGCGTTACGTATACGCAAAACACTAATCGTGGAAGACACCCAAGGTAAACTGCTTTGCATGATCCAGGAACGCCTGCTGCGTATTAAAAACACCATGGAGATCGAGGACGCGAATGGGAGACGTATCGCCCTGGTGCAAAAAGCGCTGATTGCCCCTTTCCGTGATCGCTGGATTGCCAGAATCCGTGACGGTGAAGACCTGCTCATTCAGGGGAACATTCTTGACCATGAATACATCATCAAGTCAAACCACAGACGTGTCGCTGAAATTTCAAAAAAATGGTTCAGTTTCGCCGATGTTTATGGCGTGGAGATCGATCCGGGTCAGGAAGATTTCATCATATTGACTATCGCGATCGCCATAGACATGATGGCTCACGATACATAAGCGAATCGAGAGTGCGTTATTAGCAAAGAACCGTTGAATCCTCCCTTCGACGGTTCTTTTTGATTAAGTAAAGCGATAATGACCGTTAATTTCCTTCATATATCGTCCAAATAATCTTCTCCAAATCTTCACAACTTGCCGCTAAATTTAACCTATATGAATTCAAGTATTGCTTGAAATTTAGTCATTACCTATGTGAAGAGAATATCAAATGAAAACGAACAAACAAAAAGTCAATTTAATCCTGGATATGCTCCTTTTTGCCGGGTTTATCCTGTGCTTCTTTCTGGACCTTACCGGAATGATCGCTCACCAATGGCTCGGGGTGATCCTGGGTGGCGCAGCACTGATCCACCTGCTCGTCCACAATCAATGGGTATCCAACGCGATACTACGATTTTCCAATTTGCAAAGCAGACCGCAAATCCTTTTCCTCCTTGATGTGGCTGTGGCTCTCGGTTTTGTGGGAATCCTATCCACCGGTCTGGTCATCTCAACCTGGCTTAACCTCTCCCTCAATGGATACACCACCTGGCTAAACCTCCACATCGCATTTTCGTTGGAAACACTGTTTTTCCTTGTTGTAAAGATCGGCTTTCATTGGCGATGGATCAGCAATACGTTCAAAAAACTGTTTGAAAAGCGTCCTTTCAAATCTCTGCCTGATACGCAAATGGCTGTTGATCGTTCCACACCACCACTTGTTTCGAAGTCAACTGTGAATCAGATGAGCCGGCGTGAATTCTTGGCGGTGATGGGGGTAACCAGCGTAGCTTCCATACTGGCCGTATCCAGCCTCTTGAAGGAGACCCAAACGGTAGCTGAAGCACAATCTGACACAACGCAAACTGTTTCTTCTCAAAGTAGCATCCCAGTAGGCTCATCTGGTTCGATAAGCGCGTCTACTGAAGCAGCTTCAACCGCTACCTCAGCCCTAAACCCGACGCAAGTTCCAACCGTACAACCTACCACAGCCTATGCTTGTTCAATCCGATGCAATAAACGCTGCTCGTTCCCGGGCAGGTGCGGCCGGTATGTGGACTCGAATGGCAATGGTAAATGCGACAACGGCGAATGTCTGTGATCAATACTCATAAAAACAAAACCACCCCTCAATGGGTGGTTTTGCATTTATTGTTAATGAAGATCAATCCGCAGGGCACGAATCACTGACGTAAAGTGATTCAATGTTGCGCAATCCACTCCTTGAACTGACGTCAAGCGCAAGCCCACACAGGTCAGGTCGGGAGATCATGGCTTTGATATGATAGAACAACGGCAAGACCGGCAGATCGTTGGCCAGGATGGTCATGGTTTCGGTGTTCGCGGCAATCAGTCCCGCCTTGTCTAAACCGGAGGTCAATTGCTTCTCGCAGGCTGCATCGTAGGTTGTGTTGCTATACCCGGTGATGTTCACGCCGCCGTATTTCGTACCCAGCCAATCATTTTCGGCTGAAGGGATTTCAGAAGTTGAATAAAGGAAGCATGATGGTTGGCTTCCCGTTGCCCAACCCAATTCAGCCAAATCATAATTGCGTCCAAAAACCACCCCATTCGGACCGGCTGCGTAGACCTGGTCAGCAGGGAGCAGGTTAATGTTCATGGTAATGCCGCATTCCTGCAGGTTGCTCTTAATCATTGTCGCAATATTGGAATGCAGTTCGGTGTCGGTAGCCACGTAATTGATGATGAATGGGGTGTCATTCAGAACAGTATCGATGCCTCTCGCTACTCGCGGGGTGGCCGGATCGTTGTCAGTATCTTTCCAACCCACCTCATCGAGTAATTGCTTTCCCTTTTCCACGTCGTAGGGGTAGGTCGCCAAATTCTGTACGTAGAAGGGATGAGTGGGGGTCAAATATGAATCAGGCAGAGTACCCAGGCTGAAAACATACATCTTAATTATCTGCTGACGGTTGATACAACTGGCTACTGCCTGACGTGTCCGCACGTCTCCAAAGAAATTCGCACGATCTAGATAAGGATTGAACACCTCGTCATACGAGCTTGGATTGATTCCGAAATTTAACCCTTCCCATTCCGGGCCTTCGCCAAAGTAATCTTTTGCTTTTCCATCCAACACCAGGGAACGGATCGTGTTCCATTGATCGCCCATTGAAACAGAACTGTCAATGATATCGCACTCACCGTTGACGACCGGTGTCAGGTCAGTGACAGGAATATTCCCAAGAAATTTGAAAACCACGCGATCGTAATACGGTAAACCTTCTGAGGCTCTAAAATAATTGGGGTTCTTTACCAACGTGATGCTATCGCCACTTTTCCATTCGGTGATCATGTAAGGGCCCCACCCCATGGGATTTCGAGTGGTCTCGTTGGCGGTGATTAACTGCTCAGCGGTATACTGGCTGAGCTGATGCTTTGGAAGAGGGATCCAAAAATATGAAGATGGATTGAGTGTGAGGTAACCAGGAAGTCCCACCCATTCCACGGTCTGACCATCAAGCGCCTGATAACTTTGAGTTTTCTTCACGGATACTTTAGAAGCCTGCGTGGCAGCGTCAGCCGCAACCTGATAGGAATAAACCGAATCGTCTGCTGTCAGAGGTTGCCCATCAGACCATTTGAGGTCAGCCAGTAATTTAAATTTGACCACCATCTGTGAAACCTGAAGGTCACTGGCACCATCCCATTCAGTAACGCATTCGTTCGAGGTACAACCAGCAGGAAATACCTTCACACCCTTCGCCAATGCGACTACATCCCCCTCAGAGTTTGCCACCAAGTCGCCAGCGGTAACAGTGGCTGCTTGGATGGTGATTCCACCATTTTCCTGCGTCGGGATCTCTGTCAGGATGACAGGGCTGGGTTGGTAATTTACAGTATCGATTGGCCCATCGTAGACGCCCTCAAGAATGCTCCACATCGATTGCGACGAATTGCCATAAATGTACAAGGAGGATGGCTCATTCGCAACACATACAGTCAAAGTTTTAAGAGGAACAGATGTCGCAGTTGGAGTCGAGGTCGGTACCTCTGTCTGCGTAGCGGAATTCCCGCATGCTGAGAGGATCATACTCAGTATGAGGACCAAAGAAAACCCCATTCCCCATCTTTGAAAGCTGTTTTTTTGCTTCATTCTTCATCCACCTTTACCGCTCAAATATTTTCATTATTATAAAGCAAAGTCAATTGATTCAATTGTTACAGATCTGCCCTTAAAATAAATGAACAACCTTGTTCAGGTTGTTCATTTTATTATGATGAATTACTCTTTCTTTCGGTTTTTTGCCACCATATAAGCCATACCAATGACACCCAATATCAAACCAAGCACCGAAACTGTATATGAAAGAAATTCAAGCCAAAGCATCGGTTTGATGTACTGCATGATCATTAGCAGCGGCAAAATGATGCCAAGCAAGATCAAAACAAAACCGATATAGATCAGGTTCTGTAAATTAAATCTTCTCTTCATTTCTTATAGAGCCAGCATTGCGCGGTATGCATCGATCCAACCTCAAATTCGGGTGGAATCTCAACATCGCATAAACCGTCGATTCTCTTCGGACAACGCTCATGGAACCGACAGCCAGTAGGCGGATTAACCAGGTTGGGTGGTTCACCAGGTGGTAATTCCTTGAATACTTTGGCGTTGTTGCCATCAGGATCAGATGTGGCTGCCAGTAAGGCAACGGTGTATGGGTGCGCAGGGGATTTCAACAAATCGTTGACTTTGGCTTTCTCGACAATCTGACCAGCGTACATTACGAATATGCGGTGTGAGAAGTAACGAACAGTGGAGAGGTCGTGAGTGATGTAAATCACGGCTAGATGGCGTTTTTCTTGCAAGCTGCGGAGCAGTTTTAACACTTCCACGCGAACAGAAGCATCGAGCATCGAAACAGGTTCATCTGCCACCAGGAAACGTGGTTCAAGGAGCATTGACCGAGCAATGACGATTCGTTGTTGTTGACCACCACTCAACTGATGCGGGAACTTAGGCAGAAAGTCTTCAACCGGGAAGACCTTTACTTCTTCCATGGTCTTTTTGATTCGCTTTGTCCGTTCTTCAACGCTGTTAATGCCATTGATGACCATGGGTTCGGCAAGGATACGTTCCACGTTCATGAATGGTGCCATGGCTCCGTATGGGTCTTGTTGAATATAACCAACTTCAGAGTGATACTTCCTGACCTGTTCCGTGGTCAAATTGGCGAGGTCCATACCATCGAAAATTACCTTGCCTTCGGTCGGTTTGTAGAGAGTAAGGATTGTCTTCATCAATGAAGATTTTCCGCAACCGCTTTCGCCTACAATTCCGATGGCTTCACCATTATGCACATCAAAATTTACGCCGTCCACAGCGTGAACATATCCTACCCGGCCAAAACCCATCTTGCGTAATTCAAAATGAACTTTTAAGTTTTGAACTGAAAGGAGTATACCTTTTTTGGTGAAGTCTTCGCTAGTATCCATCTCAGCTTCAAGAATTCTTTTATCTTTAGCGTTTTCCATGAATATGCTCCTCAGATCACTTGTAGAGCCAGCATTTTACTTGATGGCCATTATGCAAGAAGGTCGGCGGTTCATTCGCGCAATCGCCATAACGCTTGGGGCAGCGTTCAGCAAAACGGCAACCTGTGGGTGGGTTCAACAAGCTGGGGGGTTGACCGACAATGAAATCCGGCTCTTTGACGCCACGTAACCGCGGAACACTATCCATCAACATCCTGGAATATGGATGAAGGGGTTCTATAAAGAATTTTACCGCGTCGTTTACCTCAACGATCTGACCGGCATACATCACAGCAACCTTATCAGCAAGCTCGCTTGAGGTGGCGATATCATGCGTGATCAGGATGTAGCTAATCTCAAGTTCTTTCTTTAACCGTTTTAGAACGTTAAAAATATTCGCCTGGGTCAGAACATCGAGCGCGGAGGTGGGTTCGTCAAGGATAATCAGATCTGGCATGGTGATCAGAGCCATGGCAATGATGGTACGTTGTCTCATTCCACCACTTAATTCAAACGCATAACGATTAAAGAAACTTGTGGGAACACCTACTTTTTGGAAGACTTCCTTCGCCTGTTTTTCTGCATCAGCTTTGCTGGCTCCGGTATGTAAAATATAGGGCTCGGTTACCTGGTCGCCGATGGTAAGCACAGGGTTCAAGGAGTTCATGGCACCTTGAGGTACCATTGACATCTGATTCCAGCGTACTTTCGTCCTATATGTTTCATCATCCATGGCCATGGTATCGGTACCATTCAGGAAAGCTTTACCTGAGTAACTGGCTACATTTTTCGGTAGCAAGCGCAAGATTGCTTTTGCCAGGGAGCTTTTACCACAACCGGATTCACCCACCACAACCACAGCTTCATTGTGCGCGAGTTCAAAATTGACCTTATCAACTGCCTGCACGATTCCTTTGGTGGTTCGGAAATGCAGCAGTAGATCTTCGAGTTTAAGCAAAGGTGTGTTGGCCATGATTATTGACCTCTCAAACGTGGATTGAATACTCGGTCCAGGGCATAACCCACGACTGAGAACGCCAGACCGGTTAACATCAGCAGGATCGAAGGTTCAATTACCCAATAATACCAACCCTGATAAAGCGCGCCGTTTGATTCGGCATCCTGGATCACTTTGCCCCAGGTAGGAAGGGTGGGATCGCCTAATCCGAGGATGGCTAGAGAAGCTTCGAGGAACACGTAGGACGGAATGAGCACGATGAATTGCGGAATAAGCATCGGGATCAGTCTCGGCACCATATACTGGAAGATGATGCGCCTGTTACTGGCTCCATATGATCTGGCTGCTTCAATATAGGGGGATTCTTTAACCTGTAAGAACATGGACCTGAAAGTCAAGACTCCCTGTCCAAATATGGACAGGAGAATCACCGCCGTAAGTATGACGAAAATACTCCTTGAGTAGAATGTACCGATCATCATCAACATGGGTAAGAAAGGAAGTACCATGTTAACTTCAGTAATTCGCTGTAGAAGTGTGTCAACCCAACCCCCAAACCAGGCACTGATACCGGCGATGATCAATTGGGTTAATGTGGTTCCGACAGCCGCAAGAAGACCAAACATCAAGGCGATTGGTGTACCCCAAAGCAATGCCACACCCAGATCTCTGCGGAGAATATCCGTACCAGCCCAACCACAAAGTTGACCATATACTACTAACTCGGCGTTGACATCTGAATTCTTATCAAATGTTATTGCCTGGATTTTTATTGTATATTCACCCTTGATTGGTTTTGTGAGGTTATCACTCTTCAAATCCACAAACAAACCCTGACTGGCTACCAGATTCTTCAGTTTCTTGGTTAGTTTCTTATCCTGGTCAAAACGATAAGAGAACTTACGATCAATCTTAAAACCCGAAATCGTCGTTTCTGTTCCATCAGGAGAAATTACCGACATCCCCACAAAAGGAGGAGCGCTATCAAAGGATGACGTAAAGTACATCGCCATATCATCAGCAAAGTCATCAGCTTCGAAATTGAATGGGATGGTGATATCAATCACTTTGCCACTGCTTGTTTCGGTGACTGTCTTGGTGATGACTTCATCATCTGGTTTGATATCGATCGTAACAGGTAATTTGTCTTTTCTAAACCAATTCAACCACACTGGGCCTGCAGTCTTTGGGTTCTGATACCAGTCCGCCTCACTGCCACGCCAAAGGGACACGGCTTTTGCGTAAGGAATACTGATTACGGCGTAAACAGAGAGGATTAGAAGGCCAATAATGATTGCTACACCGAAGATGACGCTTGGATAACGGAAGATCTCTTTGATGTTCTTGAACATGGTTATTCTCCTCCAACCTTTACGCGAGGATCGACTAAGGCATAGACAATATCAAGCAAGAAAATCGTGATCGCGAGAAGATACGAAAAGATAACCGTTTCTCCAATGATCACTGGTGTATCGTATAAAGCAACGGCTTTGTAAAGAGCTCGGCCCAAACCTGGCCAATTGAAGACAGTTTCAAAAATCGGAGCGCCAACCCAGGACGAGATCACGAGGAGCGCAAAATTAGTGATAATTGTTGGCAAAGTTGGTCTTAGGATATACTTGCTCTGAATATCCTTGTCACTCAGTCCTTTTGCTTTTGCCATTTCAACATAGTCTTCGCTGGAGTAGATCAGGAAGAAAGTTCTCCAGGAGAAAATGCTCAGAAATATTGAACTGAGTGTGTAAGCAAAAATGGGCAATACCATATGCTTGAGTAGACTGACTAAATACGGGAAAAATCCGCTTGGAGGAGGGGCGTCAACCATATCTCCAAATGGAAGTATCTTTAATACAGACGCAAAAATTAAGATTAAGAAAATTCCATAAAACCAACCTGGGGCTGATGATAACGGTGTCAGCACAACGATCAGTTTATCCCACCAACTCCCATATTTTCTTGAAAGCCCCAGAGCAGTAAACAAGGCAATAAAAAATAAAACCAGATCAGCGACACCAAACAAGATTAAAGTGGGTGGAAGACGTTCAATAATGATCATCCTCACTTCATTTGAGCCTGAATTGCTGGCCATGTTATACGCGCGTCCAAGGTTAAGGATGACAGCATCCTTAAGATAAATGAAACTGCGGATAATGAACGGTTGGTCCATACCCATTGCATGAACTCTGCTCTGGATTCGTTCATTTGCCAAATTGACCCGTTGTTCCTGAGTTAATGTTCTAAATGCCGGGTTACCAGCTATGCCTGCATTCACTTCTTCACGAATCTGGGCCAATCGAATCGTATCAACGTACCCACCCATATTTGCGATCAAAATAGTCAAGTAAAGCCCGATGACAACGGTAACGGCAAGTGAAAGCAATCGTGCACCGGTGTATTTAGTCACGCGTAAAAATGTGGATAAACTTTTAGTTGCTGGTTTCTCCTGCGATCCGGTTGGTGCTACTGAAATAGAAGTTGAGTCAGCCATAGCTTCCTTCATCTCTTTCTTAAGAAAATCTTATCAATAGGGGCGCTCACACGCCCCTATTGATAATTGTTGTGTAACTTCTTACATAAGCTCTTTTTGCTCTTACTTGGTTACAACGAATTCAACGGTCTCGAATGCGGGCAGGCTGACCTGATTGGAAGCAGCAGCAACAGTCAGCTTGACGGTTCCAGCCTCGAGGGCGGCGGTCTGATCAGCAGTCAGGGTTACCTTGTACTGACCATCAGCCACGAATTCGGCGGTGCCGGTAGCAACGATCGAACCATCAACATTGAACAGCGTGTAAGAAACAGCGTCAATGTCTTTGGCAGGATACGGCTCATCGTTGAAGGTGATCATTACGTCGAAGGCAGCTTCGGTGCCAGCGGCAACGGAGGTCGGGCCATCAACGGACATAGTCATGATCATCGGTTCAGCAAACTGAGCGAATTGGCCAGCAGGGAACGGATAGGCATCGTATTTGACCAGGGAGATCGAGCCCTCAACAGGATAGACTTTGTCGACCATGTAGGGGCCGGTTCCGAGGAAGATGTGACCGTGGGCGGCATAGAAAGCTTTGAGGTTGTTATAGCGGGCGACAGCCTCGTCAGCGGTGATGTAGGCACCCATGGTGGCAGCGTACGGAATGTAAGAGTTGGTGATGTCCTGATCAACATATGCCATCTGGACTTCCAGGGTCGGGCCAGAGATCTGGCTGGTATAGTCGACCTGTTTGGTCTCGGCCATATCCTTGGAGAAGGCCATCTTGCCATCGGCCTGGGCCTGGATAGCGGGGGTCAGGTTATGCCATGCGATCATACCACCAGCGTAACCACTGATACCGTAGATGTTGGGGAACCAATCTTTGATATTGTTCTCGGCATCCAGAGCGAAGGTATCATCATAGGTCTCGATCGTCAGAGGATCAGTGGAGACGATCTTGACGCCCTTAAAGTGGGTCAGATAGGTATCGAGTGAAGCGCCGATGGATTCATCGTAGATAGCGCTGTCAGCTTTACCGGGATCGAAGGACATGATCATACCGAAGACAACATCGGCAATGGTGAAGGCACTGCCATCATGCCAGGTTTCTTTCCATACATCCGGGCTGTAGACAACGGTTGATTTGGTCTTTGCGGTTGCTTCCCAGGTGGGATCGGCGGCTTTCTTCTCAGCAGCGGTGATCCACTTCTGGTTTACGGCATCCCAGTCAACCCATGCATCATCAGGAACTGCGATTGTGTCAGTGAAGTTCAACTTCACCCAATCGCTCTGAGGAGCAGCAATGGGGAGACCATTGACAGCATCCAACTGGGCGGATTGGACAAGTTTCGGCATGACAAGGCCGGTATAAGGATTGTAGATCAGACCGTAATCTACGGTGAAATTGCGAACGATGGTGTCATCGATCCAGTTGGAGCCGGAGACCGGGTTCCAGGCATCCACGAGGATACCGGAGTTGGCGATGCGGAGTACTCCACCTTCCTGTCCGGTGATACCGGCGGTGTAGGGGAAGAGCTGGGCGCCAGCAAAACCACCGGCGAGGTCAGACGCGCCGTAAACCTTGGCAGCGGAGACTTCAAAGGCGATGGTATCGTTCACCCAAACACCCCACCAGGATTCGGTCATAGAGAGATCAAGAGCTTTCTTGAAGAGCTCTTTGCGCTCGTCCATGTTGGTGAAGTCATTGGTGTAGAGTTTTGTAGAGGCATCCAACAAGTCAGCAGACGGATCGTATGCGTTCATTACAGGGATCTGCTGCAGTTGACCGGTGTCATACTGGAGGAAGTTCAAACCCTCATCGCGATAGATCTGCGGGCTGATCCAACCAGCTGTGTAAGCGTTGAAAGTACATTCTGTGGGATCGCCCTGCCAGATTGGGGCGGCTTCTGAACGGGTCTTTTCCTGGCGATCAACGGTGAAACCCAACGCCTCCAATTGATTGGAGAAGTAGTTACCGATCTCTTTGCGCAGGTCTTCAGTTCTGATCAGAACAATGACGACAACGGGTTTGCCATTGTATTGCCATTTGCCATCAGCACCCTTGGTGGCGCCGAGGGCCGGCATGCGTTCGTCAACAACAGCTTTGGCTTTGTCGAGATTGTATGCGTACTTGGTTTCAACAGCGCTGAACAGATCCGCATAACGTGCATAATCGGGGAATGCGGTGGTAAAGGGGTTGAACTTGGCTTTGGCAAGTCCACCAAAGATTTCCTGGACAACGTAATTACGATCCATAGCCCAGTTCATGGCTTCGCGGATCTGCATATCGTTGAAGGGGTTCAAGAGTCCTTTGGGTGTGCAGTCAACAGTGTTGAGCAGCATCTGGTTGCTTGAACCGTAGGTGGCGCTGACCTTCAGATTCGGGTCAGCCAAAACGGTTTTGTAGACTTCTGCCTTGTCGATCGTCGCAGAATAAAGGTCGATGGTGCCCGCCTGAATCTGAGCGACAGCCGGTTCGGCGTCAGCAACCATCGTAAAGACAACCTGGTCAAACCAGGAAGCTTTCGGTGCTTCTGTCGTTGCGACAACGGGTGCTTCTGTTGTTTTTACTGCAGCGGGCGTTGTAGTAGCCGGCTTGCAGCTCGCAAGAAGCATACTTACAAGAATCAAAACACTTAGTACTACATAGAAACGATTTTGCTTCATGTCTCCTCCTCAAGGAATTGGATGATACGAAAGACGTTGCCTGTGCATATGCAAGGCATAATCCTTATTGGCGCGGATTATTGTCTTTCAAAAAAGGTACACGGAGGCAAGCCCGATTACCTGCCCCACGTTACTATATATTAACTCTAATAATTCTTGATGTCAACAAGTAAGTGTTTTTTATCACGCAGTTTGGAGTTCAAAGATTAGTAAACTCTTAATCTATTATGAGAATTTTAAGGGATTATTCACCAAATCTTAATCTCTTGTAAGATTCGTATCTGGCCGGGTCCACCCGTCCGTCGGCAACCGCCCGTAGCACTGCGCATCCAGGTTCGTTGCGGTGAGTGCAGTCGTTGAACTGGCATTCAGACACAAGGTCTATCAATTCGGGAAAATACCCATCCAACTCTTCCGGTTGGGTGTCCCAGAGAGCCAGCCTGCGCAGACCCGGCAGGTCAGCTACAAAACCACCTCCAGTCAGAGGGAAAATTTCACGCACGACGGTTGTGTGCTTGCCCTTATTGGTGACCGAGCCAATTTCGTTGACAGCTACACCCAACCCCGGTTGTAGCGCGTTCAGCAAACTTGATTTTCCGACTCCAGAGGGTCCGGTGAGCGCTGAAATTTTTCCGCTCAAAACTTTACGGAGTTCTTCTACCCCCAGACCTTCCTTCGCGGATGTGAAGATCACAGGGTAACCCAGTTTGGGATAAACCGCGAACATTCCTTTGGCTTTTTCAAGGTCTTGCAGGTCGATCTTGTTAACAACAATGACCGCTTTCAGGTGTTGCTTCTCAGCGATCACCAAAAAGCGGTCCAACATTCTTAAATGGGGTTCAGGATTGGTACAGGCAAAAACCGGTATGATCTGGTCGGCATTGGCGAGCAGAATCTGGCAGTATTCTCCGCGGGGTGTTGGGTCAAGGCGTACAAGCTGTGAGTGACGCGGCAGGATCTCTTCGATCACCCCACTGCCATCTTGCAGCACCGTAATAGTTACCTCATCGCCGATCGCAAGGATATCACCCTGAATCTTGCGGCGTTTGAGTTTTCCTCGGATTCCGCAAGTGATAACCTGTTCTCCCACCCGGATTGTAAAGAAACCGGATTGGCATCGTACCACCCTACCTGTCAGTTCTGCCTCTGTCATTGATTCGCTGTTTATTCCTTCGGCGTAGGCGTTTTTGTATAGTAATATGTCAGCTCCCAGGGATATACTGCTTGCGGAGCACCGTAGAAATAGTCTTCAACGATACGTCTGAAGACCGGGGCCGCGTAAGCTGAGCCGTCACCCAAATTCTCAAGAACGACTACCACCGCGATATCGGGCAAGTCGGTTCGGTTCTCCGCCGTATAACCCGCGAACCAGGAGTGGGGATCCTCAACCGAGGTTGTCGCTGTTCCAGTCTTTCCATAAATAGCAATATTCAATCCAAGGAATTTGCTGTAGGCGGTACCCTTCGAGTTGTTGACTACTTCTTTCATGCCTTCACGAACAGCGTCCAGGGTGGTTTGCGAGATCGGAAGCGTGCCACGAACTTCCGGCTCGAAGTCGATAACGGTATTTCCATTAACATCCACCACACTTTGAATTACTTGCGGACGGTAGAGCGTTCCGCCATTGGCTATAGCCGCGATGAAATCGACTACTTGAAGCGGCGTGACCAGCATGTTACCCTGACCAATGCCCATTTGAAATGCATCGCCGTCACCAGTGGGATCGTTGATCGCGCCAGAATCTTCTGCCACGGCATCGATTCCGGTTGGCGATCCTAAGCCAAAAGCGCGTGCCATATCAGACAGGTAAGTAGCACTCTTGTTTCGGTAAAGATCCAGTCCAATATGATAGAAGTAGGGGTTGCACGAACGCATCAATCCCTGGATAAGTGTCAATTCACCCGATGGGGGCAGGTCCTTGTCATAAGTCCAGTCATTGTAGGGGACACCCATTTCTGTCCACTGACTGGTACAGTTATAGATGGTATCGGGTTTATACATCCCCGATTCCAATGCCGCAGACATGGTGATGATCTTGAAGACAGAGCCTAACGGGTAAGAGGATTGAGCAGCCCGGTTCCACATAGGCAAGTCGGTGTCATTGATCAGATTATTCAATTGCCACTGGCTATTGTAATTCGCGGTCTGGAAAAGATTGGGGTCGTAAGCCGGGGAAGAGGCCATTGCCAGTATCTCACCAGTTTTTACATCCATCACGATAGCTGCGCCTTTGAAACCAAGTAAGGCTTTTTGAACCAGAATCTGCAAATTCTTGTCGATGGTGGTTTTGATAGTATCAGCTGCCTTTGGATCGACGTGCAACAGACGAGTGACCGTGGTGCCGTCGGGTGCCATTACATATAAATCCGCTTGAGGTACGCCGGCCAGGTATTGTTCGCCCCACTTCTCGATCCCCGCTGTGCCTACTTTTTCGTCACCGGCATAACCCAGTTTGCGATAGTAGTCGTAGTTATCGGCTGAGATGCTGAGTGTATAACCGATCACCTGCGATGCCACCCCGCCCGTGTAGTAGTAGCGGGAATTATATTCATTCATCACAAAGCCCGGGATGTTCTCCATGGTTGTGGCGTATTTGTCGTAAACCTCTTTCGACACCTCACCGATGGCAATGTATGCGTCACCATTATTTGCCCCATCCTGGTAAAGCTGTTCGACTACATTGATCGGCTTCTTGGTCATCTCTGCCAGTTCCTGGATGAGAAGGGAGATACTATTGCTGGAAACATTATTGGGGTCGATGCCAAGTGCGACCGCGTCGGTCTGTGTTACCAGGTAATCGCCGTTGCGGTCCAGAATGTCGCCGCGGCTGGGATGGGTGATGTTCAGTAGCAATGAATTCCCACCCGCCAGTTCCTTCATGATCAGACCGGTATCCCACTGCACCTTCCAGGCGCCGTTTTCCAGCACCAGGTTCATCTCCATCTGGTTTTGAATAACTCCAAACAGGCTGGTCGTAAAGTTCACCTGGTAACCAACATTCGCCGACGCAGTTCCTGTATATGAAGACGTAATTCCATACTCCAAACTGGTCATCGTCAGGCTGTTTGTGGCGTCGGTGTATTTCTTAGTAAAATCAACCTCAGAGATGGCATCCTTGCTGGTCTGTGCCAGCATGTCGTACATGCCTGCGTAATCCGCCGCTTTCCATTTATCAAGGAAATTCTTTACAGTCGTCGTAACATCCGGTGTGCTGGTGGTGTTGACCACCGGTGTTGGTAATTCACTACTTACTCCCCCATTGCCGGTGCACGATGTAATCATGAGTAGCAGCAGAATCGCAATGACTATATTTTTGATTTTCATGGTAACCTCCGGGTAACAAACCGGTGTCTATCCGACATCTTCCCCATTTAGGACTCTTTGGTAGATCGGACAGTTATAGGAGAGTTTCTTTTGGCATCGAAAAGGAAGCTCTTTTCGATCGCCGTAGCCCATTCGCTTGAGGTTCCTTTCCACATGGCAAAGAGGCAATCCCATCACACTGGCGAAACAACCCTTGAATTGGTCCACCGGATTGAACGCTTCATTCTGGATCGCGTAAGCGCCGGCTTTGTCAAGAGGATCGCCAGTTTGTATGTAGGCTTCGATCTCATCATCGGAATAAGCGCGCATGCGGACCCGTGAGGAACAAAGGTCAGTCGCTGACCGTCCACTAGCCGGCGCCAGTAAAACGATCGCGGTGTGGACGAAATGGACGCGTCCGCGCAATTTTCGCAGCATCAACCGCGCTTCGGCAGCATTGGCGGGTTTTCCTAAGATCACTTTACCGTCTGTGACGGTGGTATCGGCTGCCAGAACGATCTGTTTAAAACCAGCTGAACTCGACACTTTTCGTGCTTTGGCCACGGCAAGGCGTTGAACGTAAGCCCGGGGGTCTTCACCAATGTTCTCAGATTCATCCACATCCGCCGGGCGGATTGTAAATTCAATGCCAAGCAGGTCCAACAGCTCTTTGCGTCGGGGTGAATTCGAAGCTAATACCAAACTAAACTCAGACATAGTGATTTTTATTCTAACACACTTAAAAAATACCTTTGTCAAGGTCGTTTTTATTGCGCGTCTTGACATATATACTAAATAGTATATAATATACTGTACAGTATATAAAAGAAAAGGCTTGAATGAATAAAGAAAATAAGCTTTCAAACGCGAATGCCGAAAAGATCCTGAAGACGGCCTGGCTGCTCTTCCAACAAAAGGGGTACCGTGGCTTATCCATGGATGAATTGTGCCTGCAATGCGAGATCACCAAGCCCACCCTTTATTACTATTTCAAGGATAAAGAAGATCTCTATGTCCAGGTACTTGTGCACAAATTACGGGAGCTTCGTCCATCCATTCAGCAACCCGGCTCTCTGGAAGAACGCCTGACCCGTATCGCAGCCTGTCTTTTGGACAACTTCCAAGCTGAATATACTGGACTGGTGCATGACCGCGAACACATCCACGGTGAAGAAAGCCGGGCAGTAATCCGTGACGCATTCCGTAATGAAATGTTCGATCCGATGATCTCAATTATGCAAAAAGGTATCGATGAAGGAAAATTGGTAAAAGACGACCCTCATTCGCTCGCATTGATCTTTTTTGGCACTGTCAACAATTTCATTGGCAAGGCAGTCGAATTGAAAATGGAAAATTCTGCCATTGCTAAAAAACTGACCCATTATTTCTTAAAAGGAGTTGAAAAAAGTGGATAGTAACCTCGTAGCGATCTTCGAGACCGCGTTCAACGTTCTGTACTTATTGGTAGTTTGGGGACTGGTCATCCTGATGGCCGTCCGGTACTCCAGAGTGGAAGCAGAGAAGAAAAGTCTCGCCCGGCTATTCTTGATCTCTTTCATATTACTAGCTGCCGGAGACACCGGCCACGTCGGTTTTCGGGTGGTGGCACATCTGATGAACACCCTTGACAAGCAAGTGATGGTGCTGGGCACACCGATGGCTTTGACTGGCGTTGGCAGTATGATGACCGCCTACACCGTGACCATGTTTTACATGGTATTGGTTTACATATGGATGGAACGTTTCAACCAGAAGGCAAGCTGGTTTACCTACTTCCTGCTGGCAATCGGTATTGTGCGTCTGATCTTTATGGCGCTACCTGCCAATGATTGGGACAGCTTGGTCATCCCGCAAACTGCCAGCCTGCTGCGTAACAGTCTTTTGGTCATTCAGGGACTTGGGGTAATCGGTCTTTACCTGTATTCATCCTACAAAATGAATGATTGCACCTTTAAATGGATAGGCTGGAGCATTGTCGTTTCATTCGCGTTCTATACTCCGGTCATTCTGTTCGCGCAGCGATACCCAATGGTAGGCATACTGATGATCCCCAAGACCTGTGCATATGTGGCAGTAGCGATCATTGCCTACAACGCGCTTTGGAAAAACCAAAACGCGTAGATTTCACTTGAGGAAATGAGCCTGCTCTTTGATCGAAGAGCAGGCCTTTTCTTAAAATAATTCCTCTCCCTCGAATTCTCCTTTCCCATTTCTGTAAAGCATTATAAAATTGTCTATACAAGCCACTCGGAGGGACAAATGGATTTATTGCAAAAAAGGATCGCCGCTGAGGGTAAGATCCTTGGCAATGGTATTTTAAAGATCGACAGCCTGATCAACCACCAGGTCGATCCGGCCATCATGGACGCCTGTGGTAAGGAATTCGCGGTTCGCTTCGCCGACACAAAAGCGACTCGCATTCTCACCGCTGAGATCTCAGGGATCGCGCCTGCATTAATGACGGGGTATCACATGCACCTGCCAGTTGTTTACGCGCGCAAAACTCGCCCCATCACCATGCCCGAAACAGTTTTCCTAACCACGGCGCCATCGCACACCAAGGGAAACACGGTTGACCTGATCGTATCACCCGAGTATCTCAAGCCAGGTGAAAGCGTGCTTATCATCGACGACTTTTTGGCATCTGGCGCCACCATCCTCGGTCTCGTACGTCTTGCAGAAGCCGCCGGTGCGACAATCGTGGGTGTAGGCGCGTTGATCGAGAAAACTTTCGAAGGTGGCCGTGAGGCGCTTCAGCATTTGAACGTTCCGGTAGTCTCTCTGGTACGAATCAAGAGCATGGACAATCAGATCCTTACCTTTGAGGAGTAAATACTCTATATGGATTCGATCGCCGTTCTCGATTACGGGTCTCAATACACCCAACTGATCGCCCGCCGCGTACGTGAATTGCGCGTCTATTGCGAAATCTTCCCATGGGATGCTCCCGCGGAAAAGGTTATGGCTCTGGCTCCACGCGGTGTTATCCTTTCAGGTGGGCCTTCTTCCGCTTACGGCGAGAACGCGCCTTTCCTGACGCAATACCTGATCGAGAGCGGTTTGCCCATTCTGGGGATTTGCTACGGTATGCAGGCTATGGCCGTGGCTCTTGGCGGGCGAGTGATTCCTGCCCAATCGCGCGAATACGGTCTGGCTGAGATTTCAGTCTGCCTCGACAATCCGCTTTTACCGTCCGTTTCACAAACAGTATGGATGTCTCACGGCGACCGTATCGACAGTTTACCCGAGGGCTTCGTCAAGCTGGCCGAAAGCAGCAACAGTCCTTTGGCTGCCATGTACGACGAGCAGCGAAAATATTTCGGGGTTCAATTCCATCCTGAGGTACGCCACACCCAACGTGGCATGCAAATCCTCTCCAATTTTGCACTGGGTATCTGTGCCTGCAAGGCGGATTGGACGCCTCATAATATCATCGAGCGTTCAATTCAGGCCATCCGAAGCCAGGTGGGCGACGAGGCAGTGATCTCCGCGGTCAGTGGCGGTGTGGATTCCAGTGTGGCTACAGCGCTGGTCAGGCGCGCGGTAGGCCCGCAGCTTTCAACTGTTTTCATCGATACCGGCTTGCTGCGCCAGAACGAACGCGAACAGGTACAATCAGCCTTTACTGACGCTCTGGATATGGATCTGGTAACCATCGATGCCAGTGACGAGTATTTCTCGGCGCTCAAAGGAGTAACGGACCCGGAGACAAAACGCAAGGCGATCGGTGAGCTGTTCATCCGCTTGTTTGAGCAGCAGTCATTGAAAGTTGGGCAGCCGCCTTTCCTGGTTCAGGGTACGATCTACCCAGACGTGGTGGAATCTTCCGGCACGACATTCGGGAAAGCGGAACGGATCAAATCGCATCACAACGTAGGTGGCCTCCCAGAGCTTATGAAATTCAAACTTGTCGAACCGCTACGTGATCTATTCAAAGATGAGGTTCGCGTGATCGGTGAAGCACTCGGCTTACCTCCTGAACTCGTGTGGCGCCAGCCCTTCCCCGGACCCGGCCTGGCGGTACGCTGCCTGGGCGAGATCACACGTGAGAGGGTAGACCGTCTACGAAAAGCCGATGCCATTTTTACCAGTGAGCTGACTGCCGCTGGTCTTCTCGGTAAGCCCAATACTGAAACACAAACCGTGGTGTCGCAGGCATTCGCCGTTCTGCTGCCCGTGCAGAGCGTGGGGGTAATGGGCGACCAGCGCACTTACCAAGAGACGATCGCTCTGCGTGCCGTATGCACTGACGACTTCATGACCGCCGATTGGGCAGACCTCCCTACCGATCTTTTAAAACGCGTTTCCAGCCGCATCGTCAACGAAGTAGCCGGAGTTAACCGAGTGGTCTACGACGTGACCAGTAAACCTCCAGCCACTATTGAGTGGGAATAAATCCTGGGATTTTTCCAGCAAAGTGGCATACAATAACCGTGTATGCGTAAACATTACTTAATCCCGTATGTTTTTTGGATTACGGTCAGTCTGCTGCTAGTAATATCAGCGTTTCGGGTGAATCCCGTTAGCGCTGCAGACCAGCGGCACATCGACGTTTCAGCCATCAATACGCGGCAGTATCCTGAGTTCAGTTTTAACTTCTGGCCATATGATACAGATGGAATATTTATCGATACCGTAACACTTGCCGGCCTTCATGTCTTCGAGAACGACCAAGAAGTAAAAGTAACCAATCTGCAATTAATTGAACCTGGAACGCATGTTGTATTGGCTGTTAATGAAGGTCCAACCGTCGGCAATTCCTACGCGGGAAAAACCCGTTTTGACCGGATAAAGGAAGTCTGGACCGATTGGGCAATCGCGCAATCGATTACCACGGTTGATGATTTCACAATCATCAACAACGAAAGCACTGTGGTTGATCAGTTGACCACCCCCTCTGAATGGGTGGACGCCATCGCGGCTTATCAGCCTGATCTAAAATCCGCCACACCCACCTTGAATTGCCTGACGTTGTCATTGGATAAACTCACCGCAATCAATGATTCCAAAACAAAATCTCTCTTTTTGATCACCCCCCTTCCCGATGAGAACCAATTGCCCGGCTTGATGGATCTGGCAGCACGAGCAGCGGAAGGGAATATTCACCTGTATATCTGGTTGATTGGTCCGCAAAGTTATCAATCCGAGGATGCCACCACAGTGCTTCAAAATATGGCGTCAGCTACCAACGGTTCATTACTTATCTTCTCCGGCGCTGAAACTCTGCCTTCGATCACTTCTTATCTTGAACCGATCCGCTTTGAATACCGGGTCACCTACACCACCGCTTTGCGAAGTTCTGGCACCTATACGCTTGCAGTCCAGATCGACCAGACCGATTTCCAAGGCAGCTCCGGAAAGGTGAACTTTGACCTGAAGGCTTTGGCGCCGAATCCCATTTTACTCGCCCCCCCGTCAACCATCACCCGCTCCTGGACCCAGGATAGTACCACCCGGAAATGGTCTCTGGTACCAAGTCAGCAGACGATCTCTTTCATGTTGGAATTCCCCGATGCCCATACACGCTCGTTGAAATCCGCGAAACTGTTCGTGGATGGTTCCGAGGTCGCGGAAAACACCTCCGAGCCGTTTACCGAATTCAAATGGGACTTGACCCCCTATACCAAGAGCGGTAATCACATGATCCAGGTAAAAGTGGAGGACGTGGCTGGATTTACAGCTTCCACGATCGAGTTGCCGGTTTCGATCGTTCTTGAAGAAAAACCTCTCGGCGTGATAGGACGTTTCATTAAACAAATCGATACTCAAACCCTCGGTGTCGTTATCTTTTTGGTCCTTGTCGGAGCGGGATTGATCTATCTGTTATTGAAACTGCGATTGCGAACCCCAATCAACAAATCCGGTAGCAAATCCAAACGTCAATCAGCCTCGGGCTCAGAAATAATATCGTCGCCTTCTGAGACCCGACCCCAAACCAGGCATGAACCTGTGGCGAAGTTAGTATTTATGGGTGGAGGTGAAAGCGATCTGCCTGCCGGTACTGTCTTTTCGCTAACAGGCAAGAGCACGTTACTGGGTAATGACCCAACCCATTGTGCCATCGCACTGGACGCACCGACCATTTCTCCCATACACGCTGAGATAACCCTCGATTCAGCCAAAAATTATTTCATCAATGACCGCGGCTCTACGGCCGGTACCTGGGTGAACTACGAACCGGTCACCTCACAGGGCACACGTCTGGTGAGCGGTGATATCATACACTTTGGCGCCTGCGACTTCAGATTCGAGATCGTAGGAGCGAAACCTGAGCCGATCCGGGTGCAACCGCATCAAAAAGACTGATGGGATTCGCTTACTGAGATTCCCGCTCGCGCCAATACCCCTTCTGCGCGTTTGATTACCGGCATGTCCACCATCTCTCCATCTATCGCGAACGCGCCTTTACCTTTCCTGGCGTAATTTCTTGCTTGTTCCAGGATCAACTTTGCTTTTTCAATCTCTTCCGCAGACGGGGTAAAAATGCGTTGCGTTGGCTCTACTTGAAGAGGATGAATGACCTGCTTGCCGGCATATCCCATTTGCGCGCCACGGGTTGCTTCGCGCTCCAATAATTCCATATCTCTGAAATTCACGGTTACCAGGTCGATAGCCTGCAACCCGAAAGCAACGCAGTGCGTGACAACGGCGCTGCGAGCGTAGATCAATTCATCTGCTTCGGGTGTTCGTGTCGCACCCATATCCGCAGTGAAATCTTCTGCACCAAAGACGATGCCCTGGAAGCGGGGACAGGTCTCCGCCATGCGGCAGATCTCCTTGAGGTTAACAATACCAAGCGCGCTTTCCACGATCGTGATTAAAGCGATGCCATTAATACTCCAACCGTGTTTCGCCTCGGCCACACCGATCAGTTTATCTATCTCACTGATCTGTTCCGGTTTTGACACCTTGGGGAGCAGCACAGCGTCTGGATGGGCAGGTAGAATTACAGTCAGGTCGTCACGGGTTCGCCCGCTGGCAAATGAATTGATCCGTACCACGCGTTCACTGACACCAAAATTTAGTGATTCCAACGCCCCAACGATGATACTACGCGCTTCAGTCTTCATGTTCTCAGCCACACCATCCTCCAGATCCAGGCAAACACAATCTGCACCACTGCCTGCGGCTTTATCGATCTTGTGAAGGTCGTTGCCGGGAACGTATAACAGGGCTTTCCGTGAACGCATTAGCACCTCCGGAATGATAGAATTACAACACTAAGCTTCAACCCGATTATAGCTGTATACAAACACTGAAAGAAAGCGTTAATAAATGGAAAATTCCGAACAAATGAAAGCTTGCCGTGACATTCCCAAAGGGTATACCCTGTTCTGGTCGTTTGATATTTCAAAACCCAAAGAGGCGGTTAATCTATCATTTTGGGGATTAATGATCGCTATTGTTTCCTGGTTTGGGTTCTTGGCGTTAGCCCGCTCTTTGCATCCGGCAATATTTCCACGCGGATCTTTTCAAATTTCCATTTCGATCTTAAGCAGCCTGATTTTTATCGCCGAAGTACTCATAATTTCGATATTGATGATCATTATTCACGAAGGCTTTCACGGCATCTTCTTCTGGATCTTTTCAGGAGAACGTCCGAAATTTGCCTTCAAGATTTATTACGCTTATGCCTCTGCGCCTGGCTGGTACTTTCCACGCTGGCAGTATTTCTACACCGCGCTTGCACCATTGATAGGTATCACTTTAATAGGAGTAGCCGCGCTGCTCTGGTTGCCAGTGTATTGCGCCACGCCTGCTTTGATGTTGTTAGTGTTCAATACCAGCGGCGCGGTGGGAGACATCTGGGTTGCGTTTCGTCTCGTAATTTGCCCGCGCTCCACTTTGGTAAGAGACTATGGCGACAAGATCGAATTTTTTAAACCCACTCCGTCTCTTCTCAATCAAGATTAGTCTATTCATCAGTAAGGACACAACAGCCATCAACGTCTTCTCGACATTGGATCGACATTGTCGAGGAAGTTAAGTTTTTTTCACAATTCCTTGGCACAACAATTCAATTCTCTACAATGGCTACATCGTATTCACATGATGGGTGAGTAATATTGATGCAATATCACTTCTTTTGAAAGGAGAAGTTCAATATGAAAAATATTACTCGTATATCCATTGCCAGCCTGCTCGCGGTGAGCGTGCTGCTGGTAAGCATCGGCTCGGCATTTGCAAGCACGACCGCATCATCGGTAGATGTCTGGTCCGATCCGGTGGCTACCGCCAATAATGGTGCATCCTTCACCAGTGAAGTCCTCAATACAGCAAAACTTCCTGGAATTGTTGATGACGACGCAAGCATGATCCTGCCCATCGGATTCAACTCCACTAGCGGTCAGTTTGGTGGTAAAGGCATCGTGATCAGTGGTCTGGCCACCCGTACTGACACTGTGAACCTCACCTTCAGCTTTCCCACCTACCGTTATGGCTGGACCGGCGCCATTTATCAATGGAGTGGTTCAGCTTGGGTAAAGCTTCCAACATCCATCGTTGCTCCAACAGGTGAGAATTCCATGTACTACGCTACCACATCGAATGTAGGTAACGGCACCTATGCATTAATCATGGGCTATAAGGGAGTGGATGAGTAACCCTTAAGCCAAATGCCTCATGTCAGGGAATTAGATGATATCAACCGGGAGTCGCGTGCTCCCGGTTGAGCTTTAAACTTAACCTACAGAGGTGCTTGTCCGGCGCCTTTAAATATGTTAGAATTGCGTTCGCCCTGAGAACATTGGAGGGGTGGCCGAGCGGTTTAAGGCGCCTGTCTTGAAAACAGGTTTGGTGAAAGCCAACGCGGGTTCGAATCCCACCCCCTCCGCCATTTTTTGGCCGGGGTGGTAAACTGAATACACGGGGAGGTGCCGGAGTGGCTGAACGGGATCGCCTGCTAAGTGATTGTCGGGCTTTAAACTCGACCGGGGGTCCGAATCCCCCCCTCCCCGCCACGAAAATTGAGACCGCTGTCATCAGCGGTCTTTTTTTTATTTAGAACACTTATCCACGAATGTCGCGAAGTTTGGTAAATAACACCAACCAAACTAAATAATATATCCCGAAAATTCGCACTTGTTCGTGTCAATCGCAGGTTAAGGTTTTTTGGAAATCGTTTAATTCATGGATAAATGCTTAATCCTTCATCGTTACTGGTTCATCAAAAACAACCGGCTGCTTCGTGGTGAGTTTCGGGATACGTATCTGCATTGTTGAGAAGAAATTGCCCACCGCGATCACCACACCCATGAGGAACACGAACTGGTAACCAAAATGGTTCCAGATCACGCCACCAATCAACGCGACTCCGATTGAGAAAAAGTGATCGATGCTCACTGCCAGCGAAAGAGCGGGTTGTATGTCTTCCTTCTGCAGCGCGATCTTTTTCATATACGTGGAGCGTGCCATACTGACTGAGACCAGCACCTGATCGACCAAGTAGCAGGCGCAGGTAATGAGAAACGCGGTATCCACAGAGAAAAATGATTTCGAAAAGCCATACGCCAGGCAAACTGGGATGAGGAGCACGGCCTCAGCCATAAGAACGGTCCTCTCGCCCAATTTGTCGATCAGCTTACCCAGCAGAGGTTGTACCAGGATGCCGATCACACCGCCAATCAGGATCAGCGTGGCAATCACCTGGGTGGGTTTGCCGTAGATTGTGACAATCACCCACGGGGCAAAGGTGAGGAAGATCTGTTTACGCGCGCCTGAGAGAACTGCCAGGGCGTAATAAAGAGAATACTCCCTGTGTAGCTTCAAGAATTCCCCGGGAGGGGTCACCTTGGCACTCGATTTTTTCATCAATGCCATCAACACCATCCCGACTGTGAATATCCCGGCCGAGATGGCAAAAGTTACTGTGAAGTTGAAATTAAGGAACTTGAATCCAATATAGACAAACCCACTACCGGCGATCACCGCCAGATTGCGAATGGCGTTGAACTGTCCCAGGCGGTGCGCCGTCCTGCCTTCCGCTGCCAACTCCATCCCAACCGTGGTAGACACCGGCATGAACAGGTGCTGACCCACACTGTAGATGAACAGGCAGAGTACCATCACCGCATAGGTTTTGGACACCACCCCCAAAAGCAAGATTCCTGTCGCAGCCAGGAACAAAGAAAGCGCTCCAAGTTTCCGGTTATCGATGAACCAAAGCGCGGCTGACGCGAACACCACCAGGAAGCCGGGCAACTCGCGTGGAATTTCCAAGAAGGAACGCTGGAAACCAGTCAGGGGATAGGTGGCGTTGAGATAGTTATTAAAAACGGAATCGACCAGACTACCCGCCATGCCGACCATAAAAGAAGCAATGGCAAAGAGGGCAAGTTCCCGCGAGATGTTGGCGATACGTGTTCGGAGTGCTTTATACATTAATGGAATCCTGTGAATTGATGCTTTGGAGTTATGGTGGGATTGATTACTGAATTCTACGCTCAAGCCTGAAATTAAACAAATAATTACCAGGAAATAATTATTTCATCAGTCACCATCCTCATCATCGATTGACTTTCACATGAACTTTTCTATAATCAAAAGCATGTCCCAGATTAATCAATCCAATAAAGTTGATTACTTAGATATCTCGAAGGCAAGCTACCACGAGCGGATCAGCGCGGCTGCTTTGCAAGGGCTTGCCAATCGTGCAGGCGCTCATGTCTTTCTTGAATATGGTATTTACGATGATCCGCTGGCACGTCGTACCAACGAAGATTTCATGGACGACAAGATGTGGTATGGAAAATACCGCGCCTTGCTCGGTAACCAGGACGAGCGAAATTTTGAATATTATCAAAAAGAGCACGGTTTCAAGGTAGACAAGGTCAAAACCCTGTCAGAGCTGGTGAATAAATACCACGGTCTGCTCAAGGGAATCGTCGTTTGGGATTTCTCCGAAGCCGATACTGTCAACCTGGCGCTGATGCTGGCCGCCCAGCAAGACCTGCTGCCGGTGGAAGCCAGCCTGCTCGGTGAAAGCTTTGCCGCTGGATTGCCTATTCTCCACGACCTGCGCAAGCGCTGGCCAGACCGCGCCGCCATGTATGAATGGGCGTTCAACGAGCTTTTTCCTAAATGCAAAACAGGATACATCGCTTGCATTGAACCTGCCTGGCAGCGTCCCGAATTCATCGATTTTGTCGTTCAGAACAACATCTTCGTTTATAGTTTATCAAGCCTGGAAAAAGGTCTGGGAAGCACTCTTTTGATGCTGCTGGCTTTCGGACCCACGTGGTTGCGCGAACTGATCTTCGCCCTGCGCCTCGATGGTCTGCTACGCCGTTTCGGCATCAGCTGGATGGCGAAACGTAACCCCGAGATCGCTCTCAACGACCGCATCCAGCGTTCGGTGAAGTCTGATACCTACCCCACCATCTTTGGCTGGCATACCAAACGCGACGACGAACTCTCTTTCATGCTCATGCTCTCCGCCAACGGGTTGCGTCTGGTGCCCTCCCATCTGGCCGGGAATTTCTCTTTCCACAGTCAGGTCAAACCATTGGGAAGCGTGGAAAATAAACCTATCGTTCATGAGAAACTTGACCCTGAAGGGATTTACATTACCTTCACCCTCTCCGATGGCGACCAATTGATGATGATGAGCACTGCCGAACTAGGCAACTGGTATAGCGAAAATCGCGGCAAGATCCCCTTCAATTGGGAATGCCAACCGTTGTTGACAGAACTGGCTCCGGCTCTTCTTGAAAAATTCCAGCGTGGTGCATATTCCAGTGATTGCCTGGTCGCGGGGCCTTCAGGCGCCGGGTACATCGTGCCGCCACTCGCTCCCAATTTGCCCGCTTACATGCGTGAGACCAACCGCGTATGCAAAAAAGCCGGGATCAGCGTTGTCACCACCTATGTGGCTGATCCGCCTCGCCGCGTGCTGCGCCAACTCAACCGTTTTTCCGATGGCCTGGTGGGTTATTTAGCCGGGTATGCCATCGTCAACCGTGCCCCGCAGCAGTGGCTTGGACGTGTTCCTCTGGTTGCCAATGAAGTACCAACGGTCGCGCAAATCTGGGACCAACCCAAGAAATTACTTGAAAGCGTGCGTCAAATCACTGAAACTTCACGAAAACGTCCGCGTTTCATCGGTGTTCATCTATTTGCTTATCGTACCACATTGGATGATGTAGCAGATTTCGTCGCTACTCTCACCGATCCCCACATCCACATTGTGCGCGGAGATGCTTTTCTTGATCTCACAATAAAATCACTCAGGAGGAAGACCAATGGAAAGTAACGAAAAAGCCGCAAAATTACCGCTTGGTACCAAATTCGCTTATGGCACGGCTGATTTTGGCATTGCCATGGTCACAGCAGCCATTCAGTTCGTCTTGTTCTTCTATTACAACACAGTTTTGGGTATTGACCCAGTGATCGTCGGAACCGCCCTGATGGTTGGCAAATTCACCTGGGATGCCGTCAATGATCCCATCATGGGATACATCAGCGATCGGACAAAAACCCGCTGGGGGCGGCGAAAACCGTTCATGTTGCTCGGAGCAATCCCCTTCGGATTATCGGTGTGGCTTCTGTTCTCCCTTCCCACCGGCCTGACCGGCACGGTTGCTTTCCTGGTTGTGCTTGGCTCATTTCTGCTGGTCGACACCTTCCAGACAATGATCAGCGTACCCTATTACGCGATGTCGGCCGAATTGACCTATGACTATAATGAACGTACTTCACTCATTGCTATTCGAATGATCTTCACCGTGCTTGGCTATATCCTCGGTGCCGGTGCAACCACCATGCTGGCTGATATGTTCATCGGTTCAGGCATGACCCAGGTAAGCGGATACAGCGCAACCGGCGCGATCTTTGGTGTTGTGGCAATTGTGACAACCCTGATCACCACCCTTTTTGTCAAAGAAAAACCCAATCCTGACCTGGTGCCGTCCAAGATGCCACCCTGGAGACAGATTGTGCAGATTTTTAAAAATCGTCCATTCGTGCAATACATGATCATGAGCACCATCATTAGCGTCAGCTTCGCGCTGTTGACCGGCTTGTTCACTTATTTCGTGACCTACCAGTTGAAGATGGGCGACCAGTTCTTCCTGGTCATGCTGGTGATGCTCGGAACTATTGGCCTTTTCCTCATTCCCTGGCAGTTGGTCTCCAAAAAAATGAACAAAGGTCCAGCTTATGCTCTTGGACTGGGAATCGCCTGTGTCGCCATTCTTGCCACATTCCTGCTGCCCGATCATCCCACCAATTTGATTTACGTGATCGCTTTTGTGGCAGGCATGGGCTTTTCAGCGCAATACGTCTTCCCCTGGAGTATGATCCCAGACGTGGTGGAAGTCGACCAGGCCAGGACCGGCGAACGTCATGAGGGAATCTATTTCGGGGTAAACTCTCTGCTGGGAAAATTGACCACGGGTCTCGGCGCTTTCATCATGGGTTGGGCGCTGAAATTATATGGATTTGATGAAACTCTGGCTGTTCAAACGCCGCATGCTTTGCTTGGCATTCGTATCTTCTTCGCCATTGTCCCGGTAGTTGCATTCTTGGCTGCTCTACCGCTGCTTATATGGTATCCGATCACCAGTAAGACCCACGCAGAGATGACCAAAAAAACAGAATGAGCATTAATTTCCGAACAGACGCAAAAGGTCCCGACAATTCTGCCGGGACCTGGTTTGTAATACAGGGAAATTACTCGACCACGATCGTTACCGCGAAAGTTTGCGCCGGTTCCACCCCGGTTTCCCAGGAACGCGCGTAATTCAATATCAGGTTGGTCGTTCCGGTTCCGACAGTCTCAAAGGTCAACGTTACCATTCCACCGGCACCAATCAAATTGGAATCAGCTTTGAAGGCAACATCCCCCTGCTGTGACAAGATACTGGTATCCAGATCTTCGGTTGCCCAGTTGAACCCTGTGGTTGGATTGCCTGCCAGCGACACCACGATCGTCTGACCCTTCTTGACAGTGATCGTTTGACCGTTCATCGATTCATCCACCTTCACAGTCTTGCTACTACACGCTGCTAGGGTTGCAACAAGAAACACAGCCACAACTGCAAGATTGATAATTTTCTTCATAAAACACCTCCCGATTGGTTTCTATACAGTAGACGTTGAACGTGATTACTGTGTTCCACTCAGCGAAGCGCGAACAACGCCACGATCAAAAACCATAGGAAGTTGGAAAACGAAATCGCCCATTCCAGAATGGTGAAGCGGGAAACTTTCGGACGCACCCACTCTTTTTCTGATTCAGTCTCTAGCGTTTCAGGCTCATCATCTTTTTTCTTGTGTGTGTCCATGGTAAAGAGAAAAGCGGCATAACAGAAAAACGCGAGCAGCCCCGCAACATTCGATATCTTAGGAATTACCACAATGGTTGCTGGCTGGACAAATACCGCGATACTGTACAGAAGCACCATCACTAAGCCGGATCGGAAGTAGGACACCGCCACCCATTTATGTGCTTCCATGTGGTTCATCGGAAATACACCCACCAGCGCGCATGAGAGTGTGGACCAGATACCGATTGCCAATCCGATCTTTGCCCACAGATTATCCAGGGTGAACGTTAACCCGGTGATAAAGGGAATGAACGCCAGGCTGCCGATAATCAACCCCAGATTAAAAATTGGCGCCGCCCTGGAGACACCCACCTCGCCCAACTCGGAGATATAGTGGTTGAGAACGGAATATCGTTCGCCATCCTTGCCCCGGTAAACCATTCCAGCGGCCAGCATGGAAGCGATGATGAGCAGGCTGCCACCAATGCCAAAATATGGGTAAGCTTGTTGAATGAATACAACCGCCACATTCCAGTCCATGAATCCTCTTAAAATTGTTTTGGTAATTCTAGCAAAGATCAACCGGAAACGCATTAAAGTAGGTTGACACGGTGGGTATAATGTGAACAAGGTTTGTACCCGCGGAGGATACTGTGCTCTGGTTGAAAGTGATATCCGCATTTATCGTGTTGCCCGGACTGGCGGACCTGATTCTACCAACGCTGCTGTTGTGGCTGACGAATTCACTGCGGTGGCCAGGTTTTGGTTTTCTCCAAACGCTAGGAGTACTGATCTTCCTTGCTGGCCTTGCAGTGATGGTATGGTTGGTGCGCGCTTTCGTTGTTTATGGTCACGGCACCCCTGCGCCTTTCGACCCACCGCGTCAGTTTATGCGCCGTGGTCTGTATCTGTGGGTGCGTAATCCGCTGGTGCTGGCATCGGTTGTTGTGCTGCCTCTGGGTGAAGCACTTTTCTTTAAATCACTCTGGCTGGCGTTGTATATGGTTGTTCTCTTCATCATCATGCATTGTTATATCGTGTTGATTGAGGAGAAGGAACTGGAGCGGCGCTTTGGCCGGCCGTATCAAAAATACAAAAGGACTGTTCCTCGCTGGATTCCGCGACGGCCGCATGAATAGACCACCGGAGAGCTAAATGTACGATCAGATCGCGCCCGATTACGACCGTTTTAATAACTGGCAAAACCGTCTCTCTGCCGAACTGCCATTCATCCAGCGCGCGCTGGAGGCTCAACCAAAATCTGTGGATGTGCTGGACGCCGCATGCGGCACCGGAATGCACGCCCTCGGTCTGGCAAAACTCGGCTTCAAAGTCAGTGGTGCGGATCTGAGCCGGTCAATGATCGGCCAGGCGCGCACTAATGCCCAGATAGAAGGAGTGGACTTGCGTTTTGAAGCGGCGGGGTTTGGCAACCTGGCTTCCACTTTTGGCGCTGGGTCGTTCGACGCGCTACTCTGCCTGGGCAATTCACTGCCGCACGTCACCAGCCAGGATGAGCTCCAAGAAACTCTGGCTGACTTTTCCCGCTGCCTGCGGTCCGGAGGAAAATTGCTGCTGCAAAACCGTAATTTCGACGCCATCATGGCTTTTCGGCAGCGCTGGATGGAGCCGCAATCCTTCAGCGACAATTGGCATGAATGGCTCTTTACTCGTTTCTATGATTTCGAATCTGATGGTTTGATCCGCTTCAACATGGCCACCTTCAAGCGGCCGCTTGGAGGTGAATGGAAAGCGAGCATCACCAGTACTAAGTTAATGCCCCAGTTGCGCGCGGATATGACTCAGGCGCTAACCAAAGCTGGATTTCATTCTATCCTCAGCTTCGGCGATATGAATGGTTCGGTTTTCGACCCTCCAAAAAGCCCAAATTTGGTACTGCTTGCATTTAATAACTAAATCAAAATCCAGTTGCCCAAATCGGATTTCTTATATATATTCATTTCATTATTCTTTTTTCCAGAGAGAGATCATGAATATTATTCCCGTTCAAACCCCCGAAGAATTGAAAGCATTTATTGAATTACCTTACCAGCTATATAAGAATGACCCCGTTTGGGTGGCGCCGCTGCGTAGCGAACAGGCCGCGCAGTTCATCGCTGCTAAGAACCCTATGCTCGACCACTGTACCTATACCCTCTTCCTCGCCAAAGAAGGCGACCGCGTGGTCGGGAGGATCTCTGCCTTCCTCGACCATCTTGCGCTCGATCATTGGAAGGAACCCATCGGCCTATTCGGCTCCTTTGAATCGATCAACGACGAAAAGGTGTCGCTTGCGTTGCTCCAGGCTGCCACGGACTGGCTGAAAGCAAAGGGCATGAAGAGTATCCGCGGACCATGGAGCTTTGCGTCACAGGAATGGGGATTGGTGGTCGAAGGGTATACTCCCGACCCGGTGATCATGGGTCCATACAACCCACCTTATTACAACGATTTCCTGGTCAAATTCGGGTTCCAAAAGGCTAAGGATCTGAAAGTATATGTCATCGACGCCAAAGCAGGCTACCAGGTACCCGAACGCATTCTCAAGCTGACCGACATTATCAAGAAGCGTTACGGTGTGAAGGTGCGTCCGGTGAACATGAAAAACCTCGAAGCGGATGTGGTGACCATCCTCAATCTGGCGAACGAGTCCATTGACGACAACTGGGGGTTCTACCCGGTGACCGACGCCGAAGCCCGCGCCATGGCGCGCGATCTCAAGCAGGTGATCAATCCTAAAGGCGCGCTCATAGCAGAGGACGCCAACGGTAAACCCATCGGCTTTGCGTTATCCTTGCCCGACATCAATAAGCTCATTAAGGGTCTCGACGGTAAGTTGGGCTTGCGCGGTATCTGGCGTATGCTCACCAAGTTGCCAAAAATGCACCAGTACCGCATGTGGGCGCTGGGCGTGATCCCAGAATGGCAGAGCCGTGCCATCGACACCCTGCTCTACAAGGCCACCTATGACGGCCTCTACACGGACGATATCCGTATGGAGATCAACTACGTGCTCGAAGATAACGATCGCATGAACAACGCGATCTACAAACTTGGTGCCAAAGAGCTGCGCCGTTACCGGGTGTACGAAAAGACGATCTAGATAATTGTTCCAAAATAAAAAGACCTGGCCGCGGACTCGCGTGCCAGGTCTTTGCGTTACCCGGGCCTAATGTGCGCCCAGTCCTTTGATTGTTCCAAACCCGGTCAGGCTGGTGTTGACGGTGGGGCTGCCGTAATACATCACATTGCCGCTGCCCGAGATGGTTACGTCCAGCGATTCCGTCGCCCAGATGGTGGCGTCGCCAAAACCGCTGATGGTGACCTTTGTGCTGCTTGTTTCCAGATCGCCGCCAAGGTAATTACCCGAACCGGTCAGGGTAATAGTCTGGTTGTCGGCTGTACCTGCCACGGTCACATCGCCAAAGCCGCTAAGTGTGAGGATCAGTTGATTTACCGCCAGTTTCGGGGCTTTGATGTCACCGGATCCGGTCAGGTTGATAGCTGCAGCGGATCCCTGGGCTTCTCCCAGGTTGATATTTCCAAATCCAGTCAAGTCCAGCGCGAATCCTTTACCGTCGACCTTAGCCACATTGATATCTCCCGAACCCGTCAGGCGAACAGCCATGCTGTCACCTTCCAAGGAATCTACATCGATGTTGCCAAAACCCGAAAGTGTAACGGTTTCGAGTGTTTTAACCGTGAGGGTGTAAGTGATGGTGCCGGATGGGTTGATGTTGACGTTCGGCTTGGTGCTGATCTCGAGAGTGCCATCCACCACTTTAGTGGTGATGTAGGGCAGCAGGTTGTCATCAGCAGTAACGGTCAACGATTCAGTATCACCATGGCTGATCTTGAGATTCCCTAACCCTTTGAGGGTGACCGCGGTGATTCCACTTACTGCGCGTTTTTCCGCCGAGATCGTGCCAGAGCCAACCACCGTCTCAGTGTTGAACGAAACGGTGTTGTTGGTAACAGTGCAAGCTGATAATAGGATTGCCATTATCCCAATTACTAAGAATAATTTCTTCATTGCGTATCTCCTGTTTTGATCTATGAATGTATACGCATAAGAGGGAGAGAGGTTGCAAAAAGGACGCGGTCTGATTGCCGCGTCCTCAGTCTGGGTTAAAAGTGCTTATTGCGCTGAAACGTAGAAGGCTGCCGGCCGGTTGCTCTTTGGGGTGTCGGGTAACACATCCACAAGTTCGTAATCCTGGCTACCCAGACCCTCGCGCTCGGCGTAACCCACCACGGCGTAAGGATCCTTATAAGGACCATGCAGTACAGCGAATGGATGTCCGCTGCGGGTGTGAATTTCGAAACAGTTGGGAACGTTCTCTTCGATCAACGGAGTTCTGGCGGTGACGTCAAGCACGGCCTTATCGATTGCCACGATGTCGTCCGAGCCGAAGATGCCGGCATCTGGCAGGATGGACAATCCGGTGAACCCGAAGCAGTCGCACACCGGGGTCATTTGGTTGGCCAGCGCCAGGTTGGTGATCTTATCAGGGGCAAAGGTCGAGAGGCAGAGTTTGGTACTGATGGCGCAGGCTTCCTGAAAAGAGAAGAAGTTCTCCGGTTCGATCTTGAGACTACCCTCGGGAGCCACTTTAAGGCAGCGTTTGCATTGATTGCAGTTATCCTGGTGCAAATGCAGTTCCTCGGAATCTTCCTTGTCGAAAACGATCGCGCCCATCGGGCAGGAGTCGACGATCTTCTGCATCACGCTCTTATCGGGGCAGTTTTCCTTGAACCAGTATTTGTCGTAATGGATAAGATCGTGCATGCGCATGCGCGTCTCCCCCGCCAGACACCCTAGTGCGATGTTTTTAATGGCGCCACCGAATCCGCAGGCCGGGTGGCCTTTGACGTGAGCGAAGTTGACCATGAAGGTGGCTTCTTCTATCATACCGGCCACGCGCCACTCCTTCATGTTTTTATACTCACGTTCGTGCGTGTAATAGAAGTTGTCGTTCAATCCTGCAGCCGGGTATACCGGGCAGCCGAGCACTTCGTTGGTGTATCCGCGCGCTTCGCAGCCGACCACGTCCCAATTGACATCAGCAATGAAGGGTTTGCCACCGCCGTCCTTGATGGCCTGAACTACCTTGCGAACAAAGACCGGATGCACAGTTGAATAACCCACAGTGTTTCCCACATGCAACTTGATGCAAACCTGTTCATCTTTAACGCGGTCGCGCAGGTGAAGTTTATCGAGAATCAGGTCCAGTTTAGCTGGAAGCGTTTCCTTCGCGTCCAAATGAGATTGCCGGGGAGATCCATAATAGACTGTAGATTTCATCGCTTACCTTCCTATCCAATTGATAATAAAGGATTATATCAGCAGAGACATGAGTGAACCAAATTTTCACTTTCCTCTTGACTTTTTATCTCTCCGGCATAAAATCAGGGAAGGTTAGAACACCTAAATTCTAGAAAGGTTATCTTCAATGCAGTTGGAAGAAACGGCCAGCTCAAAAGATGTGCCTCCTCTTAGTACCAGAGGAGTTTTTGAGTTGCCTGCGTTCATCGCACAAAATAACATGCGCCCGCACTGCCTGGCGAAGGTTGCTGCCGGAGGGTTGAAAGGTTCTGTGGAATTTACGCTCTGCAGGCGCAAGATTTTGAGGTCACTGGCTTAACCGACGTCATTTCATTCGCAAGATTGTGAATTGTTGCCGGCTGGTGATCTCACCCGCCGGTTTTTGTTTACCGGCCTCATTATCCACTGCAAGCAGGAGAAGGAGGCAAAAATGCCATTTATCAGTCAAATCATTGGCAAACCTGTCGTCGATTCAGATGGCGAAAAACTGGGTCGCGTGGAGGAAGTGCTGGCTCTGCAGAACGCCGATTTTCCACGACCCGTTCTGACCGCGCTGGTCGTTAAAAACAAGGACGTCATCGCGCATTACCCATTCTCTGAGATCGCGGTGCTTTTTGCCCCCATCATCCCCTTGTCTCATCCGAAAACCAAATTACCTGTGTACGAGCCCAGTGGTGACGAAATCCAGCTCATCATGGATATTCTCGATAAGCAGATCATCGACACAAACGGCATCCGTGTGGTGCGTGTCAACGATCTCGAACTGGCACGTCTGAACGGTGATTACTACGTCACCAACGTGGATATCAGCGCCATGGGCCTGATTCGCCGTTTGGGCGTAAGTAAGGGGGTAGAAAAATTCTTTTCGCTCTTTTTCAAAAACTCAAGCCAAAGCTGTTTGGCGTGGGATAACGTAGAACTGCTCACGCACGATCAGGCAATGCGTCTAAAGGTACCCGTGGAGAAGCTGCATGAGCTGCATCCTGCCGATATCGCCGAGATCATCAGTGACATGAGCCACACCGAAAGCGGAAAATTGCTCGATACCCTCGACCTGGAACACCTGGCTGACGCGTTGGAAGAGGTGGAACCCGACTTCCAGGCTTCACTGGTGCAGGGGATGCCCGATGAGAAGGTGGCAGATGTCCTCGAAGAAATGTCACCTGACGAAGCAGCCGACCTGTTAGCAGAGCTGCCTCCTGAACGGTCTGAAGACCTATTGGAGTTGATGCAGGACGAAGAAGCCAAGGATGTGCGTCTACTGTTGTCGTATCCCGAAGATTCCGCTGGCGGCATGATGACCACTGACGTGGCTACCGTGCACCCCGGCCTCACCGCTGCCAAAGCCATTGACGCGCTGCGTAACTCGGGCACCGAAGCCGAGTCCCTCTTTTATGTTTACGTGGTCGATGACGAGAACCATCTGCTGGGCGTGTTCTCCCTCAGCGACCTGATCCTGGCAAAGCCCAGCACCCCGATCTCTGATTTTATGCACAAGAAGGTCGTCAGCGCCAATGTGCTCGAAAAACAGGATATACTGGCGCAGATGGTCTCCAAGTACAACTTACTGACCCTGCCGGTGGTAGACGACGAGAATCACCTGATGGGTATGGTCACCGCCGACGATGCCCTCGACAAGATTATCCCAACTGCCTGGAAGAAGAGACTGCCGCGTTTCTTCTACTTTGACCGCGCATAAGTATAGGAGTTAGTCATGACCCTGCCATCCACGCCAAAACTCCGTAGAAGATGGACCTCAATTCCGGCGGTCCGCAACGTTTTACTTTTCTTTTCCGTCTTCGGCCCAGCTACCATCACCGCCATGGCAGACAACGACGCGGGTGGTGTGGCCACCTATTCCGTGGCCGGCGCCACCCTGGGATATCCCATCCTCTTCATCCTCTTCATTATTACCATCCTACTGGGCGTGACCCAGGAGATGGGTATGCGTCTCACCCTGGTGACCCGCCGTGGTCTGGCCGACCTGATCCGCGAGAAATTCGGCGTCAAGGTGGCTATGCTCATTTTCGCCGCGCTGTGCGTAGCCAATATTGGTACCCTGGTAACCAATTTAGCAGCGGTTAAAACCACCAGTGGCATGCTAAACTTGCAGGTGATTCCAGTAATCATTGTGATCGTGGTCTTTGCCTTTTTTATGGTCACCAAAGGCAATTACAAGGTCACCCAGGTGATCATGCTCATCACCAGTATGTTCTACCTCACCTACATTATTTCTGCCGTCAAAGCCAATCCGGATTGGAAGCTGGCCCTGTCGAACATCGTCTACCCGCACGACCCCAACACCACTTTCGACGCCGCCTACATGCGCAACTATCTACTGATCGGCATGGGGGTGCTTGGTACCACCATCACTCCGTGGGGACAGTTCTTCATCAGCAGCTTCGCCTACGACAAGAAGATGGAAGCCGGCAAGATATTCTACTCGCAATTGGAAACCTACATTGGTGCCTTCCTGACAGATTTCTTCTCCTTCTTCATGATCGTTGCCACTGCGGCGACGCTTTACGCGAACCACATCCCGCTGACCTCGGGTGAGACGGCCGCGCTAGCGATCAAACCATTCGCCGGTGAGTTAGCAAGCACATTCTTTGCGTTGGGTATCCTCAATGCCGGTTTCATGGGGTTAATCGTGGTATCGCTCTCTACCGCCTACGCCTTCGCCGAATTCTTCGGCTTGCAGGGTAGTCTGGACTCCAACTACAAGCAAAGCAAATCGTTCTACACCCTGTTCATCGTGCAACTGTTGATGGCAACCGCGCTAGTGTTCATCCCGGGAATTTCGTTCTTCAAACTGGCGCTTTTCTCACAGACAATCAACGCCGTCGCCCTGCCCCTGGTTTTCTACTACCTCATCAAGCTGACCAACGACAAAAAGCTGATGGGCGAATACGCCAACACCAGCTTCCAAAAATGGTTTGCTATTTGTGGTTCAGTGGCTATCGTCTTCGCCTCGGTGCTGACGTTGGTCGCGACTTTCCTCAAGGTTTGATGTAAGGTAACAATTATTAGATAAAAAGATTAAGAAAGTACTTAGGTAATTCTCGCATTTTTTTAATATTGATAAGATAATATACTCTTGAAGATACTTCAAAAGAATCTTCCTCCTTATTGGGTAACATGTTGGATCTCTGTTAGACAGATCAAAACGAGCGGTTGGTGCACCGCTCGTTTTGATTTACTTAACCACTTCCAGGGAAGAAGAGATATTATCTACTTTTGCAAACACTGCCGGCCCAGACGCAGGTGTCTTTATGCACCTCGCATTCTCTTTGTGTGTACTTCTTGCAGGGATCGGTTTTCTTTGTGATCGGTGTCGGGGTAAATGTGGGGGTGGGGGTCACGGTTGGGGGTGGATTGCAGGCAGTGGTCAACAGCACGAGCACATCCGCGTCAAGTGAATATTCGGTGAAGGCGCCGGCGATGATGGACATGGGTCGGAAGGGCAGCGTGCCCTGTATGGCCGGGTTGGCCAGGTGCAGGGAATAACAGCCAACGTAAAGATGCTCGGTGTCATCCGTGTGGGTGACGAACTCGGCCACCGCGACTTGATAGTAAAAATTGCCGGCAGCTCCTTCGCTGCTGGGAACGCCAAACTGGGCGGAGGTGATCTCTTTGATATCGTCCAATCCGGCTTGGTAGGTATCGAACGCTCCGGGATAGAAATCGGGGGATTCGAAGTAGGAATACGCTCTCACGTAATGCAGGCTGTTGATGGCATTGAGCAACGACTTGACCACGGCCACCGGACCGCTGCGGTTATCAATGTAGTTGGCCGAGCTGATATCGTCAAGCCCCTCCAACACGGCGGGCTCGACCGGGAGCCCTTCGCTGGCGCTGCACGTCATGGCCAGGATCTGCTCGTCGCTGAGCCAGGCATCGGCAGCCAGAATGGTGGTGTTGCTGGTGAAGTGCATGGGCTGGATGGGAGGAGCGCCATAGTTGCCCGGCTGCGGCAGGCGGATGACGAAGCAGGCGGAATACTTATCCGTGCCGCCGCCGCTGAGATGCACCGTCAGTGCCGCGGGGAGGGTGTAATAGAGGCTGCCGGCGGCTCCCTCGGTGATCACCGCGCCCAGGGACACGGTCTCGCTTTCAATGCCCTCGACGAAATGGGTGAAATCGGCCAGCGAGCCGAGGATGGGATCGGGTCCGACCCAGTAGGAGTAGGCGCGGACAAAATGGTGGCTGTTGATGGCGTTGATGTAAGAAAGGACCAGGGCTGCCGGGGTGCTGCGGTCATCCAGGTAGACGCTCGATGAGTAATCGGGCAGCGCCGGACTGGCCTCGGTGGTTGTTGAGGTGACGGTGGCAGTGGGCGTGGGAATGACCGTGGCAGTCGCCTTCGGCGCCTTGGTGGGGAAGGTGCAGGCGGATAGGATGAAGATGAATAAGAGCAATACGGATAATGTCTTCGAGATCTTCATACGCCCTCCTGGAATGAAGAATCATTATGAAATCATTTTAGCATTCCCAAAGCGCGGTGTTCCACACGCTTTCCTTAAAGACGAAGACGGCCGTTGGCCATCTTTTCGTTGTGTTATGGCATCACGATCCCCTGCAGCACACCCTTGAAGTTTGGTAAGACATACGCCGAACAGGTCGCCGGGTCTACCAGCAGGAGCTTGACGTTACCGGAGTCATCGGTCATCACGGTCAGAGCCGGCCAACCGGACGCCGTCCAGGCGATGCCACTGGTGCCCACGCCGACGCTGTCCACCAGCAGTCTGGCGCCGCTGCCGTCCGTCTTGATCAGGTGCACGCTGGCGTTGTCGCGGCCACGGTAGGCGATCCACTGCCCGTCCGGCGAGAGCGCAGCGTTGAGCGCCTTATACGAGCCATCCTCAATAAGGAACTTAACCTCGTTCTCCCCGCTGACCAGGTCCACAGTGCGTACCTGCCAGGCAGCTCCCCCAGCCGCCGGGATGGCGATATAGAGCACCGCTCCATCTGGCGACCAGCCGATGACTGATTCATAGCCAGCGCTTGATACTTGCCGTGTCTTCCCGGTTGTCACATCAACGATGTACACACCAGCCGCGGCGCCGCCGATGTAGGCAACCTGGCTGCCGTCGGGAGACCAGCGCGGGTTGTAGCCATCCACATTGGTCAGCGCGGTGACCTGCCCGGTGGCGAGGTCGTAGACCTGGAAGCCGCCCGGAGCGGAATAGACCACCTTTGTACCATCGCGCGAGACGTCCGCCCAGTTGGCCTCCTCGGCAAGGACGGCCTTGCCGCTGCCGTCGAGGTTGTAGAGTACAAGTCCCCATTTATCGCTGTTCTCCAGTTGCTCGTACATCAGCACCTTGCCGGTGAGGTTGGAGGGTATGGCAGGCAGCCCAACAATGGTGGAAGCATCTGCGCAAACTCCCTCGGGTAACCCGCTTACAGCCGGAGGGGTCAGCCCCATATCCTCCGGCGCCCAGTTGGTCTGCCAGGTGATAGGGTCGCTCACCAGGGTGAGGTTGGAGAGGACCAGTTTGAGTTTTCCGGCAGGCAGCGAGTCGTAGGCCAGGCTGACGTGGAATCTACCGCCGCCCATCAGGTTGCCACCGCCTCCACCGCCGACCGCATCAAAGCCCTCGATGGTTACGCCCACGCTGTAGACCTGTGGATCCACTTCAAAATTGAAGGAGTAACCCTGACGTGCATCGGCGCTGATCGTCTTAAGGGTGAGGGTGTGGCCAGCCAGCATCACCTGCTGGTCCACCTGCCACTCCTGGCCGGGCTGGGGATCGGGACCGGTATCGAACTCAATGACCGCCGTGGCGGAGGGATCCGCTTGGATCAGCTTGAATCCCTTGAAGGTGATGGTGATGGGGTAAGACACCCCTGAATTATTGAACTTGTACGCCCACTCGTATCCGCCCCCACCTATATTCTCACCGGGCAGGACATCATATTGCATTGAGTAAGGCACGTCTTTACCGGCGGCATCCACAATCTGCGCATTGCCGGTAGACTGCACCCAGTCACCCTCCTCCACACTGGGAGCAAAACGACCGATGAGGATGTAACCATTGTCGGTCTCGATCACTTTGGTTACCGAAAGCGCATTATCAGCATCAGGGGTGGAGGTGCCGCTGACCACGGTGGCGAACGGCGATGGGCTGACCTCGATCACGGGCAGCACGGCATAGCCTTCGGGTGCGGGCTTGAACTTGAGCGGAAGGATCCAACCTTCCGGCACAGTGCCGGGCAGGGTGTTGCCGATGCAGGGGATGACCAGGTAAGCCTCGTTCACGTCCGCTGGGATGGGCGGGTAGTCGGAAGTCCGCTCTAGCCGGGTACCGTCGGGCAGGACGATGAACTCCTGTTGCATGCAGCCCATTACGTTTTCATTATCGGGGTAGGCTGAACGTGGCACGCCAAATATACGGTACTCGATGTGTGTGCGGTCGGCGGTGAGCACGGCCGAGGTAACCGTGATGGTGACGCCGTTGCGCGTCTGTTCCACCGGTTCAGACAGGACACGGATGGGGTTGCTGGTATCCACCAACCCCACGCCGGGAATGTATCCGAGCAGATTGCGCACCTCTGCGTATACCTTCTCCGGTCCGACAACGAAAAAGGCGATCAGAAGGGCAAGCAGCACTCCCGTCAGAGCCAGCGAAGACGGTTTGAGCAGCCACGGCCGGTTGCGCCGGCGGATTTCTTCTTCCACCCTGTCCTTGAGTCGGATTTCAAGCGCGTGGGTAAATTTCTTGCTGGCGTTGTGACTTGCGTACATCTTTTCCAATTGCTTTTCAAGCCCGTCGGTACGGGACGTGGTTTTAGTCATGACTGTCCTCCATCTCATCCTGCACTCGCTGCAACAGGCGGTACAGGCTCTTCTTCACCGCGTCTTCGCTGCGGTTCAGCAACCGGGCCATCTCGGCAAAACTGAGCGAAGCGGCAAAACGCAGACGCAGCAGTTCTTGATCAGCTTCCGGCAGGTTTGCCAGTATTTGGCGCAGTGTGTCAAGTTGGTCGCGGCGGACGGCCTGCTGCAACAGGTCTTCATCAGCGGAAGGTAGTGAGTCAGCAAGATCAGCGATGCGGCTGGCACGCCGGTGATGATCGGCACTCTTGCGGCGCGCGATGGCGAAGAGCCAGGCGGCGAAATATCCCTTATGATGGTAGTGTCCGAAGCTCTCGAGTGCGCTCAGAAAGGTCTGCGCAGTGGCTTCTTCGGCACCATCTTCAGATCCGATGCGACTGTATAGGTAGCGATACACGGGCTGGACGTAACGCTGGTAGAGCTCGGCGAACTGGCGCAGGTCGCGCTGGGCGTTGGTCACCAGATGGTCTTCTTCAGCCGAGCCTGTTTGGAGCTGTGATGGTTCTACCATAGTCATCCTTTTACTCACAAGTGAATGAATTTGAGCTCACCTGTATATCGCGCTTTCTACCCAAAAGGGACAGGAGGGTAAATAAATTATGACTCACAATGTGAGTTTTTCGTAGGGGGAGCAAAGTTCAGTAATCACTAATTCACGAAATTTTTGAAAATTTATAACCAACAAAACTCTTTCAGCAGGTTCATTACCCGCAATGGGCGGGTCGCGGATCCACCCTTGTAAACAAATCCTCCTGTCGTTGACACTCCGCCTTTCCTGCGGTATCCTTATGTCGCGCTCGGACGGGACCGGCGCGGCAGAGCCTTGCGAACCCCGCCAGGTCCGAGAGGGAGCAACGGTAAGTGAGTCACTCTGGGCGCCGCCGGCAAGCCTGTCCGGGCGCACTTTCATTAAAGAGGCAAGCATGAGCGAAACCCCACCAGTATGCAATTACGAAGGATCCGATTATCAGACCTCCTTCTGGGAGAAGGGCGGCCGCGCCTATGAGGACGGCTGCGAGGCCGTCGCGCTCAAGCGCCTGCTGCGCCCGCACGGGCGGCACATGCTCGAGCTGGGTGCCGGCGCCGGACGAAATACCCTGCGCTACACCGGCTACGATCAGATTACCCTGGTGGATTATTCGCGCACGCAGTTGCTACAGGCGCGCGCCCATCTTGGCGATTCACCACGTTTCCGTTTCGTGGCCGCGGATATCTACCACCTGCCCTTCGTGAACGACACCTTCGACGGTGCCACCATGATCCGCACGCTGCACCACATGGCCGACGCTCAACGCGCGCTCATAGAGATTCGCCGCGTGCTCGAACTGGACGCCTGTTTCATCCTCGAGTTTGCCAACAAACGCAACTGGAAGTCCATCTTCCGCTGGCTGCTACGCAAGCAAAGCTGGTCGCCATATTCGCGCGAACCGATCGAGTTCGCCGCGCTCAATTTCGACTTCCACCCGGCAACGGTCCGTTTCTGGCTGCGCACCGCCGGGTTCAAGAGCGAGCAGGTGCTGACCGTCAGCCACTTCCGCTCGGCTTTCCTAAAAGAACATCTGCCGACCAATTTCCTGGTGGGACTCGACAGCGCACTGCAATGGACCGGCGCCTTTATCCAATACACCCCCAGCGTGTTCGTGCGCACCCGCGCCATCAGCGGCGGCGTGCAGCCCAAAGCCGAAGGGCTGTTTGCCTGCCCGGCCTGCGGCGCCGCGCTCAAGAACACCCCACCGAAGATCACCTGCCCCAACTGCGGACGCAGCTACCCCGTCAAGGACGGCATCTACGACTTCCGCATCGACCTCCCCGCAGAATCTGATTGACCATGAACGATATCATCCTCGATGATCTGAATCCGCAGCAATATAAGGCTGTAACGATCAAAGATGGGCAGACGCTCGTATTGGCGGGTCCTGGATCAGGGAAGACGCGTGTGTTAACCCGGCATCTGGCCTATTTAATCGATCGTTTGCACGTAAGAGGATATGAGATCATTGCCGTTACGTTTACCAACAAAGCCGCAAGGGTCATGGAAGAACGCGTCAATGAATTGATTCCAGATCCCTTACCAGAATACCAAATCGAGCATGTGTGGATGGGCACGTTCCACGCCATGTGCGCACGCCTGCTGCGGCGCGAAGCCAATCTATTACCCTTCAAATCAAACTTCGTCATTTTCGATGAGAACGACCAGCAGGCGCTGGTCAAACGCGCCCTGCGCGAGTTCAAGATCGACGAGAAAGTGCACCGTCCGGCCTCCGTGCTGGCGGCCATCTCGGCGGCCAAGAACGACCTGCTCACCCCCAAAGAGATGCCAGCACGCTCGTACCGCGAGGAGGTGGTGAGCCGCGTCTATACGCGCTATCAGGAGCTGCTACAGGTGAACAACGCGGTGGATTTCGACGATCTGCTCTTCTACGCCGCGCGTCTGCTGCAGGAGAACCCGGCTGTGCGCGAGAAATACGCGCAGCGCTTCCGCCACGTTCTGGTGGATGAGTTCCAGGACACGAACCTGGCCCAGTACGAGCTGCTGAAGCACCTCTCTTCCTATCATAAGAACATCTTCGTTGTGGGTGACGAGGACCAGTCCATCTACCGCTGGCGCGGTGCCGATTACCGCAACGTGCTGCGCTTCGAGAAGGACTTCCCCGGCTGCGAGAAGATCCTGCTCGAGCAGAACTACCGCTCCACCCAAAACATCCTCGATGCCGCCCGCGGCGTGATCGATCAAAACCGCAACCGCACCCCTAAGCATCTCTTCTCGGAGCGCGGGGCGGGCAACAAGATCAACCTGTACACCGCCGTGGACGATCACGCCGAGGCTGCCTACGTGGTGGACACGATCGCCCAGTACCTGGGGAAGAAGAACGCCAAAGCCAGTGATTTTGCGGTGATGTACCGTACCAACGCCCAATCCCGCCTCATCGAGGAGGCGTTCATGCACGCAGGGGTGCCCTACCGTCTGGTGGGGGCGCTGCGGTTCTACGGACGGCGCGAGGTCAAGGACATCATCGCCTTTTTGCGCCTGGTGGAGAACCCTTCGGATGAGGTGAGCCTGCTGCGGGTCATCGGTGTGCCTCCACGCGGCATTGGCGATAAAACCCTGCTGGCCCTGCAGACCGCGGCCTTCCAGGCCGGCATCAGCGCTGGCGAGGTGCTGCTCGACCTGGGCAAGAACGGTGACAAGTCTGCCTACTGGCAGCAGATGGGTCGATCCGCAGCGCTGCTGGCTGATTTTGGTGCGTTGCTGGGTGAATGGAACGCCGCCAAGTCGCAGGTCTCGATTATCGCGCTTTTTGACCGCATCCTCTCTGATATCGGTTACGAAGCCTACATCAATGACCAATCCGACGAGGGCACCGATCGCTGGGAGAACGTGCAGGAGTTGCGCCGCCTGGCGTATGACTTCCAGGATCGCGGTCTGACCGAATTCCTTCAGAACCTGGCGCTGGTTTCCGACCAGGACACGCTGCCCGAAAGCCCCGACGAGGATCATTCCGGCTGGGTGACGCTGCTCACGCTGCACGCTGCCAAGGGACTAGAGTTCAAGCAGGTGTTCATCATCGGGCTCGACGAGGGCATCCTGCCGCACAGCCGCAGCCGAGACGACCCCGAGGAGATGGCCGAGGAGCGCCGTCTGTTCTACGTGGGCCTCACCCGCGCCAAGGATCACCTCTACATCCTCCGCGCGGAAAGGCGCAGTACCTTCGGCGATTACGAATATAATGAGCCTTCACGCTTTTTGGATGACCTCAACGATGACCTGGTGTTCCACCAGGGTCAGCGCAGCCGTTCACGCCGCGAGACCTACCAGAGCGATTTCAGTTGGAACCGTCCCTCGTCAAACGCTGGTCGAAGGGCAGCCGCGCAGCCGGTGATGCCGGAAGGCACAAAGTACAAAACCGGTATGCGCGTCCGCAACGCCAGCTGGGGCGACGGGGTGGTGCTCGAAGCGCGCATCGAAGCTGATGGTGAAGAGACGGTGGACGTTCACTTCGCCAGCGTGGGTTTCAAGCGGCTCATCGCGTCTTTGGCTGGGCTCGAGATCGTACAATAATCTGTCCTTAAGTCCTAGCCGCAAATTTTCCTAATTCTTGCTAATGAACGCTAATTAACCTTTGTAAAGGGGATCTAGCTGCAGAAAATAATGAACTATCTGCGGTTAAGTGATTTTTTGAATTGATCAATCAGAGGAATTCGTAAAAATACCAGCAATGTGAAATTTTTAAAAAAGGTTTTTCTGCATAATTAGTAGAAATTCGCGTAATTAGCGGATAGATTTCTCTCACTTGAGCATATCTCTGGTATGATTCACGCGCAATGGAAGCCATTTACGCAACCATCCCCATTCTGCTGGTTCTGATCACGATGACGGTTTTCCGCAAAGGAAGCGCACTGGCCGGCCTGGTCGGCTGGATCGCCGGAGCCATTGTTGCCATCGCGTTATTCGGCATGAACTGGCAGGTGTTCTGGGTGTCGCAGGGGAAAGCACTGCTACTGACGCTCAACGTGCTGCTGATCCTGTGGCCCGCGCTGCTACTTTACAAGCTGGTAGACCAGGTCGGCGGTATACGTGCCATCGCCGGCGCACTGCAGGAGCTGATCCCCGATAAAGCCTGGCTGGCGCTCATCCAGGCCTGGGTGCTTTCCGCGCTCATCGAGTCGCTGGCAGGTTTTGGCATGCCTATCGCCATCGTCTCGCCAATGTTGATGGTGCTTGGGGTTCCACCCATCATTGCCGTGGCTGCCACCGCCGTAGGTCACACCTGGGCAGTCAGCCTGGGCGGCATGGCACTGCCTTTCAAAACCATGAGCGAGATCGTCAAGATCCCCACCGCCGACATGTTCCCCGCGAGCGCGCTGCTGCTCGGCCTCACCGTGCTGCTCAGTGGGCTGGCTGTGATGCTGTTGCTGGGCGAGAAGAAATATTGGTGGCGGGTACTGGTCACCAGCACAGCCATCGCGGTTGTGCAGTTCCTGGCCGGGTATTTTGGTTTGCTTTCCATCTGCGCCTTCCTCGGCGCGGTAACGGGGATTATCGTCGGCATCATATTGTGCCCGCGACCAAAGGGGTGGAAGGCGCAGCGGACCAGTTCACCCGCGCTCACCGGCGGCTTGTTCGCTTACGGCTTCATGATCTTCTTGATCTTCCTGGTAACCATCATCAAACCGTTGAACGAGTTCCTGAGGGGTTTCTCCTGGACGCTACTGTTCCCACAGACGGTCAGCGGCAACGGTGTCACCATCGCGGCCGGTCCAGGCTACAACCTGCGCTATCTGCTCCATTCCGGCACCATGCTCATCGTGAGCGTGCTGGTGTCACTGATCATATTCCGCTTCATCCCGAGGATAAACAAATTAAAAATTGGTGAAGCGCTCAAAGGCACCGTCAAGGGAGCCATGCCGGCCAGCATGGGAACCCTCTTCATGATCGGCCTGTCAACCATCATGGAGCACACCGGTATGACCATCGCCCTGGCCCGCGGTCTGAGCAACCTGGTTGGCGGTGTTTATCCGCTCTTCACCCCGATCGTGGGTATGGTCGGCGCCTTCGCCACGGGGAGCAACACCAATTCCAACGTCCTCTTCGGTCTGCTGCAAAAAGAGGTGGCCGAGATGATCAAGATCAGTCCGATCGTGCTGCTGGCTGCACAGACCACCGGCGGTGCCATGGGCAGCATGATCGCTCCAGCTAAGCTGGCTGTAGGTACAAGTACAAACGAGTTGAAGGGTCGCGAAGGCGAAGTTCTGCGTTACACCCTGCCCATTGGTATTGCGATGGCTCTCATCATTGGCCTCGTTGCGCTGCTCATTATCTAGGTTTTAGATAATTTGTATTTGCATTATCTTTTCGTTTGAATAGAATTAATTCAAACACACTTATTTCATTGGAGGGGTTTACATGAAGCAAAAACTGTTCTCGATTTCACTGATAGTCATTCTTATGGCAGTACTCATAGCCGGTTGCGGAATAAAAAGCGCGATCATCGGCGAATGGCAAGGTACCCTGGGAACAATTTCTTTTGATAAAGACGGCACTGTCACATCGGGGATGCTCGGCATTGGAATTCAGGGGACATATTCATTCGTTGATAGCGATACGATTAATATATCCATCGGTGGCGTAAGTACCGAATACAACGTGAAAATATCGGGGAATACGCTCTACCTTGAATCTGGTGGAGTGTCCATAGAATATAACCGGGTGAAATAACCCATTTCCCATTTCGTAACTGTTTTAACCTTCCCAGAGACTCTGGGAAGGTTTTTTTCGAATATCATGTATATCCAAGACCGTTGAAGTAGAATAATGATGTTGAAATCATCTCAAACCATTGAGGAAGTATGAAGAATTTACCCGTTTCCCCAATCTTCGTTGGTAAAACTCCCCGATTGCACCACCAAAAACCCGTCATTGGTGAGAATATCCATATGCTTGGCGAGGAGTATTACAAGATCGCAAATTTCGATTCGATGGAACCCTTCTTCATGAGCGTGGTCAGCAGCTCGAATCACTGGATGTTCATCGCTTCTACCGGGGGACTCTCTGCGGGGCGTATCAATGCCAATCACGCGCTCTTCCCGTATTATACGGTAGAAAAACTGACCGAGAACAGCGAGAACACCGGACCCAAAACCCTCTTCCTTGTCAGTCGCGGTGGGACAACCTCATTATGGGAACCTCTATCGATACGGCAGGAAGGGATCTATTCCATCGAGCGCAATCTATACAAAAATATCCCAGGCAACGTGCTGATCTTCGAGGAAATCAACCGTGATCTGGAACTCACCTACCGCTACGCCTGGCGCAGCGGGGATCGCTTCGGCTTCGTCAAGACGTCGTGGCTCAGTAATACCGGCAAGACTCCTTGCAGTGTCGAATTGCTCGACGGGTTGCAAAACCTGATGCCCGCTCATACAAGCGAACAATCGCAGGTCACCTTCGGGCCGCTGTTGGACGCTTACAAACGCAACGAACTGCATTCCACCAGCGGCGTCGGATTGTTCACCCTCAACTCAACCATGACTGACCTGGCCGAACCCAGCGAATCTCTGTTGGCCACGGTCGCCTGGCAGGTGGGTCTGGACACCGATATCACCTTGATCTCCTCTACCCAACTAAACGCCTTCCGTGACGGGATGGGTGTGACCGCCGAGCAAGAGATCCGTGGTCAGCGTGGTGCGTATTTCAGCCATGCCGCGTTCGACCTGCCCGCTAGTACTGAAAATTCCTGGCACATTGTCGCCGACGTGGATCGCGATGCCACGGCTGTGATTGAGTTGGATACTTTTCTGAGTAACGAGCCGAAAGTGATCCTCACCACTCTGGAAGAAGATCTGGCTGCCAATACTGCCAGCCTGGAAAAGATCGTCGCGGCGGCGGACGGCTTGCAAAAAACATCACGCCAAACCCTGGCATCGCACCATTTCGCCAATGTAATGTTTAATGAAATGCGTGGTGGTTACTTCCCCAGCCAGTATCTCGTCAAACGGTCTGATTTTGAAAACTACGTTGAAGTGCTTGATCGCAAAATAATTAAAGAACAGAAGACGTTCTTCACCTCCTTGCCAGAGGAACTTCCACTGGCGGAATTGCGCGAGAAAGCGCGCGCCAACGGTTCGATTGAATTGCTCCGGTTTGCCAACAGTTATTTACCGCTTTCATTCTCACGCCGCCACGGCGATCCGAGCCGGCCGTGGAATCGCTTCTCGATCAACATCAAAAAGAAAGATGGCTCGCAGCAACTGGATTACGAAGGGAACTGGCGCGACATCTTCCAGAACTGGGAAGCGCTGGCGTATTCCTACCCCGAATTTGTCGAGAGTATGATCGGTAATTTCCTTAACGCCACCACCGCCGACGGTTACAACCCCTACCGCATCACCCGCAGCGGTATTGACTGGGAAGTCCCCGAGCCAGGTAACCCCTGGGCAAATATTGGTTATTGGAGCGATCACCAGATTATCTACCTGCTGAAACTCATGGAAATCAGCCGCAAGCTCCACCCCGGCCAACTGGAAACACTGCTCTCTCAGCCAAGCTTCAATTACGCGAACGTACCCTACCGCATCAAGCCTTACGATGACATCCTGAAGGACCCTTACAACTCAATTGCCTTTGACCGTGAATTGGATAAGAGCATCAAGGCACAGTTGGCTGAACAGGGAAATGACGTCAAACTAGTCCATGACGCAGACGGTAATCTGGTTTACGGGTCGCTGACCGAAAAACTGCTGACTCTCCTTTTGGTCAAACTGGTCAACTTCGTCCCGGAGGGCGGAATTTGGATGAACACACAGCGCCCAGAGTGGAACGATGCCAACAACGCGTTAGTGGGTAAGGGACTTTCGGTGGTAACAATGGCTTACCTGCGACGGTTCGTGGTGTTCATGCGTGAATTGATCGCGCAACAAACAGCATCTTTAACTGAGATCCATGCAGAGGTAAACGATTTCTATGACAAGATTTCCGCTGCCCTGAATACCTCGGCGAATCAACTTCAAAGCGGCTTTAACGACAAGAGCCGCCGCGCTCTTATGGATACATTGGGGCAGATCGGCAGTGATTACCGCTGGAATTTCTACAAGAACGGATTCAATGGAAAAACTGCTGCTCTCGAAAAATCAGGCTTGCTCGAATTCCTTGACCTATGCCAACGATTTATTGACCACAGCCTGCGCGCCAACCGCCGCAGCGACGCCATGTATCACGCTTACAACGTACTGCATCTTAACGAAGGTGCAGCTTCAATCAGTTACCTTTACGAAATGCTCGAAGGTCAGGTAGCCATGCTTTCGTCAGGTTTGCTGAACGGAGCCGAATCGCTGGCCTTGTTGAAGAGCATGCGCGTCAGCAAGCTCTATCGAGCCGACCAGCACAGCTACATTCTCTATCCCGATCGTGAGCTTAAGGGTTTCATAGAACGCAACCTGATTCCGGCTGCCGCCGTCAAAGGATTGGAGCTTGTTACCGCGCTTGACAAAGCTGGCGATCTCAGCCTGCTGGAACGCGATCTTAACGGTGATTATCACTTCACCGGCGACATCCACAATATCAAGGACGTGCGCCGGGCGCTGGAGGCTATGAAACCAAATGAAATGTTTGGAAAACTGGTCAGCCGTGATGCCGCGGCAATCGAAGCGATTTACGAGCAGACCTTCCACCACGACCAGTTCACCGGACGTTCCGGTACTTTCTTTGCCTATGAAGGGTTGGGCAGTATCTACTGGCACATGGTATCAAAGCTGTTGTTGGCCGTTCAGGAAACGATCCAACGCACCCAGGATGAACCCTCGGTTAACGATTTGGTGGCGTGCTATCGTGACATCCGCGCGGGGCAATGTTTCAACAAAACTCCCGCGGAATACGGCGCCTTCCCCACCGATCCCTATTCGCACACCCCAGCCGGACAGGGAGCCAAACAGCCGGGCATGACCGGCATGGTCAAGGAAGAGATCCTGGCCAGGCAGGCTGAACTCGGACTAACCGTCCGCGATGGCCGTATCATTTTCGATTTCCTGCTCTTTGACCAGGCAGAATTTCTGAGCGCGCCTACGAATTTCGATTATTTGGACGTTGCCGGGAACTGGCAGCAGCTTGAACTGCCTGCCTCGTCACTGGCGTATACCATCTGTCAGGTACCAGTGATTTTGCAAGCCGGAGCCACGACATCCATCGAAATCCATTTGAAAAGCGGACAGGTGAATACGATCAGCGGAACTGAGCTCGATCCGGCAAACACCCGTCATATCTTCGAACGCGATGGCATTGTTCACCACCTGGTCATCAGCGTCCCGACAAAGTAGTTATTCAGGAGCGATTCCATGGAATGTGTGGTCATTAAACAACCAAGGGAAATACTCTTTACTGAAAAGGAGATACCCATTCCTAAAGATGACGAGGTGCTCATCAAGGTGATGGCCAGCGGCATCTGCGGTACGGACGTACACATCTACCGCGGCGAATACCTGGGTGATTACCCGGTCATCCCCGGGCACGAATTCTCTGGGGAGGTGGCCGCTGTGGGCAACCGGGTGAAGCGCTTCAAAGTGGGTGACCGCGTAGCCGTGGAACCCAACATCGCCTGCGACAACTGCGAAGCCTGCCTGAACAACCGCCAGAACTTTTGCGAGAATTGGCAGGCGGTGGGTGTGACCCTGCCCGGCGGCATGGAACAGTACGTGACCGCTCCAGAAAAAGTCGTGTTTGATATTGGCGACCTCCCCTTTGACAAGGCAGCCTTCGTGGAGCCGCTTTCCTGCGTGATCCACGGTATCGAACGAACTCATATCGAACTGGCAGATAAAGTAGTCGTCCTCGGCGCGGGTCCGATCGGCGACCTGATGCTGCAGATGGCGCGCATCCAGGGCGCGGCGCAGGTGACCATGCTCGAATCCAATCCGGGGCGGGCGGAACTGGCGCGCCAGTTAGGCGCCGACCTGGTGGCTGAAAAGATGGAAGACCTGAAGCCGGATGGCTACGACGTGGTCATCGACGCCACCGGTGCGCTGCCGGTGATGAGCCGCAGCATCAATTTCGCCCGCAAGGGTGGTACCGTGCTGCTTTTCGGCGTGCCACCCTCGGGGAAAAACGTCGATTTTGACGCTTTCAAGATATTTCAGAAGGGACTGACCCTGCTCTCTTCCTACACCTCGGTGCGCAATTCCTTCCAGGCGATTGGATTATTGCGTTCCGGTCAGGTGAAGGTCGATCAACTGATCTCGCATCACCTGCCATTAAAGGAACTAAAACGCGCCATCGAATTGATCGAGGCGCGTGACCCAACGGTCAAAAAAGTGATAATGCTTCCTAACGGGTAAAGATGAAGTAAGGGCACAGCGTGCCGTGCCCCAACAGAATCACCCCTACCATATTTCTACAGCAACTGGATGATTTCCTGCAGCCCACTCGGACCGAGCTCTTCGATCTTGCCCGCGTCGCCGTATTCGGCTACACAGGGTTCGATGGGCAGCTTGACCGACATCTTTGCCTTGACGGCCTCAGCCAGCTCCTCCGCGTGGCTTGGACCAAAGATGAAGTGATCCTTGCCAGTGTCTGGGCAGGGGTAGTAACTCATGTTCTCTACCACAGCCAGCACGGGGATATTCAATTGCTTGAGCATAGCGTCCGCCTTGCGTACCACCATCCCGGCCAACTGCTGTGGGGTTGAGACCAAGATCACCCCATTGATGGGGATGGACTGCATGACGGTGAGCGCCGCGTCCGAAGTTCCAGGTGGTAGGTCAACCAGTAACACATCCAATTCGCCCCAGAGTACCTCGCGCCAGAACTGCTGGATGATACCCGAGATCATCGGTCCGCGCCAGATAACGGCGGCATTTTCGTTGGGCACCATCAGGTTGGTCGATACCACCTTGATACCGCTGTTGGTGACCGCAGGAAGGATTCCCTGATCGGAGCCTTTGAGCCCCCCGGCGGGTAGACCGAAAAGCTTGGGAATACTCGGACCGGTGATATCCGCGTCAAGGATTCCCACTTTTTTGCCCGCGCGAACCAGACCAGTGGCTAACAACGAAGTAACTGAGGACTTGCCGACGCCACCCTTACCGCTGAGCACGGCGATCACTTTATCAACCTTGTTGAATGCGTTTAATTTTGGCAGTTCAGGTCGAGCGTTGGCAAAGATCTTTTTGCGTTCCTCCTGGCTCATTTCACCGAATGTGATCTTGACATCGGTCACTCCATCAACGGCCAACAACGCCACACGCGCGTCACGCTCCATTTGAGATTTCATGGGGCAACCTGGGATGGTCAGCGCCATGGTGAAGGCAACTTCACCCTTGGAAGAGATGGTCAGGTCTTTGACCATACCCAGTTCGACAATATTGCGACCCAATTCAGGGTCGGAAACCTTTTTGAGCACTTCAAGTAATTGATCTGTGTTTACCATAGGTTGTATTTTAATCGAAATGAGAGAATAAAGATACAATTTCACCATCAGCGATGGCTTCAAAGTATAATTACTGTATGACAATTACTTTTCTTCTCACAATGCTGGTTGCAGTTCTGGTAATCTTCGTGCTCTTCAAGGTCGAAGTTGACACCATTGCGCGCCATCATTACCTGCAGCGCGTCGATTTCTTCAACGCGCATCCGGTAAATTCAAATGATATCGTGATGCTCGGTGACAGCCTTACCGCCGGCGGCAATTGGGACGAACTGTTCCCCGGAAAGCCGGTCAGGAACCGTGGCATCAACGCCGATCTGACCACGGGCGTTCTCGCCCGCCTGGATGACATCACAGTAGGAAAACCTGCCGCGATCTTCATCTTGATTGGAACCAACGACCTACCCTGGTTCGAGCACCGTCATGACGAGATGATCCTGGGAACATATTGTGAAATTTTGGAGAAGATAAAGACAGCCACCCCGGCAACACAGGTTTTCGTTCAGTCACTGCTGCCCAGAGCTCAATCTTATGCCAGCCGTATTTGCAAACTGAATGATAAATTAAAGTATCTTGCAAAAACCCAGGGAGTGGAATACATCGATCTGTATTCTCATTTCGTGGGTAACAAAGGTGAACTTCGGGCTGAGCTGAATAATGATCACCTGCATTTACTGGCTGGTGGATACAAGATCTGGCAGGAAATCCTTACCCCTTATATCGAAAAAATAACCAAATAATCCAGACCTCCATCAAAAATAAAGCTTACAGAAATGTAGGCTTTTTTGCATACCTCATCCGGTTGAACGGGGTTAATTACACTATAACGTTACCATTCCAATATGCCAATTGTCCTACAAGGATAGATCCATCAATATGACCTGAATGTGTCTCAGGTTCAATGCGATGAAAAGCCATTAACGGTATCCTTGCATAAGTTGCGAGTTGAATACATTGGAGAGAAGAGAATTAAAAGATGACAATCCTTGCTGAAAAAGCCTTATATGGCGTATCGGTTCCCATCGTTGGAACTTATGCAAATACCATGCTGAAACTGGATGTGGTAAAACATGCCGAGCTTCCCAAAGGCGCCAAGATTATTGCCGCCAACCATCCATCAACCACCGATCCTTTTTTTGTAGCCGCCATGCTGCACGAACAATCATTCATCATGATCAATAATGTGTTGTTCCAGGTTCCCATCCTGGGCAGGTATTTACGCCGCTCTGGTCACATCCCCGTAATCCCAGGCCGGGGACAGGAAGCCATCGATGCCGCCATTGCACACTTGAAAGCCGGACATACCGTGATGATCTTCCCGGAAGGTGAAATCAGCCCATTCGAGGGCGGATTCCACCAATCACGGACCGGTATTGCCCGCCTGGCTTTGGCCAGTAGCGCCCCCATCATTCCAGTGGGGATCGGGCTTCTGCGCGACCGGATCAAACATATCAAATCAACCGTGTCGGGAAATGAAGAAACTGGTCACTGGTATACCAGTGGTCCGTACGCCATGACAGTGGGGCACCCGATGACCTTTGTTGGTGACCCGGATGATCGCGAATTAACCCGCCAGGTGGCTGATCGTGCCATGCGCCGTATCATTGAAATGGCCACCGAAAGTGAACTACGTATCTATCGAAACATGAGCACAGTTAACGGCCTTTTCGATTTGATCTAAATTACTTCCCGAATCATAGATACCTGCTAGGGTATCTATTAATTTAACCGCAGGAATATAATTAGAGAACCACGCTCTCTCTATAGTAAAACACCTTTCGGTGAATCCATTCATCAAGGAGTCGTTTATGGACACTCAAAAAATGCTCAAAGGTCCGGGGAAACTGCTCAATCCGGATGGCACGCTTACCCAGGCCGGCTGGGCGCCTTTCCCGGTGCTCGACGCCAATCTGGAGGATTGCCATTTCTACCCAACGAAATTCTGGCAGAAAATGCGTATCAAGATCTGGGATTACTATGCCGTTACCACCGCTGATCATTTCTTCTCCTTCACGATCAGCGACGTGGGTTACCTGGGCATGGTCTTTGCCTACGTGATTGACTTCAAGACCGGAAAGTACCACGAACAAACCTTGAGCCTGCCGTTGGGCGGCGGGGTCAAGCTACCGCGCAGTCCCGAATCGGGAAAAACCTCTTATGCCAAGGGTGACCTGAGCATGGAGTTCGAAGCGCTACCCGGCAGCCGCAAGGTTTCGGTTCATTGGCCGGGGTTTGGCGGCTCTGCCCTGAATGCCGAGTTCAGTCTGGCGCAGCCCAAGGGCCATGAATCGATGACTATCGTCATCCCCATCCGCGGCAAACGCTTCTATTACAATCACAAGCTCAATTGTCTTCCCGCTTCGGGTTGGGTGGAATATGAAGGCAAGCGTTTTGAACTGACGCCAGAAACCGCGTTGGGTAACCTCGACTGGGGACGCGGCGTGTGGGAATACAACTCCCACTGGGTGTGGTCGAGCGCATCCGGATTCCTTCCAGGCAAGAAACGCATCGGTCTCAACCTGGGATACGGCTTTGGGGACACCTCCGCAGCCTCTGAAAATGCCATTATTCTGGATGGTAAAGTCCACAAGCTGGGGAAGATTGACTACACTTTCGACCCCAAGGATTACAACAAACCCTGGCACATGGTCAGCCCGGATGGCAGGCTTGACCTCGTATTCACACCCTTCTTTGAGCGGGTAGCTGCAACCAACGCCGTGATATTGGCGAGTGAAGTACACCAGATGTTCGGCAAGTACAACGGCTATGTGGTGACAGATGACAAGAAGAAGATCGAAGTCAAAGATCTGATCGGCTGGTCCGAAGAGCATTACGCTAAGTGGTAAGATACTTAAAAATAACAAAAACCGGTTTCGAAAAATTGAAACCGGTTTTTCGTTTGAGAAGTGATTGGTTACACCCAGCCTCTAAGCTGCATGGCTTTGACCACGCGGTCGATGGCGACCATATAAGCAGCATCGCGAGTGTAGACCTTGCGATCCAGGCTCATATCGAGCACAGCCTTGAAGGCGATGGTCATCTTAGTATCGAGTTTTTCGATGACTTCTTCGCGAGTCCAGTAGTAGTTCATGTCATTCTGGACACCTTCAAAGTAAGAAACGGTCACGCCACCGGAGTTGCACAAGAAATCGGGAATGACAAAGATGTTCTTGGATTTGAAAAACTCATCTGCTTCGGGAGTGCAGGGACCATTCGCGCCTTCGGCCACGATCTTGACCCTGGGGTTGATGAGCTTGACGGTCTCAGCGTTGACCTGGCCTTCGAGGGCAGCCGGGATCAACACGTCGGCTTCCTTGCTGATCCAGGCACCGCCGTCTTCGATCTCATAGCCAGCGGCTTTCGCCTTGGCTTTGTCGATCGTGCCGTACTGGTCGGTGATGGTCATCAGGAAGTGAGGATCGATACCGTCTTTCTTACTGACGGTGTAAGAGACTTTGTCGGCGCGGTCGTAATAAGAAACGCACAGTACCTTGCCCTTGAGAATCTCGATGAAGCCGATGGCTGCGTATTGAGCCACATTACCGAAACCCTGAATGGCTGCCACACATTTTTCGGGTTGCATCTTGAGGTGCTTCATGGCTTCGCGTACATGGTAGATCACACCAAAACCGGTGGCTTCGGTGCGGCCCAAAGAACCGCCACCGCCGAGGGGTTTACCGGTGATCGTGCCGGGGGTGTACTGGCCGGTGAGCTTGGAATATTCATCCATCATCCAGCCCATCATCTGCGGGGTGGTGCCTACATCTGGAGCGGGAACATCCTGGCGCGGACCGATGTTCTTCCACATCTGTTGCACCCAACCACGGCACAGACGTTCCTTTTCACCCACGGAGAGGGTGGCTGGATCGACAATAACGCCACCTTTACCACCACCGAGGGGAATATCAGCCACGGCGCATTTCCAGGTCATCCAGGTGGCCAGGGCGCGGACGGTATCGATCGTTTCGGCAGGATGGAAGCGAATACCACCTTTATTGGGTCCGCGGGCGTCGTTGTGTTGAACACGGAAACCCTGGAAAACACGCAGAGTGCCATCATCCATGCGTACGGGGATGCGGAAATGGAACTCACGCAGTGGCCAGCGTAACATTTCACTGACCTGGGGGTCGAGTTTCAATAACTCGGCTACATGGTCGAATTGGCGCTGTGCCATTTCAAAAGCATTAATACTGTTTGCCATTCAGTTCACTCCTTACCTGTTAGGATAAAGTCCTTCTGCCTTTCATCAGGCAGGTAGAAACAAATAAAAAGCGGGCACCTCGGTCCTGTGCCCGCAAACTTGCGTTGAGGGTTGTGAGTCTCTCTTCACGCTTCCTCGCTTATCTGTAATTTAAGATTATCCGATAATTTACATAAAGTCAAGAGAATAATGTCATTTTTAGTATAATTTCCGTCATTTTTTTCTGAAATTATCCGATTAATCAGGCAATAACAATTCATTCTTTTCGAAGACTTTCAATCTTTTCCTGAACTACGGTGATTAATTGACTAAGTTCAAATGGCTTTGGGATGAATGTTGCTCCGGTCATTTTGATAAAATTTAAAGATTCTTTCCTGATCGAATCACCCGAAGTAAAAATGATCCTGCGAGCCATGCGCGGATCGATTTTCTGGACCTCCTGGTAAAAATCAAAACCATTCATCCCTGACATCCGAATATCGCAGATAATTACCGAATATCGTTTCTCCTTCAGGTATTGCAATCCCGCTTCACCATTGTTCACCCCATCAATGGCAAATCCTTTCCGCATCAATGCCCGCTGCATCACTTCCAAAACTGCTTCTTCGTCTTCCACGATCAACAAGCGTTCACTGGAAGATAATCGGTTATAAGTGATATTGACCCCGCTCTCAGAACTTGCTTCAGGAGTGATGATCGGGATTTCGATTATGATCTTTGTTCCACCCTCATCAACGTTTTCTGCCCAAATATGACCTTTGTGCTCAGTGATGATGCCATGACATACCGATAACCCCAAACCGGTACCCTCGTTAACGTTTTTCGTTGTGAAAAATGGATCGAAAATTTTTGGCAACACGGAGGGAGGAATTCCCGGACCATTGTCTTGAAAGATGATGCGAATGATGTTTTCCTCGCTGCTTACCTTGCCAAAAAACATCGCGGGCCCAACTTCAGTGATGATTTTGATCTCACCAGGTCTGTTGTGCTTCATTATCGCCTGAACCGAATTATTAATGATATTGATGAAAACCTGTTTCAATTGGTTGGGGTCCGCCACGGTAACAGGAAGATCCTCATCAAACATGAATCGCCAATTAATGTTGTTCTTTATCAATTCCCAGGAAACCAGATCAGCGGTACTCTTAATCAATTGATTGATCGATACCGGTTTTCTTTCCGGCGCCCGTTGTCGTGAAAAATCGAGCAATGATTTAACGATCTTGGCAGCGCGTTGTGATTCAGAAACGATCTTACCGAGATCGTAAATTTCTTGTTCGCTAACTGACTGTTGTAGCAACAACTCAGCCGAAAGGGTAATAGTGGTCAGCGGGTTATTTAATTCATGAGCAACACCGGCGATTAATTCACCAATGGCAGCCAGTTTTTCGCTCTGTACCAACTGGATCTTCGTATTCCTCAAGGTTTCCAGGTGTACTTGCATATTATCAAATACAGATTGACGATAAACCGCATTAGCGATCGTCTCAGATAAAGCATTCAAAAGACTGATCCGCTTTTCATCAAAACCGTTCTTACTACCAACAAAAAACACACCCAGGGTTTGCAGGTTCGCGTTGAGCGGGAATCCAAGTACATGTAGATCACTCGTTCCTGTATCTCCGGTTTGGCCAGTAACAGTCCGATAAAAATCATCGTCCAGGATTACCTTTCCCGATTTCATCACTTTATCGGTCAATGGAGATAGCAATGATTGCAAATCTTCTTTTGTCTTCAATGCCCATTCCCCACCACCCTTTACAAGGCTGGGAGGATCCTCCGGGTTCTCAAAAATGATCATCGCGACATTTTCAGCCAAATGCATGGCGATGATTCGGTCGATGACTTTTCCGGGGATTTCTAAAAGCGACTGGGCTTTGCGTAACGCGGTAGACATAATGGACAGCGTGTTCATTTCTTCGATATGCTGTACATTATCCATGTAAGATTGAATGTTATTAATCGATAAGGTAATCTGTGCCGCTGCCTGCTGGCACATTTCGATTTCTTGGTCTGAGAATTTTTTTTCGGAACAATAGCCGATGATAAATGAACCAAACCTTTTCTTGGCTGTCTTGATTGGCATTACTATAAACGACTTTATCGGAATTATTTTCTTGATGATATTGTCTCGAAAATCACTTGATTCAACGTTCTCAAGAACCAATCGCTTTCCAGTGCGAAGCACCCGTTCTGTCATAGAACCCGCAACGGGAATCTCACCGATTTTAAGAAACTCGTTGGCATTTATTCCCGCCACCCCAATAGGTACCACCGTTTTCCTATTTTCATCCAGTAGTCCGAACCCGCAAAAATCCGCCCGCATCAAATCACACAGATCGGCTGACATTTTGTTCAGAACATCATGAAAATCATTTACCTCAAAGACATATTGGGTGAATTTATTTAGGATTGTGATGTATCTTTCCCGATTTATTCGTTCCAATTCAACGATCCTGGCATCGATCAAGTTCGCCAGCACATCCCCCAATAAACTCAAGTTTTTTGAGTCATCTTTGGCCCAAACTACTTCCCGCTTCCTTGACCATAGCGCGATCACACCAGGAACGATCTTTCTTTTGACGGATAAAGGCTCGATTAATATCGACTTTAGACCCGTTTCCAAATAAACCAGGTAATCGGGCTTTCCTTTCAACAAAGCGCTGTTTTCAAGATGATTGACCTTAATTTCATAGCCAGAAAGAATTCTTTTTTGCGACCAGGGAAACATCTTCAATGGTAACGTGTTTTTATCGTCAGCCCCTACAGTTCCTTCACTTTCAGTCCATTTGAAGAAGTAGCTCCAATCGCTGGTTTTTTCATCAAATAATCCAATAAATGCTTCATCGACATCATAGAATCTGGCAATTTTTTCCAGACCAAGCGCGATAATGGATTCCACATTATCGATACCCGATAAAATAAAGTCCGACAGCAAACTTGTAAACAGTTGATTAAAAGCAGAGTTATCGTTCGAAACCGAATCAGCTTCTTTTGATGAACTCATAAGGTCAATTCACATCCTCATCCCAAAAATTCTTGCGTGGCCAACGCCAAATTGGTAATTCTTGAATGGATTTGGGTTATTCTTACACGCTATCGATATCAGAATCCATAATACGATTCAATTCAGAGAATAACAATCCATCAATATCTATCATTTTAGCCGAATCATCATATTCTGTCAGTTTGAAGATTGTTGTGTTAACCAACACCTCGATCACTTTTTTGATATTGGCCAAATCCCTTTTGCTCTTTGTGAGAATTTCCATTTGCCGCTCAAGTGAATCTTGATTTTGCAATGCCTCAGATAGCAGGGTGAGATTGCCAGAAAGGGCGGTCAGGTAGTTATTTAAATAGTGCGAAAGGGTCGTAAGCGTAATCCGCACAGCCTCATCCAATAGCAACTTCTGATTACTAAATTGCCGTTCTCGATCAGCATCTGATTTCTCAATGATCCGGATAATCGTGCTTTGCGCCTCTGCAATATCCAGTGGTAATTTGATGAAATCACTGATGCCGAATCTGAACGCCTCGAGTAGTTCGGCGTCGCTCGCATCAGCCACATAAATGATAGGCGATGAGGAACCAGATTGGCGCAAAATGGGAATTATCGTTTTCTTGGTAATGTCCCCATTTTTTCCATCCACCAGGATCAATTGAGGATCCTGGACAATTGCCATTTCGAGGCCGGTTTTCTCGTTTTCCGCGATCGCTACCTCAAGCCCTAATGGTTGAAGAACATTGGCTTCGATGTTTTGCCGGACTTCAGTATCACTGATGATCACCAAAATCATTCATCTCTCCACAAAAAGGGGGATTGATCTGATTATTTGAACGAAGTTAATAACAGGAATAAACAATAAAAAAGGTCAATTATCGAATACCATCGTTCCCTGGCGTTCACTCCAATGCAATCCTCGAAGCTTCTTGATACTATCTAATCTGCGCTCGAGGTCCTGGGGAGTTAATACTAGTTCACGAGCGGCATTCCACTGCCATTCAAATACCGAAGGCCACCCGGCCCATTCTCCCAACTCAATCCGTTGCATCAATTTGCGGTCGATATCATCAATGCCATACTCGTCTCTTCTTGCGCGACTACCCAGTACTCGTTCAATCTCGTACCAGTCATACCCTGCGCAACGAAGCAATGAGATCGGAGTTTCGGCAAGATACTCAAGCACATCCAGAGAAGGATTATCTTTGAACCCTTCGAACGTTGGCGCCAATAGATCAAGCAATTCATGACAGCCCTGACGGAGTTCTTCAATCACCACATCAGTGACACCCGAAGTGTCGCTGGTGGCCAGATTACCATCGTTATTACTCAGCAAACTTAAAAGCTCAACCTTGCGGCGCCAGGGATTAACCTTGCCAACATGGATCACGCCATATTGACTGAGATCGATCGCTTTCATGGTCAGTGCCATCATCAAAAAGGTTTTGGCGGTGATCGAAGTGGCCGACAGATCCGCGTCTGGAAAACGGAACTCAAGATGGAAAGGAAGTATCTGACCCGAATCATTGAACTCGATATGTTGCAAATTAAAAAAATTTTGATGCTCTGGAACCTGCTTACTGATGCGCAGCTCGTGTTGTATCTGCTGCATGGTCATATGGATGGGAGAATAACGAATCATCTCAGTATGACTGGTGTGGTTGCGGCGGCGACACAGACCATTGCGGGTTTCACCGCCGCTGGTAATAAACCGCAATTCAGGAGAATATCTTCGTACCAAATTCCAAAGGTTGGCTAAAATGATTTCAGGTACCGGCTCGGCCAGGGTGGGCGTGAGCAGATGAAAATGCAAACCACAGGTTGATCGCGCGCGAGATCCCAACTCTAAAAGGCTATTGGTGATACTCAGATATTGTTGTTGAAGTGCCTTGAAATGGGGCTGCCGTCCGATGACACGGATCTCCACGCCACAATGTTCAGGCGAAACATCCAAAACACCCTTGTTTCCAAGGGCATCATAAGTGCCAGAAGGTTCTACCGCGGCGATCACCTTCGCTTCGAATTCTTCGCGGGTAGAACCTTTTGGCGGAGCAACTTCTATTTCAGTTCCCACTTTTATCAGGCGGTAGAAAAGATCTTTCCAATAGCTCACATCAGATAAAGAAAGAGTATCATCTCGCCTGAGAACAATGGGGTCCTTCATAAACCAATCCTTCGACCAGAAAATTTTCTGGGTTAGCTAACAGCGGTGAAATGAACGATGCAGCCTTTCCCTTCCTGCCAGCGTTCGATGTTCGCGCGACCCTTGTATCCCAACTGACGAAGGGCAGCACTGGTGGCAAGCATTACCGGGCATATAAACGGAATCTTGACTCCATTGGCGACCAACTGATCGCAGAAAAAGGTGTTGTTACAGCCCTTGACATTGATATCTGTCTTGACCATATCTGTTTTGATTGTGATTTCATGCGCAAGGCCATACTCATCCACCAAAATCCGTTCAATCTCTTTTCCAAGAGCTAAAGGATCCTCGGCGGCAATCTCCAACCCTTGTTCTTTTTCCATCATTTTTAAAATTTCATCACCCATACCATGCGAAAGCGCCATGCAAGAATCGCCAAGCGTATCGTAAACCTCAGAAATCAATACTTTCATTGAAAGCATCATCATTCGTTGCGCGTTTGCTTTTTTTGCTTCATCAGTAGCCATTTTAATCTCCTTTATTTATCGTTTATGAAAACTTATCTTGGGATAGCGTCCCAAATTTTTGGCGCATATTCTTCCATTAACATGCGAACGGTACCGAGTACTGCTTTTCGTGTTACCGATAAGAGAATGGAATAAGAACCATCACCGATATACTTGGTAAGCACAAAAGCTTTCTCAGTGGTAGCGATTGATTCTTCATAAGAACCAAGACCAAGTTTATCGGTGGCTTTCCTGGCTGCGGTCAAAGCCATAGACGCGCGACCTGTCATCAAATCTGCCATCTCGGAATCCTGGACAATGGTTTCTTGAGCCACTGCCAGACCATCTGAACCGCAGACAGTCAACTGGATCATATCTCCACCGAGCTCACCTCGAAGTTCCTTTAATAAATCGTCGAGTTTTGTCATTTCGTTCTCCTATACGTAATTGATTAGCGGGGAATTGCTTTTGAAATTCGTTCGGCGTAAATCTTGCTAACCATGCGCAGGTTACCGATGCTGCCGTTCTTCCGATCCACAATCGTGGTCAGAAAATGCTGATTGTCTCCTGGCAGGAAAACATTCATCACAAAGTGGTCGGCTGTTTGGATCAGTAAATCTTCCATATCACCCATGCCCGCTTTATCACTTGAAGACGAAGCCAATTTCAAAAAGACAGCCAACTGGGCAGAAACGATTTCAGGGTCAACCTTCCCTTTGGTTAATTGGGCAATGGACATACCGTCCATGCCTGTGACCGAACTGGCAAAGAAACCATTCATTTCTCCGCTCATTTCTTGCAATATTTCGTCAATCCTTGTAGCCATTCCTTTTACCTCCTGCATTCCTGCTTGAATTGATTTTTGCTTATCAGATTCGTGAGTTTCCTCATCAATACGTTTTGCTCCTTCCATTAACAAACCTGACCAGGAACGGTCAATTGTCACCTTTGGGGGGTCAATTGCAGCCTCGACAGCGAATGTTCCTTCTTCCCATCTCAGGATTTCAAAAACGACTTCTTCACCTTCATTTTTGTCTAATTGAGCATGAACGACCTCTCCACCCTTGAAAAATATCAAGGCGGTTCGAGATGAGTTCACGATCGTCACTTTCGCAGTTTTTCGGTCAGCGCACTGATGCTGGATCAGGTCTGCCACTGTCATATCGCGTAAATTACCTTTTAAGCCCATAGCATTATTCCCAATAGTGTGACCAGATCTCAACGATCTTTTTGATGGTTACGGAAGTGACATGCCGATAGCTGGTGCTTCGGTCAGGGACAATAACGGACAGAATCAGGTCAAAATTCTTTGCCCGAAACGATCTACAGATCAAGTGTCTGCCATCTTTATCGAAAAGAGAGATCTCTTCAGAACTGGTAAAACCGATCTGCTTGCAAACCTGGACTGCCGTTTTTTGAATGAACGCTACGACTGCCGACTGTTTATCGGCATTCATACCGGACTCCGCGGCAGACGCGATCGCCAACCCAGCCGAATCGGTCAAAATGGAAATGGGGAATCCTCCTTCCTGATTCATTTTTGCGAGCAACTGGTTCAATTCATTTGAACTTGATTTACCTGGATTTTCCATTATTCAGCACCTCTGAAGTTTATCGAGCCATAGCTCGTTGAACCTGACCTACAACATTCTTGGTGATCGCTTTTAAAGTATCGAATACACCTTCACCCCTGGTCGCCACCGCCGGGTAGATCGGAAGACCATGGACATGGAGAAGCGCCTTCAGAACCGTCTCAGAGAGAGCGTCTGGTAAGTCTTGCTTATTGAATTGGACAACAATGGGAATTCCTGTCATGGGGGTCTCGAATGAGGAAAGATGCGTATGCATCATTTGCCAGGCTTCAATGTTGGCATTGACCCGATCTGGATGGGAATCAGCAACAAAGACCACGCCATCCGCTCCGCGCAGAACCAGTTTTCGACTGGCTTCGTAATATGCCTGTCCAGGAACCGTATACAGAAGGATTTTTGGGGTAAGCCCGCTTATCTTTCCGAGTTCCAGTTGCAGATAATCAAAGTACAAGGTACGATCCTCGTGGGTTTTTAGTGAGACCATTTCACTTCGGTGAGAGGGGTCGACCCTCGCGTAGATCTGTTCGAGGTTGGTCGTCTTACCACTAAGAGCAGGACCGTAATAGACGACTTTTAGGTGAAGTTCTTTTTGCTGCCAGTTAATATGCATATGATTAACCGTTCCAGATATTGTTTAAAGAGTTTTCATAAAGATCCGATAATTTTTCGTCATCCAGTCCCAGGCTGAGCAACTCGAGATCGCTGACCGGCGTTTTGACGATCTCGCCAATTTGCCTGGCTGTTTCTTTGATCAAGATGCGTGCCCAGCCGATAGGTACCTGGCCAGGAACGATGGTCAACAATAATAGATCTGGGCCGGATTCAGAAATGAAAAGGGTGGCATCAATTCCCTCGCGGATGATTAATTGGCTCAGGTTGTATTGCCCGGTAACTTTCGCCAGCTCCTGGCTAGCCGAAAGATCACCCGCAAGTAACGATCCTAACGCATTCACTTTGTTGGGAGTTAACGGTTCTGAGGTATAGATCGATTGACCGGCGGTATCTGAAACCATGATAAAGAGCGTCTGTAATTTTTCCTGCAGTTCGCTTGCTAGTTTTCTGATGGCATCTTCCTGAAGAGAAAAAACCAGCAAACCACTGCGTAGTTTTATTCCTTGCTCGTTTGAACCAGTAGTTTGATCTGTCATAATTCATTCCCAATAAATGGATTAATCCTCTTTGTTATCTGGCAGGATAAGACCAACTGCAAGAGCCTCGTCATGCGACATTGTGAAAGAATTCATCGCTTCGGTAAGTTTGCGATCTGACGATTCGACACCGTTTTCGTTATCTTCAATTTCATCATCAGAGGTAAAGAGTTTATCCAGTTCTCCCAAGACAGCCTGGTTGAAATTGCTATCGAAAACCTGCTTCTTTCGATCAATATCTGATGAATCGATCGTTTCACCCAGTTCCGCGACTGTATTTGTAGCCCGTTCAAAAAGCTGTCCGCGGTTTTCCAGCAATAAAGTGGTTGGGATGAGCGTGATGAAAATGTTTTTGCTGTTTACACTGGCTGTGATCAATATATAATCGCGGCTTTCACGGAACTGAATGACAGAGTGACCCGTTTCTTCATTGATCTGGTTGTCCGATCTTTCCAAAATGGTCTTGGCAGTCTTTACCAGCGAAAGTGCCTGATTCTCAGGAAGACCATGGTTGTCACCTACAGAGATCAAGACATTTTCTTCCAGGTTGAATAATTGCGTGATTATGGCATTGACGTTCTCATGGAAGTTTTGTAATACCTGTTCGATCTGCTTCCTAATGTCCACAGTCTGAACCACCACGCCCGGCCTGCGAATGGAAATATCGCCCAGAGCCTGTTTGACCACTTCGCGGAAGGTGGTCAGATCAAGCGGCTTGTTCAAATAAGCAAACGTTTTTAACCGTTTGACTTCAGCTTCAACTTTTTCGCTGCCGTACGCCGTAATAAAGATCACCCGGGTATTTGGTTGAACATTGTGGACCATTTCGAGCAATTCCAGACCGTTCATTCCCTGCAGGCGATAATCAGTGATTAATAAATCAACCTGGTACTTTTCCATAAACTTCAGCGCTGTATTGGCATCAAGCGCTGTCAAGATACGAAATTCGTGGCCAAGTTTCATCAGACTGTTCTTGAGAACAACCAATACAGACTCTTCATCGTCGACAATTAAAATAGTTTTCGTGTCCATGGTATCGTCCACGATCAGTTTATCAAACGCTGGGTTGTAAATCAGTTGGGGTTTGTTTGCGAAGGTTGAAAAGAGCCCTCAGGCGAGAAGCAATTAGTAAAAAGACTTGCCAATATCAGCAAGCCCATTTAATTTCTATCCCGCCCAAAGATATCCCTCGAAACGGACAGTTTTGATATACCGTGGTTTCTGAGGATCAGGTTCCACTTTTTGCCGCAAATGGTGGATGTGGTACTTGACCAATTCAGCAGCCTCACCCGGTCCACAGTTATAGCCGAGCACACTCTGAGCCAGTTGAGAGGCTGAAACAAGCCTTGGAGAAGCCTTGGCAAGATCAAGCAGTAATTTGAATTCGGTCGTGGTCAAATCAAGCTCGACCTCACCCAGGATGGCTTTGCGGTGATCAATATCGATTGTCAGATCACCTTTACGTAGGATGGTTTGCTCACTTGCGTCCGATCGCACTGCCGGAGTATCAGATTCAAGTGCCAGAAGCGTGGATTGCAAATTGGCAATCTGTTCGCGAAGTCGGGCTTTATACATATTCTGGTCATAACGCTTCAACGCGTTCGCCACGCGTTGCCGCACAATATCCGGCTGGACGGGTTTGATCAGGTAATCAAACGCGCCTAATCTGAGTGCCTCAATCGCGCTTTCAATGTCACTGTGACCGGTGAGGATGATGACTTCTGTTTCCTGGTTGTAGGCACGTAATTCAGTCAATACCTGCAACCCATTGACCGGAGCCATATGCAAATCCAGCAGGATCACCTGAAAAGATTTCTGCGCGAGCAATCGGATGGCATCGTTGCCCGTCCCTACAGATTCAACGTGGTAATTCGGTTGGGCGAGAGCGCGCTCCATGATGAAACAGATGTCGGGCTCATCGTCAACGATCAGTAAGTTGTATTGCCGGGAACCTTCTCCGCTCATACCTTTGCCTTTCCAGTTTCACCGATGGGCATAACCACTTGAAGCGCCGAGGAGGATTGACCAGGTACCAACTCGATCGTCACGGCGTAAGGTTTAAGGATATTATCCGCTATTGAAAGATCTACAAAATTCTTCTGTTCCACTTTATGTGGATCGATCTCGAAGGGGAAACTGGTCGAAAATTCAAGTGTGGCTTTATCGATGTTATTTTCGACTTTGAGCGTCAGTTTTCGATGTCCAGTGAGCATAATCGCATCATTTAAATTAAGGAAAATATTCAGCAGGGCAATTATCAATAGGGGACGCGGGATGAAAATTGGAGATAGATCGTCCACAACTTTTTTTTCGAACACGATACTCTTCTGATTAAAGTCGTCTTTGACCAGCAGAATAACCTCATCGATTATCGACATAAGGGATACAGGTTCAATTACTGTGGAATCTGGATGGTAAATAGAACGCAGGATCTCTGTCAACTTCAAAACACGGGTGGATTCACGGCGGATTAATTCAAAGTAGAGTTTGGTTGCTTCAGGATTACCCAGTTCTTCCAAGCCGAGGGATGCCCCCCCTTGAATGGATTGCATGGGATTATTGATCTCATGAACAATCGTGGAAGTGATCCTCCCAATGGTGGCCAACCGGATCACTTTCATTTTTTCAATAAACTGCAAAGGCGTCTCTTTGGGAGAAGCTTGTGAATCTTCTGTTACCATTTTTGGATCAACGGTAATAGACATAGGAATTCGATAATCGGTATCTAGATTATACAGAAAACGTGTTGAAAATAAAGCAAGAAACCTAACTCCCCTCTTAACAACATTGTTGATTACTTTTCTTTGAGTTGCTTTTCCAACTCAGTGCGCAACACCGATGGATTTGCCTTGCCACCGGCAGCACGCATCACCTGACCAAAGAACCAGTTTGCCAGCGTTTCTTTGCCACCGCGGTAACTGTTCAGTTCAGCCGGGTATTGAGCGAGCACCCCTTTGACCAGGTCGGCTATGAACGAGCCATCCGACACCTGTGCCAACCCTTTGGTCTGGATAATCTCACCGGCGCCCTTCCCGCTTTCAAGCATCTCGATCAGCACCGCCTTGCCTGTGGTCAGGTTGATTTGTGCCGATTGAACGGACTCGATTAGTTCAGCCAACATAACAGGTGTGACCACAATCGAAGAAATGGTCTTTCCAGTATTGTTCATCCAGGCGAAAAGTTCGCCGAGAATCCAGGTGGCCGCTGAACGCGCTGGAGCGGATTTGAGCGCAGCCACGGTCTTTTCAAAGTATTCGGCTGTTTCCAATTCAGCGACGAGCAGGGCTGCTTCTTTAGCGGTGACGCCGAAATGCTGCTGATAACGAAGTTTCTTTGCCCGCGGTAATTCCGGCAGAGCGGCACAAACGCTTTCGATCCAGGCTTGCTCGACTACCAGCGGGGGTAGATCGGGTTCTGTGAAGTAGCGGTAGTCATGTGCCTCTTCCTTGGAGCGCTGCACGTAGGTGCATTGTTTTTCCTCGTTCCAGCCACGGGTTTCCTGGTCTACCATACCGCCCTGATCGAGGATAGCAGCCTGACGTTCGAGTTCGTAAGCGATACCACGTTCCATGGCTCGAAAGGAGTTCAGGTTCTTAATCTCCACGCGTGGGCCGAGTTCGGTTGTTCCCTCTGGGCGGATGGAAATATTGGCTTCGAAGCGCAGCACGCCTTTTTCCATGTCACCGGAATTAGCGCCAACCGCGCGCACGATCGAACGCAGGTTGGTGGCATAGGCGTGGACTTCTTCCACGGAGTGCATATCCGGCTCGGAGACGATCTCCAGCAGTGGCACACCAGCGCGGTTGAGGTCGACCAGGCTATAATTCTCGCTACCATCGTGAACATGGGTCAACTTGCCGGCGTCTTCTTCGAGGTGAACGCGGCGCACACGGATGACGCGTTCTCCCTGCGCAGTGTCAATGACCATGCGGCCGTTAAGCGCCAGCGGATATTCAAACTGGGAAATTTGGTAACCTTTGGGCAGGTCAGGATAGAAGTAGTTTTTGCGGGCGAAAATGCTCGTGTTTTGCACCGCGCATTCCAACGCCAGCGCCACACGGATGCCGTATTCTACGGCCTGTTTGTTGAGTACGGGCAGGGTGCCCGGCATGCCAGCGCAGATGGGGCATACGCTGACATTCGGCTCCGTGACTGTGGTGTCCACGTTGGCGCAGGAGCAGAACATCTTGCTGGCGGTAGCCAGCTCGGCGTGCACTTCCAACCCAATGACCGCTTCATACTTCATAATGGGATTGATTTTACCATCAGAAATAAAATATGATGATTTATTTTATGGTTTTTCGATCTCTTGTTGAGAAAAGCTGGAAGAAATTTCTCAAACCGGTGTAAAGGCGCTTTTATTTATCAAACAAATGTTTAATCGTTTTTTTACAGAACCATTGCTTAAGTTTGTTACAATAATTTCATCGTCAAACACTAACAAATCAGAATGGGGAAGTTAATGCGAAAGTACATTTCCGCGTTCCTTTGTGCCTTGTTACTCCTTGGCTGCTTCCAGACAGCCCGGGCAGACACAACTCTGAGCAATACTGAATACGTGTCCATTCAGAGCGATGGGGTAACGCTCAGCACTGGCTCGAGAGCTGAAAGCCCCAGCGTGAGCGGAGATGGAAGGTTCGTTGTCTTCCATTCAGGTGCTGCTAACCTGGTGAGTGGAGACACAAACGGAAGCACGGATGTTTTCATCAAGGATATGCAGACCGGCGCGATTTCGATCCTCTCGAAATCTGCTTCGAATGTGATCGGCAACGGATCATCAACCTGGCCGACCATTTCCACCAATGGTCGTTACGTTGTCTTCTATTCCACTGCCAGAAACCTGGTTGCCGGTGATACCAACGGCGTGTCAGACGTGTTCCTGGTCGACCGGGGCACGGACAATGACGAAACGAACAATTTGATCGAACGGGTTTCGGTCACCACGAGCGGAGCACAGATTGGCTTTTATTCCGCAGTACGGCGCGGGGCGGTGAGCAACGACGGGGCGTACGTGGTTTTCTCCACGCCAGCGACCGGCGCGGCGATGGGGAGTGGAATCATCGACACAAACCGAAATGAAGATATCTACCTTTGGAGTCGATCCACTGGCACATCCCGTCTGATCTCTCATTCCTCCTCATCGGCGACAACCGCCGGAAATAATGCCAGCACCAACCCCATCATCTCTGATGACGGAAAATATATTGCGTATCTCTCCATGGCCACCGACCTGGACGCAAATATTGGCGGAACAGGATTGACCGACAATAACGAGATTTATGATGTTTTCCTGTATGATGTCACTGCTGATACCACAAAACTGATCTCGTTGACAACCACAAACCAAATTAGCACTTCGGGCAGCCCAAGCTACTTATCGATGTCGAATACCGGCAAACAGATCACCTGGACGACCAGCGGGCGTCTGGACCCGGCCCTGGACACAAATTCGGCATCTGATATCTACATGTACGATCTTAATAGTAAAACCCTCACGCTCGTCTCAACATTCAATTATGGCAGTGGTACGCAGCACGACACGCTCAACGTCGGAAGTTACTGCTCGGCAGTGTCTGCCAATGGCCGCTATGTGTCCTTCGCTTCATTTTCAGTGAACCTGGTACCCGGCAAAAACCTTTACACGATCGGGGAGGTGTATGTCCATGACATGACGACCGGGGACAACATCCGGGTTTCGATCGCCGCGAACGGCGACGAAGCAACCAGCGGCTCTCCGTACAGTATGTACACAGATATTTCAGACGATGGGCGTTATGTGGTCTACAGTTCGGTTTCCACCGGTTTGGTGGAAGGCATCGATGATACGAACGCTCAATACGATATCTTTCGTTCGTATGCGGATTGGACCAAACCGACCGTGGTTTCCACTTCGCTGCAAGCCACCTACGCGCTGACCGGCCCAAACCAGATTACGGTCACCTTCAACAAACCGATGACCCCTTCGGATAGCACGAGCCCTTACTCGATCATAATGAATACAGGCGCAAACAGTACAGCAAATTATCTGCTGGTCGGTGCCGGCGCCAACCGGACCATCGATACCGCCGCCTGTGGTGATGATCTTGCCGCTGTGGATGACGAGGTCATCTCCGTTGACAGCGCCGCATACGATAAGACCACATATACCACCACTATTGGGATCAACGGTGGAGTAAACCTGCCCGCCGGACGATATCGTTTTCTGGCTTGCGGGCATTCTCCCTACGCTCCTTTGGCGTTGTTCGACGCGCTCGGGAACAAAATGGCTGGAGATTATGTCTTCGATTTCCGCGTCACCACTCCTGCGGCTGGCGGCGAAGATGAAGGGTTGCCGCTGCCGGTGACCGGGTTTGCTCCGGGCGTAATTACACCGCTCAGCGCGGTATCGAGCGGTATGCAATATTCGGATATGGAAATGACCCTTGAGATCCCCTCGCTGGGCGTCAGCGCTACGATCGTCGGTGTGCCCGGTGAGGATGGCAAATGGGACGTCTCCTGGCTGGGAAAGAACGTGGGATGGCTGCAAGGTTCGGCATACCCAACCTGGCAGGGGAATACCGTGCTTACCGGACATGTTTGGGATGCGGATAACCAACCTGGAATTTTCGTTAACATCAAAGATCTCCAATACGGCGATCGCCTTTTAATCCACTCAAATGGACAGACATATATCTACGAGGTCAGGGAAGACCAGTCACTGAGTGCAAACGATTTCGATACCGTTTTCAAGCATGAAGAACTGGACTGGGTCACCCTGCTGACCTGCGAGGGGTTCGATCCGTTGACCGGGCAGTATTCCCAACGGCGCATGGTCAGGGCGGTTCTGATAAGCGTGGAGTGAGATATTTGTCACGCTGAGCAGGTAAATCATCTATAATTTATAAATTACATCACAAGAGCTAGAGGAAATCACTATGGCAAAATACCTATACTCGCTCGAAAAAGGGCAACCGAAACGATTGGAGATCAATACACGCTTTAATTTCAACGGTGCGATCGTCAAGTTCGACGGGAACCAGATCGTTGATATTCCTGACGGGCAGACCCTAAAAACCGGGGTGGATATTCAATTGCCCGATGGCTCACCTGTGCATATCCAGTTGCAGCAAAATTTTTCATCTTTCATCTTGCTGGTTACCCGTTATGGTGTTCCGCTGCCCGGTTCAAATTCTGACCCTGAAATGAAATTAAAAAACGCCTATGGGGTTCTCTACTTCGTAGGAGGATTGAGTTTTATCCTCGGGATCCTGGGAGTTATTCTTCCCGTGTCTTTGCTTGCCCAAGCGGGTCTGGGGTGGACAACAGCCATTGAAGGAGCGATCTTCCTGGTGCTGGCGTATCTCACCCAACGCCGTTCCAAGGTCGCCCTGATCATCGGCATCATACTTTATTCATTGGACGCCATCATCACCTTGGTCTCCATGATAAGCGCTGGGAACAGTTCAGTGGTCAGTCTCTTTATCAAGATAGCTTTTGTTGCAATGATGGTGCCGGGTGTGAAAGCCATCGACGAGTTGAAGGGTAAGGTCCTGCCCCCACCAGTCAACAATGATGTGGCGCATTAGGTGAAAACTGAAATGAAAACAGGAGCTGTCGATTGGCTGCTCCTGTTTATTGTAGGGATTACTCGCTCGCAATGACAGCTATAGTCTGTTCACAAAGCGTTCGATACGCTTGAGTGCTTCCTCGATCTGATCGTATGCTGTAGCGTAGCAGCTGCGGGCGAAACCCTCGCCACCGGCACCAAAAGCGTTGCCGGGGACGATGGCCACATGCTCTTCCGTGAGCAGGCGGTTGCAGAAGGTCTCATCATCCAGGCCGGTGACGCTGACGTGCGGGAAGCAATAAAAGGCTCCCTTGGGCTCGAAGGTGGGCAGGCCAATCTGGTTGTAGCCGCTGACCATTAGTTTGCGGCGTTTATCGTATTCGGCGGTCATTTGCTGGACGAACGTCTCGCAGTGCAGCAACCCTTCGAGTGCGCCTTTCTGCGCCATGGTCGGAGCGCACATCACCATTGATTGGTGCACCTTGAGCAACCCAGAGATGATCTCCTTCGGCCCGCAGGCATAACCGATTCGCCAGCCGGTCATGGCATAATCTTTTGAGAATCCGCCGAGCAGCAGGGTGCGGCTGCGCATACCGGGCAGCGACGGGAAGCATACGTGTTTGACGCCGTAAACCAGGCGGTCATAGATCTCGTCAGAGATGACGACCAGGTCGTGTTCCTCGGCGATCTTGCCGATGGCGATCAGGTTCTCCCGGCTGGCCACGGCCCCGGTGGGGTTGTTGGGGAAGCCAATGAGGATGGCGCGTGTGCGGGGGGTGATGGCTTTGCGGATCTCTTCGGGATCCACATCGAAATTGCGATCCATTGTCGATGGAACTTCGACGGCAATGCCGCCGGCGGTGATGGCCGCGGCCTGGTACGAAACAAAGCACGGGGTGGGGATGACCATCTCGTCGCCGGTATCCAGCAGCGCCAGGGCAGCCAGGTTAAGCGCCTCGGAGCCGCCGACGGTGATGAGAATTTCAGTGTCTGGGTCATAACTGACGCTGTATAGCTTGTTGAGGTGGTCAGAAAGCGCCCGGCGCAATTCCGCGATACCCCAGTTGGAGGTATAGTGCGTCTCACCCATTTCGAGTGAGCGGATCCCGGCGCGGACGATCGGTTCCGGGGTCGTGAAATCAGGTTCGCCAATACCCAGAGAGATCACCTCTTTCATCGTTGAAGCGATGTCAAAGAACTTTCGGATCCCCGAAGGTCTCAATGCGGCAATGCGCCGCGATAGATATTGGTTTGCCATTTCTTCTCCTTTTGTTGCGTTTGTTTACTCCAGACCGGTCTTTCCCTCAGACCAGCCCGGTTGCCTTCCATTGATCTTGAACTTCAAAATATTCCAGTTTCACCAACCGTCCATCCGCAAGCCGGACGGTGAAACGCTTTCCTTGAGGTGTCCGTGCCTCGGATATTACTTCTTCGACAGGCAGCCGTTCCGATTCAGTGCAGATCACCTGCGGCCGGTTGGCGTACGCGCTGCCTGAATAGCACTCTACATAAACAATTAGAGCGCCACCCATGAGTTATCACCGATGTTCAAACGTTCGGGTTTACCCTCAAGGATGACGTTGCGGCCGATCAGCGAGCCTTCCACCACCATATCGGTGATGTGCGTGCCGGCTTCTACGATTGAGTTACGGATCACCACGTTCGCTAGGCGGCAGCCCTCGCCCAGGGTGACATGCGGCCCCACCACACTGGCTTCGATGATTGCGTCGAAGGGAATGGAGACTGGCGGGATGATAGTCACTCCTTCAAACGGTTGGATGTCTTCACACTGGCAGCGGCCGTGCTCGAGCAAATATCGGTTTGTCTCGAGCAACGCTTCAGGAATACCCGCGTCCAGCCACACATCGGTGTGTTTGGTCTTCAATTTCGCGCCCTGCTCGATGAGGATGTTGATGGCGTCCGCCAGAAAGTACTCCCCCTTCAGGCTGACGTTCCGTTTGACCTGCTCGTCGATAGCCGCGATCAGTTTTTCACCCTCACGAAAGTAGTAAAAACCAACGAGGACAAGGTTCTTGGAAATGTCTTGCGGTTTCTCGATGAGGCGAATCACCTGCCCGTTGGCGTCAGTTTCAGCTACACCGAAGCGGCGTGGATCGGGCATGGGCTTGACCCAGGCCACCCCGTCCACCCGGTCGTCTTTGAGGAACGACAGGTCGGTTTCGATCAGGGTATCGGAGAATGCCACGAGTACCGGGCCGTCAAAATATTCGCGCGCCAACGAAAGCGCGTCCGACTGTCCACGCATCTGTTCCTGCACCACAAAGTGCACCGTTTTCTCGGGGTGTACCGCCTGCATGTGCTCCTGAATCTGGTCACCCTGGTTGGGGCTGACGATGAACACATACTCAGCCTGATCCAGATCCGGCAAAGTGGCGAATTGTTCCAACGCGTGATCAAGCACCGTTTTTCCAGCCAGGTAAAGCAACGGCTTGGGCCTAACCCAGGTATGCGGTCGCATGCGCGACCCCAACCCTGCCATCGGAATGACGATCTTATAGTTTGAACTCATGACTGCCTGTCAGTTTCCAAAGTTATTAGTGAGTAACAGCAATAATTCTCTCGCTGTTATTTTACACCGCCAATGGGATAAGGTCGATGGATAAAACTCCACAGTCCTGCAAATTATGTAATCTTTTTATGAACATCCCAAACAGGTAGGGGCAATTTACCAAGTCCCTGAGAGGTTTTCCAAAGGGATGAATTGCTCCTACCTGAATAACAAAATTCTCTTTGCGTGCCGTGCCCCAACAAACTATATTGAAATACTCTCCTTTGACGGGGGTTGATCTTTTAGTTTCGTGCTAACGTGGTGATGGCGGGAACGCGGTCGAACATCCAGAAGGCGATTGGCAGTCCTAAACCGAGGGTGAACCCGGCAATAACCCAGGCGACGATCAACCATACCAGGCTGAGCCACAAGCCAACCAGCAGGAAATACAACGCTCTTAAGATAAACGGGTGTTGCTTCACATTACCCTGATGGACAACGGTCTGTCCGTTCACCGTGGTGACTGTGGTTTGCACACGTCGCGGACGCAGCGTCATCACCTGGGGAAGGGTGTTCAGCATGGCCAAACCCACCGGTAGTCCAATGATGGTAACGTTAAAAAACCAGGCTACCAACATCCAAATGGCGCCCAGCCACATGCCGACAACCAGGAAATAGAGACCACGGATCAGGCAGCCTGGTCCCTGTTCCTTTTGAATATAAACAGTTTGGTTTTGATCAGCCATGTTTTTCTCCAGATAATCAGTTTCTCGAACATATTTACGAAAAGCAATAAAAAAGGTTTCCACTGGAATGGAAACCTTTGAATATGAGTCAGATTTAGAGAACAGGCACTCGTTTATGCCAGTCGGTGCCCTGTTGATAGGCGTGCGCCGTCTGGAACAGAATTTCTTCCTTGAAATGCGGCCCAAGCAATTGCATGCCAATGGGCAGATTGTTCTGATCGAAACCGACCGGGAAGGCCAGGCCAGGCACGCCCGCCAGGTTGATAGGGAGGGTAAATACATCTTCCAGGTACATAGCCAGCGGATCATCAGTATGTTGACCCTGTTTGAAGGCGGTGGTCGGAGCCACCGGGCATGCGATTACGTCAACAGACTGGTAGGCTTCGTCGAAATCGCGCTTGATGAGGGTACGCACTTTCTGCGCCTGGCCGTAATAAGCGTCGTAGTAACCGGCGGAGAGGGCGTAGGTGCCGAGCATGATGCGCCGTTTGACCTCGGAGCCAAAGAGGCTGCCGCGGCTCTTGCGGAACATCTCCCACATTGTGCTTCCTGCTTCGCGCGGACCGAAGCGGATACTGTCGTAGCGCGCCAGGTTCGCCGAAGCCTCGGCGGGGGCAATGAGGTAATAGACGGGGAGGGCGAATTCGGTGTGCGGCAGGCTGATCTCGATGATCTGTGCGCCCATCTCTTTGAGCGTTTGGATGGCTGCGCGTACTGCGCTCTCCACCTCGGTCTGCATGCCTTCTATGAAATATTCTTTGGGGACGCCCACGCGCAGTCCGTGCAGGTCGGTCTTATTTTCCAGTTTGTATGTTGGCACGGGGACGTCCATTGAGGTGGCGTCCATCGGGTCCAGGCCGGCCATGGGGCGGAAGACCAGGGCAGCGTCTTCGGCGGAGTGAGCCAGCACACCCACGGTATCAAGCGAGGAGCCATAGGCCACCAATCCGTAGCGTGAGACGCGTCCGTAGGTGGGTTTGATACCGGTCAGCCCGCAGAACGAGGCGGGTTGGCGCACCGAACCGCCCGTATCAGAGCCGATAGCAGCGGGTACGGACCAATCGGCCACCGCGGCAGCCGAGCCGCCGCTGGAGCCGCCGGGGACGCGTGTCAGGTCCCAGGGGTTCGAGGTGGGTCCGTACGCTGAATTTTCGGTGGATGACCCCATGGCGAATTCGTCCATGTTGGTCTTACCCACAATGACCACGCCGGCGTCAAGCAGGCGCTGGATGGAGGTGGCGGTAAACGGGGGCATGAAGCCTTCGAGGATCTTCGAACCGCAGGTGCAGGGCATGCCTTTCACGGTCAGCAGGTCTTTGACAGCGATGGGGAGCCCGAGCAGGGGCGGGAGGCTGGCGGGGTCACCAGTCTTGTACAGCTTATCGGCAACATCAGCCTGGGCCAGAGCGGACTCGGGCGTGAGCGAGAGGAAGGCGTGTACCTTCGGTTCAACGGCGTCAAGCCGCTTGAGGAAAGCCTCGGTCAGCTCACGGCTGCTAAATTGACCGGAGCGCATCCCGGCGAGCATGTTCGGAATGGAGAGGGAGATCAGGTCGTTTGTCATTCGAGCACCGGTGGGACCTGGAACTGGTCGTCTTTTTTACTTTTGGCGTTCTTGAGGGTTTCAGCCACGGGCAGGCTGACCCCGGCGACATCTTCGCGCAGGGTGGAGTGCGGTGGCAGCACGGACGAAGTGGGCGGAATGCCGCTGGTATCCAGCTTTTGCAGGCTGGCGGCGTAGTCGAGGATGGCGGAAAGCTGTTCCTGGTATTTCTGCTTTTCCGTTTCGCTTAGATCCAGGCGGGCCAGGTCGGCGATATGTTCCACTTCCTTGCGGGTTAAACTCATGCGGATTATTATAATCCAAGATAAAATTTATCATCTGATAATTTGGGTATCAAATCGAGGAAAAATGAAAACAGTTGTCATTACCGGTAGCACGCGCGGAATTGGTCTTGGTCTAGCAAAAGAGTTTCTCAAAGCCGGCTGCAAAGTGGTCATCACCGGCCGCAAAGACGCGGACGTCAAGCGGGTGGTGGGGGAGCTGGCTGCCATTTCAGGCAACGAGAATGTCACCGGGCAGGCCTGCGACGTCAGCGAGCCAGCCCAGGTGCAAGCGCTCTGGGACCATGCCAGCTCCTTCGGCGGCAGCGTGGATATCTGGATCAACAATGCCGGGTTGGGTCAATCCACCCAGCCAGCCTGGGAAGTCACGCCTGAGATGACGCGAACGATCGTACGTACCAACATCGAGGGCACCATCAACGGCTGCACCACCGCCATGCGCGGGATGCTTCTGCAGGGCTTCGGCGCCATTTACAACATGGAAGGGCTGGGCTCGGACGGACGAAAAATAAGCGGCCTTTCCAACTACGGCACCTCCAAGGCAGCGGTGCGCTACTATTCACAGGCGCTGATCGATGAAGCGAAAAAGACCCCCGTGCTGGTGGGTACGCTGCAGCCGGGCATGGTGCTGACTGATATGCTTTCGCGGGAGAACGTGAGTGAAGAAGAGTGGAAACAACTGAAAACGCTCTACAACTTCCTGGCCGACACCGTACCGCATGTGACGTCCTGGCTGGTGAAAAAGGTGCTGGGCAACCAGCGTCACGGCGCGCACTTCAATTACATGAATATCGGGCGAATCCTGCTGCATGCCTTCGACACAATCTTCAGGAAGCGGGATGTGATCAAAGAGGCGGAAGAAAGCAAGTGAAAACCCTTTGTGTTGCCTCCACCAACCCCGTCAAGCTTAAAGCCGCGGAAGTTGGATTCAAGGCCATGTTCCCTGAGGAAGAAGTCGCGGTCAGCGGCGTGGCGGTGACGGTGAGCGTCCCGTCGCAACCGTTGGGAGATGCCGAGACACTAAGCGGCGCCACGGAACGTGCCTTGAACGCGCGTTCAGCCCACCCGGAAGCTGATTACTGGATCGGCATCGAAGGCGGCGTGTCGGATATCGACGGTGAGATGCAAGCCTTCGCCTGGGTGGTGGTGCTCGACCGCGCAAGCTTGGGTAAAGGACGCAGCGGCGCGTTTTTGCTTCCGCCCAAAGTGGCCGAACTGGTGCGTCAGGGGGTGGAGCTGGGCGAGGCGGACGACCGCGTCTTCGGGTGCAGCAACTCCAAGCAGCAGAACGGCGCCATTGGCCTGCTCACCGACGACGCCATCGACCGGGTTGGGCTTTACGTGCCAGCGGTGATCTTCGCCTTCATCCCCTTCAAGAATGCGGGGTTATATCCGTTAAAATCTGGCTGTTCCTCGAATTTATCCGCAAATTACGCTAATTTTAACTAATGACGCTAATAAACCCATTTTATAAGGTTTTATTAGCGTTCATTAGCCTACATTAGGAAAATTAGCGGTTAAGGTTTTTCGCGGTTAAGCAATTTTCACGAATGGTTTCTTGTTTCGAGCAATTCGTGTAATTCGTGGAGATATTACGCTTTATTGGCCGGGAAGGATCTGGAACTCGATCTCCATGGTCATGCCCCAGCGCAACTGCTGGTTGGGATCGTCAAGTTTGATCTTGACGGTGTAGAGCACGTCGCCGTTGTCGTCGGTATAGTATTCCGAGATGCTGTCCACCGTGCTGGTGAAGGTGACTCCTGCCAGGGCGTCGGCGGTGATCGTCACCGGCTGGCTGATATCGATCCGGGTGACGTCGTTCTCATCGAGATCATCGGTCTCGATGCGCCAGGAGGAGAAATCGGCCACCAGGGCGGCCTGCTGCCCAACGGTGATGAACTGCCCCACCGTCAGGTCGCAGCGCACGAAAGTACCATCGTAAGGCGCTTTGAGCACCAACTGGTCGTACGCCCACTGGGCCTGGTCGACTGCCGCCTGAGCCTGGTCGGCTGCGGCTTGCAGTGCTGCCAGGCTTTCCTGACTGGGACCGTCTTTGACGCGATCGTAATCACGCTGGGCTTGTTCCAGGTTGGCCTTGGCCACGCTCAGGTTGGCCTCGGTGATCGCAATATCATTTGCGTCGGGGGTATCTTTATAATAATCGAGCAGGTCCTGCAAATTTTGCAGATCGATCCTGGCCTGTTCCAATTGGGCTTGAACAGCAGCTTTGGCCGGGTCGTCGTCATCAAGTTCGGCCATCTTCTTTAACCGTTTCTCAAGTTTTTCCACCTTATCTTGCGCCATCACCACCTGGGCTTCAAGCAGGGAGATCTGTTCCTCGGAACCATTGGTGCCATCCAGGTTCCAGTAATCGCTCAGCGCGTTGTCATATGCCTGTTTGGCTTTGGCTAGCGCCAATTCCGCGTCCGATTTGGCTACGTCCGATTTTTTGGCGTCCGACAAATTTTGTTGGGCAAGAAAATTCGCCGATTGCGCTGAGGTCAGGTTAGCCAGGGCACGGTCGGATCCCTCGAGCACGATCAACGGCTGGTCCTTCTTAACTGCGGCTCCTTCATTCACCAGGATCTGTTCGATCCGGCCGGTGGTCTGGAAGCTCAACCAGGTGGACGAGACCGGCACCAGGTGCCCCTCGGCGATGACCGTATTAGCCACGACCACCGGGGTAACCTCCGTCGCCTGGGCTGAAGCGGCAGCGGACTGGGTGCAGCCAGCCACGATGCCAACTGCGACCAGAAGAAGAACACCCAGGTAAATTATGGCCCTCTTCCTGTTGACGGGTTTACCCTTGAGGGCTGCCAGACCTTTGAGAATTTTGTTACTATTCATAAGAAAGAACCTCCCGAACAGTCAAACGTGTGGCACTGCGAGCCGGAATAAGGCTGGCCAGAACCGAAAGAATTGAAACAACCACGAACCAGATAACATATCCGGTTATAGAAAGAACAAAATCCGATTGGGAACCAAATAATGAACGCGTAAGGTTGTTGGACATGATCCTGCTGATCGGCAGTGACAGCAACGCTCCAATCCCCCAACTTACCCACCCGATCAACAGACCTTCGATCAACACCATCCGAATCAACACCTTATCCGAAGCACCAATGGAACGCATAATGCCGATCTCGCGCGTACGCTCCATGATGTTCATGCCCATGGTCCCGGTTAAACCGATGCCGCCCACCATTGCGATCAATATTGCCAGGATCATCAGAACCAGAACAAGAACATTAAACCCGTCAGCGGCAGAATCATTTATGAAGCTGGCAGTGGAAATGCCGCTGACCTTAATATTGCGTGCTTCGAGCATTGTTTGCACTTTCGCGGCAAGAACTTTCTCCTGCGATGAGTCCAGTGTATCCCTCGCCACCACTCGATAGACAGATGCATGGTTTTGAACCTGCCCCGGAAGTGAAACAAAGTAATTCAGATTAACATAACTGCTCAGGCCGCCCAGGTTTCCAACCAATCGATAGAAACCCACCACCACCCAATCTGAATCATGATCATTCACCTTGAGGGTGATGGTATCGCCAACCTTCACATCTGGAAAGTCAGTCATGAACTGATCGTTGAGCACAATTGCGTTTTCATCCCTTGGATCCAGCCACCTGCCTTCGATCATGATCGGCGTGATCAGCTTGCTGCCATTGGGCATGGCTGTAAAACTGACGCTGTCGCCAGAACTGCCATCCGCGTTGACCAGCAAGGCTCGTGCTCCGCTCCATGGTTCGACGTACTTGATCTCAGGGTTGGAGTAAAGGATTTGTTTGATCTCATCCACCCGCTCAGATGTGGAGAGGGTAATATTGAGATCTGCCAAGAAATATTGGCCTATCTTCGAAATGTAGTCCATGAATGAAACGCGCACGCTGAAGACTGAGATGAAGACTGCTCCCGCCATAGAAAGTGAGATCAACGTCAGAGCCAGTCGCCCCTTCTTGCGAAAAACATTGCGGAGGGCGATCAGGTTTGGGCGTGCGATCCCTTTGATATGGTTGACCTGGCGGTCGAACCAGCTATCTGAGATCGCTGCATGCTGCTGAATCCCGCTCAACGCCTCCTGCACCGAGAGATTCGTTCCCCTGAGAATCGGTAGCATTCCGGCCACCTGGGGCACGATCAAAGCCAGAAAAATCTGGATCAGCATCACGATAAGGTTGGGATGGAATCCCGAGTAGATGAAGTTGATCGTCTTGCCGAGAAACTTCATCAATAAATCGGTGAAAACAGCGGTCACAGGAGCAGTGATTGCGAACGCGATCAATCCAAAAATTAAGATCAACGCCATGTAGATTCCAATGACCTGGTTGCGTGTCGCTCCGATCGATTTCATCACACCCACTTGCTGCATTTGCTGCGTCAATAAAAATTGCAGGGTATTGGTGATGAGAATCCCGCTCAAGAAGACGATCAGGAACGTCAGCATGAATAAAAGCCCGACGATGGCGTTCACCAAGCTGACATTGGGGTGGTTTGTTGGCGTACGCGTCGAATATTGGATGATGGTTACGCCATTCTTTTCAAGGTCATTGTAGATCGATGTTCCAATTTGCTTGAGCAGATCTTGCTGTTCAGCATCGCCTTTTACCGTGATGTAAAGCTTATTGAAATAATCCGGCAGAGCAACGGACATTTTTTTCAATGTGGCATGATCTACATACCCCCACGTGTTGGCGAGAAAGAATCCACCTGTACTGCCGGTCGTGCCGAGCATTTGGTCTTGAACAATCCCAACCACCTGTAGTTTGTATTGATTGCCATCAGAATCCCGCAGGGTAACCCAATCGCCCACCTTCACTCCCAGGGTGTTGATCTTGTTATTGGACAATACGATCTGATCTTTCTCGGGTAACCTGGTTCCTTCCAGCAACGTGGTCAGCCCGATCTGGGCTGCTCCATAATTTTTTGATTGAATTTCAATTCCATCCCAATTGCCTTCTGCATTCAAGACCTGCATGGTAAATTCACGAGCCCCCTCGACAGCCTTCACGCCGTCGATACGTTGAATATGATCGACCATGTCTTGATCAATGAGAGAGGTTGTAAACTGGACGTTTGCCGGGTTGATGCTCTTGAAGCTGGAAGTCATGTCGCGGTTGAGAGAAAAAAACAAATTGGCAATAATTCCGATCGCAAGCAGGCCTACCGCTATTGAAGCGATGATCGATAATGACCTGGTTTTATTCTTCCATAGGTCAGACAGAACCTTTTGCCAACGGGGAGAAATGTTCATCTTCGCTTTTGCTCTTCATCAGAGGAATCGGTGACCACTTTTCCGTCATGCAGTTTTACAATACGGCTCGTTCGTTCTGCCAGAGCGGGGTCGTGAGTGACCATGATGATCGTTTTGCCGTCTTTCGCCAGTTTGCAGAACAGGTTGAATACCGATTCAGCAGTACGAGTGTCAAGATTTCCGGTTGGTTCATCTGCAATTAATATTGGAGGGTCATTGGCAAGCGCCCGGGCAATGGCCGTGGTCTGTTGCTCACCACCAGACGTCATGGCAGGTAATTTATCGGCGAGTGCTTCCAGGCCTACCATGCCCAGTAAAGAGCGGGCACGCTCCTCGCGTTCACCATTCTCAAAACGGTTGCAAAAATCCATGGGGAGAATCACATTTTCAAGAAGTGTCAGCGTGGGCAGGAGTTGATAAAATTGAAAAACGATCCCCAGGTTATTCCCACGCCAGATCGACATATCGCTTTCGTTCATCCCGGTGATGATTTGGCCTTCGATCTCGATTTTCCCCTCGGTGGGATGGTCGATCCCGGTGATCATATTGGCAAGTGTGGATTTACCGCTGCCGGATTTGCCGACAATCCCGACAAACTCGCCGCTATAAAAATCCAGGTCGATGCCATCCAGTGCCGTGAACTCCCCCGCACCAGAATGAAAAACTTTCTTTATTCCCTGCACTCGAATAAGAGGGGTTGCTCCCCTCTTGTGAGAAACTTTACGATCAGTTGCCATAATTCACCATTAATTAAGGATCCTGCCATCTGCAATTTCAAGTGTTCGTGACGATCGATTGGCAAAATTCATATCATGAGAAACCATCAGGATGGTCTTGCCTTTCTTAACAAGTTTTTCAAAGATTTCAAATATCTTTTCTGCTGTGACTGAATCCAGGCGCCCGGTTGGCTCGTCGGCCACGATCACCGGCGGGTCGTTGGCCAACGCGCGCGCAATTGCCACGCGCTGCTGCTGACCTCCGGAGATCTGTGTCGGGTATTTATAAGCATGGTCTTCCAATTCCACCAGCCGTAATAAGTCCATCGCCCATTCTTTTGATCTTTCGCGGTCGAATTTACCGGCAAAATCGATGGGCAGCATGATGTTGTTGAGAATGTTCAAACCAGGCATCAAGTAGAAGGATTGGTAGATCATGCCCAGGTTCTTGCCGCGCCACTCCGTGAGGTGGTTCTCGTCCAAATCGCTCAAGCGGAGGTCGCCAAATCGGACTTCGCCTTTAGTCAGGTGATCCACACCCGAGATCATGTTGATCAGGGTCGTCTTCCCGGCACCTGACTTGCCGATGATGGCCAACAACTCACCCCGATACACATCCAGGTCGATGCCGTGTAGAGCAGTGAATTCACCGGCGGCTGTCTGGTAGACCTTCGTGAGGTTTCTGATAGAGATCAGAATGGTGGGTTGGTTGTTGCCTTCAGTCATTTGTTACCTGCATGGTTGTAACCAAATCAACCTGGCTGTTTGAAGATTCGCAAACAGTGTATTATAATAGACACTGTACAACATTTATAAATCCGAAGCATGCCACTGTCAATATTCTAGTGGTCATATTCATACACAATACTAATAAAGTTAAAAGTCATGATCAAACAACCACAGCAAGATCGCCGCATCAACCGAACAAAAACCGCCCTGCACCAAGCGCTGCTTGACCTGGTCAAGGAAAAAAGTTATTCCACAATCTCAGTGGAAGAGATCGTTCAGCGTGCCAACCTTGGCCGCGCCACCTTCTATCTTCATTACAGAGATAAAGAAGATTTGCTGCTGGAAGACCTGACCCCCCGGTTGAATGCCCTGGTCGAAGAAGTGGGTGAAAAACCACTGACCGAGTGGTACAGGGAAAACCAGGGAGACCTAGTGCTATCAATTTTCACAATCGTACGCGAAAATGCAGACCTTTTCGCGTTGATCACCCGAGACCAATCCAACCGGGTTTTCGACCGGATTCGTCACATGATCATGGATGCCGGCAATCACATGATCCGTGAAAATACCTGGTTGCGTGAAAAAGCCGTTCTCCTGGCAATGCCGGTGGATTACTTTTTCAATTACTTTGCCGGAGCCATATGGGCTAGCATTGTCTGGTGGGCCGGGGATGGTTTCAAAAAGACGACTGAAGAAATGGGGGAGATGTTTGGGCGACTTTTCGCTCCCGGTCTGTGGCAATTGTTGGATGTAAAGAACATCAAAGAATTTATGGACGCAAAATGAGACTTTACTTTGTACGTCACGGCGAAAGCACCGCCAACACCGAACGCATCATCTGGAGCCGCGACGAGGGTCATCCCCTTACGGAAACCGGACGTCGTCAAGCCCAAGAGCTGGCCCGGTCGCTCAAACACATTCGATTTTCACAAGTCTATTGCAGCCCCATCCAGCGAGCGATCGAAACCGGCGAAATCCTGATTTCCGAATTGGATACCGCGCTCACAATCCGCAATGGACTACGTGAAATCGGCATGGGCGAATTGGAAGGGCAATCTTCGCAAGAAGCCTGGCAAAAGCATAACGAGCTTTACCGCACCTGGTGGACAGGCGAGGATCTCCACGCTAGAATCCCAGCTGGTGAGAGTTACGCTGAAGCCCATGAACGGTTCGTTGCCGAAGTACAACGCATCAGTTACGGTAATCAGGACGGAAAAAACATCCTGGTTGTCAGCCACGGAGGGATTCTGGCTTCCATGCTGCCGGGGATGATGGCCAACCTGCCGGATAATTACGGCTATTCACATCTGCTTGGGAATACGGCTTACGTGCTGGTTGAAAAACGTGGCGATCAGTTCTACTGCCTCAAGTGGCAGGACGAATGCTTCAATCTCCCCGAGTGATCGAACCCGGCTATTTCGTGCCGGTAAACACGCTGCTGTACCAGCGCAAATAATCCGCAACATGCGCTGACCAGTACTCTTCGTCATGGTAACCGTTGAAGACGTGGTATTCGTGCGGTACTTTCAGGCGGGTTAACTCAGCGTCAAACAGCCTGACATCATCCCTGTCATCATCATCATCCCCGCCATCGATGTAGATTTGCGGTATGAGTGATTTATCCGGGATCTTTTTGATCATGTAGGAGAGCCGTCCCAGGTCGTTGTAAAACAGTGGCGCGGAGTGAGCCCCAATGGCGTCGAAAGTTTGCCACGACGTAAGCCCCACCCGTACCGCCCAGTTGCCGCCGCGGGAAAGCCCGCCAATCGCCCGGCAGACTCGATCGCGGCAAGTGGCAAAGTACTGGTCCACCCAGGGGACTACCTCCTTGACCAAAGCCGTGCCGAAAGACGAAGTGTTCGAATCGGACATCGATTGGTCTTCCTGCGGCATGACGATGATCATCGGCACGATCTCGCCCACGGAGATGAGGCGGTCGGCAGCATCGGTGAGTCCGATGCGCACCCACTGGTCGTCTAGATAGGTCATGCCGTGAAGCATGTAGAGGGCCGGGTATTGTTTTGAACGATCGTAACAGGGGGGGGTGTATATCTTGGCTTTGATCGGCTCTTTAAGCAACGTGGATGGGATCTCCACATCGGTAATGATTCCCTTTGTTTCAGCGCAACCCGCAGGCGTTTTGGTGACGGTAGGCGCTGCAGTCGTCAAGGTGATCTGCGGGGTGGGGGTCAAGGCAATGGTTGCCGTTGCGGTCGCGGTTGCCTGAGGGATCTGCGATGGATCGCAGGCAGCGGTAGCGGCAGCGAAAATGACCGCGAAAATGGGAATCAGTAAGGATTTGCACAGGTTCCGGGGCATGAAATGCATTCCTTGACGGTTTGGACTGCATCGGATTATACTCGAACAGCCGGGGTGTAGCGCAGTTGGCCAGCGCACCGCGTTTGGGACGCGGGGGTCGGCGGTTCAAGTCCGCCCACCCCGACCTGTATTTCCGAGAATTGAAGTTCGAGAATGGAGAATCGTAAAACGGCCTTGCGGCCGTTTTTGATTACCATGTCGATGCTTCTACCATCGAGGTATGATAAAGTCCGCCCACCCCGACCTGTATTTCCGAGAATTGAAGTTCGAGAATGGAGAATCGTAAAACGGCCTTGCGGCCGTTTTTGATTACCATGTCGACGCTTCTACCATCGAGGTATGATAAAGTCTGCCCACCCCGACCTGTATTTCCGAGAATTGAAATTCGAGAATGGAGAATCGTAAAACGACCAACCGGTCGTTTTTTTGTATGTATGTGGGGGCACGGTGCGTTGCGGTTTATGCACCCTGCTATTTAGGGTCGTGCCCGCTGATGTTACCGCCCAGTTAACCATAATCGAAATTAATAATGAATACTGTGTGTCACGATGTTTCCATTCTGCAATATCTTAATCTACTTGGATTCTTAGCGACTAACTGTCGAAGTCTTGAGAAAAAGCTCTATGACAAGCTGTTTGAGACTCTCTCCCATTCCTCATTCGTTTGTATCAATTTTGCAGTAATTTCATCCAAATTATTTTTAGATCTATCCAATTGCGTCCTAATTTTCTCCCAATCATCAAGGATCAAGCAGATCGAATTAATTGAATATTGTCCCAGATATTTTTGGTTTTGATCATCTACTCGTTTCATTAATTCTGCAATTTGCTTACTTGATTCAGAATACACCGAAGCCAGGTATTTTAGATCGTCTGGGTTATAGTTTATAAATTTTGCCATCATTCTCCTAAAAATCGCAAACGCTAAGAGCTTGATCTTTTCGCCTTACATTATGGAAATTACATTCAAAACATGAAGCAGCCATAAAAAATTGCATGGATCAATGCGTATCTCCATTACTTGAATTTGCTTCGGGCGACCACGATCGCCGCGAAACCGGGTTTCGCCATGTCCACGGGGGTGTAACCTGGCCGCGTGCAAATCCGTGCCTCTTCATCGCAACGGATTCCGTCAGGAATGTCAAATTTGAATCCCTTCTCAAAGTCAGCCTGTTCCACAGTCTCCAGAAAATAGTCCAGCGCGGATTTTGGCATGAACTCGGGCGCGTGGGAAAGGGCGATCTTGTCGAAATCTAGTGCTTTGGCCTTCCTGATCGACTCAATCTGCATCGAGATAGGGTCCGCTTCAGGCATAAACAGCCAGGTGAACGGATTCATCGCGTCGCCCATGTATATGGTGCGGGAGGATTTGTTCCACAAGGCGATGCCGCCAGGCGTGTGTCCCCTGAAATGCAGGGTTTCGAGCTGCAGATCACCCAGGTCGAAAATATGGCCTTCTTCGATGGGTTTCAACGCGGGCAGTCCAGCCTGGATGTAGGCAGCTTCGTCAAACCCTTCCGGCAGAAGGCTGCTTGCCTTTCCGGTCTCTCGGTCCGTCGCATGTTTGGCTTCATTCACAGACCCCCGGCGCATTCTGACCGAGTTGTGACTGACCGCCAGGCGGTGGTCGGCTTTGTGCATGTAGATATCGCAGCCAGCAAAACGCCAGGCGCCGGAGGTATGATCGACGTGCCCATGGCTGCACAGAACGGTCAAAGGAAGGGGAGTGATCTGCCGGATGGCTGCCAGCATATCGCCAAAGCCGTAGGCTGTGTCAAAAAGCAGCGCCGACTTGCTGCCGACAAACAGGTCGCAAAAGACCCCTTCCGGACTGATGACACGATAAGCGCCTTCGCTGGTAAGTTTAAGCTGGTAATAATTGGTCATATTCCCTCTCTTTGACTGTGAGATGCAATAGATCGAAACAGAGGGAATTCTACCCTCCCTCTGTTTCAAATGGAATACTAACGATGGTTACTTCAGAACAATGATCACTTGTGCTCTTCAGATTTGATGATGGAGCCAATGACCTGCTTGCCTGTCATCACGCCGGAGGGGAGTCCACCACCAGCCTGGACCCATTGACCTGCCATGTAGAAATGGCTCAAGCCGGGCAGGGTCTTGGAAATGGGCTTCATCATGGCCGAAGGGGTCGGCAGCCAGCCCTCGAAGCTGCCCTGCCAGTTGCCGGTGTAGCGCTCGAAGGTGAGCGGAGTGGCAACGTCAGCCATCTCCACCTTGCCCTTGATACCGGGCAGGAACTCGTCCAGGCGGTCGATCACCTGCAGGGTGACACGCTGTTTCTCGGCGTCGTATTTCTCGCGGTTGGCACCGTCGGCGTAGAGGTCCTTCCAGTATTGATAATGCGTGGGCAGCATCACGGTGATGGCCGTCTTTCCCTGGGGAGCCATGGCGGGATCAAAGTTGTAGATCATCGCGTCCAGTTGGTACACATCTTCGCCGCCCACCTGGATCGGCTCCTTGAGGAAATATCCGATACCGCCGGTGCAGCCAGGCAGGTCCTCAAAAGTCTGTTTGACGCCAAGGCCGACGAACACGAGCGGCTCGAAGATCGGTTGCTTGCCGGAGTACATCATTTTGATCTCGTCATTGACGTACTTGCCATCGAGCATCTTGAAGATGGTGTTGTAGCCATCAGCTGCCGAGATGACGTAATCGGCGCGCTCGATCTGACCGTTTTCCAGTTCGATGCCAACAGCGCGGTCATTCTCAACGAGAATGCGCTTGACCCGTGCTCCATACTGGATGTCGCCACCGAGGGAAAGGTAACGCTTCTCCACCGCCTGCGCCATCGGCAGCGAGCCACCCATGGTATACGCCGCGCCGTGGTTGCTAAGCATGGCCAGGGTGAAAGGCAGACCGATCATCGACATTTCGGGGTACCATAGTTTGGAGAATACCTCGCGCAGGAAGGGATTGCTGAACTTTTTGGCAAACTGCGCCAGGGTCGTCTTTCCCATGGTGATGAATACGGGCATGACCGTCAGCATTTTAAACGGCGCGGTGAGTTTGGTAGTCCATTTATTGTCGCGTTTGACGCCAAATTGCGAGAGCTTGCGGATGGTGGAACAAAAGTAGTGGATCGTTTTGGCGTCTTCCGGCGCCAGTTCGAGCATGTGGGCTTCCAGCTTGTCCATGTTGGTGTAAAGATTGAAGACCTTGCCCTCGGCGTTCTGGACGCGGGTAAAGATCTCTGGATTATACAGCTCGCGGTCCTGGATAAGGCCGATGTCGAGCCAGTACTGGTAGTATTCATCGTAGAGCGGGCTGGAGCCGGTGAGCCAGTGGATGCAGCCGTCGATGGTGTAGCCTTTGCGCTTCCAGGCGGTCATCAGGCCGCCGGGCTGTGTGTGCATTTCGTAGATGCGGCTGTTGAAACCGTTCATTTGGGCGTAAATGCCTGCGGAAAGTCCGGCAATCCCCGCGCCTATGATGATGATGCTTTTGGAGTTCGTTTGTTCGGTCATGTTCCCTCACCTGAGATGATATACAAAGTATACGTAGAACAATACAGTGGGTTTCAAGTTACAAGGACTTCCGATAGATTCCCGTTTCTCGGAGAGTTAACAATTCGAACTCATCTCAAGAAACATATGATCGACGATCGGTGACAAATCATCTCAAGAACCAGGGCAGAATCGCCTTTTGCAGGATCACCGCCACGATGAGCACATACAAAATCCCCAGAGCAATGTTGATCAGCAACTGCGCCACAAAATGATGTCCCCACACACTGAAGGCACGCTGCAGGAAGCTGTTACTCACCAGTCCATTACGCGGCATGTACATATCGATGGCGCGGGGGAACTCCTCCTTGCTTACGAAGCGCTTTTTGACCTCGGCGATCAGAGCCGCGTTGGCGGCTTCCAGATCGCGGATGCGCTTTTCCTGGCTGGCAAGATACGCCGATAATTCTTCCATGCTCGTGAATTTATATGAATCCATCGTTTCCTCCTGAATGTTTGCCTTGTGGTTTACTCGTAGATATGAGTATATCGTTATTACGGCGCGTAATTCTGGCTTTTCTGGTCGCCGATCCAATAATCGAAACCCCTGATCGCCTCGATCAACTCCGCGGAATCGGCGAAATCGTTCCTCACGTAGTAGTAATTCGTGTCGCAGGAGTCAACGCCAAACACCCCGGCGAGGGTATAGGAATTCTCCTCGGCGTACGTTTGCAGCACAGATGTCATCCGGCTCCAGTCCGGTTTCGGATCAGGGCAATCCTTGGCCTGCGGGGAGAAATAGGCATGGAAGACGATCAGTTCGGGATGGTAAACGTTAAGATACTCCGCGGTGATGACGCCGTGATGCGCGATCCACTGGTCGTTAAGACCCCAGGTGTCGACCGCGTTCCAGCCTGAATAGAGGGGTAACAGCCCCGCTTCCGAGGTTGCCATCCAGTACCCCTTCGATTCGTAGTGATGCAGATACATAGCCACATCGTATCTGCCCTTGAAGATGAACGCCTGTTGGATATTCGAAATTACATTGGCATAGGCAAGGACATAGATCGCGGTGAACATGACTGTGCCAGCAACGATGAGTGCCAGCCAGAGTGCCTTCTTGAGGACTAGCATTTTCATCAGAGATGTCTTTTTTTGCCAGATCGGCAGGTCTTTGGCCAGCGGGTACCATGAGATCAGAATGATGCTGAATACCGCATATTGGAAGCGGGCAGCAAAGTTCGTCTCATCGGAAAGCAGGATGAACGCGGTCGCGAAACCAAACACCGGCAGCAAACAGGCAATGGCATACCTGTTTTGCGTTCTGGTAAACAAACCCACCAGGTAGATCCACCAAAAAGGGATGCCCATGAAGATCACATAGAGAAGCGACCTGCGCAGACTATCGAAATAGAGTTGCCCGCCGCCCTTTTTATAGAACGGATTGGGCAGTGGGTAGCCAAAATAATTCCAGCGCCACAGCAAATAGGTGCCACCCAGGAGGAGGATTACCGATGCAAACCACAGGATCGGAAGGCGAGCCTTCCTGAAGCCCAGCACGATAATGATCGAGATCAACATCAGCCCGGCCAGAATCACCCCCTCGGGGCGGATCAGGCCGGTGATCAGGCCAAGAATGGCAAACAATGCGGAATACCCGTGGCCTGCTTTCCCCTGCATGATCGCCAACGCCATGATCCAGGCCAGGCAGGCGAATAGGGCGAAGAAGGGTGTGCTGAAGTAAGCGGCGGTGTAGAATAGCCCCGGACCGATAGCAAAGAAGAAGGCACTAATGAACCCCACCACGGGTGGGGATTTGAGAAGCTTGCGCGCAGCAGAATAAATCAGGAACAGGGTCAGAAAATGAGAAAAGTAGTCGAGGGATCGAACGGCTTTTTCGAGGGGCAATCCGGCTTTGTACAGGCCTGCGATCACGACCAGCGATAAGAAGTCAGTGCCTCCGTCAACGGGTTTCTCGCCCAAGTTCCAGACAATGCCGTGTCCCTCCCCCAGGTTCTTCGCATAACGCATCAGGATGGCGGCGTCTTCGTTGGGTACGGTCGAGAAATTGATGTATTTTTGAGCAAAAAGGAACGAAACGCCGAGCAAAAGAAAGAGGAATACCAGATCCAGTAGTATCTTCTTTTGCCGAGGCCAGTTTTTCATCGTTTCCCTTCCTACTTATTAATAGAATTATCAGTGAAGTCAATAAGATCTCATTCAGAAGCTTGATCACCTCATCATTATATGAACTTTCAGAAAAATTGGCGATTGAGAACGAATAGTTTAAATTTTTTTTGAATTAATCGCCTATCCCCAACAGCACTCTACAAATGACACATAAAGCAAACAACCCCCGATCGCTCGGGGGTTGTCGTGTATATCCAAGAAAACTAGCTTACCTTCTCGAACCGTTCAGCCGGAGCGCCACAGACGGGGCAGACCTCGGGGGCGGTACGGGCGTGGGTGTATCCGCAGACCGGGCAGATGTAGTAGTCATAGGTTTCACCGGGCTTGCCGAGGGAAGCCAAAGCTTCTTTATATAACTGTTCGTGGATTTTCTCGACCTCATTGGCGTAGTTGAATGAGCGCAGGGCGCGCTTGTCGCCTTCAGCCTCGGCGTCCTTGATGAAGGCGGGGTACATCTCGGAATTCTCGTAATGTTCCCCGGCGATGGCGGTTTTAAGATTCTCCTCGGTGGTCTTGATCTCACCGGCAGCACGGAAGTGGTTGTGAGCGTGCACAGTTTCTGCGGCGGCGGCGGCGCGGAACAACTTGGCCACCTGCGCGAAGCCGTCTTCATCGGCTTTTTTGGCAAAGGCAAGGTACTTGCGGTTGGCCTGGCTTTCACCGGCGAACGCGGCCATCAGATCATCATAGGATTTGGTCATGGTAATTACTCCTTATTTTATGTTAATTGGTAAATATAAAGATACTTCAAATCAAAATATTACGCAATAGATATGGATGAAACTCGTCAGTTCAGCCTTACAAGATAATTAAAAGATGTGTTCATCACGCACCTTTTGAGAGGAACCGCCATCACTTACTTCGTTACGATAAGGGTCCCTTCCATTTTGGCATGGTAAGGCAAGCAATGGTAAACGTACGTCTCAGCGGTGATGAATGTCTAACTGAATGTGGCGCCCTGGTCCAGATCGCCTGAATCAAACAGACCTGTATCGCTGGTGACAGTGTTAACCGCCGGATCCGTGTTCTTCCAGGTGATCGTTGTACTTGCCATGATCGTCAGTTTTGCGAATCAAACGTGAAGTTCGCCATGGTGGCTACCGCTGTTGTTCCTTATAAAGCAGGTAGTTGAGAAGCACTGGTGGTCGCGTAATCGTCGTTGCCACAGAGCTGGCTGTCTACGCGGTAAGTACCATAAAAATCAATAATACCGACTCCATTAAAGTCATTTTTCGATCCATTATTGACCAATAAACTTTCAACAATGAACCTTATTAATCATTTTGGTCAATGTGGATATATTACATCTTATTTATAATGATTTATGTTTCTATTTTGCCCGGTTTTCATCCGGATTGGATGACTTATAATGTTAAAGTACTAAGAACCGGGATTCAGATGTAGAATTAGAGTATCAATATATGTGTACATTGATATATATGCAAGTATAATTATTAACAGTTCTTTCGCGAGTCCATCTCAAAAAGAGGTGCCTGATGCTGATCGAATATCTTCCGCTCATTATCCTGGTTGTGCTGGCAACTGCCGTAGGCGTGCTCGTGCTTTTTTTGGGAAGGTTCTTTGGACCCCACCATCCCAGCAGCAAAAAAGGCGCGCCTTACGAATCAGGAATGATCCCCTACGGCCCGGGTACGCGGCGCATGTCCGTCCGCTATTATCTCGTGGCCGTTTTGTTTATCCTTTTCGATGTTGAAGTGATCTTTTTCCTTCCCTGGGCGGTGGCATTCCGCCAGCTCGGGCTGTATTCGCTTATCGAAATGTTCATCTTCGTCGCCAACCTGGCTGTAGGTTTCGTCTACGTCTGGAAGAAGGGAGCCCTTGAATGGGAATAGAGCAAAAAGCTGCCAATTTGGGCGTGGTCACCACCACGCTGGAACAAGCCATCAACTGGTCGCGCACGAACTCAATGTGGCCCATGCTCTTTGGTCTAGCCTGCTGCGCCATCGAAATGATGGCCGCTCAGGGCGCCAGTTACGACATGAGCCGCTTTGGCATGGAACTGATGCGCGCCAGCCCACGCCAATCTGATCTGATGATCGTGGCCGGACGTGTCTCTCAGAAGATGGCTCCCGTGCTGCGCAACCTTTACGACCAGATGCCCGACCCCAAGTGGGTGATCGCCCTGGGCGATTGCGCTTCATGCGGCGGCGTGTTCAATAACTACGCCATCCTGCAGGGAGTGGACGAAGTGGTTCCGGTGGATGTTTACATCGCCGGCTGTCCGCCGCGCCCCGAAGGGCTGATCAACGGCATCGTGATGCTTCACAACAAGGTGAAGGCAGAAAAACTGCCCACCTGGAAATAGGAGCGCGCATGGACTCTCAATTCCTTCCCATTGTTCAATCCTGTACCGAGAAATTCGGCGCCAAAGCCAGCGAGTTCCGCGGCGAGGTCACCCTGTTGATCCCGGCCGAAAAGATCGTGGAGGCCTGCCGCACACTGCGCGACGATTTCGCCTTTGACATGCTCTCGGTCGAGACCGCGGTGGATTATTATCCGCAGACCGAACCTCGTTTCCACATCGTTTACATCCTCTATTCGACCATCACCCACAGCTTCCTCAACCTGCGGGCTCCAGTCGGTGGCGCGGATCCAGAGATCGACACCGTCGAGACCGTCTGGCCCAGCGCCAACTGGCGCGAGCGCGAGATCTGGGACCTGTTTGGTATCCGCTTTAAAGGTCACTCAGACCTGCGCCGCATCATGATGCCCCCCAACTGGGAGGGCCATCCGCTGCGTAAGGATTACCCGCTGGGTTACGAAGAGGTGGAGTTCACCTTCAATTATAAAGAGATCAGCTTGCAAAAACCGCGGGGTCAGAGGTAAAGCCATGAGAGAGATCCATGAATTCACCCTTGATGAACTGAGGCACCTCTTCAGCCCGCGCGCTCAGACCGGCGAGACCATGGTCCTCAACATGGGACCGCAGCATCCCTCCACCCACGGCGTGCTGCGTCTGATCGTTGAATTGGATGGCGAGATCGTGGTTAACTGCGTGCCCGATATCGGCTACCTGCACACCGGCATTGAAAAGAACATGGAGTCCAAGACCTACCAAAAGGCCGAGGTGATGACCGACCGCATGGATTACCTTTTTACCATCGGCAACAACCTGGCCTACTCATTGGCTCTCGAAAAGCTCACCGGCTTGCAGCCACCGCCGCGTGCCGACGCGGTGCGCGTCATCCTTACTGAATTATCACGTATCCAGAGCCACCTCATCTGGATCGGTACCTCCTCGCTCGACCTGGCAGCCATGTCGGTCTTCCTCTACGCCTTCCGCGAACGCGAAATGATCCTCGATATCTTCGAACTTGTTTCCGGGCAGCGCATGATGACCACCTATATCCGTCCCGGTGGATTATGGCGAGACGTCCCCGCCGAATTCGACGGCATGGTACGCAAGTTCCTCGATTATCTGCCGCGTCGCCTGGATGAATACGAAGCTTTACTTACCAAAAATCCGCTTTTCCTCGACCGCACCAGGGGTATCGGCAAGATCGACACCGCCACCTGCCTGCAGTGGAACGTGACCGGCCCGGTGCTGCGAGCCACCGGTCTGGCGCACGACATCCGCAAGAGCAACCCCTATAGCGGTATCGAACAATACGATTTCAACATTCCCACCGAAACAAGCGGCGACATCTACGCGCGCTACAAGGTGCGCGTGGCCGAGATGCGCGAGTCGCTCAAAATCATCCGCCAGGCGCTCGATAAGATGCCCTACGGGCCAGTGCGGGACAATAACCGCAAGTACGTGCCTCCGCCGCGCTCCGAGATCGGCGTGAGCATGGAGGCGCTGATTCATCACTTCAAGCTTTGGACGGAAGGCTTCACCCCTCCTCCCGGCGCGGTCTATACCCCGGTGGAATCGCCGCGAGGCGAACTGGGCGCCTTCCTCGAATCGAACGGCGGCCCAAAGCCCTACCGCATCCACTTCCGCACACCCTCTATTCCCTTGCTGCAGGCGCTGCCCCTTATGGCCAAAGGTCACTTCGTAGCCGACCTGGTGGGCATCATCGGCAGCATCGATATCGTTCTGGGAGATACAGACCGGTGAACCAGTTAATGAAAACACATTCTGATGAGATCGAACGGCTGCTTGCCGCATACCCACCCGAACGTAAGCGCGCGGCAGTGATGCCATTACTGCACCTGGCCCAAAAGGATAATGGTTACGTGTCCGGCCAGGCCATGCAGGATATTGCTGAGATCTGCGATATTTCGGTCACCGAGGTGGCCTCGGTGGTTGGCTTTTACACCCTTTTCCACGACCAGCCCGGCGGAAAGATCCGGCTGCAGGTATGCACCGACGTGGCCTGCAAGCTGCGCGGCGCCACGGAGTACCTGAACGGCCTGTGCAGCGAGTTGGGCATCCTACCCGGCGGAACCACCGCCGACGGCCTTGTTACCGTGGAAGAGGTGAAATGTCTGGCTGCCTGCGACAAAGCGCCGATGTTCCAGTCGCAGATCGGGGATGAGATCGAATACCACGAGAACCAGACGACACAACGCACGCTCGATTGGCTGAAGCTGATGACAGCGTCGATGAAACGGGAGGCAGACCATGAGTGATCTTTACCTCCTGCGCCACCGCCAAACCCAGGGACTCAATCAGTTGAAGACCTACATCGCTGAGGGCGGTTTCGACACCTGGAAGAAGGTGGTGACCAAGCTCAAGCCCGAGGAAGTGACCCAGCAGGTGAAGGATTCCGGTCTGCGCGGACGCGGCGGGGCGGGCTTCCCGACCGGCACCAAGTGGTCGTTCCTGCCCAACAACATCTGGCCGCATTACGTGGTAGCCAACGCTGATGAATCCGAGCCAGGCACATTTAAAGACCGTGAGATTCTCGAGATGAACCCCTATCAGTTCCTCGAGGGACTGATGATCGCTTCATACGCGGTCCAATCTCATGATTCTTACATCTATTTCCGTGGCGAATTCGCGCAAATCGCAACCCGCTTCAACGAGCGGCTGGCGGAACTGACCGCGCAAGGTTTGCTTGGCGATAAGCTCTTCGGCACCGACTACGCGCTGCGCCTGCACGCGCACCTGGGCGCCGGTGCGTACATCTGTGGTGAAGAGACCGCGCTGCTCGAATCGATCGAGGGGCGCCTCGGCCAGCCGCGTCTGCGTCCACCCTTCCCGGCAGTCGTCGGTCTGTTCGACAAGCCCACCGTCATCAACAACGTGGAAACGCTCACCAACCTTCCCATCATTTTAGGCAAGGGCGTCTCCTACTTCCGCAGCCAGGGCACCGAAAAAAGCCCCGGCACCAAGATCTTCTGCCTCTCGGGACGGGTGAAGAACCCGGGTAATTATGAGTTGCCTCTCGGTACTACCTTCCGTGAACTGATCTTCAAACACGGTGGCGGAATCCTCAACGACGCCAAGATCAAGGCCATCATGCCCGCAGGCGCGTCTTCCTCGCTTATCCCCGCCACGGATACCGCGCTTGACACCCCCATGGACTACGAATCCGTCCCGGCTTTAGGCGCCCAACTCGGCTCGGCTTCCGTCATCATCCTGGACGAGACGGTCAACATCAGCGATCTGGTGAACAGCACGGTACATTTCTTCAAGCACGAATCCTGCGGCAAATGCACTCCCTGCCGCGAAGGTACCTACTGGATGGCGCACATCACCGACCGCATCGTGCGCGGTGAAGCATCCAAGGCGGACATCGACCTGCTCAAGGCCGTTGCCGGGCAGATGCAGAACAAGTGCTTTTGCGCGCTCGGTGAGTTCTCGATCAGCGCCGTTCTTTCCGGCATTCAACAATTCCGGGCCGATTTCGAAGCCCGCGTGGAGAAATAGCGGATGGACAAACTTATCAACCTCAAGATCGACGGCCGCGATGTCAGTGTTCCTGCCGGGACACTGGTGGTCGATGCCGCCAAATTGGCTGGAATCACCATTCCGGTCTTTTGTTACCATCCCAAACTCGAACCGGTGGGGATGTGCCGTATGTGTCTGGTAGATATTGGCCGCCCGGCTGTGGACCGCGCCACCGGACAACCCATGCTCAATGATGATGGTACACCCAAGATCACCTTTGGACCCAAGCTTGAGACAGCCTGCACCACCCCGGTTTCGGAGGGGATGGTGGTCTGGGGCGCCACCGAAAAGGTGATGGCCGCCCGAAAAGACGTGCTCGAGTTCTTGCTCACCTCGCATCCGCTCGATTGCCCGGTCTGCGATAAGGGTGGTGAATGCCCGCTGCAAAACCAGACCATGGCCTTCGGACCCGGTGAAAGCCGCTTCCTCTTCGATGAGAAAAATCACCTTGAGAAGCATGTTCCTCTCGGTGACCTGATCTACCTTGACCGTGAACGCTGCATTCAATGCGCGCGCTGCGTGCGCTTCAGCGACCAGCTTGCCGGTGATCCGGTGATCGGTTTCTATGATCGCGGACGCCAGCTCGAGATTGTCACTTACTCTGAGCCTGGATTCGACTCAATCTTCTCAGGGAACACCACCGACATTTGCCCGGTGGGCGCGCTGACCACGGTGGATTTCCGTTTTGGCGCCCGTCCCTGGGAAATGAGCAGTTCCTCCTCAATTTGCACGCACTGCTCGGTCGGATGTAACATCAGTTACAGCGTGCGCCGTGAAGCCAAGAGCAAGGGCCGCTGCGTGGTAAAACGCGTGCTGCCCCGACAGAACGAAGCCGTGAACGAGATCTGGATCTGCGACAAAGGCCGTTTTGGCTATCACTACGCTGAAAACCCCGAACGCATCACTCAACCCCTCATCCGCAAGGACGGCAAGTTCGTTCCAGCAAGCTGGGAAGAAGCCATCAAGCTGGTTTCCAGCAGTTTCAAGGCCGCCGGGAAGAAGCTGGTCACCCTGGCCAGCGGCAACCTCGCCAACGAGGATCTTTTCGCGCTCAAACAATTCAGCGCCAGCCTTGAGGGCAAAGCTTTCCATCTGCCCGGCATGGGTGGCGCGGAATGGACCACCCGCCTGGGCCTAACCCCGGGCTCTAACCTGGGAGCGTTGGGTAAGGGCAACGCGGTGCTGGTATTCGCTTCTGATCTGCACGAAGAAGCACCTATCTGGTGGCTGCGCCTCAAAGCCGCCGCTGAACGCGGCGCGATGGTCATCGTCGCGGCCGCACGTCAGACTCGTCTGGATAAATACGCTTCCTACACCCTGCGTTATGAATATGGCCAGGAAGAAAAGGCATTGAAAGAATTGATCGCCGGTAAGAGCGAGGCTGCCAAAGCCTTCGCCTCTGCCGCAGACGCCGTAATCTTCTATGGCAGCGATGGGCTTGATGTTCAGGGCTCCGCCGCGGTCGCCGGCCTGTGCGCTGAACTGCTGGTTAAGACCGATCACTTTGGCCGCCCCAACAACGGCCTGGTCGCGGTCTGGCCGAGCGCCAATGACCAGGGTGCTGCTGAACTGGGTTGGCAACCTTCCGCGGACCTGGTCAAAGACCTCACCGAATCGGTGGCTTCTTATATCTGCGCCGCCGATCCGGCTGGCATTTCTGCCGAGCTGGCAGCCGCCCTGCAGCAATCTGGTTTTGTGGTGGTGCAGGATTTCTTCATGACCGAGACGGCCAGGCTGGCGAACGTCATTCTTCCTGCAGCAGCCGTGATGGAACGCGAGGGCACGCTCGTCTCCGCTGAACGCAGAGTTCAGCGATTCTACGCGGCCGTCAAACCACTCGGCGAGAGCAAAGCCGACTACGAGATCGTCACCGCCATCGCCGCAGCCATGGAACTAAAGGGTTTCCCCGCTTCAGCAGCGGAAATTTTCGCTGCCATCGCCGCCTCCGAACCGGCATTTAGTGGACTGAGCCACGAGAAATTGGCCCAGAGCGAGAAGCAATGGCCCATCACCGGACGCCCCGACGCGTACTTCAGCGGCACGGTGGTAGAGAACAAAGACGGCCTGGGCGTTACCCTGATACTCTCTACTACAAAAGGTGGCTCTCCCACCCAGGTGAAGCTGCCCGAACTGCCGAAAGTGGAAAAAGGCGCCTGGCTGGCTGTTCCGGTCACGCGTCTCTATGACCACGGCGCTGCCCTGCGTGGCGCTGATAGCATGCAAAATCGTATCGGCAACCGTGGACTCTCGCTACACCCTTCCGATGCCTCTAAACTGGGAGTGAAGGCTGGAGATACAATCAATTTATCGCTCGGTAACCAGGAGCTGACCACGGAAGTGGAAGTCGATCCGGGTCAACCGCAGGGAGTGGTGCTCGTCAGGCGTAGCATGGGCCTGTCTGTTTCCGCTCCAGTCGAAATTACGCTGCGTGTCCCCGCCGCGGCCGAATCTGAGATCAGGTGAGGGCTGAGATATGATTGCTGCAACGATCTGGGAAGCTGTCATCAAATCGATCATTCTGATACTGGGTCTGACCCTGGGGTTTGCTTACGTCACACTCTATGAGCGCAAGGTACTGGCCCGCATGCAAGCCCGTATCGGACCCAACCGCGCCGGCTGGAAGGGCATTCTACAGCCCATCGCCGACGCGCTTAAATTGATATTCAAGGAAGACCTTATCCCCGACAAAGCGGATAAGATCATCTTTGTGCTGGCACCGGTGATCACCGTCATCCCGGCGCTTATCATCACCGCCGTGGTGCCCTGGGGACCGGATGTTACCCTCTTTGGCCGAACCATCTCGCTCTCTATCGCTGACATCAACCTGGCGGTGCTCTACATCCTCACCGTCACTTCGATCTCGGTCTACGGCATCACCCTGGCAGGTTGGTCATCGAACAATAAATACGCCACCCTCGGCGGCCTGCGTGCCACCGCCCAGATGATCAGTTACGAACTGGCACTAGCCATGGCCATGCTCGGACCGGTGTTGTTGGCTGGTTCGATGAGTTTGAAAGACATTGTCGATGCGCAGAAGAACGTTTGGTTCATCGTCTACCAGCCGCTGGGCGCGTTAATCTATATGATCGCCACCATCGCCGAGGTCAACCGCGCTCCCTTCGACATGCCCGAAGCCGAACAAGAACTGACCGCCGGCTATCACGTGGAATACTCGGGGATGAAATTCGCCCTCTTCTTCATGGCCGAATACATCAAGATGATCGCCATCTCCATGATTGGCGCGACCCTCTTTTTGGGCGGGTTCCAGGGACCGTGGGTCTCAACCCACCCCTGGCTCGGACCGATCTACCTGTTCATCAAGGTGACCATCCTACTCTTCGGCCTCATCTGGATCCGCGCCACCTGGCCGCGCATCCGCTATGATCGCCTGATGGCGTTCGGCTGGAAGATATTGTTCCCGCTGTCGGTTCTCAATCTGTTCGTAACGGCAGTGGTGGCTTATCTGGTTGGAGGTAAGTAAATGCTGCGAGGACTGTTTACCACATTCAAGGAAATGCTCGCCAAACCGGTGACCATCCAGTACCCAGAAGAAAAGCGCCCCGTGCGCGAGCGTTACAAGGGACGCCATGAGCTCAAGCGTTACGACAACGGTCTGGAAAAATGCATCGGCTGCGCGCTTTGCGCCGCCGCCTGTCCCTCGGACGCCATTTTCGTCGAAGCTTCTGAAAATAGCGACGAGGAACGCTATTCGCCGGGTGAGCGCTACGCCAGCACTTATCAGATCAACATGCTTCGCTGCATCTTCTGCGGCTATTGCGAAGATGCTTGCCCCACCGAAGCCATCGTGCTCGAAAAGAACTACGAGTTGTCTTACACCGACCGCGCCGCGGCCATCCTTACCAAGTCGGAACTGCTGGTCAAGGTGCCCGAAGGCGGGTTACCCACTCCGCAGAAGACCGAGACCGGCATGTACACCCGCTCGGTGCCAGAAATGAAAGATCCCACGGATTAGGGAGGCCGGATGACACCACAATTATTCGTCTTTCTCGTAATTGCCGCGATCGCGGTGATCGCAGCGGTAGCCATGCTGCTCAGCCGTAATACAGTCTATTCGGCGCTTTACCTGATCGTGAACTTCCTCGCCATCGCCGCGATTTACCTCTCACTGGGAGCCCCTTTTGTTGCCCTGGCGCAGGTCACAGTCTATGCCGGCGCTATCATGGTACTCTTCCTGTTCGTGATCATGATGCTCGGCGCTGAAAAACTCAAAGAACAGGAACCGCTCAAATGGCAGCGCCCGTTGGCTATCTTCCTCAGCCTGGCGCTGGTGGGAGAGGCCGTTTACGCGTTGACTTCCCACATTGGTCAGGACTTCCTTACCCAACCACCCACCGATACACTGGCGGACCCCAAGGCTATCGGAGCCCTTCTATTCAACCAGTATTCGCTTCCGTTCGAAATAACTTCCATCATCCTGCTGGTCGCCGCGGTCGGGGCCGTGGTGCTCACCCGTGCCGGCAAGAAAGAGGAGGAAAAATCATGATTCCGCTCGTGTATTATCTCGGTCTGGCTGTGATCCTCTTCGCGCTGGGAATCCTGGGAGTACTCTTGCGCAAGAACGCCCTGGTGGTTTTCATGTCGCTTGAGTTGATGTTCAACGCCGCCAACCTGGTGTTCATTGCCTTTTCGAACTTTTACCAAATTCTCGACGGGCAAACCCTGGTCATCTTCGTGATGACCACCGCCGCCGCCGAGGTTGCCGTCGGTTTGGCACTGATGGTCACTATTTTCCGCCACCGCGGCAGCATCGACGTGGACCAGACGAAAGACCTCAAGGGCTGACAGGAGCAGATGATGAAATTCGACTCGATCTTTGACCTTGTGCCCTTGGTGGTTTTCCTGCCCCTGTTGGGACTGTTGATCAACCTGCTGTTCGGCCAGAAGCTAGGTGAAAAGTTCACCGGCATCACGGCCAGCCTGGCAACCGGATTAACCTTCGTTGTTTCGACCCTTCTGGCGTTCGGCTTAAACGCCACCCCAAACCCTGAACCAATCAAACTGTTCGACTGGATCAGCCTTGGCTCGTTCAACGCCAGTTGGAGCTTCCGCGTGGACACACTCTCGGTGGAGATGATGCTGGTCGTGTCCGGTGTGGGCACGCTCATCCATGTCTACTCCATTGGTTACATGCACAGCGACGTACGCCACAACGGCGATCCCGCCCGTTACCGCCGCTTTTTCCTCTTCATGAACCTGTTCATCGCTGCCATGATGATCTTGGTCTGCGCCGACAACTTCCTGATGATGTTCGTTGGTTGGGAAGGGGTTGGCCTGTGCTCCTACCTGCTCATCGGTTTCTGGTTTGAGAAGGGTAAAGACGGCATCGGTAACGCCGAAGCCGCCAAGAAAGCCTTCATCACCAACCGCATCGGCGATTTCGGTCTGCTCATTGCCATGTTCCTCATCTACTGGAATTTCGGTAGTCTGGACTTTGGAACCGTGTTCGCGGCTGCTCCCACCGTGGCCGCCACGCATCCCACGGCGATGCTGCTGATCACCCTGTTCATGCTGCTAGGAGTCACTGGTAAATCAGCGCAGCTCCCACTCTCCGTGTGGCTGCCTGACGCCATGGCCGGTCCAACACCAGTCTCGGCGCTGATCCATGCCGCGACCATGGTCACGGCCGGCGTCTATCTCATGGCGCGCAGTTCCGCCTTCTACGCCCTCGTTCCAACCGCGCAAACAGCGGTAATGTGGGTTGGCGCGGTCACCGCTCTATTTGCTGCCACCGTTGCCGTGGCACAGAACGACATCAAAAAGGTTCTGGCTTACTCCACCATCTCGCAGCTTGGATTCATGGTCGCGGCTGTGGGTATGGGAGCCACCGTCGCCGGTATGTTCCACCTGGTAACGCACGCCTTTTTCAAAGCGCTACTCTTCCTGGCTGCCGGCTCGGTGATCCAGGGCGTGGAGCGCGGGTTGCACCATCTGAAATCGGATGTCGAGATCGACCCGCAGGACATGCGCAACATGGGCGGTCTACGTAAGCAGATGCCGCTGACCTTCTGGGTTTATCTCATCGGCGGGCTCACCCTGGCAGGGTTAGCGCCGTTATCTGGCTTCTTCTCGAAGGATGAGATCCTGGTTGCTTCATCGCAGGGTCACAGCGCCGTGTTTGTGGTGTTGCTCATCGCTGCTTTCTTCACCGCTTTCTATATCGGGCGTCAGATCTTGATGGTCTTTTTCGGCGAACCACGTTCAGCCGCAGCTGCCAAAGCCACCGAAAGCCCCAGAGTGATCACTGTTCCTTTGCTAATCCTGGCCGCTCTTTCGGTGCTGGGTGGATTGTTCAATTTTCCCGGTTGGTTGGTGATGGACCACTGGCTAGCCCGCACACTGGGCGAGGGTGAACCCCTTGCGTTCCTCTGGTCTGTGGCCGAAATTTCATTCGCGCTGGCTCTTTTCGGGATCGGATTCTCCTGGCTCGTTTACGGGCGAAAGTCTCTCCCCAAAGACCAACCCGATCCAATACAAAAGGGTCTCGGCCCGGTCTACAACGGAATGTCGCATAAATGGTGGGTCGATGAGTTCTACGGGCTCATCATTCTCACCCCCTACAAAGCTATTGCTCGATTCTTTGCCAAACCGGTTGACCTTGGCGTCATCGACGGTGCTGGAAACAGTCTGGCCGCAGCTACTAAAAGCCTCGGCACCTGGCTGCGGCGCTTTCAGAACGGCTATGTCCGCTCGTACGCACTGTGGATGCTGATTGGACTGGTTGCCATCCTCACCTATCTGGTGTTGAGATAAGGAAGGGAAATAGACATGAACCTCAACCCACTTCTTTTAGTCACCTTCCTCCCCGCCGTCGGAGCGCTGGCATTGCTGGCTTTCAAACCGGCCTGGAAATCCGCCGCGCGCTGGACGGCGCTGGCCATTTCCCTGGTCACTTTTGGTCTATCTCTATGGGTGCTGGCGCAATTCGATCCTTCCATCGGTGATATGCAAATGGAACTGAACCTGCCCTGGTTCGCGCTGGCAGGGAATCCCATTGGCTTCCACATCGGTGTGGACGGCATCAGTATCCTAATGCTGCTACTGACTACCTTCCTCACCCCCATCGCCATCCTCTCCACCTGGAAAGCCATTTACGAGAATGTGCGCGGCTTCATGATCCTGTTCCTGCTGCTTGAGACAGGCATGATCGGCGTCTTCCTCTCGCTGGATCTGGCTCTGTTCTACATCTTTTGGGAATTCACGCTCATTCCCATGTACTTCCTGATCGGCGTCTGGGGTGGGGAGAGACGCGTGTACGCTGCCTTCAAGTTCTTCCTGTATACCCTGGCCGGATCGCTGCTCATGCTGGCCGGTCTGCTCTGGCTTGGACTCACTTATGGCAGTTTTGACCTGACCACGTTGACGCAAACGGCTTCGATCTCACTTAATGCCCAACTGTGGCTTTTCGCGGCGTTCGGATTGGCCTTCGCCATCAAAGTACCGATGTGGCCGCTGCACTCCTGGCTGCCTGACGCGCACACCGAAGCTCCGACCGCTGGTTCGGTCATCCTGGCAGGTGTGCTGTTGAAAATGGGGGCCTATGGCTTTCTGCGCTTCAACCTGCCCCTCTTCCCGCAAGCGACGCTTAAGCTGGCGCCGTGGATGGGCATCATGGCCGTGATTGGTATCATCTACGGCGCGCTGGTGGCTTTCAGCCAAAAAGACGTCAAGAAACTGGTGGCATACTCCTCAGTCAGCCACCTCGGCTTCGTGGTGCTCGGCATCTTCGCCCTCAACAGTCAGGGCATCTCTGGAGCCATCCTGCAGATGGTCAACCATGGACTTTCAACCGGCGCGCTGTTCCTGATCGTCGGCTTCCTGTACGAACGCCGTCACACCCGCGACCTGGACGCCTTCGGCGGTTTGTGGAGAGTCATGCCTGTGCTCGGCAGCCTGGCACTGATCGTCACGTTGTCTTCGCTGGGTTTACCCGGACTCAACGGGTTCATCGGCGAGTTCACCATCCTGCTTGGCGCATTCGGTTCCACCGCCCTGGGTTCCCCTTGGATCGCCGGTGTGGCCACGCTAGGGGTGATCCTGGCCGCGGTCTACCTGCTGCACATGTTCCAGAAGGTCTTTCTGGGTCCTGTCACCGCTGACGAGAACAAGGGTCTTAAAGATCTAAGCGTCCGCGAGATCGCCGTGCTGGCGCCCATCCTGGTGCTCATCTTATGGATCGGTATCTATCCCAAACCATTCTTCGCTCTCATGACCCCCACGGTCGACAAACTGGTGGCTGTGCTTCAGGCAGCTTCTGTGGCGCTTCATTAAGGGAAGAAGAGGAACCATGACATTTACTGACTTTTTCTCCATCCTCCCGCTGATCGCTCTGATCCTCTGGGCGCTGTTCATGCTGATCTCCGGACTTTTTGTGCGAGGTAAGTGGGGGATCATCCATCCGATATGGGCTTCCATTGGTTTGATCCTGGCCGGCGTGCTGCTCTTCTTTCAAATTGGCAAACCCGCGCTTGCCTTCAGCGGTATGATCGGTGTGGACGGTTTCTCCCTCTTCCTGCAGGGGCTCTTCCTGCTTTGCGGTTTGCTGACGGTGATCATCTCCCCGGCTTACCTCAAACGCTTCGGCATCGATCATTATGAGTACTATCCGCTGCTGTTGCTCTCGGTGAGCGGCATGATGCTGATGTCGCTGGCTGAAAACCTGATCGTTGTTTTCCTCGCGCTTGAACTACTTTCCATCCCGCTTTACATCCTGGCCGGGATCGCTCGCCCGAACGAAGCTTCCGAAGAATCGTCATTGAAGTACTTCCTGCTCGGTTCGTTCGCTTCGGGCATCGTGCTCTTCGGCATCTCGTTGATCTTCGCCGCGGCCGGTTCGACCGATTTCAACGTAATCCTTGGCAAAGTGGGTAACAGTACGATCATCGTCCCGCTAATGCTGGCGGGCGGCGCCCTGCTGGTGGTTGGCGTCGGTTTCAAGGTGGCGGTAGTGCCTTTCCATGCCTGGACGCCAGATGTTTACGAGGGTGCTCCCTCGCCGGTGACCGCGTTCATGGCGGTCGGAGCCAAGGCCGCCGGGTTCGCCGCCCTGCTGCGTGTGTTCAGCATGCTCTTCAAGGGGCAGGCTGACGTATTCATGCCCATCTTTGCCATGTTGGCCGCCCTCACCATGCTGGTGGGCAACCTGATGGCGCTGGTGCAAACCAACCTCAAACGCTTGATGGCCTTCATCGGAATCGCCGGAGCCGGATACGTGCTGATGGCTTTCGTGCCCTTTGGTGATGCCGCCATCCAGACGCACTCGATCGGTTCGGCGCTGTTCTACCTGCTGGCCTTCACCCTGGCTTCGTTCGGCACCTGGGCTGTGCTGACCGGTCTGGAACAGCCGGACGGCAAAGGAGTGGACTTGCAGGACCTGGCGGGATTGGGGAAACGTTCACCGATCCTGGCAGTGGCTCTGACCGTGTTCATGCTTTCGTTCACCGGCATCCCGCTCACGTTGGGGTTCTGGGGAAAGTTCTACCTGTTCCGCACCGCGATCGAAGGCGGGTACTTGTGGCTGGCCATCATCGGTCTGCTCACCTCGCTGATGGCGGCCTACTATTCTCTGCGCGTGCTGGTGATGGTGTTCTTCACAAGGGGGGAGCCGAAGATCAACCTCACCTATTGGACCTCGTTCGTGGCCATCTTCTGCGCGTTGTGCGTGGTGGTGCTCAGCTTTGTCCCGGGTGAGTTGTTCGACCTGGCGGGACGGGCGCTCTTCGGAGCGTAATATTCGTTGCGTAAAAAGATCAGCCCGGAGCTACTCCGGGCTGATTTGTTTAAAAAGATTCCGCTTTGAGGATGCTGTCCCCCGAGCGATACAGGTTAATGAGCATCAAAGTCATCAAAACCCAGTCGATCAGACCATAGGCCAACCCGGTATAGGCGATGATCTCCGAGGTGGATTGCACCTGTGCTCCATCTCCACTATATACAGAACTGAAGGAAGAGGTAAAGACCAATATTAGCATCGTTAAGATCACCACCAAACCACCCGCGAACCGGAAGATCAAACTGGCCAGCGTTAAACCGGGACTGGATCGGCGTACCTGCAACTCGGGTCTTTTGGAAAAATGACGCTGGATATAGCGGTTGTTGTCACGCGCCAATCCCCAGTAGGAACGGAAAAACCAGTAATAGTTATAAAAGGGAATGAACTGGAATCCAACCGCCCGTCCGGGGGTGGTGGACGCGTGGCCATCTTGAATGATGCTCCAATATCGATAGAGCAGGATCAATTCAAGGACCATCGAAGCGAGCACGAGGAAGAAGACCAGGCAAAGCATTGTATAAAATGCCACCCCGAAATCTTCCATGACCCCCCATTTGGCAAGCGGTCCCGAAAGACGACTCGCGATGAGCATGAGCGGATAAAACGCGTTCGTTGCCATCCAGGCAAAGAAAAGCGACTTGTTCGACATGCGTTTCTCCGCTGCGTTCTGCGGCAGTGTTGGCGGCAGGGGGGATAAGTCCGTAAATAGATTTGCCAGACTGGTCGCGCTGACGGGTCGCCAGATGGGCATGCCTTCGCGCCAGACCAGGGTATCGGGTTGAATCGTGTTGGAATCGATCAAAGAACGGATGGCGTCTTCGTTGACCGGACCTGTGGCTTCATCGTTGAAAAAGTAGTACCACATCCTTCCTCCTCGGCTGCGATGTTGCCAGTTTTCTTTCTCTGACGCTTAGGTTAGAAACACAACCGGTCCTGATTGATATCAAAAACTTCAGGACCGGTATGGGATAGTTTGAATTACTGGTGTTCTTCAGCTTCAAGAATACTATCTGCGGTTTTATGAAAATCGGCGAACATGGCGATCATCAACGCCAAACCAATAACCGAGAAAATTCCGGCGAAGATTATCATGGGACCCATCACCGCCAGCAAATTCGCTGTAGAAAATGATGAATCAATACTCATCATGGTATACATTCGTTGGCTCATTACCTGCATATAGATGATGTTTCCCACCAGCCCACCGCCCAGTGTAAATATCAGATAGGTCAACGAGATCCAACCGCTCGACTTGCGCAGGTTGAGTTCAGGCCGGTTCGCAAAATGGCGGTCGATGTATGCGTTCAGGTCCTTGGAAAGGCCCCAAAAAGCGCGGAACATCCAGTAATAATTGAAAAGTGGGATGAAAAGGAAGCCGACAGCCTTGCCCGCGGAAGTCGAAGCATAACCATCCTGGACAACCTTCCAGAGCTTATAGATCAGGATGAATTGGAGGACAACATAAGCTATAAACGGAATGTAGCTGACGCACATCAAGGCGGAGAGGCCCGCCATCATGCCGGTGTTCATCCCGTTTATTGCCTGATAGTCAACCCAGATAATTAACGCCATCGCCACCACGCTCAAGATCAAGGTTACCAACCACCATGTAAAGAGCGACTTGAGACCCGCGCGCTTTGGACGGCCGGGTTCGGTCATGGCTATGTTGACCGCGGATGTTTGATTCACTGGAGAGACACTGGGCACAGCCATGGTGATTTCTCCGTACCGCTTCCAATCAGGCATGCCTTCACGCCAGATCAGGGTGTCGAAATTGATCACTCCCCGTGCGAACAGCACTTTTAATTCATTTTCATCGACGGGTCCGACTGGTTGATTATTAAAACTGTAGTACCACATTATTCCTCCTCTGTATCAATAACACCCGGGTGCGAATCCGCCAAACCGGTTTCACCTAACATTTTCCACGGACCATTTTGGGATGATGAAACCTGTGTGTGCCCGTTAAGCTCACCTTTCGCTCTCATAACCACGACTTCTCTTGTAGTAACTGGTCCGTAGATCTTGTCGTCACTGATATAGTACCAGAGCTGCTCTCCCTCTTCAATTATATCCTCCGGTCCTGAAAGTTCTTCTGAATCCTCGTCCTCAAAATCCTCATCCTCGTCTTCATCAAGCAAGTCTTCCTGAAGCAGCCAGATCAGATCGGTCTCATCGAGGTGGTGCCAGGCTGCCTCGTTGATGCGGCGCACCAGTGAAACCTCCTCGATCTCGCCTTCCCGGAGCAACCGCTGCATGGCGCTTGCGCCAACGGGCCCGTGGGTATAGCCTTCCTGTTGGTAATACCAGATCTTCTCTTCATTTTCATCAGATGATTCTTCATCTTGCTCAGGTACTTGAATCTTCTCACGTTCCAGTGGCTGTCCTTTTAATTCTTCGTAAAGCCAGATCAAATCGGTTTCGTTCAAACGTTTCCATTCTTCCCAGCCCTCCCGCCAAATCATGGACGCGCCATTGACCACATCTGAACGCATAAGGTTCTTCAGCCCATTGATATCCACCGGTCCAAGCTGATGCCCTTGATAGGTGTAATACCACATTTTCCCTCCAGAAAACGGTTCCCTTGCAATTATAGCAAAGGAGAGATGAACAACCCCGCGTGACAGCGGGGTTGTTCTTGAGATTACCTCTGGGTAAATTGGATGAGCTTTACTGCTGTATCTTTCATGTTTTTAGTGAAGATGATCCAGAGAACGAACCAGGCGATTCCCGTAACGAAATCGATATAAGGGACATAATTTAAAAGTGTCAGTACAGCAAACGCAGTTGCCAATCCGTCATTAAATGGCGTAATGGGCAATTGGCGTCGATAGATGAACGAGTTCGTATCTTTGGCAAGCCCACCAAAAGCCTCAAAGAACCAGTAAAGATTAAAGAAGGGAATGAAACAGAAACCGACAGCTTTGCCAGGTGTGGTACGAGCATAACCATCCTGGATCAGGCTCCACGACCGATACAAAATAATGAAGAAAAGTACAAGTGAAGCAATAGCGCTCGCGCCAAAAGTCACGACCGTTCCAATCAGACAAATCCAGAACCACATGAACAGGTCTTCAAGCTCTTTGATCTGTACTGCGGCTGGCTTGTATTGATACGCAACATATCCGGGTTGGGTAGGAGCATACCCCATTGGAGCTCCCTGATATCCCATCTGCGGAGGTTGCTGCAAAGGAGCCATCGGCGCTGACTGCGGAGGCATTCCGTTCTGCGGCATAGAGGGTGCTGGAGTCACCGTCGGGATGAGTGTTGCGAGGCTGGTAGAATTAACAGTCTGCCAGTTGGGCATCCCCTCCTGCCAGACCAGTGTCGTCGGCAAAATTGTCCCGGATTTGATCAACGATTGAATCATCGCGTCATCCACGGGCCCGGTTGGTTGGTTATTTACGTTGTAGTACCACATACTCTCTCCTCAACATGATCTATGTGTTTATGATTCCAAAAACATGATTATACATTTGTCAACGAAGAATGGCTTAACATAATCGCGATTAAATCAAAATTGCTCATATAAAACCGTAAGAATACCTCTTATTGGATTCTTTTGAATAAATTCCCGCCATCAAAAATCCGGCAGAAGCATCTTCTGCCGGATTTGTTTCTCATATCTATCTAGGAAATTTACTTTCGAGCCATGGTGATGGCAACCATTGCCTTTTTCACCTGAGCAGCAAACATAATCCAGAAGACGATACCTGCAATCGCCGGTAAACCCAGCGGAGTGGCCAGGATCATAATGCAGAGCCAGAGCGCGATATCCGTGCTGACCGGCTGTGCAGCGATCTGTTCTTTTGCCATGATGCGATTCAAATCCTTCGCCAAACCCTTGAACGCTGGGAAGATCCAGTAGAAGTTCCAGCCAGGAATACCGCAGAAAGCCACTGCCTGATCAGGTGTCGTGCGAGCTTCACCATCCTGGACAAGTCCCCAGGCTCTGTAGATAAGGATGAAGAAAAGTACCACCGCGGCGACGAACCCTACTGACGCAAGACCCATAAAGATAGAACCCATGATCGCCAGACCAAGTGAGAAATTCGCGGCTCCAATTATGGAGAAAATACCACCGAGAAGGATCAAACCGCCACCGATCGCCAGGCTTAACCAGAACCACAGGAACAGATCGTTGATCTTTTTCACCCGAGGATCGACCATGACAGGCGCATAATACATGGGGGGTGTTGAGGGGGGCAAATTGGCTACAAGACCAGCCAGAGGGCTTTGACCAATGGGGACCCAACTCGGCATACCGGCGGTCCAGACCATGGTTGCTCCATTGATAGCTCCAGATGCAACCAATTCTTTAATTTTGGACTCGTCAACGGGTCCGAATTGCTGATTGTTTAGTGTGTAATACCACATAGAAATCTCCTCCATAAGTGGATAAAGCAACCTTTTTTCTGTAAATTTGAGTCAGAAATATCCACAGTTCTTTAATAATTCAATGACTTGCCAGCACAATAATGTTTGCCAATTTGCCACTCCTCACTGATCTCCATAAGCAAAGCG